>Ga0302313_10002320_pt1 | contig 13317 bp, 13 predicted proteins | sample III_Palsa_N2_2_FD_200454 | JGI IMG/M metagenome (GOLD analysis project Ga0302313, IMG submission 200454) | Peat permafrost microbial communities from Stordalen Mire near Abisko, Sweden - III_Palsa_N2_2 | ecosystem: Environmental > Terrestrial > Soil > Palsa > Peat permafrost | place: Sweden...
GACTGGATACACCAACAGCGTTCGGTGTCGCTACCAGCACACTTACAACCAGCAGAACAGCACAATTTTCTGGGCGGTTTGAATTTTAGTAATAGTCCTTGTAATTCCCGCTAAATTCAACGGGCCATCCTTCCGTTAGTGCGTTGCTCTCTCAGGAGAACGAGCAAATGTCCGCCGTTCATCAGATCGCGGCGCAAACTCTACCAACCCTGAAGGTCTTTTTCGGTAGAGCTAGGCAGACTCTCCAGTTCCTTCAAGGCGTGGGACTCATGGAGCTTGATCCCATGCAGTGGGGCGAATATCCGCAGACGACGGCGAATGTCATCCGCCGTCGAGTGTAAGTGACCTCGATCTGCGTGAGATCTAACTTTAGGAAGCGCTATCCACAATCCGTTGAGAGGAACTTCCACATCGCCTTAGAGGACGACCGTGCGTGTCTATCGATGAGATCCGAGTCGACGCTGACGAGGCCGTGAAGTGCTTGTTCGTAAATACCACCCCGTAGCAAGGCCTCATAAAGAGCGGCATCCTGCCTTAAATCTCGTTTCTTCCAGGCGTTCGTTCGCGCCAGATTTCTCAGGTAAGCAATCAAGATGTTTGTCCTGCCTTGAGCGACATTTGTTTGATAATGCACACCCAGTTCGGGATAGCGGCCGGAATCCTGTGTAACAACCCGGTAGAGGGACAGTTGCTCCTCTGAAAGCAGGTGGCGGAGATATTCCCGGCCAGCTTCCATAAGTCCGTGCCGTGTCGCATCGCGGAACCAAGAGATTCGATCGGAAAGCACGTCTTCGGATGGAATCTCTTCAGAAAGAAGATGGTCGGTGCAGGCGGCGATCATGACCTTGCTGAAGAGGTCGCTCTTGTTCTCGAAGTGGCTGTAGATTGTCTTGACCGAAACGCCAGCTGCCTTTGCGATTACGTCCATCGATGCGCGAGCAAAGCCGTCCCGCAAGAAACTCTCACGAGCTGCATGCACGATGGCACGGTCTTTCTCGGCGATCATCGCCGCCTTGGATAATTCCTTCGTTGGCTTCTTCATGAATTCCTCGACCTTCATTCAAGAATAGATAAATATTGCTGCATCTGCAACGACCGTTTCCTCATCTAAGAAAACGAGCGTTGTTGCATGTGTGCGGGGCATTCGTCCTCAGGGCCGAAGCCACTCAGGAGAAAACATGAAGATCGGGATCATAGGAGCGGGCAATATTGGATCGGCACTCGCCGGATACTTCAACAAACTACAGCACACCGTATTGATCGCAAATTCGCGCGGGCCGGAGACGCTTTCCAGGGTCGCGCAGGAAACTGGTGCTATTCCTGTCAAAATCTCGGAGGTTGCGAAAGAAGTCGATCTTCTCTTCATCGCAATTCCGATGAAGAGCGTGCTATCTCTTCCTGATGACTTACTCGCCAGTCTGCCTGTGACCTCGCCGATCATCGACACCGGAAATTACTATCCTCTTCGCGACGGTCACATTACCGAGATTGATAAAGGTGTGGTCGAGAGCGAGTGGACCTCTCACATATTGGGGCGTCCGGTGATCAAGGCGTTCAACAGCATCGTAGCGGATAGCCTTCTTCACAAAGGTCTCCCGAAAGGCTCGAAGAGCCGCATTGCCCTTCCGGTATCAGGAGATGATGTCAAGGCTAAGCAGCTTGTGATCACTCTGCTGGATCAGATGGGATTCGATGCCATAGACGCAGGCCCACTCTCCGAATCCTGGCGCTATCAGCCTGGTACGCCAGCTTACTGCCCTGATCCAACCATCCAACAGCTGCCATCCCTATTACAGCGAGCCAATCGAGACAAATCACCGGCGAATCGAGATCAGGCAGCAAAGATGATGGCAAAGATCCCCGCTGACTTTCCGCCGCAGGAGCTGGTAAGGGTCGCGCGGCTTTCTGCTGGTTTAGATATTTTGAGGCCGAGAAGCTGGATTGCATTGCTGCATCTGGTGTTTGCAGTTCTGCGGTCGCGTACAGAAATCGCCTAAAGAATGAATCTGGCGCTATTTGTGAACACGAAGGGTCGTGTCATACAACCTGTATTGTCAAAGTCTTCACAACAGCCGCCGACACCGGCTCCAATTATGCTCGATCCGTATGCACCGGCGCTCTGCGAGCCTGGGACGCGGATTACGCCCGCGTCCCACAAACCCACAGCCTTGAAGACGATTCCTAGCATATTTACAAAGGAGACCACAGGTACATGATTGACCAGTTAGCTCTTCGGCTCTAAGGATATATCGGTCGAATCTTTTAGCTTTAATTCCATTCCCCATCCGAAGTGTTGTGTATTGCCCGGCAGATTATCGTCTAGAGCAATCGCTATTTCATTCTTGCCCTTCTTTAGAGGGAAGCGAAAAGTTCCATTCTCTAACGATATCCGTTCGTCGGCGGCCTTTGCTGCAGGGAGACCTTCGAGGTTTCTGCCTGAGAACACAAGGGTGCCGTTCACGTAGACCCAGATTTCGCGTACCCAGCCGACTTGGATCGTTTTCGATTGTGCCTTGTCGGAGACGAGTGTTGTTTTTGCCCACGCCAGAGAGATTACCGCTGCGTCTTTTGCCGACCCGACCTCGTGCGAGAAGTTGACCAAACCTTTCGTCTCAGCCGTTATGGTTCTCCAAGCTTTACCGTCAGGGGGCATTGACGCATAAGGCGGCTGAACTCCCATCGGGACATTCAGTTTTGTGTCGAGAATGGAGGGGAGTACGGACGCCGTTGAAATCTTCCAGTGTCGTAGGAATTCGTCTCTCCGGTCCGGCGCGGTTTGCGCCGCGGCCGAGGATGGTCTCGTGGGTGTGATCACGAGATTCGCATATTTTGCCGGACCTCCGAAGATGAGTCCACCAGACAGCGCACCGCCCTCCATGTGATCCACACTGAGTGTTGGCTGGCTGGAACGGTTTACGTAGACACGCATTCTCCTCCCCTGGACCACAACTCGGAAGTGGTTCCAGCTTAGGGTGTGAATGGGTGCTGACGTTTGGTACTCCGGGAATAAGTCCCATTCGAACGCGCCATGCTCAAGGGGCATGTACTGCAAACAGTCAGAAGAAGCGTTGCAATTCTTTTGTGGGCGGAAGTAGAGAGCTTCGGCGTTTTCTCGATTTTGTGCGCGAAGCCTCATTCCGAGTATCCCGTGATCCGGCATGTACATATCGAATTCGATGGTGCCATCAGCAAAGATCAAATCTTTCGCTTCGACTGATCCCTTACTGATCTCAAGCACCCCATCGGGTGCTTGAGCGCCAGCCGTGAACGTGGCATTGCCGTTAGAAAGCCAATGATCGGCTTTCATGGGAACCAGGATCGTTGTCTCAGAGAAGCTGCTGCGTAAAGCAAAGAGCATAGGGGACGCATTTTGTGCCTGAACCGCCGATGCAATTAGCAGCATCAAGCCGACTGAGGCTGATAAAAGAACATTTCTAAACGTGTGTCTTTTCACTACTCTCCCATTATTCTTACTTGTCAAGACCACTCCATCTGAATTCCAGAAAGAGGTTGAACGCGAGGCTTGGTCAGCTTAGCTGGCTCTCCTGGTCAGCGACTTCACGGCCGTGACCAGATCAATCGTCCCTTTGACGTGTTCGGTGCCGGGCACTCCAAAGTCGATCCACCTGGAGTTAAAGCTGTCGGTCATCTCGATGTAGGCGCCGGAGCGGTCCGCTGGCATACCGTGTTGTGCCAGGGTATCGACCCACGTCTCTCGCGGAACCGCAACGCCGGTGACCGGCCGTTCGAGAGACTGTTCGAGAGCAGCCGCCACATCACTTGGAGAGTAGTACGTCGGGCCCGAGATCTCGATAAATCGGTTCCCCTGCCAGGTCTGGAGCAGAATCTCAGCGCCGATCCGGCCAATGTCGTCTGTGGCAACTAGCGGAACGGGGTGTTCCAGGGGTTGGTAGAACGAGAAGTACATGCCAGTAGTGCGGGCGGCCGGAAGGCTGTGCAAGATGTTTTCCATAAACGATCCGGCACGAAGGAACGCGCTCGGAGCCCCAGTGCTGCCGAGCTCCTCTTCGAGAATATGAGCGGTGGTAACCAGACCCAGGCCTGAGGGCTGGTTACCACCAATGGAGGAAAGGAAGACGGCCCGGGGAGGCTTGGCGGCGAGAACGGCCCTCTTGATCGCGGCAATCTTGGCGACGCTATCCGGAAACCCGGGGTCGGGAGCCATATTGGGCGGAATCATGCAAAAAACACCTTCGACATCCGTAAAGGCAGCGGTAAGGTGGTCATCGTAGTTGGCAGTCACAACCTCAACGCCCTTATCTTTCCAAGCCTGCGCTTTCGAAGCGTCACGCACGATGCCACGAACCTTCTTTCCATGCTGGAGGAGAGTGTTTGCGACCGCGCCGCCCACATTGCCGGTGATTCCCATGACTGCGAACATGTTTATTGTCCTTTCGAGTTGACTTTACTTTGGATGATTGGACTGCACGAGGATGCACGATTCACTCTCCATTGATCCCCAAATCCGAATAGAGAAGCTAACTATCTACGGCGCTCCTGACGAGCATGGCATCGCGCGAACGTTTATGACACGTGTGGATTTGACGAGTAGGTAATTGCGGCTATCTTCCAACCCTCGGTTCCTTTAACCAAAACCCAGGTTTCGCTCCCGCGATTTTGTTCCTTTCCATCTACCAGGAATACGAAGTCAAAGTACACCGACGCGATCGTGCCGTCGCTGTTCCCCTGTAGATGTGTGTGCGTTGGATTGAAACTGGCCTTGGAGGTAGAAACGAGCTTTGCGAAGTCTGTGAAGCTTCCCACACGAACCTTCACCGCATCTGGTGATTTAGCTTTCGCGCGGGCGTAAGCTTCCTCAGAGAGTACGTTGAGCCACATGCCTCCCTGAGGAATAAAGAGACGTGCCAGTCGAGATCCATCATGAGTCAGAACGGCTTCGTGGTAGGCGTCAATCACATGCTGAACGTCGACAGAATCCGACGCAGTGCTGGAAGGATCAGCCTTGTCGGTCTGAGTAGGTAATGGACTCTGAGCGAAGCTTGCGGTGCCGATCATAATCGTGAAAGCAAAGAAAAAGCTTCTGGTGAAAAACTTCATGGGTTATCTCCTTTAGATTTAGACCGCTCCGGGTTGGCATGGTAATCAAGGGCTTAGCTGAGTACTGCAGGCTTGAATACATCCTCGGCCCATTGACGGAACCTGGTCGGCGTGTCGGACGCGGACGACGTTGTGCGCTTGATCAGATGGTCCATGCCCTCATTCTTGGCCGTCATCATGTTAGCCATCGCTTGCGCCATCCCCTCGGAGGCACCGCGGCTGGTCATCATACCCTTCAGATCGTCCATCGTCATCAGGTGATACTGCACGGGCTTGCCAAGCAGGTCCGAGATAATCGCCATCATGTCGTTGAAGGACAGATCCTCCGGTCCGAGCATGGGGATGCTGTCGACGCCGTTCCAGGAGCGATCAAGCAGCAGTCGTGCGGCAACAGCAGCGATGTCACGCGTCGCGCAAGCAGGCTTCTTGAGATCTGCGAGCGTTGGCCAATAGAACGCACCCTGGTCCCGGATCAATGCCGCCTGACGTAGGATATTCTCCATCAGGCTGGCGCAGGCTAGCGCTCGATAGCTCGCACCCGTGCTTGCGATCATGTCGTCCATCTTTAAAGACGCCGTCACATGGCCGGCGTCCTTAGTCCATCCGCGCCCCAGCGCTGAAATGCCGACCACCCTCTTAATGCTCTGGCTCTTGAATGCTTCGCAACCTGGGCGGGCGAAGTCCACATAGGCTGCTTCAGCGCTCTGCACGCGCGGGTCCGCAGGTACGAGCCAAAACACAGCGTCAGCGCCATGGAAGGCATTTGCTACGACGTCGAGATCGCTGTGGGAACCCTCGACGACCTCGACACGCTCGCGCGTTGGTGCGGGCAGGCGGGAGGGGTCGCGCGCAATGACGCGGATCGTCTCTCCGCTGTTGAGGATGTTTTCGAGGACTTGGCGTCCGATGTTGCTTGTGGGTGCGGTGATGATGATCATGTTCTTCTCCTCCGTTGCGAAACTGCAAAAGTAGATCCCACCGTCCCGTTTATAAAGTAAACGGTACCGTACCGTATACTAATTGTCAATGCGGTGGAATCGAAGATAATGGGGTATGGCGAGACGAGGCGATCAACTTCGCGAACATATCCTCTGGATTGCCAAGGACGTATTCTTGGAAATGGGTTTTGAGCGGGCGTCGATGGATGTGGTCGCCAACCGCGCGGAAACCTCGAAACGGTCCTTGTACGCTTACTTCGAGAGCAAAGAGAAGCTCTTCCTTGCCGTGATTGAGTTGGTCCGAGGGCTTTTTCTCAGCCGATTGAAGATACCCAGCGACTACTCAGAGAAGCCTGTGGAAGCGCTGGTCATGTTTTGCGGACGGTATCTCGAGGTCTTGATCTACGAGGCCTCGATTCAGATGATTCGCGTGAGCACGGCCGAAACCGAACGATTCCCCGAGCAGGCGGCGCAATATTTCGACGTGTTGTTCACGCAAGTCCACGCACGCTTAAGCGCTTATCTGAAGGCAACGTTTGGGCTCTCAGCCCGCACCAGTGCCGAGGCGGCGCACAAGCTTCTTGGCCAGGTTCTTTACCCACGGTTGCCGCGTGCCCTTTTCGGGATGGATCAATTGACTAAGACCTTCGATCGAGAAACCTTGGCACCCGATTTCGACCTGAAACCGATTCGCAACGCTGTTTTGGGTTTGATTGAGTCGCTGCCAAAAAGATGAAGTCGCCGACGTGAGGCTTAACAGGGACGACCACTCTACGAAGTAGCCCTGTAGATGGGGCAGCCCCCTTTGGTGACAGGCGCGAATGAGGGGATAGCCCCTGAGATCGCCAAGCAGTTTGGGTACGCCAATTCTAGATGCCGCATGGGTAGAGTTAATCGAGCTTGGCTTATGCCGGCGTGACATTGGAATCTGGCGCGAAGCGCGCCGGAACCAGCCGTTCCGTTCTGGCCTGCCGGTGGTCATCCCACAAAGCTTGCGATAGCCGCGAAGATGGGACAACAAGGAGAGAATAGACAACATAATTCGATTAATGAAGAAACTTTTTCTATGACTCATCGGGAATGCCCTCGCCGTTTGGAGCGTGGTTTTCCACGCATGTCACAGACGGAAAACTCACCTACCGGACGGGCTCCAAATCGGCGATCAAACCCGGCCCGTTTGGATTCCATCCCAATGCTTCTTTCGTTTTCGTGCTGGATGCTTGGAAATCGGCGCTCACGAAGTAAGCAAGAAAACCGAAGTGGGATGCCGCTTCCTCGGGAGTCTTCGAGACCGCAGGGACATTCACAAGTTTCCCGATAGCATCAGCGATCGCACGCAATGCAATACCATCCTCGGCGATCGCGTGGTATCGGCTTCCCGGGCCTCCTTTTTCAAGCGCCAGTCTGAAGAGCTGCGCGGCATCCCGACGATGCACTGCCGGCCAGCGGTTGAGTCCGCCATCCACATACGCCGAAATCCCAGCCTGGCGCGCCAGGGCGATCATTCTCGTGACGAGGCCCTGCTTCGTTCGGTCATGAACCACGGGAGGGAGACGGATGATACTTGATCGGACGTTCTCCGACGCCAACGCGAGAGCCTTTTCCTCCGATGGCATACGAACTGCTCCAAGAGAACGGGGGTCTCCCGCGTCGTCTTCGGTCGTTGGGCGCCCCGGCGAGAGCAAACCGATTGCGGACGTAATAACAAGAGGGCGGTCGCTTCCCGCAAGCGCCGCGCCAAGCGTTTCCACCGCGCGTCTGTCCATTTCAGCGGCAGCCGCAACCTGCGACCAGTCGTGATTGTAGGCTGTGTGGATAACCCCATCGCATTGCTGCGCGCCTGCGCTGAGACTTTCTGGTGTGGCCAGATCACCTCTGTGGACTTCGGCTCCCATTCGCTTCAGCGCATCGGCTGCCGCGTCGTTACGAGCAAGGCCAAGCACCTGATGGCCTGTTCCAATCAACTCTTCTACAACCGCCGAACCGACAAAGCCAGAAGCACCTGTGACGAAAATGCGCATATTTCCTCCCGTAGATTTCGCAGCGCACCGGGCACTTCTGCGAACCACTGTCCTCACGATATGCCGGCTTTGTCGTACGATCTATGGTAGAGCGTTCGTATTAATAGCTCGATCGTACGGAGATTTCATGGACCCGCTGTCGGATGTTCTGTCGTTGCTGAAGCCACGCACTTATGTATCCGGTGGTTTCGACGTGGGCGGAGAATGGGCAATCCAGTTCCCTCAAAAGGAGGGCATCAAATGCTACGCGGTCGTATCGGGTGAATGTTGGCTCTCGGTGGAAGGTGTTCCTGACGCGGTGCATATCCAGACAGGGGATTGTTTCCTGCTGCCGACTGGCAGACCTTTGCGCCTTGCAAGCGATCTGGCACTTGCCCCGATCGACGCCTCCGCGTTTTACGCGAGCGGGAGAAACGGCGGCATCGTCTCCTTCAATGGCGGCGGAGATTGCCTCATCGTCGGCGGCCACTTTACGCTCACAGGCGGTCACTCCCGCATTCTGTTGGGCGCGTTGCCGCCTATCGTGCATCTCCAGACGGAATCGGATAAGGCAGCAATGCGTTGGTCTCTTGAACGGATGAGGCAGGAGCTGCGCGAGCAACGACCAGGCGGAGTTCTGGTCACACAACAACTCGCCTGTATGATGCTGGTTCAGGCGCTACGGCTGCATCTGGAAGGGGGCGGAAGCGGTGTCGGATGGATGTTCGCCTTAACGGACAAGCAGCTTAGCTTGGCGATGAACGCCATGCATGAGAATCCAGCCCACCGCTGGACGCTGCAAACACTGGCGGAACGCGCCGGCATGTCTCGAACGATCTTCACCCTCCGGTTCAAAAAAGCAGTCGGCTCATCCCCAATGGAATACCTGACACGCTGGCGTATGTTGCTCGCCGGCGACAGGCTGCAGCATACTGCTGACGCCGTCTCTGAGATTGCTCTTTCTTTGGGTTACGAGTCGGAGAGCGCCTTTAGCAAAGCTTTCAAACGGGTCTTGGGTTGTTCGCCGCGACAGTACGCTCGCGGTGGCAATCCAGCTTCCAATTCACTTGGCTCGCGTGAAACCTCACCCACCAGTCAACTCGAACTTGTTGAGGCTTGATGCACATAATTGTTCCACTTAGTGAGTTAATTTCTGCAAGTAGATAAAGAAGCTTCTACATGGGAGCAATCTCGTCTTTTGAGAGGATCTGCTCCTTCGATTTACCGACTTTGTCGACCAGCTCGTTTGCCTAACTTTGCTGCGGCCTATGACAGAGGCATTTGTCATCGCGATTAAGCAAGATCGATCTTGCTTGCGAGGGCAAGCGAGAAGATCGTTGGCTCGATCCGAGCGTTGCTGCCGTCAAGAGGCCGATGTGTTTAGGGCTGTCTCTACAGCTTGCCGATACGGCTCCAGTGGACGCGTGAGAATCTCACGAATTGGTAAGCAGTCTCCGGTCATGGGCACATCAGCGCCGTCCAGAATGGCCTTCACCGAGCCCTTCGGCAGTTTGGCTGCGCTTTCCAGGAGCGGCGCGAATAGTGAAATGAGAATTCGCGGCAGGTGGACCTTCTTTGGATGTGGGCGCCCAAGAACATCGGCTGCCACGTCGATCATTTGGTCGTTTGTCAGGATGTCATCGCATCCGACGTTGAAGGCTTGACGGAAAGAACGTGCGTCACGCAGCACGCCAACAAGATAGTAGACCAAGTCGTCTATCGCGATATTCTGCATCTGTTGTTGTCCTGTGCCGAACAGATCCACGGCAAAAGATCGTTTGGCGCTCGCAACCATCATGTCAAAACCCTGACCACCGACCCCTACGATCTGGGCTGGGCGGAGAACGGTCACATCGAGGTTGCAGTTGAGAAGAAATTGCTCTGCCTTCCATCGTTCACGCAGCCAGATGCTTCGGGCTTGTGACGATGTCCCCATGGCCGTGATGTAGATCAGACGGCGGCATCCATTGTCCTTGCCCGCATTCACAATGTTTTCAAGGCCCTTCATCTCGATGTCCATGAAGCCGCGACCTGAGACAGTCGCACTCTGTGCCGAGAGCGTATGAATGGAGATGTAGATCGCTTCTATGGTCGCGGTAGCCAGCTTCAGCGAAGCCAGATCAGAGATATCTCCTTTCACAATCTCACACCCGGCTTTTTCGAGATCCTGCACTTTTTCAGGATTCCGCGCGAGGCAACGAACTCTGTGGCCGACACCGAGAAGTGCATTAGAAAGTCGCCGCCCAACGAAACCGGAAGATCCAATCACAAGAACATTCATATGTAACGACCCCTTCGCCCAACTCGGCATGGATCGAGCATAAGTGTGTTTTCGTATACGATCTATGCCGTAGCGTCTGTTTTTTAGACGAAATCGTCTTGGAAGGTGTGAACATGGATCCCTTGTCAGATGTGCTGGCATTGTTGAAACCCCGTAGTTACATGTGTCGTGGATTCGACATCGGGGGATCATTGGCTTTTCAGTTTGGCCAACACGACGGAATCAAATGCTATGCGGTCGAGTCCGGACGATGCTTACTTTCGATGGAAAACCTGGGTGAACCAATCGAACTTCAGGAGGGAGACTGCTTCTTACTTCCGCGTGGACTCCCGTTCACGATCGGGACAGACCTTTCTCTCCCCGCAGTGGATGCGATGCAGACCATTGGCGCCATGCAGGCGTCAGAGCGAGCCGGAGTGGTTTCATTCAACGGAGGTGGCGAGTGCTTCGTGGTGGGTGGTCTTTTTACTCTCTCAGGAGGCCATGCCGAGATTCTTACCAACCTGTTGCCGCCGATCGTTCATGTTCGTTCTGAGGCCGAGAAGACAGAGCTTCGCTGGGCTCTGAGACGAATGCGTCAAGAGTTGGAAGGTGAGCAGCCTGGATCTCAGTTGGTTGCGCAACAGCTTGCTTACATGATCCTTGTGCAGGCATTACGCTTGCATCTGGCTGAGCAGACCGCGGGCGAAGTAGGCTGGCTCTTTGCTTTGAGCGATAAGCCACTGAGGATAGCTCTTGCTTGCATGCACGAAAGCCCTTCGCATCCTTGGAGGCTTCTGGAACTCGCACAAAGAGCGGGCATGTCACGGTCTATGTTTGCCATGCGTTTCAAAGAGGCGGTTGGCGAGACACCTATGGAATATCTCACACGATGGCGAATGATTACAGCCTCGGAGAGGCTGTTGCATTCGGATGATGCTGTGACTGACATCGCGTCCTCCTTAGGCTACGAATCTGAAAGTGCATTTCGCCGAGCCTTTCGCAAAATCATGGGCTGTTCGCCCCGTCGATACGGGCGCGCGCAAAGAACAAATTCTCGGGGCGGACCTACCCACGGCGATGCGCGTCCTGGCTCTCATCGTTAGTTGGCAGTGGTGACGGCCTGGATCAACAAAGGAGAAGGCAAGGACTCCACGCAAAGAACGACAGCCGCTTTAGGGAAGTTCACATTGTTTTCTCATCACTGATCGCTTCACTGACAAAAACGGCGTTCACAATGACCAGTAAAAGTTTGCATGTCGTATCATCTCGAAGCCCATCCACTTTGTTTCCCAGCATGTTTGGTTGGGTAAAATCAAACATGCGTTTTGTTGTGCTCTGTGTTTCTGCTTTGGTATGCGCGACTGCGGTTGCGCAGGTCGGAATCGGACCTTTCCCTATCCCGTCTTCGCTCCCAGTGCCTGAGCCGCGCGATCAGCCCTTTAAGGGTGCGATCCAACTTCATATCGACGCTACCGACACGATTCATAGCCTCTTCCGAATAAGCGAAACAATCCCAGTACAGACTCGCGGCGAAGTGGTGCTGCTTTACCCCGAGTGGGAAACCACCAGCCACGGGCCCACCGCATCGGCTATAGAACTGGCGGGTTTGCGCATACAAGTCGATGGACACGACATCGAGTGGCGGCGCGACACGATTGACGTTCACGCTTTTCACTTGACCACCCCTGCGGGAGCACGTTCGCTAACACTAAATTTCCAATACCTGTCGCCGCGCTCCTCGGCCAAACTGCGCCCAGAGATGGTCGATGTCGAGTGGCAACATCTTCTGCTCTACCCGGCCGGCTGGTTTGCCCGGGATATTTTAGTGGCTGCTCAGTTGAAACTTCCCAAGGGGCTACGTGCATTTACCGCGCTCACACCGTTGCACACACTTGATAGTTCCGCCGATCTTTTGGCTTTCGCGCCTGAAACACTTGACCGCCTCGTCGATGCTCCGGTCTATGCCGCCCGGTACACACGGCAGTTGGACCTCGCACCGTCGTCGCCGGTTCCCGTTCATCTCGACCTTCTCGCAGATGAGCCTGCGGACCTCGAAGTCTCGCCAACAGATCTTGCGGAGTTGCAGGCCTTGGTCATGCAAGCCTCAAAGGTCTTCGGCCCTGCACCATTTCTCCACTACGACGCTATGGTTTCGCTCAGCGATCGGCTTTCGCCCGGTGGTGGCCTCGAACATCTGGATGAGGGCGAAAACAATCTTCCGGCCAACTACTTCACCGCAAGCGGGCAGCAGTTGAGCAACCGCGACCTGATCGCGCATGAGTATGTGCACGCCTGGAACGGCCGCTTCCGCGAGCCCGCCGGTCTGTGGTCACCAAACTTTAATCGGCCGACAGACCCCTCGATGCTGTGGGTCTACGAAGGACAAACCGAGTTCTGGGGTCGCATTCTCGCGGCGCGCGCCGGTCTGCGCACAACGCAACAGACCCTGGATAAACTTGCGCTCGACGCCGCGCTGGTCGCCAACCGTAGTGGCCGCGAGTGGAAGACGCTTGCCGACAGCACACTCGACGTTCTATACATGCCCGGACACGCAGTCACATGGCGCGACTGGCAACGCCGCGAGGACTACTATCCCGAAGGAGTGCTACTGTGGCTCGACGTCGACGCGCGCCTGCGCGAACTCAGTCAGAACAAGGTGAGCCTCGACCAGTTTGCACAGCGTTTCTTTGCCACGCACGGCAGCGTGGAAAGCATTTCGACATACAGCTTTCAGGATGTTTGTGACACATTGAACACGCTCGCACCCGCGGATTGGAAGAGCTTCCTGAATCGGCACTTGCTTACACATGACGCTTCCGACGCCATCGTCGGGCTAGGGCGCGCAGGCTGGCAACTAACCTATACCTCCATTCCAACCGAGACCTTCCTTCAGGATGAAGCCGACGCTGGCGTCATCAATCTCGATGATTCGATCGGTGCGCAGCTCCGTCCCAATGGCAGCGTTCGCTCGGTTACTTGGAACGGTCCCGCCTTCCGCGCCGGACTCTCTCCCGACATCCACGTCGTCGCCGTGAAC
>Ga0302313_10002332_pt1 | contig 13277 bp, 7 predicted proteins | sample III_Palsa_N2_2_FD_200454 | JGI IMG/M metagenome (GOLD analysis project Ga0302313, IMG submission 200454) | Peat permafrost microbial communities from Stordalen Mire near Abisko, Sweden - III_Palsa_N2_2 | ecosystem: Environmental > Terrestrial > Soil > Palsa > Peat permafrost | place: Sweden...
GACCTGGATCTTTCGCTGACGAAGTACACGCCGATTCGTGACAATCTCAGCTTCGAGTTTCGTGCACAGGCGTTCAACCTGACGAACACGCCTAACTTTGGCAATCCGGGCAGCGATATTGGAACGGCTTCGACCTTTGGCGCGATTACGACGACGGTTGGTAATCCTCGCATTCTGCAATTTGTTGGCAAGCTCACGTTCTAGCGATACGCTCCGCTTGAAAGCGAAAGAGCAAGAAGGATGTACACCATGGCAACAAGTATGAAATCGATTCTTTGCACGACGCTAACTGCAGCGATGCTTTTCACTGCGGCAAATGTGGAAGCACAATCTGCGCCGTCCGCTGTTCCTGTGCCGTTCAGCGTAGGGTTGGCGGGACCAACCTATGTGGCCGCTACGAGTGGATGCACGGAGATCGCCACGACGAGTGGAACGAACTATGGGGATGGGTGCCCGCCTGCTAGTGCAGCGCTTACGGCGCCGCAGGGTGTTGCGGTGGATAAATTCAGCAATATTTATGTTGCGGACTATACCGATCACTTGGTGCGCGTGATCTATAACGGTGGAGCGAATGTTGCTGCCGCGATCACGGCAGCCAATAGCGGCTATGTGATTAGTGCTTCACTGCGTGCCCCAGCACCGGCGCCGGTTGTTGGGAGTATTTATACGATTGCTGGATTTGGTGGAACGACGGTGGTGTTGAGTGCTGTTTCGACCGATGGGAGCGGTAAGTATGCGTGCGCGAATTATGCGACGAGTGGCCAGCCCGATGCATTAAATAGCTTGGGCGATGGATGCCCGGCGGCTTCTGCGACGATTGGTGCGCGTGATGTTGCTGTCGATGGTGACGGCAACCTTTTTCTGACCGACTATACGAACAGCCGCATTCGCGTGTTGTGTGTGAACTGCACGGCATCGACGATGGCGACGCAGCTTATCGAACTGGAAGAGCCGGGTGTGGTACCGGTGAATGGAGCGATGTATACGATCGCTGGCTATGCAGGGGGGTATCGCGATCAGGCGCTTGGATTTGGCAACGCGACGATTGCTTCTTCGGCTGTCGCGCTTTTTCGGAGTCCGTCGGGTGCGGTGGTTTCTAGCAGCGACGATGTTTATATAGCGGACAACCTGAACAATGCGGTGCGTCTGCTCTATAACGGCGGAACCGTGGCGAAGAATATTCTGGTGGCGGATGGCTATACGCCGACGCTGGGATATGTGTATACGGTCGCCGGGGATGACTGCGTCTCTGCATTGATTACGAAGACCGGTTCGGTGGCTACGGCGAATTCTTGTTTGATTGCGACGGGTAGTTCGCCTGATACGGCTACGGTGGAGTCGTTTACTACGGCTACTTCGACGGGAGTGATTACAGCGACAGGTGCGCCGGCTGGAACGCCTTGGTCTGTGTATCTCGATGCGAATAACAATCTCTACTACAGCGATGCCGCGAATGCCCGTGTCAAGGTGATCTATGGTGGTGTGGCCGCCCCGCTTGATCTTCCGAATACGACGTATGCCACGCTACAGACTGGCTATGCGTATACCTTTGCGGGTGGAGGCACGCTTGCCGTTGGTGGTGTAAAGCCGAACCAGTTGTTGCTGAGTTCTATACAAGGTGTTGGGGGAGATAGTGAAGGCGATGTTTTCTTTATCGACTATGGCACTGGTTTGTTCTATGAGACATACGCGCAGACCGGGCTTACTGCTGTGATTGGTGGTGGTACTGCCGTGGCAACGGCTTCTGCCGGAGCGATATGCAATGGTGGAACTACTGGACCGGCGATGAACGATGCTTTCTATGATGGCTGCCCGCTGACGCAGGTGAAGATCGCGAGCCCACGTGGACCTATCGTCGCGGATGCTAGTGGGAATCTTTACTTTGGCGATGCGGTTGGTTTTGTGTTGCACAAGTTTACGTATAGTCCGACGTTTTCTGCGACTGCTGTGGGAGGGACGAGTGCAACGCAGTCCTATGCGTTTACATTTCTTTCCACGCAGACGCTGGCTGCGCCTGGCTTCACTCTTGCAGGTGCAACGACGAGTAGCTTTGCAGATGCGGGTGGTGATACCTGCACGGTGGGCCTCGTTGCTGCTGGAGGTGGGCCGGGAACAACTTGTGTTGTGAATGCTGCGTTCTCGCCACAGCGGCCGGGTATTTCGGCGGGTGCGGTGGAATTGAAGAGCGCAACGGCTACGCTTGGGGCTTCGTTTGTTAGCGGCGTGGGTACGGGTGCGGGACTAACTGTCGATCCGGCTACAGCAACGACGGTTGGTACGGGACTTGTGCCTAACGGAGTTGCGGTGGATGGTGCGGGGCGAGTGCTTGTTACCGATACGACGAGTAAGAGTCTGTTGCGCTATACGAGTGGTGCAGCGGCGACTGTGGTGACGGGTTTTGCAGCGCCGAGCGGAGTTGCGATTGATGGTGTCGGCAATATCTTTGTGGCGGATAGCTCGGCGAATACGGTGACGGAGTTGCCGGTTACGGGAACGAAGTTCGTGTTGACCACGGCGGTGAGTGCGCCGCATGGGCTTGCTACGGATGGCTATGGCAACTTGTACGTTGCGGATACGGGCAACAATAGGGTGCTAGTGTTTGGACCCGGTGCGGGTGTGCCTGTAGTGGTTGGGTTCACGGGGTTGAGTGCGCCGCAGGCGGTTGCTGTGGATGCAGCGGGAGATATTTATGCGGCGGATAGTTCGCATGTTGTGAAGCTGACTGCGACGGGTGTGCAGACGACTGTTGCTAGTAGTGGAGCGACGGGCGTTGCTGTAGATGCGGCGGGAAACGTGTTTGTGGCTGCAAGGACTACGCTGCTGGAGTATCCGGCGAGTGGTGCGGGTGCTATTACTTTGTCGAGTGCGTTGGTTACTCCGAAAGCACTGGTGCTGGATGCTTCCGGTGGTGCGTTTGTTGCGGACAACGGGTATGTGGGGTATCTCGAGTTGCAGCGAACTGCGGGCTACTATGCGTTCAGTTCTGCATCGACGAGTACGCCGGTGTATCTGACGAATGTTGGGAATGCTTCGTTGACGGCGCCTACGTATACGCAGACGGACTCGACGGATTTTACGGTGGCCTCAGCGACGACCAATGGTTGCAGTGGTGCGCTTGCGGCAGGGGCGGAGTGCACGCTGAATGCCAGCTTTGCACCAACAGTTTCAGGTACATTGACGGATACGGCTACGTTTTCAAGCAATGCTACTAATGGCAGCCCGATCAATTTGACGCTGAGTGGAGCGGCTCCTGCGCAGGGTACGACGACGGCGTTGAGCGTTACTACCGCGTCGCTGGTGTATGGCAATGTTGAGACGCTGACAGCTACGGTAAGTGCAACGCTTGCAGCGCCTACGACTGGGGCGGTGAATTTTTATAACAACACGGTGACGCTGCTAGGCACTGCGAGTGTCGGCGCTGGCGGTGTTGCTACGTTGAACTTTGTGCCGGGTGTTGGTACTTACTCTTCGGTGACAGCGGTGTTTGTTCCTGGCAGTACGACGTATGTCACGAGTACATCGACGGTTAAGTCGTTTGCTGTGACACCGGCTTTGCTTACGGTTACGGCGAACAATGCTTCACGGTTTTATAACGCGACGAATCCTACGTTCAGCTATAGCATCAGCGGTTTCGTGAATAACGATACGCAGGGCAGCGCGGTTGGTGGATCTCCAGTGGAGACAACTACAGCGACGACTGCCTCGCCGGTGGGTAGTTACGCGATCACGATTGTTCAGGGGACGCTTTCGGCAGCGAACTATACGTTTGCACTGGTGAATGGAACGCTGACGATTACAGGAGCGACGGCGCAGACCATTACGTTTGGAGCGTTGCCGGGAGTGACTTATGGTGTTGCGCCGATTGCGTTGTCGGCGACAGCGACATCGGGGTTGGCGGTGAGCTATACGGTGTCGGGGCCAGCTACTGTTTCTGGATCGACACTGACGATTACTGGTGCGGGTGCGGTGAGTGTTACAGCGAACCAGGTTGGCAATAATACGTATGCGGCTGCGCCTGCTGTGTTGCAAGGCTTCAGTGTTGCGAAGGCGATGTTGTCGGTTGCAGCGACGAGTGCGAGTCGCGTGTATGGTGCTGCGAATCCGACACTGACTTATGGGATTACAGGGTTCGTGAATAGCGATCTGCAGGCAACGGCTACAACGGGAGCGCCGGCGGAAACTACGACAGCGGTTGCTGGCTCTGGTGTTGCCAGCTATCCGATCACCATTACAGCGGGAACGCTGGGGTCGAGCAACTATACGTTTACATTTACGAATGGCACGCTCACTATTACAGCGGCTACGCTTACGCTGACGGCGAATAGTGCGACGCGGGTGTATGGCCTTGCTAATCCGACGTTTAGTGGGACGCTTAGTGGAGCGGTGAATAACGATCAACTCACAGAGACGTTCGCTACAAGCGCGGTGACGGTGAGCCCGGTAGCGGCGTATGCGATTGTTCCTGGTGCGACGGGTGCGAACATTGGCAACTATAGTATTGCAGCGACGAACGGAACGTTGACGATTACGCAGGCGAAGCCGACGATCACGCTTTCGACAACGGCTACGAGTGGCTTCAATGGCACGACCAGCATTACGTTGACGGCGATTCTTACTTCGCCGACTTCGGGCGTGCCGACGAGCACGGTGTCGTTCTACGCGGGAACGACGCTGGTTGGGAGTGCTCCTGTAAATGCAGGGACTGCTGCTCTTGCGACGACGGCGTTGCCGATTGGGGCGGATTCGGTGACGGCTGTTTACTCGGGCGATACGAACTTTAGCGTGGTTACGAGCCAGTCTATCTTGATTACGATTGCGGCTGGCTTTGGGGCTACGTCGTCGACGACAGCGTTGGCATTCCAGGCCAACTATCAGACAGCGCAAGCGACACTGACGATCAATCCGGGAGGCCGCACGGATACGCTTACTTTTTCGTGCCAAGGGCTGCCGGCGAAGTTGAGTTGTGCGTTTAGTCCGGCGACGCTGCCGCTCTCCGGGCTTAGTGTTGCGCAGTCGGTACAGTTGCTGGTGTCGAACTCTGGGGCGACGGCGAGTGTGCGTGAAGAGCCTGTGGGTAGGGGATTCGCGAATGGTGCAGTCATGCTGGCTATGCTGCCGTTTGCGGCGATACTGCTTGCGGGGTTGCGGAAGCGCAAGCTCCCTATGTTGATGTTGCTTGGCTTGTTGACGCTTGGTGCAGCGGCTGGGTTGAGTGGGTGTGGCACTTCGCCTACCAGCCTGGAGCAGAGTGCGGGAAGCTATCCCTTTACGGTGAGCATCAACTCGGGAGCAACGACGTTGCAGACGATATCCTTTACGGTAACGGTGCCGTAGAGGATCTGCATCTCACCAAATGATGTGTCGACTTGTGCGATCGGAATAAAGTACGTATGAGCCGCAGTAAGTTTTCTCGTAACACCAGGAGCTTCCCCGATGCCATCGTCCCGCGTTCTTCTTGCTGCACTTGTGCTTTTGTTGGTGGTTCCCCGCTGTGCGCTGGCGGATGATACGACCAGCAGTGCGAAACCGGTGAAGGCTATTGCCGACCGGATGCTTGCGATTGATGCGCCGCGAGGTAAAGGGGAGCTGCCGCTGTACATGTCGCTGGACGGACATGCGGTGGATCTGGCTGTTCCGCAGCCTTCGATCGTGCGCGCCCTGCTTGTGTTTCATGGCAAGCTACGCGATGCGGATGTCTACAACCGGTCGGGCCTTGCGGCTATAAAACATGCGGGTGACGCGGGGAAGGGAACACTGCTGATTACGCCTCAGTTCCTGGCGCAAGTGGATGTTGATCAGTATCATTTGCCTTCGAACGTGTTGCGTTGGGCACCTGAGGCATGGATGGGTGGGGATGATTCGCTCAATACTCCGTTGAGTTCGTTCGATGCGATTGATGGCATTCTGTCGCAACTGGCCAACAAGAAGATCTTTCCAAATCTCAAGACAGTTGTTCTTGCTGGGCACTCTGGCGGTGGGCAGGTGATGCAGCGTTATGCTGTGGTGGGCCGCGGTGGCGATGAGTTGATGAGACGTGGCGTGCATGTTCGCTATGTCATTGCGAACCCATCGTCGTATGTTTACTTCTCGCCGGAGCGCCCGGTGTTGGATGCGCGAGCGGCTTTCAGCTTCGCGATTCCGAAGAAGAGTTGCTACGGGAAGTACGATCTCTGGAAGTATGGCATCAACGATGCGCCGCCTTACGTGGGTGGTGCGTCTTTCGCAGAGCTTGAGCAGAAATACATGCGGCGGGATGTGCGCTATCTGCTGGGGACGGAAGACATAGACCCGAATCATCCTGCTTTGGATAAAAGCTGCTCGGGGGAGAACCAAGGGCCGTACCGGTTCTTTCGCGGCAAGGCGTACTTCAGCTATTTGGAGATGCGGCATCCTGAGTTGAAAGAGCCTTCTGCTTCGCAGCAGCTATGGTTTGTTCCGGGGGTGGAGCATGATGGCGACAAGATGTTGAACTCGCCTTGTGGGCTGGCAGCGTTGTTCGACGCGGGTTCTTGCACGTCGCGGAACCTTGATCCGAAGCCGTAGCGAGCTATCTGGCGGGGAGTGCGCCGAGCGAAGCGGAGATGTCGCTACAGCAGCGCAGTAGGTGCGTGGCTATTGTGGAGACGCTCTGTACCGTGATGTGCGAGACCGGCCCGGAGACGCTAAGGGCGGCGATGGCACGGCCATTCTGGTTGAAGATAGGAGCTCCGACGCAGCGGACGCCGAGTTCGATCTCTTCGTCGTCGATGGCGTAGCCGCGGTGACGTACTTTCTCGAGAGCATCAAGGAGCGCTTCGCGGGAGCAGAGAGTTTTCTGCGTGTAGCGTATGAAACGAATCTTTGAAATGACGCGCTCTACCGTTTCTAGTGGTTGAAACGCGAGCATGGCTTTGCCCATCGAAGTGCAGTAGACGGGGTTCGACTTGCCTGCCTTTGAGTTATTGCAGACGCTGCGCATGGGGCCGACTTTATCGAGATAGACGATGGAGGTTTTGCGCAGCACGCTGAGGTGTACGGTTTCTCCGAGCTCGGAAGCGAGCCGCTCGAAGAAGGGATGAACGCGTGTGCGCAGATCGATTTGTGCGACAGCGCGGTTGCCGAGCTCGTATAGCTTGAGGCCGAGGCGGAAGCGGTTGTCGGGGGTGCGCTCGATCAGGGCGTTGCGTTCGAGCACCATCAGCGAGCGGTGAGCGGTGCTCTTGTGCAGGCCCATCTGCTGGCAGAGGTCGGTGAGGCCGAGTGGACGATCGCTGGCGCTGAGGGCTTCGAGCACGGAGATCGCGCGGTCGAGGCTTTGGAGCTGGTAGGCGCCTTCGGATTTTTGTGCGGCAATCTGCGATTCGGTTTGCGATTCGATCGGTGCTTCTGAAAGCGGGGCCAGAGACTTGCTGGTTGATGAAGTTTTCATAGCCATCCTTCTTAGAGTGTCAGCTTGCAGCGTAGTCTTCGCGTACGGGTGTGAAGACGTCTAATACTTCGGATTCTTCTGGAGCGCTGGCCTGGTGTGCTACGTCGCCAGGAACAATGAAGCTATCGCCTGCGCGTGCGGAGATAGTTTTGCCGTTGGCGGTGAAGTCGATTTGACCACTGATAATGTAGACGAGCTGCTCATGCGGATGGCTGTGAAGCGTGCCGACCCAGCCCTTGTGCATGGTATGGCGAACTAGCATGAGCTTGTCGTTATAGGCGAGCACCTGACGCAGAAGGCCTGGCTCGGCCAGGAACTTTTCGCCGTCGCCGGTCTTTACGAGTTTGATGTCTTCTGAGGGCACGTGAGAATCCTATGAGCGGTCGCAAAACGTGGGCTGTGTGAAATCGCCTGACTAAATTTTCGCACGCGTTCGGGTCAGAGTGTTCCGCAGAATGGATTCTGTTGGCAGCGATGTTGGGTTGTCAATGGCTTTGTTCGTGAGATGGCAGGTCAGGGCTGCTACTTTCGCACAACCGCTTGACTAGAGATGCAGGCAAAGACTAAAAATTCGAGGAGATGAAACCTTTTCTTTCTTCCTTGACGGCACATCGCAGACGTAGCGCGATGGTGTTTAGAACTCTTCTGGTTACAGCGTTGGCGGCGGTTGCGGGGGGTGGGCATGCGGCTGCGGGTGCAACGCAAAGCCCTGGCGCGGCTGTTCCGAAGACCGTTTTAATGGACGGAGCCGTGCTCGCGCGTGTGCGGCAGCAGGGTGATGCGGCGGTGATTCACGAGGCGCGGATAGAGGCAGATAAGGCGATGAAGGAGACGCCTGTCTCCGTGGTGACGAAGTCGCAGACGCCGCCGAGTGGCGATAAGCATGACTATATGAGCTTGGCGCCGTACTTCTGGCCGAACCCTGCTACGAAAGACCATCTGCCCTACATTCGCAAGGATGGCCAGCATAATCCGGAGGCTTCGGCGGTCCCGGACCACGAGAATATGTTCCGCATGGAAGACAATGTGCGAGCGCTGGCGGTGGGATATTTTCTGACGGGAGATGAGGCGTATGCGCGGCAGGCGACGCTGCATCTGCATGTATGGTTTCTCGATCCGGCGACACGGATGAACCCGAATCTGCAGTACGCGCAGGCTGTGCTGGGTGTGAACGATGGCCGCGGAACGGGCATTCTCGATGCTCGTGGGCTGACGGATGTAGTGGATTCGCTGGCTCTGCTGGCGGGGTCGAGCAACTGGTCTGCTGCGGAAGAGGCGGCGATGCATGCTTGGTTTTCGCAGTACTTTACGTGGCTGACCACGAGCAAGAACGGCAACGACGAAGCGAACGCTAAGAACAATCATGGAAGCTGGGACGATGTGCAGACCATGGCGATTGCGCTGTATCTCGGCAAGACGGAGTTTGCGAAGAACCTGGCGGAGACGGCGAAGACCAAGCGGATTGGGTTGCAGATCCAGGCAGACGGGCAGCAGCCGATGGAAGAGGCTCGAACGAAGTCGTTCGGGTACTGCGTGTTCAACCTTACGGCGTTGATGAAGCTGGCGACGATGGCGGACAAGGTCGATGTGGATCTCTGGGACTACAAGGCGGAGAACGGTGGGTCGATGCGCGCTGCGCTCAACTACCTGGTGCCGTTTACACAGGACCCGAAGTCGTGGGGACATGAGAACATCATCGGGATGTCGCCGGACTCTATGCGTGAACCATTGTTGAGGGCGGCTTTGCACTATAACGACCCCAGCTATGAAGCTGTGGCGATGAAGTTGAAGAGTAAAGGCGATGTGCAACTGATGTTGCTGTCTAAGGCTTTCAAGGAAAGCCAGGCGGCGGCGGCAAAGGGACGGGGAGCGGAATGAAGACGACGCGGCGGCAGTTTGTAGGCGGGTTAGCAGGAGCGGCTGGAGCGTTAGCTCTTGGGACGGCTTACGCCGAACCGAAGATGGATGGCTATGCGCTGGTGGCGAAGGTGGATCGCGAGCGGATTCTTCGTGAGGCAAAGGGCTATCTTGCGGAAGAGCCGCTGACGGTGACTGTGGCGCATAGTGAGCGCAGCGCTGGTGGGCTGCACGATTATTTTTCTGAAGGCGATTACTGGTGGCCTGATCCGAAGAATCCCGGGGGGCCTTATATTCGTCGCGATGGATTTTCAAACCCGGCTAACTTCGATAAGCATCGTGAGGTGTTGATGCGTCTGAGCGTAATAGCGCCGACGCTGGCTGCGGCGTGGCGGCTGACGAAGGACAAGAGGTACTCCGAGCACTTTGTGAAGCATCTGCGTGCGTGGTTTGTGGATCCCGTAACGAAGATGAACGCGAACCTGCAGTACGCGCAGGCGATTACGGGTGTAACGCCGGGGCGGGGTATCGGTGTGATTGATACGCTGCAGTTGGTGGAGGTTGTGCGTGCGGCGCGGCTGCTGGAAGTGGAGAAGGGTATCAGCGCGGCGGATGCCGATGCGGTGCGCGCGTGGTTTGCGGAGTACGTGACCTGGATGTCTACGTCGAAGAATGGCACGGACGAAGAGCACGAGAAGAACAACCACGGTACTTGCTGGATTTTGCAGATGGCGGAGTTCTCGCAGTTTGCGAAGCGCGCTGATCTTACCGCGCTATGCGTTGATCGCTTCAAGACGATTATTGTGCCGGATCAGATTGCGAAAGATGGAAGTCTTCCGCTGGAACTGGCGCGCACGAAGCCTTATAGCTACAGCTTGTTTGATACGGATGTGCTGAGCGGGATATGCCAGTCGCTTTCAACGGCGAGCGATAATCTTTGGGAGTTCAAAGGGCCGAACGGCAAGGGCGTTGGCGATGCTGTGGCGTTTCTGTTTCCTTACATTGCGGACAAATCGAAGTGGCCGTTTGCAAAGGACGTCGAGCACTTTGATGTGATGCCCTCACGACGCCCCAGCCTGCTGTTCGCAGGTGAGGCGCTGGGACGTCCGGAGTATGTTGTGGTGTGGCAGCGGCTGGATGCGAACACGACTGATCCTGAACTTGTCCGAAATCTGCCGATTCGTCAGCCGCTGCTTTGGGTTGACCCTGCGCTTCATGCGTGAGCGCAGGGTGTGCGGCTAGTGCTTGCCGTGTGCCATGCGATCAAGTTCGGAACCCGCGAGTAGAAAGCCACCGACGCCGTAGACGTAGCTGGCGGAGGGCTTGAACTTGCCGGGTTGGCCGTCGATGGGTTGGATGGAGCCGAGGCGACCGTCTGCATAGATGTGCGTCAACATGCCAGCCCAGGCCTTCTGCACGACGGGTTCGTAGGTCTTGCGGTCGAGGATGTGCTCGTTGATGCCGTACGCGATGGCGTAGGTGAAGAAGGCTGAGCCGGAGACTTCAGGCAGATCGTAGGACGCTGGATCGAGCAGACCGGAGCGCCAGAGTCCATCGGGGCTTTGGATCGCTGCGAGTGCGGCGGACATCTCACGCAGCTTTGCTTCATACTTTGGCCGCGAAGGATCGTTGGCTGGGAGCACCTGCAGGATCTTGACCAGCGCGCCCATCACCCAACCGTTGCCGCGTGACCAGAAGAGTGGCTTTCCGTTGCCCTGCTTCTGCGTGAAGTAGCGGCTGTCGCGGAAGTAGAGGTGCTCGGTGGGATCGTAGAGATGGCCGGTGGTGATGTCCCACTCATGGTTCATGTAGTCGACGTACTTCTTGTCGCCTGTGGCTACGGTCATGCGCGCGAGCACGGGCGGCGCCATGTAGAGCGCATCGCACCACCACCAGAGATCTTTCGCGGGATCGTCAGGAAGCACGACAAGGCGATCGAGGATGGCCTTGGTGTCCGCGATGCGTTCCGGCTTGCGCTGGGCGACCGGGTCTGCGAGGTAGAGCTCCATGTACGGCTTGCCGAGAGCGATGTCGTCTGCATGTGGGAAGCGGTTGCTGAGCAACTGCCAGTGCTGCTGCTCGGCGTAGTGCAGTACGGCGTCGCGATAGGCGGGGTTGCCGGTGGTGTCTGAGGCTGCGAGTAGGCCGTCGTAGAGAGCGGCGAAGGTCCATTGGCTGTTGAACTTTGACTCGGCAACACGAAGCTGCCAGTCGGCGACTTTCTTCATCGCGTCCCGGATGGCGGGACTTTTGAGCTTGGGCGAGAGGCCTTGCGCGAGCGGGCCGGGATCGTCGGGTGCGTCGCCGACGGAGGCGCGTTCGACGGAAGCGGCTGTTGCGGCTGCTGTCTTGGCTGCCGGAGCTAGCTGCTGCGGAGCTTGTGCAAATGCGGCGGAAAGCGCGAATGGCGACAACATCAGGCCGATAGTGAGGGTGATGCGAGTAGCGTTGGTGCGAGAACTGGAGGCGGGCAACATGGAAGCTCCTTCAAGGGTGAGGCGAATATCGTTCGGATAAGCGTAGCTGGTTTGACAGTCGCCGAGACGGCTCTTTATACCATTCTGGCGAGACCTTTTAGAAGTTCTGCCCCGTGTCGAGTGTGAAAATGCCTCTCCAAAAGCGGGTGAACAGAATAGGATCGAGCATAACGCAACAGGCTTAGGTGGATCGACGACGATGCAAACGCGCAGGAATTTTTTGAAGGCTGGAACAAGTGTGGCGGCGATTGGCCTGCTTCGCAGCAACATCATGCAAGCAGCTATTGCCACGATGGTGGATAAGGATCAGGGTTCAGTGCAACGACTCTCTGATGGATGGGAGTATCTGCGGGCTACGATGGGCGGTCCATGGGAGGTGTGGCACAGCGCGGAGACCGCTGTGTGGAGCAAGGTGGCGATGCCGCACAGCTTCAACGCTTACGATGGCTGCGACCCCGACACCCCGTACTACATGGGCAACGGTTGGTACCGCTCGCATGTAGAGATTGCAAACCCTTACGCCGGTGGACGCACGTTGCTGCACTTTGAAGGTGCGGGACAAAGCGCGACGGTTTATGTCGGCGAAAAGCTTGCGGGCAAACACGTTGGTGGCTACGACGAGTTTGTGGTGGACATCACCGATCTCGTTGCCGCTTTGCCAGCAGCGGCGACGAAGGCTGATGCGAAGTCGAAGACGCCTGCGGGTGTGCCGATTGCGGTGATGTGCGATAACTCGCGCGACCTTGATCGCATACCGAGCGACCTGAGCGATTTTAGTCTCTACGGCGGCATGTATCGTCATGTGAACCTGGTTTATGTGCCGGCCATTTCGTTGGAAAGCGTGCATGTGAAGGTGGAAATTGCTGCGGCGGATAAGCCAGCAACGTTGACCGTGCTGGGCAAGATGTATGCGCCGAATATTCCTTCATATGCGCTCGATTTCACGATTGAGATTCAGGATGAGACCGGCAAGCAGGTGCTGCGCGCGACGAAGGATATGAGCGTGCCGATAAAAGGGGATGAGGTGCAGTTGGCGAGCTTTACGCTGGAGAAGCCAAAGCTGTGGTCGCCGAAGACTCCGCATCTGTATACCTGTACAGTGACGATCAAGAGCCCGGGTGGGGACAACTCTGTGTCGCGTGTGAACTTTGGCGTGAAGCATACAGAGTTGGTAGAGCATGGGCCGTTCAAGCTCAATGGGGAACGGTTGCTGCTGCACGGCACGCATCGGCATGAGGACCATGCAGGCTATGCGAATGCGATGCCCGACGACTTGATTGAAGAAGAGATGACGCTGATTAAGTCGATGGGTGCGAACTTCATACGGCTGGCACACTATCAGCAGTCGCGGCGCGTGCTGGAGCTTTGCGATCGGCTCGGGATTCTTGTTTGGGAAGAGATTCCGTGGTGCCGCGGCGGCATTGGTGACGACACGTTCAAGAACATGGGACGCGAGAAGCTGCGCAACATGATTGGGCAACACTTCAACCATGTGAGCGTGTTGTTCTGGGGTCTGGGCAATGAAGACGATTGGC
>Ga0302313_10002339_pt1 | contig 13263 bp, 7 predicted proteins | sample III_Palsa_N2_2_FD_200454 | JGI IMG/M metagenome (GOLD analysis project Ga0302313, IMG submission 200454) | Peat permafrost microbial communities from Stordalen Mire near Abisko, Sweden - III_Palsa_N2_2 | ecosystem: Environmental > Terrestrial > Soil > Palsa > Peat permafrost | place: Sweden...
GTTCTTCGCCGACGCCGACGCCGCGAGCAGTGCGCTCGACATCGCGCTGACCTCGCGCGGCGAGCACGACGGCAAGCCGATCCAAATGTGCGGCGTGCCGGTCCACGCCGCGGAGAATTATCTGGCGCGGCTGATCCGGCGCGGCTTTCGCGTGGCGGTGGTCGAGCAGATGGAAGCGCCCAACGGCCGCACGCCGATCCGGCGCGAGTTGGTGCGGCTGGTGACGCCCGGCACCATCACCGAAGAGGCGCTGCTGGAAAACGCCCGCCCCAACCTGCTGCTGGCGCTGTTTCCGGCTGGGTCGGAGATCGGCGCCGCCTGGGCGGATATTTCCACCGGTCAGTTCGAGACCGATCTGATCGCCGCTGCCGAGCTGCCGAGCCTGCTCGGGCGGCTCGATCCGGCGGAGATATTGGCGCCACGCGATTTGCTGCCGCCAGGTTTCGCCACGCGCCGCGCGCCGGACCAGCCCTCGCCTGCCATGACGCAGGCGCGAGCGCGGCTGGCAGCGCATTTCAACGTGCATGATCTGGCGGCGTTCGGCAGCTTCGCCGACGCGGAGTGCGCCGCGGCGATCGCCTTGCTCGATTACGTGCGTGCCACCCAGGTCGGCGGCATGCCGCGGCTGGCGCACCCGACGCCGCGCGCTTCCGGCGGCATCATGCAGATGGATGCGGCGACGCGCGCCAGCCTGGAGCTGGTCCAGGCCCGCGACGGCGGTGCGAAAACCACGCTGTTCGCCGCGATCGATCGCACCGTGGGTCCGGCCGGCAGCCGGCTGCTGGCGCGCCAGATCGTCGCACCGCTGGCGGCGCTGGAACCGATCAGGATTCGCCAACAGCGCTGGCTGGAGCTGCTCGCAGCGCCTGCATCGTTGCGCGGACTGCGCGAGCATCTCCGCGGCGTACCGGACATGGCGCGCGCGCTGGCGCGGATCTCGCTCGACCGGGCGACGCCGCGCGATCTCGCGGCGATCCGCGCCGGATTGGCGGCGGGCGGCAAGATCGCCGCCCTGCTCGTTCCCCTGCCCGCGTTTGCCTCGCTGCTGCCCGCGCTCACTGCCGAACCGGAGCTGCTCGATTTGCTGACCCGAGCGCTCGCCGACCCGGCGCCGCTGCGGCTCGATGACGGCGGAGTGATCGCGCGCGGCTTTGATCCCGAGCTCGACGCGCATGTGAAACTGCGCGACGACAGCCGCCAGGCGATCGCCGCACACCAGCTCGATCTGGCCCAGAAATACGGCGTTGCCGCGCTTAAAATCAAACACCATCAGCAGCTTGGCTATGTGGTCGAGGTGCCCGCGGTCGCGGTCGACCGGCTGCGCGGCTTTCCCGAACTGATCCTGCGCCAGGGTATGGCGGCAGGCGCGCGCTTTACCGAGCCGAGCCTCTCCGCGCTTGACCGCCGCATCGCCGAGGCCGCCGATCGCGCCGGCGCGCGCGAGCGTGCGATCTTCGCCCAACTGGTCGGCGACATCCGCGCCCGTGCCGAGGCGCTCGCCGTCGCCGCCGAGGCGCTGGCCCAGATCGATGTCGCGGCCTCAGCCGCCTGCCTCGCCGAGGGCGGCACGTGGTGCTGCCCGGTGCTCTCCGAGGACGAGCAATTTTGCATCGAAGCCGGCCGCCATCCGGTGGTCGAAGCCTCGCTCGCGGGCAAGCAAGCCTTCGTGCCGAACCATTGCGATCTGTCGCCGGAGCGCCGACTGCTGTTGCTCACCGGCCCCAACATGGCGGGAAAATCGACCTTCTTGCGGCAAAATGCGCTGATCGCGATCCTCGCCCAGGCCGGGTTGCCGGTCCCCGCCAAACGCGCCGCGATCGGGCTGATCGATCGGCTGTTCTCCCGGGTCGGCGCCAGCGACGATCTGGCCCGCGGCCAGAGCACCTTCATGGTGGAAATGACCGAAACCGCCGCGATCCTGCACCAGGCCGGGCCGCGCAGTCTGGTGATCATCGACGAAATCGGCCGCGGCACGGCAACGCTCGATGGTCTGGCGATTGCCTGGGCGGTGCTTGAGGCGCTGCATTTTTCGCTGCGTTGCAGAACGATCTTTGCTACTCACTTTCATGAGCTGGCGCGGCTCACCGGCGAGTTGTCGCGCATGCGCCCGCACACCATGCGGGTGAAGGATTGGAAGGGGAGTGTAGTTTTTCTGCACGAAGTGGCGGAGGGGGCGGGCGGACGCAGCTTCGGCGTCCATGTCGCCGAACTCGCGGGCGTGCCGGCACCGACCGTGCGACGAGCGGCGGCACTGCTCACCGCGCTCGAACGCGACTCGCGGATTTTCGATGCCGGCAGCCTGCCGTTGTTCCGTACGGCGTACCCTTCAGTGCCCGACCCTGTTGTACCGCCGCCACAGTCGCCGATCGAAATCATGCTGGATGAAATAAATCCCGAGGAACTGACCCCGCGCCAGGCTTTGGACATAATTTATCGGCTAAAATCCCTCGCGGCCCACGCCGAAGCACCTGCCGCAGACGACACGGAGCACGCCACCCGCCGATGCTGACCCATCCCGCCGATCCCGCCCCGGACCATTCCGCGGAAAGCGCTGCCCAGGAAGCCGCTTGCCTGGAGGCTGGGGCGGCGGCGCTGCTGACCGAAGCGCTGGCGTTGCCGGCGCACGGGCGGGACGAGGCGATCGCGCTGTTCCGCCGCCACCTCGCACGGATCCAAAACGGCGTGCGCGACAAGTTCGAAAAATACGAAATCTCCGGCATGCAGGCCGCCCGGCAGCTCGCCAGCCTGACCGATCAGGTGATCATCGCGCTGTTCCGCTACACCAACGAGGTGGTGCAGCAGGACGACCGCGCCGGCGACCCCGGCGCGAAAATAGGCCAGCAGATCGCGATCGCCGCCACCGGCGGTTATGGCCGCGGCGTGCTGGCACCGTTCAGCGACATCGATCTGCTGTTCCTCACCGTGGACGAAGCCTCGCCGGAAATCCTCGGTGTGGTTGAATTCATGCTCTATTTCCTGTGGGACCTCGGGCTCAAGGTCGGTCACGCCACCCGTTCGGTGCAGGATTGCCTGGACGAGGCTGAGCGCGACCTGACCGTGCGCACCAGCCTGCTCGATGCCCGCGTGATTACCGGCGACGTGCCGCTGTTCGATCGGTTCCAGAACATCTACGGCGCCGCCCACAGTGCGAGCAACGCCGCCGCCTTCTTCACCGCCAAACAGGAAGAACGCCGCATCCGCCATCGCCGCTACGGCGAAAGCGCCTATATGGTCGAGCCCAACATCAAGGAGGGCCGCGGCGGCCTGCGCGACGTGCAGACGCTGTACTGGATGGCGCGCTATCTTTATGGCGCCGACAAGATCAAGCCGCGCGATTGCCTCGACGAGCTCGCGACCGAGCAATGCGGCAATCTGCTGAGCGAGGCCGAAGCCAAGCTGGCGAGGCGCTCGCTCGATTTCTTCTGGACCGTGCGGTTCCATCTTCATTACGTCTCCGGCCGCGCCGAGGAGCGCCTGACCTTCGATTTGCAGCCGGTGGTCGGCGCCCGCATCGGCTACACCCGCCACGGCCGCCAGGACGGCGTCGAGCGCTTCATGCGCCATTACTTCCTCACCGCGCGCGAGGTGCTGCGGCTCACCCACGTGCTTGAGCCGGCGCTCGCGCGGGCTGCTCTGGGGCCGCCGGCGGTGGCGCCGCAAACCGATCAGGCGCTACGCGACGCCGGCTTCGTGCTCGCCGACGGCAAGCTGCTTGCCGCCCCCGACCGTGGCTTCGATACCGAGCCGGTGCAGATGCTGAAGATTCTGATCTGCGCGCGCAACCGCGGGCTGGAGCTGCATCCGTTGGCGATCCGCGCGCTGATCCGCAACGAACGCCGCGCGGTCGCGTTGCGCCACAACCCGGAAGCCAACGAGGCCTTCCTCGACCTGCTCGAGGGCCCGGCCGACGGTCCCAACCGCGCCGATAGCGCCCGATGGCTGAAGATCCTGAACGAAGCCGGAATTATCGGCCGGATCATGCCCGATTGGGCGCGCATCGTCGGCCAGATGCAGTTCGATACCTACCACGTCTTCACCGTCGACGAGCACACCATCGAAGCGATCCAGGTCCTGAACGATCTCGAACGCGGCGCCCTGGCCACGATCGCGCCGCTCGCCTCGGGCATCGCCGAAGCCATCCAATCCCGCCGGTCGCTTTATGTCGCGTTGTTGATGCACGATATCTGCAAGGGCCGCGGCGGCGACCACTCCGAACTTGGCGCCGAGCTGGCCTTGGAAGTCTGTCCCGCGCTCGGGCTTTCCGCCGAGGAAACCGAGACCGTCTCCTGGCTGGTGCTGCATCATCTGCTGCTGAGCCAAACCGCCTTCCGCCGCGACATCGACGACCCCAAGACCATCCTCGATCTCGCCGACACCATCCAATCCCCCGAACGACTGAAACTGCTGCTGGTGCTCACCGTCGCCGACATGCGCGCGGTTTCGGCGAAGGTGTGGAACGGCTGGAAGGCGACGCTGCTGCGGGAGCTCTATTCCCGCGTCGCCGAGGTGCTCGCCGGCGGGCTTGCCACCACCGAGCGCGATGTGCGAGTGGCGCGGGCCAAGGAAGCGGTCGCCGAGCTGCTGCCGGAGTGGCGCCAAGCCGAGCGCGATCATTTCTTCGGACTGGGCTATCCCAGCTATTGGCTGTCGTTCGATCCCGAAACCCACGCCCGCCACGCCCGGCTGGTGCGCGAGGCCGAGGCCCGTGCCGCGCCGCTGATGATCGACACCGAGCCCCTGCCCGCCCGCGCGGTCACCGAGGTCACGGTCTACGCCGCCGATCATGCCGGCCTGTTCTCGCGGATCGCGGGTGCGCTCGCGGTGGCCGGTGCCTCGATCGTCGACGCGCGGATCCACACGCTGACCAACGGCATGGCGCTCGACACCTTCTGGATCCAGGACGCCGCCGGCGGCGCGTTCGACGCGCCGCACCGGCTGGCCCGGCTGGCAGCGCTGGTCGAACAGGCGCTGGCCGGCAGCCTGCGGCTGTCGGACGAGATCAACCGCGCCGCCAAGCGCCTGGTCGCGGGCAACCGCATGCGCGCGATCCACGTGCCGCCCCGCGTGGTGTTCGACAATCGGGCCTCGAACAGCCACACCGTGCTGGAAGTGAACGGCCGCGACCGGCCGGGCCTATTGCACGACGTGACCGCGGCGATCAGCGCGGAGGGACTGCAAATCGCGTCAGCCCACGTCACCACCTACGGCGTCCGCGCGGTGGACGTGTTCTACGTGAAAGACGTCTTCGGACTGAAAATCGACAACGAACGCAGGTTGAACCAGCTACGTACGGCACTGCTGGCGGCGCTCGACGAGCCCGTGGCGTAAGTAGGAAGTCTTCTTTTTGTGAACAAAAAGAAGCAAAAAAACTTTGGGGAATTAAGTAGTTCAGGAGTCGCCGCATGCGATCCTAAAATCGCGCCCCTCAGCGGTACAAGCAGAAATACCATAACGCTCGCCAAACGTGACGCGGTGGAAGGAAGTCTTCTTTTTTGTAAAAAAGAAGCAAAAAACTTTTGATAAATTGCCGCTTTCACTTGGATATGGCGTTTTGCGCTGGCCTAAATTGACAAAGTTTTTTTGCTTCTTTTTGTTCACAAAAAGAAGACTTCTTCTAACCCGGCAGTACACCCATGTTTTCGGAATGAATCAGGCTAATCTCCAAAGCAAGTTTTGGGAGTAGGGCGATGGATCTGCCAATAATTTCCCCCCGCGACCGGTTGTGCAAACTGACGCGGGCTGCCGAGGCCGAGGTAGTCATGGAGTTGCTGCCGCTGGCGCAGACCCCGGTCGAATTACAGCCGCAGGAACGGCAGCTGGCGGAGCGGCTGGTGGCGGTGCTGCGCGCGGCACCGCGTGGCCTGATCGCGCCGTTGCTGGCGGAATTCAGCCTCGATAGCCCGGGCGGCCAGGCGCTGATGTCGCTCGCCGAAGCTTACTTGCGGGTGCCCGACCGCGCGACCGGCGACGCGCTGATCGCGGCCAAGCTCGCCGGGGTCGATTGGCGCCGGCATTTGGCCGCGGCGACACCGAAGAATTGGGTGCGGCTGGCCGCTCGTGCGCTGCTGACCGCGCAGAAGGCGACCGCGGCGGAGGCGGGCAGGACGTTGAAGACGATCGCGACGCCGATGGTGCGCGAGGGGGTCGCCCAGGCAATGCGCCAGATGGGGCGGTTTTTCGTGCTCGGCCGGGATATCGCCGAGGCATTGCACCGGGCCGAAAGCCTGGCGCCGGCGACATGTTCGTTCGACATGCTGGGCGAAGGCGCCCGCACCGGCGAGGCCGCCGACGCCTATTTTCAGCGCTATCGCGACGCGATCGATGCGGTGGGTGCCGCGGCCGCGCCAGATCTGCCGCTGATGGCGCGGCACTCGGTTTCGGTCAAACTTTCCGCGATTCATCCGCGCTATGAAGCAGCGCAGGCCGATCGCTGTGTGCCGGAGCTGATCGAACGGGTCCAGGCCCTGGCCGAGCGCGCCGCAGCGCGAGGGATTGGCCTCACCATCGATGCCGAAGAGACCGAACGTTTGGTGATGTCGCTCGATATCATCGCAGCTGTTGCCAAGAGCCCTCGTCTGCGCGGCTGGGACGGTTTGGGCATGGCGGTGCAGGCGTATCAGAAACGCGCCATCGCGGTGGTGGATTGGGCGGCGGAGACCTCGCGGCAAGCCGGACGCCGGCTCGCGGTGCGGCTGGTCAAGGGCGCCTACTGGGACGCCGAAATCAAGCGCTGCCAGCTCGATGGGCTGTCGGATTATCCGGTGTTCACCCGCAAATCCGCGACCGAGGTGAGCTATCTGGCTTGTGCCCGGCGGATGCTGGAGGCGGATAGTTTGCAACCCGCCTTCGCCACCCACAATGCGCTGACGGTGGCGACCCTGCTCGCCTGGATCGGTCCGCGGCGTGATGTCGAATTTCAGCGTCTGCACGGCATGGGCGCCGAACTTTACCACGACCTGCTGGCGCAAGGCGCGTTGCGGCTGCGGGTCTATGCCCCGGTTGGCGGTCACCAGGATTTGCTGCCCTATCTGGTGCGACGCCTGCTCGAGAACGGCGCGAATTCGAGCTTCGTGCACCAGGCTGCGGCGCAGGACCGCGACGCCGCCGAGATGCTTGCGGATCCCCGCCCGCTGGCGGCGAGCCACCAGGGCGCACCGCACCCGCAAATCGCGCTGCCGGCCGCGATGTTCGGCGCCGAGCGGCGGAATTCGGCCGGTCTGGATCTGGCGGATCAGCAGCAGCTCGCCGAGATTTTCGCCGGTTTCAAAGCGGCCTGGGCAGAGCCGATGGTTGCTGCACCGCTGATTAACGGCGTCCCGCGCCAGGGTGCGAGCGCTCCGGTGATCGATCCTGCCGACGGCAACCGCGAAGTTGGCCGGGTGATCGAAGCCACCAGCGCGGATGCGGCAGGGGCGATCGGTGCGGCGGCTGCGTTTTATGAAGAATGGTCTTTGCTACCGACCGAGGAGCGGGCGAGCTGTCTAGATCGCGCCGCCGATCTGATGGAACGCGACCGGCTGAAGCTGATGGCTTTGCTGGTGCGCGAGGCCGGCAAAACATGGGGCGATGCGCTGTCGGAAGTGCGCGAGGCGGTGGATTTCTGCCGCTATTACGCGGCAATGGCACGCAAATCGCTGCAGGTGGAAGTCCTGCCGGGACCGACCGGCGAGCGCAACGAGCTTCGGCTGGTCGGCCGCGGCGTGTTTGCCTGCATCAGCCCGTGGAATTTTCCGCTGGCGATCTTCACCGGGCAGATTGCTGCCGCGTTGGTGACCGGGAACTGCGTGGTGGCGAAACCTGCGCCGCAAACGCCGCTGATCGCCGCAGCCGCGGTGGGATTGCTGCTCGAGGCCGGCGTGCCGGCGGGAGCGCTCCAACTGTTGCCGGGCGGGGTGGACGCCGGCCGCACGCTGGTCGCCGATCCGCGCGTGACCGGGATTGTTTTTACCGGATCGACCCAGACCGCGAAGCATATCGCCCGCGTGGTCGCAGAGGACGAGACACGGCCACTGGTGCCGCTGATCGCCGAGACCGGCGGCTTGAACGCGATGATCGTGGACAGCACCGCTCTGCCCGAGCAGGTGGTGCGCGATGTGATCATTTCCGCGTTCCAAAGTGCAGGTCAGCGCTGCTCCGCGCTGCGATTGCTGTGCTTGCAAGACGAGATCGCCGCGGATGTGATCAGCATGTTGAGAGGCGCGATCGCTGAGTTGCGGGTTGGTGAACCCGAGCAGATCACCACCGACGTCGGTCCGGTGATCGATGCCACAGCGAGGGATCGGCTTGTGTCCTACGTCGCAGGCAGAGCAGCGCGGGTGATCGCGAGCTACCAGAAACCGCTGCCGGAACATGGGTTCTACGTGGCGCCGTGCGTGATCGAGCTCGATCAGCCGCAAGACCTGGAGCGTGAAGTATTCGGGCCGGTTCTGCATCTCGTGCGTTGGAAGGCGGGCATGCTTGATCAATTGATCGACCAGATCAACCGCCGCGGCTTTGGGCTCACCATGGGCGTGCACAGCCGCAATCCGGAGGTCATCGAACAGGTCCGCAAGCGCGCACGGGTGGGCAATCTTTACGTCAACCGTTCGATGATCGGCGCAGTGGTGGGGGTGCAGCCGTTCGGCGGCGAAGGCCTCTCCGGGACCGGTCCGAAGGCCGGCGGTCCGCATTATCTGGCGCGCTTCTGCGTCGAGCGCACGGTTTCGACCGATCTCACCGCGATCGGCGGGAATACCAGCCTGCTCGGTCTGGACGACGACCGCGAATAGGAACGGATCGAAACCGCGAGAGCGCCGGCGGCGGGGTCTGCCATTTCGCTAGTAGGCTGATTTTGCTTGTGAAAATCCTGGCGCTCCGATCGCTCCCGATCAGCAGCCACAAGCCTTGCGCAATCCCTGCTCGTGTTTTATAAGCGCTGCACTTGAAAAGCTTTTCATGCGTGATTGCCGCTCGGATCAGCAGCGTCGTCGGTTTGTACCGGTCCGTTATCGGAGTGAGCGCTTGGCGTAGTTGCTCGCGCACCGGGGCAGATTTGGCGGTGGTAAAAACTGCGAAGCTTGTTTGCGCAACTGAAAAGAAATTTAGACTACCGCAGCGAAAGATAATGTGGGCAAGTCGGCTCAGGCTTGCGCCCCGGCCGCGCGATGAGATAGACTGCGCTGAAATATAAGGCATCGTCCGTCGGTGACTGCGCAGATGGGCGGACGGGTAAAACCTCGGGAATCTGGAATGGAAGTCCAATCACTCAAGAGATCAGCCGGCTCCGCCGATCCGCTGCGACAGAACATCGGGCGTCTGATCAGTGTGGTGGGCAATGGCAGGTTCGAACAATCTCTGTTCGAGGCAGCGGAAGCCGCGACTCGTTGCAGTCACTTGACAGCGTTCGTTTCTGCCTCGCGGACGGCGCCTCGCGCGGTTTTGGCGGTGAACGCCGGTCCCCAGCCGCTCGCGCGCATTCTGGCCGATCGTTACGTGAAGCAATATTGGGATCTCGACCCGGCCAATTCCTTTTCCGGCGCGGGCGGTGTTCCGGAAGAGGGCGCGACCTTGCGCATCCGTTCGGGCGAGATCGGCTCACCGCAATATCGGAGCGACTGCTACACCGGCGTGGAGCTGGAGGACCGGTTTTCATTGTTGCAGCCGGTGCGGGGCAAGCTCTATCGGATTAATTTTTATTGCCGCAGCCGGAGTGGCGGATTCGGTGAAGATGCGATTCGCAACATCACGGCGTCGGCAGATTTGCTGATTGCTTTGCTTGCCCGCCACGAGACTGCGTGCACGATGTCGGCAACGACCGGAAGCGATAGCTTTGCCGACGAGCTGAGATTTTTATATCCGGATATGCCGCTGCGCGAAGTTCAGGTTTGTGTCGGCATCGCGCGCGGTCTGACCTCCGAAGGAATTGCGCTGGAAAACGGAATTGCCCTCAACACGGTTCTGACCTATCGCAAGCGCGCCTATGCGCGCCTGGGCATTTCGTCGCACAACGAGTTGTTGCGCTGTGTCCTAGGTCATCCTCTGCATTAATCTTATCGGACAAAGTTTTTTGCTTCTTTTTTTCAAAAAAGAAGACTTCCTCAATTCTTCGGAATTCCGCCGGTCTCCGGGTTACCGGTAAGTCCGTTCGGCCCATAAACCGCGTTCGCCCCCAGGCAGGAATTCGGCGATCCCTCGAGCACGCGGCCGTCGGCGAGGGCGACCTTATTCATCGACCCGCCGTGGCGGCCGTCGCGCAGCGGGCTGTATTTGACGCTGACCTTATCGCCGATCGAGATAATATGCTTGGTCCAGCGATGATCGACCTCTTCCAGTTGGGCCGGCGACATGCTTTCGAAACCCCAGATCTGAGGATCGGCGTTTGCCACCGGCACGACGATCCAAAGCCAGGAGTGCGGATATTCCCATTCGAAATTGCGCACCGTACCCGCAAGCGTGTCGCATTTGCTGTCGTCGAACATCGCTTTGGAGTGATGTGCCAGCGCGGGCGACCCGGAAATCACGGCGCCGAGCAACGCCGCGCACGAAATCATGGTGATTTTGACAGGATGCATGGAATTTACTGCCCTAACGGTGGTGGTGTCAGATCGACCGAGGTGCCGGTGTCACGGTTGCCCGCCAGGCACTCTTCTTCGGTGATCGGAATATCGGATAGTTCGTAGAGGTATTTGGTGACGTAAGGCTGGGTGAAGATGTCGGGATCGGTGAGCACGCTGTCGATTTCCATATGGCTCGCATCCTTGCGCCACATGCGTTCCACCAGGTGGGCCTTCAGCGTCGCGAGCACGCCGTAATTCTGCCACAGCGTGCCGTTGGGAAAGCCGATGGTATCAACCACCAGAGTGTTGCCCTCCCAGTGGCCGATGCTGTCGCCCATGAAGCTTTCGGTTTGGTCTTCGAGCGCAGCGTGCGGCCGGCCGTCGGTGTGGATGCGGCGCACTTCACCGTCTTCGAACAGCATGGTGACTTGGCCGGGGGTGAACAAATATTGGTACAGGATCCGATGCAGCATCACGCCGGGGACGCCGGCGGGAAGACAGCGCGAGAGATTTTCCTGCGCCTTGGCGGCGGAAGCCGCGGCGCGCAGCTTGGCGTATGCCGGGGTAAGATGCACCAGGCCGGGGTCGGTACCCGCGGCAACCTCGGCGGCCTGCTGGGCCCCGCCCTTGAGGTAAAACGCCCAGAAACCCGACCAATCCGGCAGCTTGGCGATGGAGGCATAGGTGTCGCCCTGCGGCCCCGGCCAGGTGGCGGCCAGCGCCGCTCGGTCTGCGCCCATGCCGAGCAGCCAGGCAGCGACCCAACATGCCGCAAGATTGATCGCTGGTTTCGTCGCTCGCATAGCAACTCCTTGAAATCGTCCGCGGCGAAAGCCACCGCAGCGCGCGCCCGCAAAAAACAATGCCTATTTTAGTAACGCGCTTCGGGCGACGGAAAGGTTTTCAGTTACGGGTGTTCTTCCCAAGGGTGGGATTTCGCACGGGGCAACCGGATCACTACACCGGACCCGATCGCTCGTCAGTCACAACCGCATGGGACAGGGTTCGCCGCGGTGGTAGGGTGTATAGGTTTGTCACACGTGGCTGTGACTGACACTGGTGGGCCGGGAAGCCTAGAAACTAAAATCTGCGATCCGCTTGCACGAGAGAGGAACCCTCATGCTTTGCAAAAAGCTTCACCACGCCGCTTTTCGCTGCAAAGATGCGCGAGAGACGGTCGAATTTTACACCGAGGTGCTGGGCTTGAAATTCTCCCATGCGATGGGCGAAGATCTGGTGCCTTCCACCGGTCTATACAGCCCGCACATCCACATCTTTCTCGAAATGGAAGACGGCAGCTCGATCGGTTTCTTCGAAGTGCCGAATGATCCCGGCAATGTGAAGGACCTCGAGTCGCCGGACTGGATCCAGCATTTTGCCTTCGAGGTGGAAACCGTCGAGGAATTATACGCTGCGAAAGCGAAGATGGAGGCGCGCGGCATCGCGGTGGTGGGGCCGACCGAGCATGACGGGTTCATCCTTTCGATCTATTTCTTCGATCCGTCCGGCCACCGGCTGGAGCTTACGGTGCGGACCGCGCCACCCGAGCGGCTGCGGCAGTTCGAAGAAGAAGCTCCCGCGGTGCTGGAATTATGGGATAAGACCCACGACTGGTCGCGCCGCGCGGAGTTGTTCGGCGGCACTACCGGCTACGTTCGTCCGAACGAAATCGGGGGTGAAAAAGCGCCATGATTCTCGCCACGCTGAAGGCCGGCGGTCGCGACGGCACCCTGATCGTGGTCAACCCCGAACGCACCCATGCCGTGGTGGCCCGGGTCGCGAGCACGCTGCAGCGCGCGCTCGATGATTGGCCGACGGTGTCGCCGGTGCTTGCCACCATCGCGGGCGAGTTGGCGGCGCGGACGCGGCCGGATGCGTTTCCGATCGTGCTGGACGATCTGGCGGCGCCGCTGCCGCGCGCCTATGCGTTCCTCGACGGCAGCGCCTATCACAATCACATGGCGCCGATCCGGCAGGTGCGGGGCGCCAAGGTGCCGGACGATTTCTTCGAAACGCCGCTGATGTATCAAGGCCTGTCCGACAAGATCATCGGCCCGACCGAGCCGATTTTGCTGCGCGAAGACGAGGCTTACGGCATCGACATCGAGGCCGAGATCGTGGTGATCACCGGGGACGTGCCGCAGGGGGTCACGCCTGCGGAGGCGCCGGGTTATGTGCTGCTGTTGGGGCTTTTGAACGATGTGTCGCTGCGGGGTCTGATTCCGGCCGAGATCGGCCGCGGTTTTGGCTTCGTGCAGGGCAAGTCGGCCAGTTCGATGGGACCATTCGTGGTGACTCCCGACGAAGTCGGCGATTTGTGGGATGGTAAACTGCTGTCGGGTTCCTACCGGTGCCACATCCGCGGCGAACTGATCGGCGATCTCGATCCCGGCAAAGACGCCAGCTTCAATTATGCCGATCTGATCGCCCATGCCGCCAAGACGCGCGAGCTTGGTGCCGGCACGTTGATTGGTGCTGGGGCTTTGGCCAACGCCGAGCGCCAGCACGGTTCGGGTTGCATCGCCGAGGCGCGCGCGCGAGAGCATTTGGCGACCGGTGCGCCGCAGACCGGATATCTCCGTTTCGGCGATCGGCTGAAGCTGGAGTTCTTCGATCGCGAAGGTCATTCGGTATTCGGCGCAATCGATCAAACCGTTGCCCCGTGGGGCAAGTAATCCCCTAACGTTCAAAAGTTTTTTGCTTCTTTTTTTCAAAAAAGGAGATTCTT
>Ga0302313_10002347_pt1 | contig 13237 bp, 14 predicted proteins | sample III_Palsa_N2_2_FD_200454 | JGI IMG/M metagenome (GOLD analysis project Ga0302313, IMG submission 200454) | Peat permafrost microbial communities from Stordalen Mire near Abisko, Sweden - III_Palsa_N2_2 | ecosystem: Environmental > Terrestrial > Soil > Palsa > Peat permafrost | place: Sweden...
CACCGGGACGGCCTTCCTACATTCAGTCATGATGCAGGAGAAGCGCGGCATGATGAAGGGCTGGAACGTCTGGCTCATCTTCTCCACCTTCATGCTCACCATTCTAGGGACGCTGCTGACGCGATCGGGTGTGGTGAGCAGTGTGCATGCGTTCGCGCAGAGCTCGATTGGAAGCTGGTTTACGACCTTTCTGGTGCTGACGTTTGTGGTGTGCCTGTTTACCTTTTTCTACCAGCGCGACCACCTGCGGGCGGAGAACCAGCTTGAGTCGCTGGTGTCGCGCGAGTCCAGCTTTCTGTTCAATAACCTGATCCTGCTGACGGCTTGCTTTACGGTGCTGTGGGGGACGCTGTTCCCGGTGCTGAGCGAGTTTGTGCAGGGATCCAAGGTGACGATGGGGCCGCCGTTCTTCAACCGGGTTGCCGTGCCGGTTGGACTTACGCTGATCTTTTTGACCGGCATTGGGCCGCTGCTACCCTGGCGGTCGACTTCCCTGCGCGCGATTCGGCGGAATTTTATTCTGCCGTGTATCGCTATTGTCGTAACGGCCGCGGCGCTGATGCTTAGCGGTGTGCGGCCATGGAAAGATGATGACGCCACGAGCACGATCTATGCGCTGGTATGCTTTTCGCTGAGCGCAGGCGTGATTACTTCGATCTTCTCGGAGTTCCTACGCGGTGCGGGTGTGGTTCGCACACAGAGCGGCAAAAACCTCTTCACTTCAGGTTTCCTGCTGGTGCGGCGTAACACGCGGCGGTATGGCGGATACCTGATCCACTTTGGCGTGATTGTGCTGTTCGTCGGGCTGGCGGGTTCGGCGTTCAACCAGTCAAAAGAGTTGGAGATGGGACTGGGCGACTCGATACAACTGAACGGGTACAAGCTGGTCTGCCAGAGTTTTACGCAGGACTCCAACCCGAACTACGACACCGACTACGCACTGCTTGACCTCTACCATAACGGCAAGAAGATCACGCAGCTTGCGCCGGAGAAGCGGTTCTATACGGCGAGCCAACAGCCTTCGACCATCGTGGCAATTCACTCGACGCTGTCGGAGGACATCTACGTGGTCTTTGAGGGTCGTGACCGTCAGACCGATAAGCCAATCATCAAGGTGTTTCTGAATCCGCTGGTGAACTGGATCTGGATTGGGGTGGGGATCATTGTCTTCGGCACGTTCATCGCGCTGGTGCCGCCGTTGAAGCCCGTACGACGGGTTGAACCGGTGACGGAGTCGCAGCATGTGCCGCTGGGCGGCGCGGTGGTTGTGGCCGAGGCGCCCAATGTCTAAGCGTCTGCTGCAGTTGGTGTTTGTGTGTGCGCTGGCGTTTACGATGCTGGGCGCAGATGACAACTCCACCACAAAGCTGGACAAGGTGGGCCACATGCTGGTTTGCCAGTGTGGCTGTGGGCAGATACTGATGGAGTGCAACCATGTTGGCTGCCCGGTCTCCGGGCCGATGATCGAGGAGCTGAAGACGCAGCTTGCCGCCGGTCACTCAGAAGGCGCGATTCTACAGACGTTCATCGCCAAGTATGGGCCGATTGTGCTGGCAGCGCCAATCCGTGGTGGCTTCGACGATGTGGCGTGGATCGTGCCGTATGCGACGCTGGCGCTCGGGACGCTGGGGGTCGGGTTTCTGATTGTGTACTGGCGACGGCGCTATGGGCGGCTGCATCCGGCCTTGCCGATACCGTCAACCGACGAAGACGATAGCGAGATGCGGGAACGAATCCGCCGCGACACGGACGACGACGCATAAACTAGTTCTGTTGAGTGCCTCCTATGACTCGTCTCGATCTCCTCAAGATTCTCGTTGGCCAGGCCCGCACAAACGGCTTTGAGTTCCGCCGTTGGTACGTGACTCGCCTCGGCGTGCCCTGGATCAGCGCCGATGCGGCTTTTGCACTGCTCGACTCGCAACGACGGTACTATGCGCTGCTGTTCTCTCATGAGTTTGCCTCCGCATTCTGGAAGGAAGGCGCGGAGATCACCTTCCAGGTTGCGGCGCAGAGCTTTGAGCGTGTGCTGCCGGGCGGGGGCAGCGCGACCGTAACGCGCAAGCCGTTTACGAGGCGTTCGGCCCGGCGCGATGCGTGGCGTTACCATCTGCGGGAGATGGCGCTGGCGGAGGAGCCGCTGCGCTACATGCGGAAGTATCTGGCGGTGGAAGAAGACCTTGACGACGAGGACACGGCGGCTTCGTCAGAGATCGCCGTGGCAGCGCCAAAGCCGGCAAAGGCTGCCGCGAAGAAGGCGTCGACGCAAAAGCGGCAGCCGAAGCCGATGCCCACGGGATTGCCGGACTTTCTGAAACGTCCGTATCGCTGAAGTGTTAGGGCAACAGCGAATCGCCGCCTGAGCCGCCCATCTCTTTCAGTGCGATTTCGGCATCTTTTTTGCCCTTGGGGAACGGATCAAGCTCGAGGGTGCGTTTGTACTCCTTCGCGGCCTCGTCCAGCTTGCCGAGCTTGCGGGCGGAGTCGGCCAGGAGCAGATGGGCCTCCCAATCGCCGTCGGTGATGGAGACGGCGTCCTGGGCGCGAAGGTAGGCCGCGCGGTAATTTTTCTCGTTCATGTAGAACTTGCCCACCGTAAGGTCTTCGGTCTCACGCTCGTCGGGGGTCTGCCGCGCAACGGGGGGCAGCTTCCGGCGTCCGCGCTTGGGAGCAGGCGCATCGGCGGCTGGCGGTGGGGTGTCGTCAGGCGTCGTGCCATCGCTGCCGCTGCTGGAACTTGAGCTGGAGCTGCTGGAACTGGAGCTGCCAGAGCTGCCGGCATCGTGGAAGCCGGTGCTATCGGTCGGAGCGGGAGTCGGCGGGGTGGAACTGCTGGAAGGCTGAGGCGCTTCGGGGGTCGTTCCGGGCTGGCTCACATCGGGCACGGAGGCCTCGCCAGGAAACGGAAAGTTCTGCGCGGCACTGGGCTGGGGCGCCTTTGTGGGCGCGGCCTGGGTGGGCGTCTGCATGCACTTCGGGTCGATCACGCCACCCTGTGGCGTGGTCGCACAGTTATCCTGCTTGCTTTGCGCATGCGCCCCTACCGAGAGCGCGAGCGCGCCTGCTGCCATCCACACCGTTATTTTCGTCCGTCGCATACTTCCCTATTAGACGACAGATCGCGCATCTCGATAAAGCCCCCTCCACAACTTGTTCCCTTGCTATACTCCAGCCAATGCCCCGCACCTCAAAATCAACCCTGCCCCGTCTTATGATCCGCTCGTCGGCAATACATGCCGCCGGGTGCATTACGCTGGACCCCGTTCGCCGCGGCCAGCGCATCCTGGAATACGACGGCCCACGGCTTGCCAAGAGCATGGCCGACATCCGCTACGCCGAGCGCATTGTGACGTATCTCTTCGGTATCGGCGATGGGGATATGGTCATCGACGGCTTTGGCACAGGGATGTTTCTGAACCACTCGTGCGATCCGAACTGCGAGTCTGAAAACCGCGGCGACCGTATCTTTGTGATCGCAACGCGGGACATCGCCGCCGGAGAAGAACTGGTTTACGAGTACAACCTGTATGACTCTGACCTGGAAGATACCTGCGACTGCTACTGCGGGGCTCCACAGTGCCGCGGCACTATGTTCTCCGACCTGGAAGTGAAGCGCCGTGCTCGCGCCTTCGCGCGTCGGAACGCTGCAAAGACGAAATCGGCAGTGGCGCATTAAAAAGTTCAACCCGAGAGACTTCCCCGGGTTGATCGATTAAAAGATGTTCTACCAGCCAGGCAGAACTGGCCGCGGTCTAGTAGTAGCGGCCGTGATCATGATGATGGTAGTAGTGATGGTGGTAGTAGTAACGATGAGGGTGTCCGACCTGGACGACCACTTGCGCACGCGCGGCAGGAACCAGCGGTGCAAGGAACAACAGAGCGAGTAAGCTAAGCGCGAATTTCTTCATAATTACCTCACCTCTTGTTACGTCAGATGTCGGACATTGCCTGACGGTTGTTGCGATTATCCACAAACTTCGAGTTCATAAAGACCTTCAATTTGGTTGCCTGCGCGGAGTATTTCCGCATCTTTTCCGGCACCTGGTTCTTCCCGCCGGAGCCGCACTTTTCCTCCCCGCAACAACCGATACAATCAAGTTCGCAGATGGCCTATCAAGTTCTAGCCCGCAAGTATCGCCCGCAGCGCTTCTCGGATGTCGTCGGGCAAGACCATGTCACCCGCACGCTGCTCAATGCGTTGAGCCAAAACCGCATCGCTCATGGCTATATCTTTTCGGGCCATCGGGGGATCGGGAAGACCACCATCGCGCGGATTCTCGCTGCGGCGCTCAACTGCACTTCGGTCGTCGGCTCGGCTGAACGCCCTACCGAAGAGCCCTGCCAGATCTGCGTGAACTGCCGGGAGATATCGTCTGCCTCGCGGCAGGAGTCGTCCATTTTTGAGGAGTCGCACTCCTTTGATGTCGAAGAGATTGATGCAGCCACCAACCGTGGCATCGACGACGCTCGCCTGCTCACCACGAAGATCCAGACACGGCCTACCAACAAGTCGAAGTACAAGATCATCATCCTCGACGAGGCGCACCAGATTACGGATGCCGCCTGGAACGCGCTGCTCAAAACGCTCGAGGAGCCGCCAGAGTGGGCCGTCTTCATGTTCGCCACCACGCAGCCCGAGGACATTCCGCAGACCATCCGCTCGCGTTGCCAGCACTTCAGCTTTCACGCCGTAAAGCTTGACGACATCATCGCGCAACTTCGCATGATCTCCGTCAAGGAAAACATCACCATCGACGACGCTGCACTTTCGGTGCTCGCCGAAGCCGGCGATGGCTCTATGCGCGATGCCCTGTCCATCATGGATCAGGCCATCGCCAGCGCGCCGCTGGTCGACGGCCGGCCAGTGCTTGAAGCGACGCAGGTTCGCGAGCTGATGGGCACGGTCTCGAACGTCATCTACGAGCAGATCCTTGAGGCGGTCCACAACAATTCTTCTGCGGATGTGCTTGCTATCGTCAACCGCCTGCTCGACGCCGGCAATGGCGCGCCACAACTCGCGCGGCAGTTCGTGCGGTACCTGCGGAATACGATCGTCGCGAAGATTACGAACCTTTCGCCCGACACCGATGCGACCGGCATTGCGGCAGACCTGCTACAGATCTCACCGGAAGAGCGCCGCCGTGCCGCGCGCTCCGCTGCGCTATTCACCGAAGAGGAGCTCTCGCGGTTTCTTTCGATCATGCTGCGCACCTTCGATGATCTCGGGTACAGGCAGGAGCAGCGGTTTCATCTGGAGCTGGGCCTGCTGAAGCTGGTGCATATGCAGCGGCTGATCCCCGTGGAAGACCTGCTCAGCCAACTCGGCGCTCCGGCACTAAAGACCGCTAATGCTACCAGCAGTTTGCCGGCGATCTCGGCTGCGGTGTCGAAGCCTGCCCCACCGCCCGCGCCAGCCGCTGCGAGGCCTGCGGCGGCCGAGGCCGACATGTGGGGCGGCAGCGCGGCGGCTAAGCCATCGCCCTTCGATACCGACCGCAGCCGCAAGACGCCCACGGCTTCGTCTTCTTCTGCGCCCATGAGTGTTGCCAGTACGGATGGTGCACTGGCGTTGGCCGACAGCCCCAAGCCTGAGCCGGTGGTTGCACAGAATCCACGGCCACATCTCGTCGCGCCCACTCCGGTTGCTATCCAGGCTGAGCCCATTGCGAACCCGGATGTTGCTGTCGACGCTGTCTCCGGCATTGATCCGCGCGCGCTGCAGCAGGCGTTTGTCGAGGCGCTGGCATCGACGAAGGGGCAGGACACGGCTTCGCATCAGATCGAAGAGTCTACCTTCGCGATGAACGGCGATACGCTCGAGGTGCAGACGACCGTCTCTGCAAAGATGATTCCGATCATGATCAACGCGGAGGCGGATCGCGTGATGAAGACCGTTCTGCGCACGCAGAACCTCGGTGCGCTCAAGCTGAAGTTCCTGCCCGGTACTGCGCCGGTTGCGCCGAAGGAAAGAGCCAATCGACCGGCCGCAGCGGGCAGCGCGGAAGAGCTCGCGTCCAAACATCCGATCGTGCAACAGGCTCGCCAGCTCTTTTCCGCTGAGGTAATCCGCGTGGATGACCTCCGCGGCAAAGACTAGTTACAACGCACTACGAAAGGCCACCACAATGGACTTCAGCAAGATGGGCGAGATGCTCTCGCAGGCGCAGGCGATGAAAGATCAGATGGACGCTCGCCTGGCCGACACTACTGTCGAAGGCAGCTCCGGCGGTGGCGCTGTCACCGTCCGTATGAACGGCAAGAAGCTGCTACTCAAGGTCACCATCGCCCCCTCTGCGGCCTCTGCTGCGGCGGGCGACATCACCATGCTCGAAGACCTGATCCTCGCCGCCGTGAACGAAGCCAGCCGCAAGGCGGACGACGCCGCGCAATCCTCCGCCGCCAGTATGCTCGGTGGCCTGAACCTTCCTGGCCTGTAAACCCTTATGACTACCCGCTTCGCCGAACCCATGGCCCGTCTGATCGACGAGCTCCGCAAGCTTCCCGGAGTCGGCACGAAATCCGCGCAACGCTATGCCTTCCATATCCTCCGCGCCTCGGATATGGACGCCGCCGCGCTCTCGCAGGCCATCCTCTCGCTCAAGCAGCACCTCAGACTCTGCTCGATTTGCAACAACATCACTGACGTTGATCCCTGCGCCTATTGCAGCAGTGCGTCACGCAACCAGCGGTTGATTTGCATCGTGGAAGAACCGACCAACATCAACGCCGTCGAAAAGACTCGCACCTATAACGGCGTCTATCACGTGCTCCACGGAACGCTGTCGCCGGTAAACGGCGTCGGGCCGGATCAGTTGCGGCTGCATAACCTTTGGCCGCGGCTGAGCGATTGCGAGGAGCTTATTCTGGCGACGTCTCCGACTGTTGAGGGTGAGGCTACAGCTCGCTTCCTGCTGGATGACATTCGCAAGACGCATCCGGCTTTGCGGATCAGCCGTATTGCTACCGGCGTCCCGGCTGGTTCGGATATTGAGTACGCTGATGAGGTGACGATGACGCGGGCGCTGGAAGGGCGGCGCGACCTTTAGGCGCAATGCCATTCAGCCCTAGGGCATGTTGCTCGATTTTTCGGACACGAGGACATACTTCTTTCCATTAAAATGAAACGATTGAAGAACTTTCTCATTCGGCGAACTCCATTCGCTTCGAATGTCAGCAAACCCGTTTGTACGTGTCGTTCGCACCTCGATTGAATATCCTCCAACCCAAAGAACGACTGTCGGTCGGTTTTGGACTAGCCTCACGAACCAGAACCAATCATTGTCTGCGCCAGTCATAAATCCACTACCACTGACAAGAAGATCCCGTTCCCCTGGCGGCCCAAGTGGCACCTCGATCGCTTGGAACAGCTTCGCGAGTTCGGCGTCGTTCTTGCCCGCATAATACTCCCGTCCCTGTTTGCCTGTATCTGTTTTCAGAATCGCTTGGACTACGCCAGGAGGGGCGGGTATTGAATGCTCAAAAGAATCGCGGTTGAACTCGATACTCTGGGTTGAGTTTTTCTGAGCGCACATCGATGGACCGGTGATGGCTAAAATCGCCAGCAGCAATCCGAGTTGAGAAAACGACCGCATATCTTCACCTATGCCGATATTAGCGTGGCACAACCCGCAAATCCCCACCCGTCATCTGCTTCGGCAACTCCAACTCCATCAGCGAGAGTATCGTCGGCGAGATATCCCGCAACGATCCACCATCCCGAACGCCGATCTTGCGTCCTTGATCCGTCACCAGCACAAACGGCACCGGATTGGTCGTATGCGCGGTGTGTGGGCCGCCGCTTACGGGGTCGATTAGCATCTCCGCGTTTCCATGGTCGGCCGTGATAATCCACGAAGCCCCATGCTGCTTCACGGCCTCATAAATCCTGCCTAAGCACGAGTCCACAACTTCCACAGCCTTCACCGTCGGTTCAATCATCCCCGAATGCCCAACCATATCCGCATTCGCAAAGTTCACAATGATTACATCGAACGCCGTGTCCGAGATCGACTTGCAGACTACATCCGCAATCCCATCCGCGCTCATCTCCGGCGCGAGGTCGTAGGTCTTCACCTTCTGCGATTGCACCAGCTCGCGCTCTTCGCCGATGAACGGCTTCTCGATGCCGCCGTTGAAGAAGTACGTCACATGCGCATACTTTTCCGTCTCAGCGACGCGCAGGTTGCGCAGCTCGTGCACGCCCATCACGTTCGCCAGCAGGTTGTCCATGCTCTCGGGCGGAATCACCATCGGCAACGCGAACTTCGGGTCGTATTGCGTCATCGTCACGTAATGCAGGTCGCTCGGCACGGTGTTGCGGGGAATCTCTTCATCCAGTTCCGCAGCCTTGGGCAGCGAGGCTCCGCCATCCTTCGCCAACCCGCTGTTACGAGTCAACACGCGCGTAATCTGCCGCACGCGGTCCGCGCGATAGTTGAAGCAGATCACTGCGTCGCGATCTTCAATCCGGCCAATTGCCGCGCCACTCTCATCCACGCAAACGAACGGTTCAATGAACTCGTCGGTAATGCCATTGCTGTAGCTCTCCCGCACCCGGGCCAGCGCATCGACGTACTTCCCACCCTCGGCGTCGCCGGTCACCATCGCGCGAAATGCCTTCAGTTCCTTCTCCCAGCGCAGGTCGCGATCCATTGCGAAGTAGCGGCCGCTCACACTGGCGAGCTTGCCCACGCCGTACTCTGCAAACTTCTGCCGCAACTCTTCGAGGTACCCCAGCCCGCTCGTGGGCATCGTGTCGCGGCCATCCATGAACGCATGAACGAACACTCGCTCCAGCTTGAACATAGCGGCCATTTTCAATAGCGCCCACAGATGGCGCTGCTGTGAGTGCACACCGCCATCGCTGACCAGGCCGATCAGGTGCAACGCACGGCCATCCTCGGCGGCATGCTTCATCGCCGCCACTAGCGTGGGGTCCTCAAAAAATGCACCGCTGGCAATCGCTTCGTCGATGCGCGAGATATCCATGCGCACCACGCGGCCAGCACCCAAATTCAAGTGCCCGACTTCGGAGTTCCCCATCTGCCCATCGGGCAGGCCGACAAAGTGCTCGCTCGCCCGGATCAGCGTATTCGGATACTCCCGCAACAGCTTGTCGTAGTTCGGCTTCCGCGCCAGCGCGATCGCATTGCCCGCAGTCTCGGCCCGGTGACCCCAGCCGTCAAGAATGGTCAGGATGACCGGTCCGTTCTTACGCATTTGCGATTCTCACTTGCTTGATGCCGGGTGTGCGGCCTCATATTTTGTCTTCGCATCAATAAGTTCGTCGCGGTGCTCGGCGACCACCGCTTTCACAGCCTTAGTGCGCGCGTCGGTAATATCGACGCTGGCTTTTTTATAGCCACTATTCATGCAATCCATCGCACCGCCAGTAATCAGAACTTTAACCCGCTCTTTTTCTGCGGGCGTAAGTTTTGACAACGCCCCGGCAGGTAAACCGGTATCACGATCGACCGCAGACTCACGAGCATCACCAGGGCTCACGCCCTTAGCTTCCTGTTCGACCATGCTTCCCGTCATCTTTGCGACATACTGTTGCCCTTCTGGTGTCGCAAATACCGTGGTAAGCACTGTAAGGTCTTGCGAGGAGACGCACCCTTTGACGTAGTTGTAGTCGAGTGCGGCGAAATCGACCTGCAACATGCTGGCGATCATCGAATCTGTAACCTGCGCGGGCCACCACGGCGGAAGTTGGGCCGCCTGTGTTTTCATTTGAATACGAACGCCACGCTCGTCTGCTTCCTTGATGTGGAGCACATCAATATAGTGCCGGAACTCATCGAGCGTCATGTCCTTCGATGGGCCTGATTGTGGGTAAGCTGCCATCGCGACACAACTCACCGCCACGCCTAGGATGCGTGATAGCTGGGCCATGTTCCCTCCCTTACCCACAGTTCACGCTGGCGCGCCCAAGAAACTCCGCCGTCTGCCCAAGCTCTTCTTCGATCCGCAACAACTGGTTGTACTTCGCGATGCGATCCGTGCGCGAAGCCGAACCCGTCTTGATCTGCCCAGCGCCCGTGCCCACAGCGAGGTCCGCGATGAACGTATCTTCCGTCTCGCCCGACCGGTGCGAGATGATCGATGTATAACCGCTCCGCCGCGCCAGCTCAATCGCCTCCAGGGTCTCAGAGATCGTGCCGATCTGGTTCACCTTCACCAAAATCGAGTTCCCTACGCCCTCGGTAATGCCGCGCTGCAGCCGCTTCGTGTTCGTGACAAAGAGATCGTCGCCCACAAGCTGCACATGGCGCCCGATCTTCTCCGTCAGAATCTTCCAGCCGGTCCAGTCGTCCTCAGCCAGGCCGTCTTCAATCGAGATGATCGGATACTGACGCACCCAGCTCTCCCAATAGGCGGCCATCTGCTCGCTTGTCTTCTCACTCTTGTCGCTCTTCTTGAAGACGTACTTGCCCGTCTCTTTTACATAGAACTCGCTCGCCGCCGGATCAAGCGCGATGCAGATATCCTCGCCCGCCGTGAAGCCAGCAAGCTCAATTGCCTCCAGAATCACTTCCAGGGCCTCCACATTCGACTTAAGCGAAGGCGCAAACCCGCCCTCATCGCCGACGGCAGTGCTATAACCCTTCTTCTTAAGCACGCCCTTCAGCGTATGGAAGACCTCAGTCCCCCACCGCAATGCATCTGAGAACGTCTCCGCACCCACCGGCATCACCATGAACTCCTGGAAGTCCACGTTGTTGTCGGCATGAGCGCCGCCGTTCAAAATGTTCATCATCGGTGTCGGCAGAATGCACGCATTCACGCCGCCGAGATAGCGATACAACGGAATCCCCAACGCCTCTGCACTGGCCCGAGCGCACGCCATCGAAACCGCCAGGATCGCATTCGCGCCCAGCCGCCCCTTGTTCTCCGTACCATCCAAGGCGAGCATCGTCGCGTCGATCAACCGCTGATTGCTGGCATCCATCCCCTGTAGCTCAGGCGCGATGATGCTCTCAACATTCTCAACCGCGCCCAGCACACCCTTGCCGAGATAGTGCTCCTTATCGCCATCGCGAAGCTCTACAGCCTCATGCTCGCCGGTCGAAGCCCCGCTCGGCACCGCCGCACGGCCACGAACGCCGTCTTCCAACACCACATCTGCTTCCACCGTCGGGTTACCGCGGCTGTCAAGAATCTCACGCGCATGGATCGATACAATCTCAGTCATCATCTTCCTCAATCTCTTTTCTTTCGTTCGCCGCGAACTTCCCCGCGCGATCCTATGTTGAAGCCTGTCCCGCAGCGCCGGCCGTTTGTCCACGGCGATGGTCTGTCCAGAAGCTCCGCCAATCGTCTCAATTAACTCAGCCATCAGCGCAACTCCACCTCGCCGATTCTAACAAAGCCGCCGTGTGAATCATTTTTTTACCACCGCAGCAGCTCCTGCATACGCCCCCGGTCATCGAAGCCATCGACCGGCATCACCAGCCGCACCTTGGTCCCGCGGCCGGGCCGGCTCACCATCTCCACATGCGCCGCATCGCCGTAGAGCACCTGCATACGTTCCCTCACATTCCGCATTCCAATGCCCGATCCCTCGCGTTCCAGCCCGCTCACCGGCCCAGCCCTGTTGCCTCCAGGCTCCACGCCCACGCCGTCGTCTTCAATCTCAATCACCAGCCGTCCGCCTTCCAGCCGGCTCCGCAAAGTCACTGTTCCGCCGGAGATTCTTGGCTCCAGCCCGTGCTTGATGCTGTTCTCAATCAGCGGCTGCAGCAGCATGCTGGGCACAGCTACCTCCAGCGTGTCCTCCGCGATCTCCTTCACCACCTTCAGCTTCTCGCCAAACCGCACTACTTCAATATCCAGGTAGTCGTCGGTAAACGTCAGCTCTTCGCCCAGCGGCACGAAGGCCTCGCGCTCGCGCAGCAGCATCCGCAGAATGTTGCCCAGCTTCACGATCATCTCGCGCGCCAGTTCCGGCTTGCTCCGCACCAGCGATGCAATCGAGTTCAGCGTGTTGAACAAAAAATGCGGATTGATCTGCCTCTGCAGCGCATCCAGCCGTGCCTCCAGCAGCAACCGGCCTTGCTCCTTCAACTTCTGCTCGATCCGCACCGCATTCCATATCTTCAGCGGAATCCCCACCACCACCGGCGCGCATGCGCAGATTGCCAGCTCAATCAGCCACTCATTCGAATAAAGCTCAAAGTACCGCCGCGGGTAAAGATGCGACAACAAGCTCGTCCCAAACTGCACGGCCATCAGCGCGACCAGCAGAAATATCTGCCGGTCCAGATGCGGATGCTTCACCGTCCTTCGCACCCATCGATAGATACTGAGATCGATCAGCGGCGAAAACGACCAGACATCCTCCTCGTCGGCAAACCGCCGAAACGCCCCAAAGATCGCCGCAATCAGCAGGTTCACCGGCAGCGCCAGGTACTCGCCATGCTTCATCGCAGGCAGGGCCAGTGCGATTCCTCCGACCATCGCCCACAGCGGCCCCAGCAGCAATCCCATCACCACGGTGGCTTCAAACGAGAGATCCGCCGCGAGAAAGTTCGGCACCCTCACCCTGATCCAGACGCCCAGCATCAGCGGCACACAGATCCACGCGATCAACTGTAGCGTCTCCCGCCTCGACCGCTCGCGCAACAACAATAACCGCTTAAACTGCGTTGATCGCGCCAGCGAACTAGCCACAGCCGCGGCCACGCCCAACTCCACCAGCAGCGTTATCAGGATCAGCTTGGGATCATTCGAGGGCACGCATCTACTCTACGCGGTCGCCGTGAATCAGGGTGCCAATCCAGCGAATGAATCGATCTGCACCCGCCGCGAATCTATAATGCTGTTATGCCTTTCGCCAGCGTCACCAAGGTCGCCGATGCAGACTTCCCCACCCGCTGGGGACACTTTCGCATTCTCGGCTTCGAGGGCATCGTTACCCCCGGAGACGACACCCGCAAGGCCGTCGAATCGGCCGTCGCCCTCACCCTCGGCGACCTCCACGCGGCTCCGCCCATCGTCCGCATCCACTCCCAGTGCCTCACCGGAGACGTCTTTCACTCCCTGCGCTGCGACTGCCACGACCAGCTCCACCTCGCTCTCGCCCGCATCGCCGACGAAGGCGCCGGAATCCTCCTCTACGAGCAGCAGGAGGGCCGCGGCATCGGCCTCATGGCCAAACTCCGCGCCTACGAGCTCCAGGACCAGGGCCTCGACACCATCGAAGCCAACGAGCAGCTAGGCTACGAAGCCGACTATC
>Ga0302313_10002352_pt1 | contig 13211 bp, 10 predicted proteins | sample III_Palsa_N2_2_FD_200454 | JGI IMG/M metagenome (GOLD analysis project Ga0302313, IMG submission 200454) | Peat permafrost microbial communities from Stordalen Mire near Abisko, Sweden - III_Palsa_N2_2 | ecosystem: Environmental > Terrestrial > Soil > Palsa > Peat permafrost | place: Sweden...
GTGTAGAGCGGCACCTGACCGTCCATCAGCACGCTGACTTCGATGCTGTTGATGCCTCGCCACAGGCAGCTGGTCGTAGTAATCGCCGTCAGCTCCGCCGGTGGACAACTCGTCGAAGCGTCAATTTGTGCGGCGGTGAGAAAGCTGGTGCTACCCGTCGCATCCTGTACGCCGTACTTGAAATCCATTCGCTCGATACCGCGTACCAGCTCATCCTCAGTGCCACCCTTGGCGGCATTTGCGAGACCCCCGGTGACGCGCCTGATCAAGGCTCCCGTGAAGGGGGCGCTGCCGTCGTTGTTTTCACTCACCAATGCTACGTAGTACGTCACCGTCAAGAAATCCTGATTGACGTCGAATACCATCGTTGGCGACGTATCCGTCGGCTGACTGACCGGGCCGCTGCCGGTAAAATTGCTGGCGCCTGCAGCGGCCACTGTCAGCACGCCGGCGCCGTAAGTAGCCGCAAAAATCTGGGAGCTGGAGCAGCTCGCCAGCATGACCAAATCGCCATTGAGGAAATGGCTTGCTGGCGGCTCACCGCTGAGTGGCTTCAATGTGATCGATGAGATGGTGGCGGATGTGGACGAGGTGGCGACGGTGCTTCCTCCCGCCGCACCGATAGACCAGCCGGACGATGGATTCACATAGCGCACGGTAATAACATCCGTACCAAGTACCCGATTGCCGAGGTTCTTGCCCATGATGGGAAGGCCCGCGACTGTTGGATCAACCGATGTGCACGCTGTGAGCGTACAGTCGTACCCCCGCATATAGAGAAACGAAGGCATGCTGTAGGCAGCCGCCGGAGTGCCCGGGTAGGTGGCTGCGCCGCTCGTCGTACCCCACGCGGTGCTGAGATCGTTGAAGGCGCCGCTGTTGGCGCCGTTGGCACCGATCAAGCTCTTGGCGAAGACCATCGGCGCACGAATATGGTCGAGATAGAGTCCACCGGAACCTGCCAGGGCGACTCCTCCGGTATTCGTGCAGTACTGCCCGTTGGCCATACTCAGGTCGTTACTGAGTCTGGCGATCGCATAACGTCCCTCCTCCTGCAATCGCGCAAGCTGCGTCTGCGCTTTGGTGCTGCTGGAGGTCGAAATGAAGATGGTGACAATGCCGCCTGCCACCAGAATGCCGAGCACCATGGCGACCATCAGTTCGATGAGGGTGAATCCGCTCTTGCGATATTTACCGATAAAAATATTCACGGCTGGAATTGCCATGCGAAAGTGGACTGCGGCACGGCAGACTGAACAGACTGATCGTTGGCGGAGCGCTCACTCCACGAGATATTCATCGTGCAAATGCCGCCGTAAGGCGGGCGATAGTTCAGCTGCGCACTGGGGTCGAAGCCGACCGCACCGGTGCCGGTACAGCTGATCGACGCTTTTGGATTCGACAAAAACGTCGTCAGTTGAGCGCTCCATATCTGCTGGTCATGAGTAGCGAGCGCGGCCGGACCGCAGGCTGCGCCAGAGCCGCAGCCTGCGCTGGCCGCAGGCACGGGATAGGTCGTGCTGTTGTAGCTGCCGCTCCAGATACCGGTGGGATTCGCGCTCATGCGATTGGCCATATTTGCGGCCAGAAATATCACCTGCGTGCGCACATAGGCCGCATGATTGGAGCGCGTCGCCATCACCATCAAGCCGGCAAGCCCGAGCAAACCGATCGTAAAGATCAGTACTGCTACCAGCACTTCGACTAGCGAGACTCCCCGCTGCCTTGAAATCCCTTGCATGAAGGCGCTCCCCAAAACTGCTTCACGCAATCTAGCCGCCACACCCGCGTTCGGCAGTACTCGCCCGATAGACGGTAGGATCTTGTCGATAAACGGTACTTTCTTGCGTTTTTACGGCAAGTTCTTGCAGTCGGCATCGCCGATTTGGTTACCGTCACGACAGACGAAAATCTTAAAACAAACCGGCTGCCTGGAGCTTTGTTTGCAAAAGGCATGCACCCATGTCCCTTGCATCAGATCCACGAGGAAAAATGGCTTCGACCGGCCGACCACTAGATAGCCAGCACTTCGGCGGCACAGCTTCTCGATGAGGCGCAGACGTCGCATACCCCCACGGGGTCTTTGTACCCCCGAACATACCCCCGCGCCGCACGGGCTGCAATGGGATGCCCTGAAACGTATAGGCACAAAAAAACCCGCATTTCTGCGGGTTTTGGTGGTTTCGTGGGTTGTCGAGGGACTACCTGAAACGTATAGATGGTGCCGGAAATAGGAATCGAACCTACGACCTACGCATTACGAATGCGCCGCTCTACCAACTGAGCTATTCCGGCGAACAGCCGGGAATTCTACGGTGTGGGGTCTGATGGCGCAAGCGAATCGGCGAGAGTGCCTGGGTGACCGGGTAGATGGACGGCCGGCTTTGGAATTTGTGTGAGCAGTACCGGCGAACCAAGCGTCCGAGAACACCTGATCCTTCGCAAGCTCTTGGCGTTAAAGATTGCCCAACGCGCTTCCGCCGACCACTCGGAGTTCCTTCGGCAGCGCGAAAGTGATGTTTTCCGGCTCGCCGTCCAGCTCGCGCACGTTACCAGCACCCCATGACTGCAGGCGGGCGATCACGTCGCGAACGAGTTTGTCCGGTGCCGAAGCACCCGCGGTCAGGCCAATATGCGTCACGCCATCAAGCCAGCGACGATCGATGTTTTCAGGCCCGTCAATGAGGAAAGATCGCACGCCCTGCTTTTCCGCCAGTTCGCGCAGACGGTTGGAGTTGGAGCTGTTGACGGATCCGACCACCAGCATCAGGTCGACGGAATCGGCGAGGCGGCGTACGGCGTCCTGGCGGTTCTGCGTGGCGTAGCAGATGTCGTCCTTGCGCGGCCCCTCGATATCGGGAAACTTTTCACGCAGGCCGGCGATGATGGCCTTGGTGTCGTCGACCGACAGCGTGGTCTGGGTGACGTAAGACAGCTGATGTGGAAATTTCGGCGACAGGCCGGCCACGTTTTCGAGCGACTCGACCAGCAGAATCTCGCCCACATTGGCCGGATTCCACTGCCCCATCGTGCCCTCGACTTCCGGGTGGCCGGCGTGACCGACGAGCACCACGCTGCGGCCGATGCGGCCCAGACGCGCTACTTCCATATGCACCTTGGTCACCAGTGGGCAGGTGGCGTCGAACACTTTCAGCCCGCGCTGACCGGCCTCTTCGCGCACCGCCTGCGAGACGCCGTGAGCGCTGAAAATCACCGTGGCACCATCGGGCACTTCATGCAGCTCTTCGACGAAAACCGCGCCGTCTTTGCGCAGCTTTTCCACCACATAGCGGTTGTGCACGACTTCGTGACGCACGTAGATGGGCGCACCCCAAGACTCCAGCGCACGCTCGACGATGGCGATGGCGCGATCAACTCCGGCACAGAATCCGCGGGGATTGGCGAGCAGGATGTCCAAAGAAGGCCTCGCATGGGTTACAACGTGGGAAAGCGAATCATCTCGCTGCTTTCGACCCAATTCTTCGTGCTTGTCAGTAAACGACCGCTGCAGGAATCGAATCAGGACCGAATTATCGCACGCCGCCCGCCGGCTTGCCGGCGAACAGCCCGAACGCCACCAACATCACGGCGCCCACGGTGATGCCGCAGTCGGCGATATTGAAGACCGGGTAGCTCCACTGATGGAAATATACTTGGATGAAATCGGTCACCTGCGCCGCGTGCAGGCGGTCGATCAGATTGCCCAACGCGCCGCCGACAATCAGGCCCAGCGGCATGGCCGTGCGCCAATCGCGACGTGGCGTGCGCGCCAGCCAGGCCACCAGCACCGCGCTGATGATCAGCGCCAGCAGGACGAAGAACCAGCGCTGCCAGCCACCGCCATCGGTCAAGAAACTGAAGGCCGCGCCTTTGTTGAAGATCAGCGTCCAGTTCAAAAAACCGGGAATCACCGGATGCGGCAGCCCCATCGGCTGCAGCGCCTGCACCGCCCAGAGTTTCGTCAGCTGATCCAGCGCGATGACCAGGGCGGACAGTGAGAGCCATACCAGCGCGTTGGGTTTGATGCTCACGATTGTCGGTACCTCAAAGATGGGTCAAGGGGATGGAGACACAGTCATTGGCGGCGGTCTGCTTGAAAGTCACCACGCTGCCGCGGTTGCCGGCAGCAGCGCAGCCACTATTTCGCCGATCAGAACCAGCGGCGGTTTTCGCCTGGGCCTTCGATATTTCCAATACAGCGACCGCAAAGCTCCGGATGCTCGGCATGACTGCCCACGTCATCACGGCGATGCCAGCAGCGGACGCATTTTTCGGCCGGGCTGACCTCAGCCGAAATCCAGACGTCGGCACCCTCCAATTCCACTTTCACCGCATCCGCCGGACGCGACTCAAGCGAGGCCAGCGTCAATTCCGACGTGATGAAGAAAAAGCGCAGCTCGGCTGAGGCCTCGCTCAAACGCGCATGCAGGGCGTCATCGGCATAGATGGTCAGCTTTGCCTCCAGCGCGGCGCCGATCTGGTCGGCCTTGCGCATGCCTTCGAGCACGCGCGACGCGCTGTCGCGAAGTGTCATCAGGTCGGCCCAGTAACGACGCTGTTCTGGCGCATTCTGCGTGGCGGCAAGACCGTCGTACCAGGTTTCGAACAGCACGCTATCGCTGTGCTTGCCCGGCAGCTGTTGCCAGATTTCCTCCGCGGTAAAACTGAGCACCGGCGCCAGCCAGCGCACCAATGCCTCGGCGATGCGGTACATCGCGCTCTGCGCGCTGCGTCGACCCAGGCTGTCGGTCGGCATGGTGTAGAGCCGATCCTTGGTGATGTCCAGATACAGCGCGCCGAGTTCGTTGGTGCAGTAGTTCTGCACGCGTTGCACGATCTCGGGAAAGTCGTAACGCTCGTAGGCGGCGATTACGCCCTGCTGTACGTCGCAGGCCTGCTGCACGGCCCACTGATCCAGAAGCAGGCTGTCTTCTACCGGCAGCAGATGTTTTTCGGGATCGAAGCCGTCGAGGTTGCCGAGAAGGAAGCGCGCGGTATTGCGAATACGGCGATACGTATCGGCGACGCGCTTGAGGATTTCCTCCGACAGCGACATCTCGTTGCGGTAGTCGGTGGACGAGACCCACAGGCGCAGAATGTCCGCGCCCATGCGGTTCATGATGTCCTGCGGCTCGATGCCGTTGCCCAGCGATTTGGACATCTTGCGGCCGTTCGCATCCACGCTGAAGCCATGCGTGAGCAGCTGCTTGTACGGCGGCTGGCCGTCGAGCATCGACGCGGTGAGCAGCGAGGAATGGAACCAGCCGCGATGCTGGTCCGAGCCTTCCAGATACAGATCGGCCGGAAACTTCAGCAGGTCGGCGTGCGACCCGCGCAGTACGTGCCAGTGGGTGGTGCCCGAATCGAACCACACGTCCAGCGTGTCGCGATTCTTCTCGTACTGATCGGCTTCGTCGCCCAGCAATTCGCGCGGATCGAGGCTTTGCCACACCTCGATGCCACCCTCGGCGACGCGATCGGCCACCTGGTCGAGCAGTTCGGCGCTGCGCGGATGCAGCGCGCCGGTTTCCTTGTGCAGGAAAAACGCCATCGGCACGCCCCACTGGCGCTGGCGCGACAGCGTCCAGTCCGGGCGTTCGGCAATCATTTTCTGCAGGCGCTGCTTGCCCCAGGCCGGGAAAAACTGGGTTTGCTCGATGCCAGCCAGCGCGGTTTCTCGCAGGGTCTTGCCGCCGTCGTTAGGCACGATGTCCATGCCGGCAAACCACTGCGAGGTGGCGCGGTAGATGATCGGCGTCTTGTGCCGCCAGCAGTGCATGTAACTGTGCGTGTACTTGTGCTGATGCAGCAGCGAACCGGCCTGCTCCAGCACCTCGACGATCTGCGGATTGGCCTTCCAAAGAAACTGGCCGCCGAACAGCGGCAGCGACGAGGCGTAAACACCGTTGCCCATCACCGGGCTGATGATGTCGTCATCCGCCATGCCGTGGGCCTTGCAGGAAATGAAATCCTCCACGCCGTAGGCCGGTGCCGAATGCACCACGCCGGTGCCGGTATCGAGCGTCACGTAATCGGCAAAGTACACCGGCGCCGTACGCGCATAGCCTGGATCGACCGCGTACAGCGGATGGCGAAAACGCAGATCGGCCAGCGCCTGCCCCGGCGCTGAGGCGACAATCTGGCCGTCCAAGCCGTAGGTCTTCAGGCACTCCTCGACGCGTTCGGTGGCGAGAATCAGCAGGCCGCGCGCGGTATCGACCAGGCTGTAGCTGAATTCCGGATGCAGGTTCAACGCCTGATTGGACGGAATGGTCCACGGCGTGGTGGTCCAGATCACGATCTGGCCGGTGGGCTTGGGCAGCGCGTCGAGCCCGAACGCCTTGGCAACGGCGGACGGATCGTCGAACGCGAAACCCACGTCGATCGCGATGTCGGTTTTGTCTTCGTATTCTACCTCGGCCTCGGCCAGCGCCGAGCCGCAGTCGAAGCACCAGTTGACCGGCTTCAGGCCGCGATAGATGTAGCCTTTGCGCAGCATCTGCGCGAGCGCGCGGATCTCGCCGGCCTCGTTACCGTGATCCATCGTGAGGTACGGCCGGTCCCACTCACCGAGCACGCCCAGACGCTTGAAGTCGGCCTTCTGCTTGTCGATCTGCACGGTCGCGTAGGCCCGCGCCTTGGCCTGTACCTCGGCCGGGGGCAGGCCCTTGCCGAACTGCTTCTCGATCTGGATTTCGATCGGCATGCCGTGGCAATCCCAACCCGGCACATACGGCGCATGAAAGCCGGCAAGCAGCTTGGACTTGACCACGATGTCCTTGAGGATCTTGTTGATCGCATGACCGAGATGGATGACGCCGTTGGCGTACGGCGGGCCATCGTGCAGCACGAACATCGGGCGACCGGCGGTGACTTTCTGAATCTGCGCGTAGCGATCCACCTTCTCCCACTCGGCCAGCCAGCCCGGCTCGCGCTTGGGCAGATCGCCGCGCATCGGGAAATCCGTCTGCGGCAGGTTGATGGTGCTTTTATAGTCGTGGGTCATTGCGTAGTTGCCGTCGCTGAAACATGGTTGCCTGCGGATGGGCAGACAAGGAATTCAAAATGGGAGCCGCTGGCTGCTGGCGATACGCCGGCGTTAATCCACGCCAGGGCTATTTCAGATGCCGATTGGGCGTGCACAAATCAAGCTTCGACCAGTCGGGGATTCATGCCCAACAGCTCGCGAGCCATGCGGGCGTCGTGATCCATCTGTGCTTTCAGCGGATCCAGTCCGTCGAATTTCATTTCATCACGCAACTTGCCGACAAATTCCACCGACATGCGCTGGCCATACAGATCGCCGTCGAAGTCGAACAGGTGCACTTCCAGCAGCGGCTCGATGACCTGATTCACCGTCGGTCTTACGCCGAGGCTGGCGACACCGGGCCAGCTGCATTCGCCTTCGCCCAGGCCCACGCGCACGGCAAAGATGCCGTGCACGGGACTCACCCGCTGCTGCAGGTGGATATTGGCCGTGGGATAACCCAGCGTGCGGCCGAGCTGGTTGCCGTACTCCACCTTGCCGTCGATCACGAACGGCCGACCCAGCAGCGGCTCGGCGCCGGCGAATTCGCCCGCTGCCAGCAGCATGCGCACGCGGCTGGCCGACACGCGTGCACCGTCGAGCTGCACCGCCGGCATCATGCAGGCCGAGAATCCCAGCTGCTCGCCAAGACTCGCCAACAAGGCCACATCGCCCTCACGTTTATGGCCGAAGCGAAAATCGTTGCCGACCCAAACCTCGCGAGCCGCCAGACGATCCACGATCACCTGGCGCACGAAATCCTCCGCCGACATGGCCGCCAGTTCCGCGTTGAACCGCAGCAGCAATGTGTCGGACATGCCGGCTGCCGCGAAACCGCGCAGCTTCTCCCGCACGCTGGACAACCTCGCCAGTGGCTCTGGGGAAAAGTACGCGCGCGGCAGCGGCTCGAAGCTGACCACGATCGGCTTGCCACCCAGCGCCTTGGCCCGCTCACGCACCTGCAGCAGCAGCGCCTGATGGCCGCGATGAATGCCGTCGAAGGCTCCTATTGCGATCACGCTGCCGTTCGGCGCCAGGCAAGGCCCCGCCACATTCCTGGAAAGTTTCATCATCGTCCGAGTATAACGGCTGCAGGGGCGCGGCTCGACGAGTTCAGGCCATGCGCATGGCGAACTCAGGCACCCCGAAGCTCGCGCATCCGGAAACCACCCAGCATCATCGCGACGACATAAGTCGCTCCGCCGGCGACCACCAGAACTGCCAGGCGCCAGACGCGAGTCAGGACCGGCGCATGTGTCCAGTCCGGCCATAACAGCCGACCGAGCATCAGCACCAGCGCCATCGCCGCGCACGAGACAACCAGACGCAGCCAGTGTTTCAGCCAGCCCGGCTGGTGATGGTAGACATTGGCTTGTTTCAACCAGCGCCACAGCAGGGCAAATTGAAAGTAGCTGGAGACCACGCTGGCAATGCAGATGGCGATATGCAGCCCCGGCACGCGGGCAATACCCGCAAGCCAACTACCTTGGCGAAGCGCTGGCGTCGCCCACTGCTGATAAAGCAGTGCCACGAACAGCCCGTTGAAAATCATGTTGGTCACCAGCGTCAGCAGTGCCGCCTTCATCGGGGTTCGGGTGTCCTGACGGGCGTAAAAGGCCGGCAACAATATCTTGACCAGCGCGAAGGCCGGCAGGCCACAACTGAGCGCACTGATCGACAACGTCGACATCCGCGCATCGAAGGCCGTGAAGCGGCCATGTTCGAACAGCGTCGCCACGATAGGTTCACTGAGGAAAAGCAGCGCCAGCATGGCCGGCACGGAAATCACCAGCGTGATGCGCAGGCCCCAATCGAGCAGCCTCGAGAAACCATCGAAGTCCTTAGCAAAGTGATGCCGCGCCAGCGCGGGCAGCGTCACTGTACCCAGCGCCACGCCAAAGACGCCCAGCGGCAATTCGAGAAAACGCGTCGAGAGTGAAAACCAGCTCTGCGAGCCAGTGATCAGAAGCGAGATGACGATCGTATCCAGCAGGAGATTGACCTGCGACACGGATGAACTCAGCAGCGTCGGCACCATGAGCTGCGATATCCGACGTACTTGCGAATCACGCCAGCCCCAGCGAGGCCAGGAAAGCAGGCCCAGACGACGCATGGATGGCAGCAGAAACACCAGTTGCAGGATGCCCGCGACCAGCACCGCCCAGCCCATCGCCATGATCGGCGTCTGCAAGCGTGGAGCCAGCCATAAGGCGCCAGCGATCATGCACAGGTTGAGAATGACCGGCGCCAGGGCTGGAAGAGCGAAACGGTTGAAGCTGTTCAAGACGCCGGCGACCAGCGCCGTCATCGAGACAAAAAAGAGGAAAGGAAACGTCAGCCGCAGCAGGTCGATCGTAAGATCGAATTTATGCGGCTCATCCAGCGCACCCGGTTCGAACAACGTTGCCACTTGCGGGGCAAAAATCAGGCCCAGCGCCGTGATTACCAGCAGCACGCCGCCCAGGGTGCCGGATACGCGCGACACCAACCGCTTGAGATCCTCGGGCGAACCGCCCTGCTTCGCAGCAATGAAGACCGGCACAAAAGCCGTCGAAAACGAACCTTCGGCAAAAAGCCGGCGCATCAGGTTGGGGATACGAAATGCCACCCAAAAGGCATCTGTCGCGGCATTGGCGCCAAAGACTGAGCTGATGGCCATGTCCCTTAGCAGACCGAACACGCGCGAAACCATCGTCATGCTGCTGAACGAGAGCAGCCCACGGAACATGCTGGGGGACTTCATGCGTCTGCTGTTACCTTATGAATCGGCGGGGTTGAGATGCCTGCGTTTGCCGGACACCAACGCATAGTTTGACAGCCGCCAGGGGCGGGACAACAGTCGGAATGTGGCAGAATGCGGACATGCCGCCGAACAGCCGCGGAAGCCGCCCGTTGTTTTTGCACGCGGCACCGCCTAAACGATTGACGCAGCGGCAAATCGACCGCATAATTGGCGTCTTTTTCCACACCTCTACACCGATTCCGGAGTTCTACCTTGGCCAACATCAAGTCCGCTAAGAAGCGCGCGCGCCAGTCCGAGCAGCGCCGTTTGCGCAATATCAGCGCACGTTCCATGGTCCGCACCGCCCTGAAGAAGGTCGTCAAGGCCATCGAGGCCAAGGACAAGGCAGGCGCAATCGCTGCGTTCACCGTCGCCCAGCCGGTGATGGATCGTTACGCCGCCCGCGGTCTGATCCACAAGAATAAGGCCGCCCGCCACAAGAGCCGCCTCAACGCGAAGATCCACGAACTGGCGTAAGCCGAACGCGTTACCCGTGTTGCTGAGAAGCCGGCGAATGCCGGCTTTTTTGTGGCAAAAATTTGAATGCCGCAGCAATCCGCTTCGCTGCGTCGGCGGCTACCCTACTTTGCGCGCGACCGAAATTCCAACGGCATCGCTTCCGTTTTGGCCGCAGCTGGCGGCTTTGTCCCGCATGCCCCGCAGGTGCTGCATCCATCGCTGCAGTCGCCGGTAGCCTGCTTGGGCTGGATTCGCCGGCCCAGCCCTCGCAACCAACCGGCACGTTCTGGCCTGCTCAGACTGATGGATGCAGCCGCCAGCCAGCGATTGCTGACTTTCGGCGCCAGCTTGCGGAACACCACCAGCACGCTGATTAGCAAGACCACGCCGATCACCGCGTACTGCGCGAGCAGGCTCATCCCGACAGGGTTCGGACTCATGAGAAAAGCCTCGCGATCTGGTAGGTCAGCAGCGACGCTGCGTAGGCCACGACAAACATGTAGCCAAAGGAAATCCCTACGTTGCGCCACGAGTGCGTCTCGCGACGGATCACCGCCAGCGTCGACATGCACTGCGGCGCAAAGGCAAACCACACCATCAGCGACAGCGCGCTAGCGACGGAAAAATTGGCTGCCAGGGCGTGTGCCAATCCGACCGTATTGGAATCACCGCCGACGGCATATACCGTCGCCAGCGCAGCCACGGCTGTCTCTCGTGCAGCGAACGCGGGAATCAGCGAAAGGCTGATCTGCCAGTTGAATCCCAGTGGCGCGAAAATGTACTGCAGGTAGTGGCCCATATAGCCGGCGATGCTGTAGTCGATGGCCGGCCCGGTGGCGCCTGCCGGCGGCCCCGGGAAGGTCGATATCGCCCACATGATGATGGTCAGCGCCAGGATCACGCCGGTCAGCCGTTTCAGGAAGATCGACGCGCGCTCCCACAGGCCGATGGCGATATCGCGCGGCTTGGGCATGCGATACGACGGCAGTTCCATCAGCAGTGCATGCTCGCTTTTGTCGCGGTGGATGCGTTTGATCACCCAGCCCACCGCCATGGCGCCGAGAATGCCGGCCGCGTAGAGCGCAAACAGCACCAGCCCCTGCAGATTGAAGACGCCCAGCACGTGGTGCATCGGTATGAACGCCCCGATCAGCAGCGCGTACACCGGCAACCGCGCAGAGCAGGTCATCAGCGGCGCCACCAGAATCGTGGCCAGGCGGTCGCGCGGATCCTGGATGCTGCGCGTGCCCATGATGCCGGGGATGGCGCAGGCGAAGCTCGACAGCAGCGGAATGAACGAGCGCCCCGTCAGTCCCACCGACATCATCAGGCGATCGAGCAGAAATGCTGCACGCGGCAGATAGCCGGACTCCTCCAGCAGCAGGATGAAGAAGAACAGCACCAGGATTTCCGGCAGAAAGCCGATCACCGTACCGATACCGCCGAACAGGCCGTCGACGACCAGGCTCTTGATGGGGCCGACCGGCAGGCTGGCCGCCGCGTGATCGCCGAGCCAGCCGAAGCCGTCGCCGATCAGATCCGTCATCGGTTTGCCGGCGGCGTAAACAGCCTGGAATACCAGAAACATCACCACGCCGAGAATCAGCAGGCCGAACACCGGATGCAGCGCCCAGCGATCAAGCGCGTCGTCGAGCTCCGCCGTCTGCCGCGGCATGGACACCGTCGCGGTGAGAAGTTCACGCACCTGCACGTGCAGGTCGGCGCGGCTGGGGCCGTCGTCGATCGAAGCCGCCGCTGCAGCCGGCATTTCACCATCCACACGCTCGACCAGCGCCGTGGCGCCGCCGCGCTTCACGGCCACCGTCTCCACGACTGGAATACCCAGCCGGCGCTGGAGTTCAGGCACATCGATGACGATGCCACGACGGCGCGCTGCATCCATCATGTTCAGCGCGAGCACCACGGGCCGACCCAGACGCTTCACTTCCAGCACGAAGCGTAGATGCAGGCGCAGGTTGGTCGCATCGGCCACGCAAACGATCAGGTCGGGCGCCGCTTCGCCGGGGTAATTGCCCTCCAGCACGTCGCGGGTGATCTGCTCATCGGGGCTGTTGGCGTCGAAACTGTAGGTGCCCGGCAGGTCGAGTATCTGCAGCACGCGGCCGGATGGCGTGGTGAAACGCCCTTCCTTGCGCTCGATCGTGACGCCAGCGTAGTTGGCCACCTTCTGCCGGCCGCCCGTCAGCAGGTTGAACAACGCGGTCTTGCCGCAGTTGGGGTTGCCGACAAGGGCGATACGCAGGGCAGAGGCGCTCATGCGGCTTCCTGGCGTACGGTGACGCGGGCCGCTTCGGTACGACGCAGCGCGAACCGAGTCGAGCCGATCTGGATCAGCAGCGGGTCGGCCCCGATTGGGCCAATGGCCACCACGCGCACCGGCTCGCCGTCGACAAACCCCAAATCGCGCAAACGCTGCGCAATCGGGTCCGCCGCGTGGGCATCGTCGACGCGATCGACCACGGCGGGCGCACCTTTGGGTAGATCGGACAGACGCACGGATTGACACTCAAATAAGAATTGTTCGCATTGTAATCCTTTGTACGTTTTGCTGCAGCATGCCGGCAACGCGTCGATAGCGACCGTTTATGATGGCGATCTTTGCCGGGGTGACCCATGACCGATTCCGTTCTTTGCGAGCGCCGCGGCGCTACCGCGTGGCTGACCCTGAATCGCCCGCAGGTGCATAACGCGTTCGACGACACGCTGATCGCCGCGCTGACCGGTGCGCTCGAGACGCTGGATGCTGATCCGGCCGTACACCGCGTCGTGCTCACCGGAAACGGCAGCTGCTTTTCAGCCGGCGCCGATCTGAACTGGATGCGCGGCATGGCCGGCGCCAGCGAAGAGGAAAACCTTGCCGATTCGCTGCGCCTGGCGAAGCTGATGCGGACGCTGCAGTTTCTTTCCAAGCCCACGGTGGCG
>Ga0302313_10002355_pt1 | contig 13193 bp, 10 predicted proteins | sample III_Palsa_N2_2_FD_200454 | JGI IMG/M metagenome (GOLD analysis project Ga0302313, IMG submission 200454) | Peat permafrost microbial communities from Stordalen Mire near Abisko, Sweden - III_Palsa_N2_2 | ecosystem: Environmental > Terrestrial > Soil > Palsa > Peat permafrost | place: Sweden...
GATGCGGCCGGCCTCAAGCACACGCTGAAGCTGCAGCATTTCCACATGGGTTCGCAGATCTCCAACGTGCGCGACATCGCCAACGGCATGCGCGAGGCCACCCGCTATTTCGTCGAACTGAAACGGATGGGCGTGCCGCTGGAGATCGTCGACGTCGGCGGCGGCCTTGGCGTGGACTACGAAGGAACCCGTTCGCGCAGCCACAACTCGATCAACTATTCGATCGAGCAGTACGCCGCCACCATCGTGCAGTCGCTGGCCGAGGCGGTCGAAGCCGAGGGTCTGCCGGCGCCGCATATCCTCACCGAAGCCGGTCGCGCGATGACCGCGCATCACGCGGTGATGGTGGTCAACGTGACCGAGGTGGAGGAAGTGCCGGCCGGCGCGATTCCCCCACCGTGCGCAGACGAGCCGGCCGTATTGCGCCGGTTGCGCGAGACGCATGAGGAACTGGATCGGCGCCCCGCGCTGGAGTTGTTCCACGAAGCGCAGCACCACCTGCAGGAAGGCCAGACGCTCTACGCGCTGGGCCAGCTCGCGCTGGCCGATCGCGCGCGATTGGACGAGATGTATTACGCGATCGCCAATGCCGTGCGTGCGCGCCTGCTGCCGGCTGAGCGCTCGCACCGACCGGCGCTGGACGATCTGGACGAGAAGCTGGTCGACAAGTATTTCGTCAACTTCTCGGTGTTCGAGTCGGTGCCGGACATCTGGGCGATCAAGCAGATCTTCCCGATCACGCCGATCGCGCGGCTGGACGAGGAGCCGACCCGCCGCGGCGTGATCGTCGACCTCACCTGCGATTCGGATGGCCGTATCGACCACTACGTTGACGCCGATGGCGTCGACGTGAGCCTGCCGCTGCATGCGTTGAAGGAAGGCGAGAGCTACCGGCTCGGCATCTTCATGGTCGGCGCCTATCAGGAGACTCTGGGCGACATCCACAACCTGTTTGGCGACACCGACGCAGTGAACGTCCGCGTCGATGGCGATGGTTATGTGTTCGCGCACAAACGCCGTGGCGACACCACGGATCTCATGCTCGACTACGTTGGCTACGACCTCGAAGTGCTGCGCCAGAGTTATCGCGAGCGCATTGCCAGTGCGGGGCTGAGCGGGGCCGAGGCCGAACGGCTGTATGACACGCTCGACGGCGGGCTGACCGCCTACACCTATCTGGCGGAAGAAACACACTGATCCGCAAGCCGATCTTCCCTTCCTGACCCGGTCGGGGTTCAATGGTGCGCTGCAAAAAACCCCCCCCACATCGATCAAGGAGCAACTCATGGCAAGTCTTGATGGCAAGGTGGCATTGATCACTGGCGCGGCCAGTGGTATCGGCAAGGCGATCGCCGAGCTGTATGCAAAAAACGGCGCGGCGGTGGGCATTGCCGACATCAACCAGCAGGCCGCCGATGCGGCGGCGGCCGAGATCATTGCGGCCGGTGGCAAGGCGATCGGCGTGGCGATGGACGTTACCGACGAGGCCGCGGTCAACGCGGGTACCGAGAAGGTGGTGGCCGCGTTTGGCCGTCTGGACATTCTGATCTCCAATGCCGGCGTGCAGATCATCAACCCGATCGACCAGTTCGCGTTCGCCGACTGGAAGAAGATGCTGGCGATCCATCTCGATGGCGGTTTTCTCACCACCAAGGCCGCGCTGCAGCACATGTACAAGGGCGACCAGGGCGGCATCGTGATTTACATGGGCTCGGTGCATTCGCACGAGGCGTCCAAGCTGAAGTCGGCTTATGTCACCGCCAAGCACGGCCTGCTCGGTCTGGCGCGCACGCTGGCGAAGGAAGGCGCGGCACACAACGTGCGCTCGCACGTGATTTGTCCGGGTTTCGTGCGCACGCCGCTGGTGGAGAAGCAGATTCCCGAGCAGGCCAAGGAGCTGGGCATCAGCGAGGCGGACGTGATCAAGAACGTGATGTTGAAGGACACCGTCGACGGCGTGTTCACCACCGTCGAGGACATCGCGCAGACCGCGCTGTATCTGGCGACTTTCCCCAGCGCCGCGCTGACCGGCCAGTCGTTCGTGGTCAGCCACGGCTGGTACATGCAGTAACGACGTTGCAGCTGGATTCGTGGCGGCGTGGTCGCAGCGATCGCGCCGTCTCCATTGTCATGCCGTGCCAGGACATGTCCCCATGAAGATTGCCGACGTGAAGGCGAATGCGTTCGCCATGCCGCTGACCAGCCCGGCGTTTCCGCCCGGGCCCTACCGCTTCATCAACCGTGAATTCCTGGTAATCACCTACCGCACCGACATCGATGCGCTGCGTGCGGTGGTACCCGAACCGCTGGAAATCACCGAGCCGCTGGTCAAGTACGAATTCATCCGGATGCCGGATTCCACCGGCTTCGGCGACTACACCGAGTCGGGCCAGGTGATCCCGGTGAGTTTCCGAGGGCAACGTGGCGGCTACGTGCATTCCATGTACTTGAACGACCACCCGCCGATTGCCGGTGGCCGCGAACTCTGGGGTTTCCCCAAGAAGCTGGCCAGCCCGGTACTGGAGACCGAGATCGACACCCTGGTCGGCACCCTCGACTACGGCAAGGTGCGGGTCGCCAAGGCCACGATGGGTTTCAAGCATCGCGAGGCCGACCATGCCGCGGTGCTGTCCGGACTCGCGGCACCGGGTTTCCTGCTGAAGATCATTCCGCACGTGGACGGCACGCCGCGCATCTGCGAGCTGGTCCGTTACTACACCACTAACGTCACGTTGAAGGGCGCATGGAGCGGACCCGGTTCGCTTGAGTTGCACCCGCATGCCTTGGCGCCGGTGGCGGATCTGCCAGTGCTGAAGGTGGAGTCGGCGCTCCATTACATCACCGACCTCACCCTCGATCTGGGCGAAGTCGTGCATGACTACCTTGCTGATTGAGCCGCCTCGCCGAATGAACGGAGCCAGCGCGTGAATTCTCGCAAACCCAGCCCACCCGCCAACGGTGGCGGCAAGTCCGCTCCCGCCAGGCCGGCGCAGGAGTACCACACCACCGCCTTGGTCCTGCAGGGCGGTGGTGCGCTCGGTGCCTACCAGGCCGGCGTATACGAAGCGATGGCCGAGGCCGGTCGCCATCCGAACTGGGTTGCCGGTATCTCGATCGGTGCGTTGAATGCAGCGATCATTGCCGGCAATCCGCCAGAGCGGCGGGTCGAGCGGCTGCGCGAGTTCTGGCAGACCATCTGCCAGCCACCGCTGCTGCCGGCGCTGGGACTGCCGGCGTTGCCGGATGGGCATGGCTGGCCGGCATCCACGCTGAGCGCGATGAGCGGCTGGGCTGCCTGGCGCGCACTTACCGAAGGTCAGGCCGGCTTCTTCACGCCGCGGTTGTCGCCGTCCTACCTGAAGGCTCCGGACGGACCGGCCAGCGCCAGCTACTACGACACCGCGCCACTGCGCGGCACGCTGGAGCGTCTCGCCGATTTCGACCGGATCAACGACCCGCGCACCTTGCGTGTGTCGGTCGGCGCGGTGAACGTGCGCACGGGCAACTTCGCCTACTTCGACAGTGCGCAGCAGCGTTTGCGGCCCGAGCATTTCATGGCCTCCGGCGCGCTGCCGCCGGGCTTTCCCGCGGTGGAGATCGACGGCGAGTTCTACTGGGATGGCGGCATGGTCTCCAACACGCCGCTGTACCGTGTGCTGACCGAGCAGCCGCAGCGCGACACGCTGGTGTTCCAGGTCGATTTGTGGAGCGCCGCCGGCGCGCTGCCGCAGGACATGCTGCAAGTCGCCGAGCGCAGCAAGGAGATCCAGTTCTCCAGCCGCACACGGCTTGTCACCGAATACATGCGCACCGCGCAGGAGCAGCAGCGCCTGCTGCACGACCTGATGGCGCTGGTGCCGGCTGATCGCCGTGGCGATCCGGCGTTCCGCCGCGCCGAAGCGCGCGCCAACGGCGCGCTGGTCAACGTGGTGCACCTTATCTATCGCGACAAGCCGTACGAAGGCAACTACAAGGACTACGAGTTCAGCGCGGCGACGATGCAGGAACATTGGCGCAGCGGCGTGGATGACATGCGGCATACGCTGGGGCATGCGCACTGGCTCGACCTGCCCGATCCCGCGCGTCCGTTCGTGACGCATGACGCTCATCGTGGCGAGGCCAGCTGATAGCTCCGCGCGCTTGTCTGGGAAGCACGGGTTGGGGAGAGCGTGATGGGCCGCCCGTTGGGCGCATCCGCTCAGCTGTCGCGGGCAACCTGCAGCCCGGCGGCCGACTGGCTGACCGGCATCACCTCGACGCGGTTGATGTTCAGATGCGGCGGCTGGTTGGCGACCCACCATATTGTGTCGGCAATATCACCGGCGGTGATCGGGTGGGCGCCAGCGTAGAGATTCTCTGATGCGGCCTGGTCGCCGCCCGTGCGCACCAGGGTGAACTCGGTTTCGGCCATGCCCGGCTCGATCGAACTCACCCGCACGCCGGTGCCGTGCAAATCACAGCGTAGGTTCTGCGAGAACTGGGTGACGAAGGCCTTGGTGCCGCCGTATACGTTGCCGCCGCGGTAGGCGTAGCTGCCGGCGATCGAGCTGATGTTGATGATCGTGCCGCGGCGCTCGATCAGTTGCGGCAGCAGCAGATGGGTCAGCGACACCAGGGCGGTGATGTTGGTGTCGATCATCTGCTTCCACTGCGCCAGATCCGCCTGCTGCGCTGGCGCAGTGCCCAAGGCCAGGCCGGCGTTGTTGACCAGCAGGTCGATGCCGGCGAACTCAGGCGGCAGAGCTGCATGCGCCGCACGCATCGCCGACTCGTCGCGGACGTCGAACGCCGTCGCATGCACGCGCTCGGCGCCGTGCTGCGTCACCAGGCGTTGCAGCCGCTCGGCGCGGCGGCCGCTGGCGATCACCCGCCAGCCCCCCGCCACGAAACGTTCCACGGCGGCGGCTCCAAACCCGGAGGTGGCGCCGGTAATCCATGCAGTCTTCGTTGTCATGCGTGAGAGTCCAGCCAGTCGGGTCGTAACGTTGCGGTCAGGCAGGGTCGCTTGCGCGGCCGCCGGTTCGCTGCGCGCTATTTGCCTTCCTTCAGCGCGATCGCATTGATACCGGCCGACGCCAGCCGCTGCTTGGTCGATTCCAGTTCGGTGGCCGAATGGAACGGGCCAAGGCGGACGCGGTGGTAGGTCTGGCCATTGATGCTGACCGATTGCACGTTGGCAATGAAGCCCTGCAAGGCCATCTTCGCCTTCAGGGTTTCCGCATCGGCGGCATTCGGGAACGCACCGACTTGCAACAGGTAGCCGCTGCCGGTCGTGCTGGGCGGCGGCACCGCACTGGCGGGAGCGGCGACGATGTTCTGGCTGACCGCTGCCGGCGCATTCACTGGCTGCGACGGTGTTTGCTGGGCGGCGGGCTGCGGCGGTTGCTCGGTGGTCGCCTGCTGCTGCGCGGCGAGTTGCTTCTGCTGCTGTTCCGCACGTGCCTGCGCGCTGATCACGGCATCCGGGATACGGACTTCCTTCTCCGACAGTACCGAGTAGAAGTCGTACTGCGGCTTCTTCGGCGCGCTCTCGCTGGCGGCAGGCGCGAGGCCGGCATCGCTGCCGTTCTGGGCAGTCGCCTGCGGATTCGCCTGCGGGCCCGCAGGCTGCTGGCGCAAACTGGTCAGCAGGCTGCCGCGCATCATCAACGCCATCAGGATGGCGCCGACCACGATACCGATGACCGCATAACCCCAGCCCGGAAAACCACCGCTGTTGTTGCGCACGGCCTGCCGGCCCTTGCCCTTGCGTGCTGCCATTACATGCTCTCCGGGGCGCCCAGGCCCAGCAAATTCAGACCATTCTTCAACACCTGCCGCGTCGCCACCACCAAGGCGAGCCGCGCGTTGCGCAGCGCGGCGTCCTCGACCAGGAACTGGTGCGAGTTGTAGTAGGTGTGGAACGCGTTGGCCAGTTCGCGCAGCCAGGCGGCGATCAGGTGCGGTTCCAGGTTTGCCGCGGCGGCCTCGACCAGTTCCGGATACTTCGACAGTTCGGTCAGCAGGATCTGCTCGTGCTCGTTGTCCAGCCGCGCGAGTTGTCCAAGGCCGTCCTGCAGATCGAACGTGAAGCCCTTCTCGCCGGCTTGGCGCAACACGCTGCACACGCGGGCGTGCGCGTACTGGATGTAGTAGACCGGGTTGTCGTTGCTCTGCGAACGGGCCAGGTCGATGTCGAACACCAGCTGCGAGTCGGATTTGCGCGCGATCAGGAAGTAGCGCGTCGCATCGCGGCCGACTTCGTCGATCAGGTCGCGCAGGGTGACGTAGCTGCCGGCGCGCTTGGAGAGCTTCACCTCCTCGCCACCCTTCATCACCGTCACCATCTGATACAGCATGTAGTCGGGGTAGCCCTTGGGAATGCCGCAATCGAGCGCCTGCAGGCCGGCCTTCACCCGTGCCAGCGAGCCGTGATGATCCGAGCCCAGCACGGTGATGGCCTTGCCGTAGCCGCGCTGCCATTTCGACAAGTGGTAGGCCACGTCCGGCACGAAATACGTGTAGGTGCCGTCGGACTTGCGCATCACCCGATCCTTGTCGTCACCGTAGTCGGTGGTGCGCAGCCATAGCGCGCCGCCCTCCTCGTAGGTGTGGCCGTGGGCGACCAGCTCGCGCACGGTCTCCTCGACCTTGCCATCGCTGTACAGCGATGACTCCAGGAAATAGGTGTCGAAGCCCACGCCGAACGCCTGCAGATCCAGATCCTGCTCGTGCCGCAGACTGGCCACGGCGAAGCGGCGGATCACGTCGAGGTCGTCGACGTCACCACTGCCAGTGACGGTTTCGCCGTCGGCCACCACCGATTCGCGGTCGAGGTAGGCGCGTGCCACGTCGGCGATGTAGTCGCCGCGGTAGCCGTTCTCGGGCCAGCCGCTGTCGTCCGGGGTGATCCCGCGCGCGCGCGCCTGCACCGAGATCGCCAGGTTGGCGATCTGCACGCCGGCGTCGTTGTAGTAGAACTCGCGCTTCACGTTCCAGCCGCTGGCGTCGAGTAGGCGGCTCAGGCAGTCGCCGATCGCCGCGTTGCGGCCATGGCCGACATGCAGCGGGCCGGTCGGGTTGGCCGAGACGAACTCCACGCCGACCGTCTTGCCGGCGCCGCTGTCATTGCGGCCGTAGGCGTCACCTGTCGCCATGATCTGGCGCACTTCGGCGTGGTAGGCACCGGCAGCCAGATAAAAATTGATGAAGCCGGGACCGGCAATCTCGATTTTTTCCACCAGCGCATTCGCGGGCAGTGCCGCCACCAGTTTTTCGGCGAGTTCGCGCGGTTTCGCGCGTGCCGGCTTGGCCAGCAGCATGGCGACGTTGCAGGCGAAATCACCGTGTTCGCGGCTGCGCGCGCGTTCGATCACGAAGCCTGGCAGAACAAGGTCGGCAGGCAGGGTGGCATCGTTTTGCAGGGTCTGGATCGCCTGCAAAACCAGTTCGCGCAGCTGTGCTTTCACGGTGGGGTCGGATTCGTGATGGAACCGCCAATCCTAACAGACCGCCATGCTGGCGAACGCAGCGCGATCGATCGGCGTCATGTACCGACCCTTATCGCGCGGCCGCCGTTGATTTTGATGCACTGCGATGGGTCGCCTTGTGGATAAGTCTGTGGGAAATGCTGGAGACGAGTGCTTGGAATCTGTTGTATTTCCGCAGAAACCAGACTGTCTTGATAAAATATACATAAATATCAATCAATTAAATGATCAATCTAGCGTGAAGGGCACGATAGTCCCGGCAAGTGCCGATCTCGGCACTTTGTGCATAAGTTTCGGCAACTTGCCGGCGCCTGATTCGGCGAGCTGGAGTCATCGGCTTGTCATGCGGCGCTGCGACACTGGCGGCGCCTGACATGACTCCCCTCCATGAAACGGCACTTGGAGACGCCGCTCTCTCCCCTCCCAAATCGGCTCCGCGGCGTGGTTCATCCCACGCCGTTTTTTTATGCCGGCAGGTCTGGGATCAGAGCAGGCCGCGGGCCGCCATGGACACGGGCTCGCCGCTGCCGATCACCAGATGATCGAGCACGCGCACGCCAACCAGTTGCAAGGCATTGCGCAGTTCGTGGGTGATCGCGCGGTCGGCGGCGCTCGGTTCGGCGACGCCGGACGGATGGTTGTGGGCAAAGATCACGGCGCAGGCGTTATGCCTGAGGCATGACCGCACCACCTCGCGCGGATGCACGCTGGCACCATCGACGGTGCCGCGGAACAGTTCCTCGAAGCCCAGCACGCGGTGGCGGTTGTCCAGCCACAAGCAGCCGAACACCTCGTACGGCAGATGGCGCAGTTGCGCGCGCAGATAGTCGCCGCTGTCACGCGGGCTGCCGAGGCTGGGTTTCTGCTGCAACTGCTCGGCCAGACTGCGACGAGCCAGTTCCAGGGCAGCGGTGATGCGTGCGCGCTTGGCTGGCCCAAGTCCGACGATAAGCAGCGACTGCTCGGGCCGGCCGAGCAGCGCATCCAGGCTGCCGGCACTGGCGAGCAGTTCGCGACCCAGCGCGATCGCATCCTTGCCGCGGCTGCCGCTGCCCAGCAGCACGGCCAGCAATTCGGCGTCGGACAGCGCGGCACTCCCGCGCGCCAGCAGTTTTTCGCGGGGACGCTCACCTTCGGGCCAGTCGCGGATACTCATTTTCACAACTTGCCGGATAGCTCCCATTCCGGGCAGCGGTAGCTGCGAATGAATCCGGTAAGCTACGGGTCTGCCCGATTGTCAGGCCTGCCTTACATGAGTCTTGCCCAACGCCGCATCCTGCTGGGAGTATCCGGCGGCATCGCCGCTTACAAGTCCTGCGAACTGGTTCGCCGCCTGCGCGACCTCGATGCCGAGGTGCGCGTGGTGATGACCGAGGGTGCCACCCATTTCGTCAGCCCGACCACATTCCAGGCGCTGTCTGGCCAGAGCGTGCGGGTCAGCTTGTGGGATGCACAGGCCGAGGCGGCGATGGGGCATATCGAACTGGCGCGCTGGGCCGAGCGCATCCTGATCGCGCCGGCCAGCGCGGATCTGCTGGCGCGACTGGCGCACGGTATGGCTGATGACCTGCTGACCACCTTATGCCTGGCCAGTCCCGCGCCGTTGTACGTGGCGCCAGCGATGAACCAGCAGATGTGGGCGCATCCGGCCGTGCAGGCGAATATCGATACGCTGCGCCAGCGCGGCGTGCAATTGCTCGGCCCGGCCGTCGGCGATCAGGCCTGCGGCGATGTCGGCAGTGGCCGCATGCTGGAGCCGCATGAGCTGCGAGATGCACTGGTGGCTTCCTTCGGTAGTCAGGCGCTGGCCGGCTTGAAGGTACTAGTAAGTGCCGGCCCAACCTACGAGGACATCGATCCGGTGCGTTTCATCGGCAACCGCAGCTCTGGCCGGATGGGTTTTGCGGTCGCGCAGGCGGCAGCGCAGGCCGGCGCCGAAGTGACCTTGGTCGCCGGCCCGGTGAGCCTGGCCACGCCCATCGGCGTGACGCGTCGCATCGATGTGCGCAGCGCGGCGCAGATGCATGCGGCGGTGCTAGCGGCCGCCGCGCAGGCGGACATCTATATCGGCGCGGCGGCTGTCGGCGATTACCGGCCACAGGAAGTGTCAGCGCACAAACTGAAAAAGCACGATGGCACCGCGTTGACGCTGCAACTCGACGAGAATCCGGACATTCTGGCCAGCCTGTCGGGACAAGCCAAGCATCCTTTTCTGGTCGGTTTCGCCGCCGAGACGCAAGAGGTGGCGAACTATGCGCAGGGCAAACTGCAACGCAAGGGACTGGACATGATTGCCGCCAACCAAGTCGGAGAGGGTCTCGGTTTCGAGGCTGCTGACAATGCATTGAGCGTGTACTGGGCCGATGGCGCGGTCGAACTGCCGCGGGCGGCCAAGCCGGAGCTGGCACGGCAGTTGATCGCCCACGTGGCGGCGCGCTACCGGGCGGCGCGCGGATGACGATCGACGTCGAGCTGAAGATCCTCGATGCGCGCCTGGGCGACAGTATTCCCTTGCCTGAAGTCGCCAGTGCCGGGAGTGCCGGCATGGATCTGCGCGCCGCGCTGGAGGCGCCGCTGACGCTGGCGCCGGGTGAGAGTGCGCTGGTACCCAGCGGCATCGCGATCCATATCGGCGACCCGGGCTGGTGCGCGCTGATCGTGCCGCGTTCGGGGCTGGGGCATAAGCATGGCCTTGTAATGGGCAATCTGGTCGGGGTGATCGACGCCGACTACCAGGGTCCATTGATGATTTCATGCTGGAATCGCGGCACGCAGTCGTACACCATCGCGGTGGGCGATCGTATTGCCCAGTTGCTGCTGGTGCCGGTGGCGCAGGCGCGACTGAACATCGTGACCGAATTCGCACCGAGCGAACGCGGTAGCGGCGGATTCGGCTCGACCGGTATCAAATGACAGGCTGGGCCGGCGCGAAAAATGCGCTGGGTCGATTCACCGGGCACAACCTGCGGGGCGGGACATGGTGATAAACATCGCAAAGGAACGGTTGCGACAATGGCAGATTGACTGGCGCAACCTGCTGCCATTGGTCGGTGGCACGCTGTTGCTGCTGCTGGGACTGTTCAGCGCATGGCAGACGTGGTTGATTGCCGACAAAAGCAATGCAATCGAACAAGTCCACATGGCCCAGGATCAGGCCGTGCATGCGCTGGCCGACGAGATCGCCACGCAGCGCGGCAAGGTGGTGAAGGTACTCGCCGTTACCGATCCGGCAACCCTGATGAGTGACCCGGCACAGTCCGCGGCCGCCCTGCGCCAGCAGTTGCCACAGGTGAAGAAGCTGGAGCTGTACAGCGGCGATCTGAACGAGGTACTGAAAGCCAATTACCGCGAGTTCGGTTATGCCAAGGCGGCCCAGCTGATGGCCGCACAAAGTGCTGACGGGGTGCCGCTGGCGCAAAGCGTGTCTTATGGCAATGGCGATCGTCGGCTCAGCCTGGTGATTCCGCTGGGGCCACCGCAGCAGGCGCAGGCGTGGGCCTGGGTCGAGTTGCCTTTCGAGCCGCTGCGACAGCGCTTTGACGCGATCTCACCGGCTGGCGGTCGGCTGGATCTGCGACAGGGTGATCAGCTCGGCGACCTAAGCCTGTTTTCACATGGTGCCACCTCAGCCGAATCGGAGACGACGGGCAAACCGGTGGCTGGCAGCGTATTCAGTGTACGTGCCGGCTTGCCGGGCGCCTTCATCGTGCTGCCGGACTCCTGGTTGCTGAGCGGACTGCTGACCTTGCTGGGTTTGGGCGGCGGGTTCTTCCTGCTACGCCTACGCCAGCGTTTACGTCAGGTTCCGGCTTCCAAGCCCGAGGAAATTGATTTGCCAGCAAGAATCGGGAGAACCCCAGTTCCGCCTGTTCTGCCAGCGACCCCGGCGCCTGCTTCGGCCCCTGTGCCGATGGTGAGCGTGGACCCGAGCATCTTCCGCGCTTATGACGTGCGCGGCGTGGTCGGCAAGACCTTGAGCAAGGAGGTCGCGCACGCGCTCGGTCAGTCGATCGGTGCGTTGATGGGCGAGAAGGGTTTGCGCGAAATCGTGATTGGGCGTGACGGACGACTGTCCGGGCCGGAACTGGCCAGCGCACTGGCCGATGGCCTGCGCGCCGCCGGCATCGACGTGATCGACGTGGGTGCGGTACCGACGCCGGTGGTGTACTACGCGGCGTACCGCTTCAATACCGGCTGCGGCGTGGCCGTCACCGGCAGCCACAATCCACCGGACTACAACGGCTTCAAGATCGTGGTCGGTGGCGAGACCTTGTCCGAAGGCGCGATCCAGGACCTGTACCAGCGCATCGCCAGTGGCGCGCTGGACAGTAGCGGTCAAGGCAGCTTGCGCCAGGTCGACGTGGCGCCGGATTACATCGAGAAAATCGTCTCCGACGTGCTCGCAGAGCACCGCCTGAAGGTCGTCGTCGACTGTGGCAACGGCATTCCCGGTGCGATTGCGCCGCAGGTGCTGGAAGGGGTCGGCTGCGAGGTGATCCCGCTGTATTGCGACGTTGATGGCACGTTCCCGAACCACCACCCGGATCCATCGGATCCGCTGAACCTGGAGGACCTGATCCTTTCGGTGAAGCAGACCGGCGCTGATCTGGGGCTGGCGTTCGACGGCGATGGCGACCGCCTCGGCGTGGTTACCCAGTCCGGCGAGATCATCTATCCGGATCGGTTGCTGATGCTGTTCGCGCGCGACGTGCTGTCGCGGCAACCCGGCGCCACGATCATCTACGACGTGAAGTGCACCAATCACCTGAAAGGCCAGATCCTCGACGCCGGCGGCAGCCCCCTGATGTGGCGCACCGGCCATTCACTGATCAAGGCGAAGATGCGCGAGACTGGCGCGGAGCTGGCTGGTGAGATGAGTGGCCACTTCTTCTTCAAGGAGCGCTGGTACGGTTTCGACGACGGCATCTACGCGGCCGCGCGGCTGCTTGAAATACTCGGCGGCGACCTGCAGGGGCGTTCGCCGGAGGAAATCTTTGCCACGTTGCCGAACAGTGTCTCCACTCCCGAGTTGAAGATCGAGCTGGCCGAGGGCGAGCACTATTGCTTCATGGACAAGTTGCGCCAGCAGGCCAGTTTCGACGAGGCCACCCTGATCACCATCGACGGTGTGCGCGCGGACTGGCCGGACGGCTGGGGTCTGGTGCGCGCCTCCAACACCACGCCGGTGCTGGTGCTGCGTTTCGAGGCGGACAACCCGGTCGCGCTGAAACGCATCCAGCAGGTCTTCCGCAAGCAGCTGCTGGCGGTGGATTTCAAACTCAAACTGCCTTTCTGAAACGCTGTGAGCCTCGGCTGGCCGAGGTCGGCGATGAATGGCTTCTCCCCGCGGAGGGACGCTGTACGCAGGGTAGATGAGGGGCGGTCTCGATAGCGCGCCCTACTGTGCGGGCTGCGCCTGCGCGGCCTTGAGTGCACGATAACGCGCAAGCTTCCCGGCCTGCTCCTGCACGGTCTGGGCGCGCGTCGCCTGCTGGCGTTGCAGTGTATTGCGCTGTCCCGTGACGACGTCACGTTGCTTGGCAATGCTGTCGGTCAGATATTTCGGTACCGGCGCCTTGGCTCGCTCAAGGTCAGCCGCACGGGCGAGCAGATCGGTCAGCGCCTTTTCCTGGCTGCGCAGATTGATCTGGGTGGTGTGGATCTGCTGGTCCTGGCTGTCCAGCTCCTGCTGCTGCGAGATCTTGTACGACTCCTCATCCGGAT
>Ga0302313_10002356_pt1 | contig 13188 bp, 16 predicted proteins | sample III_Palsa_N2_2_FD_200454 | JGI IMG/M metagenome (GOLD analysis project Ga0302313, IMG submission 200454) | Peat permafrost microbial communities from Stordalen Mire near Abisko, Sweden - III_Palsa_N2_2 | ecosystem: Environmental > Terrestrial > Soil > Palsa > Peat permafrost | place: Sweden...
ATGGGGAAGCTTTCGGACGTTGCAATTCGCAACTGGATCAAGGCTGGCGACCGATTCGAAGGTAGATGCGACGGCGACGGACTCTACCTTCGCTATCGCAAAAGCGATGGCAATCCACGCTGGCTGTTTCGGTACCAGATAGCTGGACAACCCCGTGTGCTGCACATGGGTACCTATAGCGTCCTGTCAGTGGCTGATGCCCGCAAGACCGCAAAAGAGATGCGCGCGCGCGTAGCACTCGGCTATGACGTAACGGTCGAAAAGAGGGAGCGTAAACAACAGGCCGTTGCCAAGATCGAGGCCAAACGAGGCGCGAAGACGGTAGCCATGCTGGCGGACGAATATTTCGCTGCCCGAATTGTCGGGCGTTGGAAGCATCCTAATATTGTTCGTGGTCGGATTGAGCGTGACATCAAGCCGAACATCGGTGAACTGGCTTTGTCAGACGTGCGCCCCTCTCATATCGATGCAATGCTCAAAAAGATCGTCAAGCGTGGCGCTCCGACGATGGCAACGGACGTGTTGCGCTGGGTGAAACGAATGTTTGACTACGCGGTGAAACGGGAGATGGTTTCAATCAATCCGGCGGCTGCGTTTGATCCCTCTGACGCAGGTGGCAAGGAAGAAGGTCGCAGGCGATGGCTTACTCAAACAGAGCTGGCCCGATTGCTGTCAGTTATGCGGTCAGCAAAGGGATGGACCTACGAAAATTCGTTAGCGATAAAGCTATTGCTTATGCTTGGCAATCGCAAATCAGAGCTGATCGGCGCGCCGATCAAAGAGTTTGATTTGACTGAGGCGATTTGGCGCTTGCCGGCCGAAAGGACAAAGACTGGACAAGCCTTAAACATTCCGTTGCCTCGCCAAGCTGTAGAGGCGCTGCAGGAGCTAGTACGACTGGCCGGCGATAGTGCTTGGCTGCTGCCAGCAAGAAAATTGCAATCCAGAATGATTCCGCATATCGACGTGAACACTTTGAACGCGGCTATGGCGAAAAGTATTCGCCCAATGATGGATGAGTGCGAGCCTTTCACTTTGCATGATTTGCGGCGCACCGCACGTACTCATCTCGAAGCGCTCGGAACTCCCCCGCATGTCGCTGAAAGATGCCTCAACCACAAACTCAGGGGGGTGATGGGAATCTACAATCAGCATGACTATTTCCAAGAGCGTAAACATGCCTTGCAGGCCTGGGCCGATCTGCTGTCCGAACTGGAAATGGGCGATTGTGGCCACACAGCTTTAGCCACATGAAAAGATTCTTTGCTTCAGTTTATACAGTGTTCGACGCGAACTTTGGATGCCTCTCGCCACTCTCCGGATGGCGTACGCCTTAATGCCGAAGCTTTCGGCCTAGATGTTCGACGCACGAATTGGATAAAAAGGGGGGTGTGGGTTTAGGCATCCGATCAGCACCGCCCCGAACGTTAAGGGATACCACGCTGACTGGATTGAACGGCAGCTTGCACATGGCGACCCGAACAGGATCCGGGGTATCTACAACAAGGCACCGTACATGGAAGAGCGTCGAGCCATGATGCAGGCGTGGGCTGACGAGATAGATGCGTTTCGGAGCGGCAAAGGCCCAGGACCCTAAAGCTAGGAGGCATCCGAAACAGCCTGCGGCATCACTCTCATGAGCTGAGAGACGGCCAATCAAGCGCGGACGCTTCGAGCCAGTCCTATACGCTTCATGGTCTCGCGTGAGGAGCACGCATTGAGGACAGATTGCCATGCGCCGGAAGTGTCGTAGACTGATTGCGCGCCGTCCCTAACTTGATGGATAGTACAAGCCAAGTAAGCACGCCCGAACTGGCTTGCGTCATATTTCCATAGCAACGAGGGGGCGCGATGCAATTCGTGAGAGATAAGAGGGTGATCTATGCCTCCAACCCGCTCTCAATGGTCGTGTGCCAGATACGTTTCTCTACTTTGCTCGAGTTAACCGCCCAGCTTCCGATCAGGTTTCAACAAGCCGTCCGCGCTGAGTACCCGATGCTCTCGGTCGCTCAAAATATGCAAGTAATCGTTAACTTCGGAGGCGTGCCCACGCCTGCGGCGGCACCATCGATTCCAGACAACTCTTACAATTTTGTGTCGGCGGACGGTAGCTGGACGATAAACCTGAGCAAGGACTCTCTGACTCTGCAGACCACCGCGTATGTTCGTTGGGAAGAGTTTAAGGATCGGTTGGTTCAGATATTCGGAACGTTTTGGAATCTCTACGGACCGATCGCCGTGACGCGAATAGGTCTCCGTTACCAAGATATTTTGGACCGGGAGAAGCATGGGTTAGGGGACGATGCTTGGACCGCATGGGTCAAACCGCAGGTGCTAGGCTTACTGGCGGATCCGCAACTCTTGACCGCAAAACAGCATCAAAGTGTGAGTATCGTGCCGCTGGATGATGAGCGCGGCGAGCTTGCCCTCCGCGCCGGTCTAGGGCTTAATAACGAAAGCGGAAAACAGGTCTTCTTGATTGATGCAGACTTCTATGCGGACTCAAGCTCGGGACAGTCTCCAGGATCCGATATCCCTTCCATTCTCGACCGACTGGATCACTTCAATGAGCAGGCGGGGGGACTCTTCCGATGGTGCATTACGGACGATTTGCATGCCAAGCTCAAGCCGACCGATCCCTGAGATAGCTTTTTTCTCGGCGTTCCTAGTGTTGGCGACTGCGTCGCAAGGCGACGCAGCACCCATGCAATGTCCCTACGAGCCCCCATTTGCCCGGGTACTGGCACCTACGGGCGAACCAATGGCGCCTGCACCCGCGGTTAAAACAAGCGCAGTGCCGCTCGACTGGCTCGATAGGCTGGCTTCTGACGACGTCCACGCGCCGCCAAGCGCGGATTACCTGACCCCAATAACTGCAGGGCTTAACAGTCTCCTCAAGCTTGCGATCCCTGCTAATGACTACCGCTTGGTCAACAGCTTGTTTGCGCTGATGGAGCCGCCACAGATGCGAGTAGACGTCATGGTTGCGGTTCTACGCACACTGTTCCCGGTCCGGAATTTCTTACTTGACTACAGGGCCAAGCGTGACGATGTCCGTAACGAGCTGTCGCAGGTGCGAGGCATGGACGCAGAAAGTATTTTGCGCGGGCTACTGTGAGTGGCGCCAAGGCCTGGACGAGGTGATTGGACAAACTTCTGTGGCTTGGCTGTCGGCCTAATTCCCAACGAAGGTGGCCAGCTACACGTCGGCATCGTATATAAGGCCACAGACACTGTCCGATTTTGCGACCTGGCTTGGCACTACTTAATAACCAACAAGCCTGCGGGTACCGTTGATCGGCTTCATTGGTGGAACAGTGGGCTCGATGAATTCAATCGTGAAATTATGATTGATTGGATTCGGCAGCTCGCAAATGCGGACGCCGCCTTTCCCTATGGGTTCAACGCGAGCGGTGAGATTTTTGATCGGGACACTGGCAGCCCGCTGCCTCTGCCTATTGGACAAGGTCTAACCTGCGCTACGTTCGTTATCGCGGCCCATAGAGCGCGTGGGATTGAGCTGCTCGACATTGAGACATGGCCAAACAGGCCCGAAGATGCTGTATGGCAAGCGCACATCATCGGAGTCCTGCGCACGCACTGTGAAAGTCGTGGCATATCGGCCGATGCTCATCTGCAAGGGCTTGAGCGAGATGTTGGTTCCATAAGATTTCGACCAGATGAAGTAGCGGCCGGTATGTATAGCGCGTTCACTCCGCTCAATTTCGAAAACGCACGTCAGCTCGCAGACGAAATTGTCGCGCACCTAACGACTTAAAAACGGCCATTGCTCGGCTGCCAACTCCTCAAAGCTCGAATGCGTCGAGCTTAAGCGATCTCTAAGCTGGAGTAGCCGAAACCGAGAGCTATGCTGTTTCCCTCACTGGCTCCGATCGACGGTACGTTTGCTTTGAGATGGCATTCAGCAAAATGGACTCGAGCTCTGTCATAAGGGTCAGCGCGAGCTCCCTATACCGAGCAACGTCTACATCATCCATGGCTTGGTCTCGTCCGCCATGGGCAATATTGTTACGCCGGTTCACCATGGCATCTAAGCTCGTCTTGTGTACTCTCAATGGAGCTATGTCGAGGCAAAAAGCTTGAGCGAGCTCTTCAAGAACCTTGAAAGAGAGGTTGGACTTCGTGTCTATTTCGCGCTGCTTCTTCTCAAACACTAACGCTGTATCTAGGCTGGCGAAAAAGCGCTCGACTAGTTCTTCCTTTTTTGCATGAGTGAGCTTATCTCGCAGCTTTGCGAAAGAACCTTCCCACGCATACGCCAATAGGGCGCTTGAGGCATCGCCTTGCGGAAGCGCGATGGCCTCTAAGTGTTCCACGTAAAGCTGGAGACATTCCTTGGTAAAGCCCTCCCAGTGTGCATAGATGATCGGGACCGCCATCATGCATGTCGGCTGGAGCAGTACGGTGTTCTTTACAGAGGCGACGACACGGCTTACATCGGTCAGACTCCCCCTGCGTCTATCGAGGCAGTCGGTGATGCTTGTTGCAAGGATTAGTTCTTCGCCCGTCATAAAGGCAAGTCTCAGGGCGCGCTCAAAACTGAGTCCGCCGTTGTAAGGCGTTTCGTCAGCTTTGGCTTCGTGTTTCCACCTTGTCCGATCGCATCTTTGAAGTCAGCACTAACCTTAATCTTGTTCAATCTGACTTCGCGATCGGCCCTGTCCATTTGTTCAACCCGATCAATGTTTCGAGCAACTGCCACAGCAATAGCTTCGAAGATGTAGACCGAAAATTCGCCCGAGGGTACTTCGTTCTTGAGATGCTTCCATGACCCAATGCCTAAAGTATCCGAAATTACCGCAAACGTGCGCTTGAAAATCTCCTCTTCTTTAGCTCTGTCGAACGTTGAGTCACCGTCAACAATCTTATGGACGTACTCGGTGATGAAGGGTTCCACGTCGTGCTTGAAGCTCTCGAAATCATTCTTTAATGCAAAGAACCGAAGCACCAGGCCCCGATCGTAGAGAGACTTTCGCTTGTGCGAAGACAGCTCAAGAGTCGAGGAAAAATGTTCGTCGCGTGCGAGTCGGTCAAAATAATCCATCAGATCTGGGTCTTCTGCGCGGAAGATACAGTTCCGAATTTCCTGCTCAGTAAGGCGCACCCCGCCGGTGTTAAGCCGTTCGAACAGGTCATATTTCATTCTCTTACCGCTTCCGACCTTCACGACTTCGACACGGCAACCAGCACGGCGAATTGAAAGCCTCGATCGAAGACTCAGATCCTCAAAGCTCATTCCGTCGAGCTCAGGTAAAACAGCACCCTCATCGGCAACGATACGTGAGGGCGGCATGAGGTTGCCATCGCCATCTTTGAGTGAACCGAAGAATTCTAGGATGGTAGAAAGTCGCTGCAAGCCATCCACCAGTTCCCAGACTCCACTGTCTGTCTCTGCTACGAAGATTGCAGGTGTAGGAATGCCAAGCAACACTGATTCGATGAATCTTCCCTTTTGACCGTCCTTCCACCGAAATAGGCGTTGATATGCTGGAGCAACGATAAGCTCGCGGCGATCGTACATGTTTGCGAATTCGCCAAACGTCATGTCGAGCTTATCTGTGCGAATGTCGCTTCGACCTTTGTCGATGCGGTTGTCGAGGTCCAATGACATTGTGTCTCCCCTGAAGACGGCAAACAAAGAATTTTCTAGGACAACAGCGGCTTCTCAAGCACTACGACTGATTCCACATACCGCTTGTGGTCCTGATGTTTTCTGGACTTACTGTTGATCTGAGCCAAAGCATGGCTCACTCGTAAGGAAGACGTCACCTTGCCGACGAGGCCGATACTTGCCCCGCAGTCGACATACAGTTTTGGCAGGTCGACGTGGATATCTTTGTAGTAAGAGTCCTGTACGACCAACGCTGCGGCGCCGCCGGGCCTTAGGACGCGACTGATCTCAGAAAGTGATTGCATGCAGTCACCAAAATATTGAGCATAAGTCTTGAGGTAATAGGTGCCCGACGCCTTGCTCGGATGCTGCCGTATCGCACTGAGGAGTACCTTCACCGAATCTGGCCACGTCAAAGGAATGTGGGAGGCTGCGGCTGATCTAGACAAGTTCGTTCCCATCGCCGCTTGCCTGAGCGCACGATATTCCTGCCCGTTTTCATCAATCTTAAGAGCAGCAATTTCGAACGCTGAGCTTACAAAATAGTCTATGCGCGTGCAGTATGGAGGCGAGGTCACGATAAGATCGATTGAGTCATCTACAACCGGCAACGACCGGCTGGTTGATAGGGCTAGCGTGGTCTGCTGACCACCACCGAGGTCAGTACCCCTTGCGCTCTGCAGATCGCTAGCCATCGACCTAAGTGCCTCAATCCATAGGACAGAAAACTGTCTGCTGCGTGCCGGCAGAATGTCGCCGCTGGGTCGTTTCCAAGTTGGGTTGGAAGAATTTTTTACGGCGGCTAAGGACTTCGCTGCACGTAATAGTGCGAGAAGCAGAAACGCTGCAAGCGGAGGAAGAGTTTCGGAGCGGGAATCTACCGCCCGCCCATTCTCATCCGTTGCAAGTTCGGAAATGATCTGGTCTTCTATCGCCCTATATTTTCCGACGATCGCTGTCGGCAGCCAGCGTAAAAGCGGGTCGTTAACGGACGGTCTGACACGGTCTGGCCGCGAGATAAACCGGCTGGCTAAGCCCTGAATGTGCTTAACGTCATCGGGGTTTGCGAGTTTGGCTGAAGCTACAAGCAGTGTTACTGGGTTTATGTCGAAACCGACAACCTGGTGGCCCAAAGCATGCCCCGCTCGAGTTGTCGTTCCACTCCCATTCCAGGGATCCAGAATCCTGAGTGTGCCGTCACTCCCGGCAGCTCGCACAATCCCTTCAGCGAACTGCTCGCTATAGCCTGCATAGTAAGGATACCAAGACTGCAGTCCGTCATCGGAGCTGGCACTGAGTTTCGTATTCAGACGCACCTGAGCGATGCTGTTAGCAATTTTGCCCCCAAAAGCCATGGCGCCTGTCGCGGGTTCGATCGCTTCGTGCTTTCCTTTCACCTGTTCAATTCTCAATTACAGCAATGGCTGTTTCCAGCGTTGAGCATAGCAAGGGCGGCATGGGCGCACAGGCATGGTTCGCACAATGTATACCTTCTGATACCGCCCATTAGGCCTATCAAAACTCATATCAAATTGATATAATCTCAACCTCTGGGAGATTTGATATGGGAGAGATCGTTGGGTATGCGCGTGTTTCCAGTGCTGGCCAGTCCTTGGATGCGCAGCAGGACAAACTGACGAAGTTTGGGTGCACACGAGTCTTCGCTGAGAAACGGTCTGGCAGACAGGCCGAAGGTCGAGCGGAGTTGCAGGCCTGCCTTCAGTTCCTGCGTGATGGCGATGTTCTGGTGATCACCCGGCTTGATCGTATGGCACGGTCTGTTCTCGATCTGGCAAAGATTGCTGATCAGCTGAAGAACAAAGGTGTCGCGCTCAAGGTGCTAGATCAGGCTTTGGACACCTCTACATCCGAGGGCAAGCTGATGTTCTCTCTGTTGGGCGCCTTCGCGGAGTTTGAATGTGACATTCGCGCAGAACGCCAGAACGACGGGATTGTGAAAGCAAAGGAGAAAGGTGTCGTCTTTGGCCGCAAGCGTGCTCTCACGCTGGAGCAGTGCGAGCGTATCCGTACGCTACGTGAAGAGGAAAAATTTTCCATGCCGCAGATAGCCGAACGGTTCAACGTCGGTGTGGCCACCGTGTACAGAGCTCTAAAAACCTCCACGAATGAACTTTGATCTAGCTACAGTCCTTCCGCAGATCATTCCCCTAGCGATCGAATGGGCTGAGCAGCATGCTGCAGAAATAAAAGCCCTTGGCGAGCCACTATCAGAGCCACAAATCGCGCTCGCCCGTCGCGTCGGGGTAGCGCATCCCGCATATATTCGTGTTCTGTACGTACCGCAATTGCCGCTGCCGGCCGATCCACTTCTTCTCCAGGTTGCACAACAATCAGGCCTTCTTGGCCCGAACATGGTTGGCCTCACTCTCGGCCACAGTATCTATCTATGCAACGGCTATGGCTCTTTGCGTGTTTTGTCGCATGAGTGCCGCCACGTGCAGCAATATGAGCAAGCTGGCTCAATCGCAGCCTATCTTCCCAAGTACCTTCGACAGGTTGCTGAATTCGGCTATGCCGCAGCACCATACGAAGTCGATGCTCGGGCTCATGAAGCTGAGGCCTAAGAGCCCATAGCAGCTCCAAGGTCCAGCGTTACACCTGGCTCGGGGCCGGAAGACAAGGTGCCTGATCCGAAATGCTTGCACGGGGAAGTTGCGCGAAGGTTGGGTGAATGGCACGCTGGAGACGCCCGCTATCGACCCAGAACCGACATTGTTGAGTGAGCTGAGAGCGAGGGAAAGCGATGTCTACGACCGACAACGGAATTGATCGACAAGCTCAGCTAAGGGAACTGATTGAGGCACTCAATGGACTTGTTTCGGTCCTGGAGCAGGACAGCGGATGTAAGTGGACCGGACATTTTGTTCGTTGCCTCACCCAAGCAGAGTCACTGCGGGACGATGGGTATGACCAGCCGGCACTGAACCGACTATCCGCTTCGTTGCGGAGCATCTTCGGGGGAATGGGAAGTTTCAATGACTACGCGCCGGCCCGGGTTGACGGAGAGACCGGTCGGGCATCGCGAATCTTGGGCATGGAAGCGTTCGATGGCGCCGCAGCGGCGGTTTATGACGCCGCAATGAAACTCGTCGTGATTGGCCAATACTGAGGTCGATGGGTCGGCTGATTTCCCTTATGCTGAAATGGCTGCTTTCGACCCGAAGCTGACATTTTGATCAAGGGGGTAGTGGAGTTCATGGAAACGTACTACGCGTTGGGCAAGTTGATGGTCGCAGTTGCACTTGTTGCTCAGTGCTCGCTACTTGCGGTCCAGGTTTGGGCGTTCAAACTTCATCGCCAACGTTGCTTCACTTTGCTCGGTGCCGGCGCATCGATCGGCCTTATTTACGCCGTTCTCGCAGGTGTTCCGTTCTTCGTTTCCCTAGACCTACCTGCACGCATACTCTTGGGAGAAATGACAGTGGCGCTCTTGGCCATTGGCGCTGCTCTTGGTTTGTGGGGCATGATTCTTCTTGTGCGCTCGTACGCACGTCCCGTAGAGCATGCTCCGCGCGAATCTCGTGGGCGCGCCTAGGGTGTGTGCCGTGGTGCAGAATTGTCTGCTTGCACCCGAAGCAGACCTTTCAGCACCGTGATTAGAGATTACTTAGACGGTTTTCACATCTGGGTAATACTGCGGCGCCTCACGGCGATCGGACATGCCATAGTCGCGAAGCACCCGCACCTGCCGATGGCGCAGTGATGAAATGTCGGCAAACAATTGCGGTATAAATGCCCGAGCCGAGTTTAGGTCCTTCCACGATCCCAGCAACAGCAATTTGCCGGGGTTGGTAATGCTTTCGAAGATCTCTTGATCAATCAGCCCTTCGATGCCGACTTTAAGGCCGAGGTGCGCGGAAAACACTGTCGCCTCCTTCACAACTAACGAAGATTCTTCAGCAACCGTAACCTCCGTGATGGTGCAAACTTTTGCTTCACCGATCGCGGTTTCGTCGAAGCGCTTTTCATCAATTTCCCCCTCTGACGGCGGATGACTATCCGCAACAATCGCACCCACTCTCAAATGGTAGCTCTCGAAAACTTCGAAGCGACCTTTCTCCTGCACACTGTGATGCTCGCTCTGCGTGCGCCATCGTACGAGGGATTTTTCGTCTCGCCAGGTCGACAGCGAAAGAATGCTGCCTTGCGTTCGTTTACTGCCGAAACGTTCGTTGTCGATAAAACCGTCCATTGCCTCCAGGATTGGCTTCAGGTGTTTTGCCAAAGCAAGATATTCATCCTTGCGCTCCCTCTTCGGATGCACTTCGAAGATCACAGCAAACATGAAGGTCTTCTTGGCAGCGTGGCCGAGAATAGCGGCGCCACGTCATTCACGAACGTAAGCGTATGTTGCTCTAGCAGGGTTGCCCGAGCAGATCGCCAGCAGACGCTGCGGCCTAGTTGAAGAGCTTTACCGCGCAATCCGCTAACCGGGTTCATTTTGGCCAGGGCGCACGTGCCAATTCGCCGCCAAGAGAGGCGTCGATTGCACGTTTCACGTCTGTGCAATTTCCACGAGGGCCAACTGGCCAGACCTTGGGGTCTTCGCGTACGAATTTTTCGTCAACGCTTCTAAGTGACTGCGCGCCCGAGAGCTCCAAGATGAATCGAACGTCTTCTTCGGATAGTCCATAGTTCAATTCCACCGTCACCTGAGCCTGTCCGAACTGCGCGGGCTGCGGGGGAGGGCTTGGATAGCGTAAGTTAGAAGGCTTGTCGTCCTCACGCCCACCTTGATCGTTCATATTCGAGATGACGCTCGTGGAAGTGCTTGCGCCTGCGGCCGACTTTCCAACACACCCATACGCCTGAACAGCAACATGTTCGCGTTCTAGCCCACAAGACAAAAGCTTATTTACGGCTGCCATCGCTGCAAATTGAGTAGTGAACTCGGCAATTAGTTGAGGGCTCATAACTGTCTCCTTTTGGAAACCTGACGGTTGGTGAAAACCAATTTCATCAGTAGTGGTCCCATTTCCTCCACGGTGAGAATGTACTGCGGGTGATCCTCTTCCATCGCTGCGATAGGCATGCTGGGATCGCGTGCTTCCGCAGGGGATTGAACGATGCCAATGCCACCGACGCTAGTAATTGAGCGTAGGCCATCGGCGCCATCGGAGTCCCCGCCAGTCAGTACGACACCGATGACATGGGGGCCGTAGATCGCTGCCGCGCTCTCAAAGAGAGGATTGGCCGCGGGCCGAGAGTGATGTACTTTCGGCCCCTGATTCAGGCTCATTCTGCCATCAGCGGCGATGACTAAATGATGGTCTGGCGGGGCGAGGTAAACGCGCCCATGCTTCGGCACCTCGCCGGAATGAGCATAGGAAACGGGTATCCGAATCCTGGCGTTAAGTATGCCGGCTGCCAGCTTGGGGCCGTCGGGTGAGGTATGCAACACCACCAGAACTGCTGCGGGGAAGTCGGTCGGCAGCAAACGGCAGAGCTGGAACAGCGCCTCTAGGCCGCCACGCGAAGCGGCAACGACCACGATGGGCGACGTGCCAACGACCGGATCGGCTCGTGTGAGCGCAGACATTGAAATCACTCATTGGCATGAAAGATCTGAGCGTGCTCTCGCTCTTGTGTATGTAGCGTGCTGAGACTAAGCGAAGGTCGCTGCCAAGAGTTTGCTATCGCCCGCCGTTACGGTGTAGTCACAGCAAGGAGGCCAGGCTTCAAGCGGTCCAGGAGCCCATTGGTATTTATGATCATCTTTGATATTCCATATACAGCGTCACTCCGCGGCGAATGGTCGGTGCTGGTAAGCAATGACGGCCATCCCGAATTCAAGAGCCGCCGAGACGCAATTCGTTTCGCGGTCAGTTCTGCTCTAACGGTGCGACATAAGGGCGGCGAGACCCTCATTAGCGTCGAGGGCAGCGACGGGCAATGGCGCATGTTCGACGATCAGGCAAAAGGTGTCGCCTAGATATCGGCCTACTTAAGCCACCGGGATCGCAAGGTGGGAAGCGTGCCGATCTGTAGCTGGTGCGCGGCATAAATTCAGCCATCTGTGTCAGCAACACGCTTGGCTTCGCTGATCGCCGTAAGAAGTTGGTTGGCCGCAAAGGGCTTTTCAAGGCAAACGGCGCGCAGCGGATAGTTGTGTTGAGCCCTTAATCCGTCGAACGTTCGGTGCAAATTCGCCCGTGCGGGCTATGTGCCTAGCCTTGTCGATGACCCCAGTAACATTTCGACGAGGAGGATGCCCCAATCCAGTCCGGGTGATCCGTCGGGCTGAGACGTTCCGTTCCGCAAGCCTAAGTTGAAACGTCGACAGGTTACTCAGCAGCACATACAAGGATGGCTTTTTGCAGTTGCTCTACGCTGTACGGCTTGCAGATGAATGGCGCCAACGAGTAGGTGGCAGGAATGTCAGCGCGGCTGGTGTGGGTGGCCAAGATATAGGGGATGCCACGGAGAATCAGCGTATCCAGAATCGGAAAGGCGGATTCGCCGTTGAGGTGCAAGTCAACGACCGCCAGTTCATACGTTGCCTTCTCGGCAGCTGCCATGGCCCCTCTAAACGAGCCCTCGCAATCGACCGGCGAGTAGCCAAGCTGAGCGAATACGTCGACGAGCATTGAAGCTAGTAGGTAGCTGTCTTCGACAATGAGGACACATGCTTGCCCGCCGGACCGCGAAGCGTCGGTAGGCCCTGTGTCACTGGTTGTGTCTGGCGCTGCCAATTCAATCATTCAAACAGCATACGCTTCCTCAACGTCGACACAGGTGACGGGTTTGTTAAATTGCTCGACGCGCGCGCGGCACTACGCTTTCAGCGTGGCTGCGTGCTGGGGCGAGGCGCTGGCCTATACAAATGCATGGATAGCGGCCCGTGATTACCTTGATCACCACTGCTCTTGCCGGTATCGATCGATCCCGCTTCACGGCATTGCCCACTGCCTGCTGAAGCCGCTCATTTCATGTGGCTAAGAACTTTTATCTCCCTAACTCATTCAACGGATGAAACCATGCAGATTTCTCTGGATTGGACTGCTGCCGGTTTCACAGACACCGCATTTGAGTGTGATGATGGGACTGAAGGTGGTTCATGGCGACGAGAAGAACATTCAGCAGCGAGTTCAAGCGTGAGGCGGTGCGGCTAGTCAAGGAGCGTGGCGTAGCGATCAGCCAAGCAGCGCGCGATTTGGATCTGCACGAGAACGTGTTGCGCAAATGGGTTCAGGAGCTGACGGCGGATCCGCAGCATGCGTTCCCTGGCCAAGGGCAGCTGAAGCCTGAGCAAGCCGAGATTGATCAGCTGCGCAAGGAAGTTGCCAAGCTGAAAATGGAGCGAGACATCCTGAAAAAAGCCGCGGCCTATTTCGCCAAGAAGTCGATGTGAAGTTCGGCTTTGTGGCGAAGCACCGAGGGGCCTGGCCGGTAGCAATGGTGTGCGAGACGCTCGGTGTCTCTCGTAGTGGGTTCTATGCGTGGCTGACGCGGCCGCGGAGCCGACGCAGCTTGGATGACGAAGTTATCGGTCGCCAGACCCGTCTGAGTTTTGTCGACAGTGATCGCACTTACGG
>Ga0302313_10002359_pt1 | contig 13178 bp, 10 predicted proteins | sample III_Palsa_N2_2_FD_200454 | JGI IMG/M metagenome (GOLD analysis project Ga0302313, IMG submission 200454) | Peat permafrost microbial communities from Stordalen Mire near Abisko, Sweden - III_Palsa_N2_2 | ecosystem: Environmental > Terrestrial > Soil > Palsa > Peat permafrost | place: Sweden...
GCACCGGGATCGCCGAACCTGTTAGTGCGTGATGGTCTCCAATGGATTCCCAACGTCGCGCACGTGTTCCGGCAGGACCAGCACCTTTATTTTCTGTATGAGGTTTACGATCCTGCGAAACAGAAGGGCGCAGCAGAGCCCGCCGGGCCTGCGCGGCACGACGGCGGGCCGGTACATGTGCTGACCAGCATCGAGTTTTTGAGTGGAGGAACAAAGGTGTACGAAACACCGCTCGTTACAGCCACTTCGGTCAATGTCCCTGATCGCAATGCTGTAGCGTTTCAATTCGATGTGCCGTTGACGCAATTGAAGCCAGGAGCCTACATCTGCCAGGTAAACGTGATCGATGACGCTGGCGGAAGCTTCAGCTTTCCGCGAATGGCATTGAAAGTATTGCCTCCCACAACTGCGCCGGTAGCTCCCGCCACGGCCAGCACAGCAGCGCCCGCTATCGCACCAACTCCCTAACCTGTTACCGTCGAATCTGGTTTGATTCGACACCGCTCTTTCCAGAGAGACTTCTCTGGCTCCGATCGCATGTTGCTGTAGTCAGGTGACACGCGATCAGCTGAAGCGCGAAGGGTGAATCATCCCAATCTCTCGCTGGGAGGAACTTGTCCATGCTATTGCGTCCCCGTTTCGGTGTTCTCGTGTTCGTCTTCATGTTGGGCATTCAGGTTGCTCCCTGTCAGCAGAACATCCCTTCTAATGCGGCTACGGACCGAATGATCCACCTGAATATCGTGGTGACGGACTCATCAGGACACCGCGTAAGTGGACTCACGCAGCAGGATTTCACTTTGCTCGATAACAAAGTTGTGCGGCAGCTGACATCCTTCGCGGAAACAAAAGAAAATCAGCCGCCTGTTCAGGCATTGATCGTACTCGATGCTGTCAACACTCCATACACTGCGGTCTCTTATCAGCGCGACCAGATCGAAAAGTATCTACGCGGCAACGAAGGTCGCCTGCCCATCACCACAAATTTTGCCGTATTCACTGACAAGGGCATTGAACTGCACAACCCTCCATCGAAGGATGGGATAGCCCTCAGTTCCGACCTGGAACATAAGGAAATTGGGCTGCGGGAAATCGGGCGTTCGGGAGGTGTGTACGGAGCCGAAGATCGCGAGACCCTTTCATTGAACGCTTTTCGCGCAATTGTTGAATATGAAGCAAAGTTACCGGGAAGAAAACTTGTTGTGTGGGTTTCACCAGGCTGGCCGCTTCTTTCCGGCGCTGGTATAAATCTGGACTCCACGCAGGAAAAACAAATTTTTAAGAACATCGTCGATTTCTCGACGCAATTGCGCGAGTCTCATGTTGCGCTTTACGGCATCAATAGTTGGGGTGTTACCGAGGCTTTGGGTCAGGCGCTTTACTACGAAGCGTTTCTCAAAGGAGTATCCAAACCTGACCAGGCTCAGCTGGGAGATCTTGGCCTGCAGGTGCTGGCGACACAGAGTGGAGGCCTGGTGCTGAACTCGAGCGATGTGGTTGGCAATCTGCAAAAGTGTATGAACGATGCCGGTGCCTCTTATGATGTGTCGTTCCCCGCAGCTTCGACCGAGCGCCACGATGAATATCACGAACTATCGGTCAAGATCGATAAACCCGGCCTGACAGCGCGCACACGCAAGGGATATTATTCGCAACCTTGAGCACTGTGATGGTGCGGTGACGGCTGGCGGACTTATTGCGTCAGAAGCGCCCGGCGACGACAAAATCTTGCTTGACGCTGAGGAGCGATAAGCGCAGAATTATCTCCTTCCTGAATGGAGGGCTCGTAATGCGTCTTCGCGTTGTCTTCCTCACTCCTCTTCTACTGATCGCTGGATTCCCGAGGACTGCAAGCGCCTCGGGCAATCAGGCGCAACCGTTTCAGCAATCACGTCCACCTTTGCCAACCGCACCGATGACCTCACAGGCGGAGCGTGCCTCGTTGCATGATGGCTCCGATTGGGCACTCATTGCTCCGCATCTGCCCGATCCAGAAACGGCCAGCGCGGCAACCCTGGAAATCGCCGCGGATATCCTGGTGGCGCGTCGATTCCCGGAAGATGCGCTGGATTATTACGGGTATGCCATGGCTCGCGGTGGCGATGTAAGCGAATTGCTGAACAAGATGGGCGTTGTTCGCCTTGAGCTTCAACAGAATGAGCTGGCGCGTGAGATGTTTCTGCGCACTGTTCGCATACAGAAGAAGAACGCCCACGCATGGAATAACCTGGGCGTAGCCGAGTTTCAGGAGAAGCATTATCAGGCCGCGATTCAGGCCTACGCGCGGGCTACCCACCTGGATCGGAAGACGGCGGTCTATCACTCAAATTTCGGGATGGCGTACTTCGAGATGAGAGACATGGAAAACGCCCAGAAACAATTTGCTATCGCATTGCGGATCGATCCAACCATCATGGACCCTGTAGAGGGCTATGGATCGACAGCGCGTGTCGTAGGAAGCGCCAACTACAACGAGCTTTGCTTCCAGATGGCGAAGATGTTTGCCCTGCAACAAAACGTTGTAGAGATGCGTCGGTGGCTGGCAAAAGCAGGTGAGGGTGGATTCGATGTGAGGAATGGAATGCTGTCGGATGCTGTGTTCAATCCCTATCTGAAGGATCCGGAAGTAAAGCAGATTCTGACCAACGCGGACTTATTACGAAAGAAGACTGTTGCCTCTGCGAACCCGCCAACGTTGGGGCGTGCGCCGCAGCCATAAGCGACGCAGCCATAGGCAAGCCGGTTATTTACCGTAGGGACAGTGGCGACAACCTGAGTTGCAACAGTAACCTCGCCGCAAATGATAGGACTCGGTAAAGACCATGTAGGGGCCATCCATATAAAAGTCCTCGGGGCGTAATGGCTGATCATTTGCCGCCGTGCTCTCACCAGGAGCCAGCTCACTGGAAGCCAGCTTTGCTGCGGCATCTCCTTCTTCTGTCGTCTGGCTCATGAGAAAAGCCCGGGCGATGCGGTTGGCGGTGGCGTGCGGGAAACTATCGTATCGGCACGCAACAAATCAGCCATAGAGCGCGAGCGCTTTAGCATGCTCACCGTGTCGACCGCTGGTTCATCTCCAACGACAGTGCCATTGAGAAATTGAACGGTGCGACCGGGAATCGCCGAGACACGCTCGCCGGGAACAAGGATCCCCACAAGGTTGAGCGCGTCCGCAGCAGCGACAGGAATGGATGCTTCATCCGTACGCGTTGCGGCTTCACGGCGCGCGTTGCGTAGCTGTTCAACGACTTCGGGCAAGGCGAACTGTTCACCAAAAGCTCCACTGACGAAGCGGCCTCCTCGAATTTCTCCGCGAGCCTCGAGACGGCGAAGAATCGGAAGCAGGTCACGCCACTTCGGTGCATTGGATTCGCGGGCTAGAAGTTCGCGAAACAGCACCCCGTAGCGGCAAAGCAGGATGCGAGCGTGGGCGTCGTACGCAGCATCTGCCGCCTTCGCGCGCGCAATGGCCGCTGCGGTAGATTCCTTCACTCCGCTCCGGATGATACCTTCTTTGTCCGACGTACGCTCGCAGAGTAGCGACCATCGCCCGGCGGTGGTTCGTGCGGCGGCGCGCTTGCGCAGGCTTACGGCAGCGGTCTGTGCAACGGCAGCGGACTTGCGGCGGGGGTCCATCATCGCGCGAAGTTGATCGAAGCCATCGGCCGAGGCAAGACCGGCTGTCGCGAGTTCCCAAAGCGCGGTTGTCGTTTGCAGTTTGGTCAAGCCGGAGAGCCGTTGCAAATCAGCAGTGAATGCAGCGCCTTTTTCCGCGAGCAGCGTTCGTAGTTGCTGAGCTTCCGCCGAAAGCGATTGCGTGAGGACTTGCTCGTCAACACACTTGGCTTCGAGCGCATGATGAAGCCACTCAGCAGACTCACGAAGGAAGAATGTGATCGGAGCAGCGGTTGTCGGAATGACACGGCGAGGTGCGGTTGCATCAGTGGTTGAAAGCCACGCCGGATGCGGCGAGATACGTCCCCAGCCAATGATCCCGGCAAGACAAAGGTTATCGAGCCAGCGCGGGTCGTAATTCTTAACACGAGCGGGCAGGATGGTCCGCTCCCACTCGACAGCAGGCGCCTCAAAGCCTTCAAGCTGCTCGATGGCCGCGAGCACACCTTCTTCGCCAGTCAGTTGCGTCTCAGGCGCGAGATGATGCCAGTCAAACAGCCACCGCATGAAGATAACCGGAGTGACCGCCTCAACCTGCTTTCGCAGTGTGCCAAGCGTGAGCCGATGAATCCGCTGCAGGATGCGTCTCTCACACCATTCGATCGCGTGCGGTTCGTCGTCTGCAGCTTTGGGTTGTTCGAAAACTCCGCGCATCGCGAGTCCCTGCATCTCCATGGCAAGCATCGATTGATAGATCGAGCGCGGGTGAAGATGCGTAAGCGACGCAAGTTGGGAGGAAGTAGTGGGGCCGAGGATTTGCAGCCAGCCTTGCGTAAGGGCCGTGGTGGCAGCATCACACGGGCTTATGGTTTGCGTCGGGCGTTCTTCGGTCCCCGCAAGAATCGTTGGAAGCTTCGATACAGCTGTGACGACTGCGTCTTCAGGGAAGCTGATCGCGGGCCAGAGCAACAACGCTTCGGCAAGACGTTCCGTGGCGATCCAGACCGCAGTGCCGTCGATGTCGATCAAGTGTGCACGGCCCTGCGCAGCTAAGCGCTCGAAGAAGAGCGGCCAGTGCTGCGTAGTTCGGGACTTCCCTGCTGCTTCGGCTCCAGGAAATGCGACAGGCAGAGCTACAAGTTGCAACAGTAAGTCGTGAAGCTCGTGCTCGTCACGAATGTCAGGCCATAGTTGCTGGCGAACTGTGTCGATAGCCGCTTGATCCAGACGGCCTGCACCATCAACAACGGAATCGGGCAAAGATTTGCGTAGTGTGACGGCCCGGGCTCGACGCGCAGCAGCATCTTCGTCATCGAGGAACGCATACGGCATCGCATTGATGAGTTCGTGGGCGAACTGCGAGGGCACGGGCGTATCGACAGCAATGCATTCGATGGCGCCCGAATCGATGGCGCGCAGAATTTCGATAAGCCCATCGATGTCCATCGCTTCCGAGAGCGTATCCTTCATCACTTCGCGGACCAGCGGATGATCGGGAATCTCGATGTCGCCGGTCATCGTCTCGGGGCAGGCTGAGGCATGCGGAAAGACGCTGGCGAGCAGATCGTCGGAGCGCGTGCGCTGGATCTGCGGCGCGATACGCTTGCCCTTGGACATGCGCAGCAATTGCAGGCTGCGGCCTGCGGCCCAACGCCAGCGGTTCTTGAAGAGCGGCGATGGGATCGAAGCTTGTTCGAGAAGATCTTTGGCGGTGCGCTCAGTGAGGAAGTGAAAGACATCGGCAAGCGGGAAGCTGTGCTGCTCGGCAAGCGAAATGTTGATGCCGTTGTCCGTGGCAGCGGCCTGCAGCTCGAAGTTGAACCCTCGGCAGAAGCGTTTACGCAGCGCAAGGCCCCAGGCCTTGTTGATACGGCCACCAAACGGTGCATGCAGGATAAGCTGCTGCCCACCGCCTTCATCGAAGAAACGCTCAGCAACGATGGTGGTTTTGGTAGGAACAGCGCCAAGTACAGCGCGCCCGCTAACAACATAGGTGATCAGTTGCAGTGCGGCAGAGTCGCAGACGAAGCAGTTATCTTTGAGCCATACGATAGACGCAGCAACTTCCGGCTGCGCCGGATGAAGCTCACTAGGTTTGACATGACTCGTGCGTCGATCAATCTCATGGCGAAGATCGGCAACGCCATCGGAGAGCACACCCGTGCGTTGCGGAGCTTCACCCTCCCAGAAAGGAATACTCGGCGGCGCACCGTGCGCATCTTCGACAAGAACTTTGCCCGCGGGATCGATGCGCTGAATACGCCAGCTCGTGTTCCCAAGCAACACGACATCACCAGGCGAAGAGTCAACCGCAAAGTGTTCATCAAGCGTGGCAATCTGCACGTTTTCAGGCTGCAACATCACCGCGAAGAGCGATGTATCTGGAATCGCGCCACCATTTGAAATCGCAATCGAGCGCGCCCCGCGGCGAGCATGCAGATGGCCCTGCACGCGATCACGCAGCAGATACGCACCATAGCGCCCGCGCGAGCTTTCAATGCCGTTGTGCAGCAGCGCGAGGACTTCTTCATAATGCTCACGCGTAAGGTTACGATAGGGCCACGCGCGCCGCAGAACTTCGTAAAGCGCGTGCTCTTCCCACGACTCCGCGCCGCACATAGCAACGATCTGCTGCATCAGTACGTCAATCGGCGCTTCAGGAACTTCGAGACGATCGAGCTCGCCGGCCACCATCTTGCGCAACAGCGCGGCCTGCTCCATCAGGTCATCGCGCGTCATGGCAAAGAAGCGGCCCTTGGGGATCGCTCCGCGCCAGTGGCCTGCGCGGCCCACACGTTGCATCGCAACGGCAACAGCGCGGGTTGTAGCAATCTGGCAGACGAGATCGACCGTGCCGATATCGATGCCAAGCTCCAGCGATGCAGTTGCGATCAGGATCTTGCATTCGCCGTTCTTCAGCCGCTGCTCGGCGTCCAAACGCATGATGCGTGAAAGCGAGCCATGATGTGCGGCAACAGCGTCATCGCCAAGACGCGCACTCAGTTCAAAGCTGATTTTTTCGACGAGTTTGCGCGTGTTCACAAAAACCAGCGTGGAGCGATGCTGCTGCGCAAGCGCGGCGAGTTTGTCGTAAATCTCCTCCCACATCGCGATGCTCGTAATGGAGCTGAGTTCAGCGCAAGGAACTTCGATAGCGAGATCAAGCGTGCGACGTTGACCAACCTGCACAATCGTCGCGGGCTTACGAGAGGCAAACTGGCGTTGCGCATCCCCACTCACGCCAACGATAGAATCGTCAGAATCGCCGGCATCAATGGCGCACCCGGAATTTACGCCCACAAGAAAGTTGGCCACAAGTTCAATCGGATTCTGCGTAGCGGAAAGGCCGATGCGCTGCGGTGCTTTCGCTAACCCGGTGAGGAACGCTCCAGGTTGCAAGCGGTTTTCGCCGCACACAAGTGCGTCGAGCCGTTCCAGCGAAAGCGCAAGATGTGCGCCACGCTTGTCGTCGGCGATCGCATGAATTTCGTCGACGATGATCGTGTGTACGCGCGTAAGATTCTGGCGCGGCTTGCCGGCAGTGAGCAGAATGTAGAGTGACTCAGGCGTAGTCACGAGGATGTGCGGCGGATGTTTGAGCATCGCCGTACGTTCCTTCTGCAGCGTATCGCCGGTACGAACGCAAGTGCGGATCTCCGGGCAAAGATAGCCGCGCTGCATAGCAAGCTGTTGAATCTCGGCAAGCGGGCCGTCGAGATTTTTCTGCACATCGTTCGACAACGCTTTGAGAGGTGAGACGTAGACCACCTCCGTCTGCTGCGACAATCGGCCTTCAACAGCCTTGCGCAACAGCGTATCGATGCAGACGAGAAAAGCAGCAAGCGTCTTGCCGGAGCCGGTCGGCGCGGAGATCAGCGTAGCGTCGCCCTTAAGAATGCTGGGCCAGCCTGCGATCTGCGGCTCAGTCGGAGAGCCGAACTTCGCGAGGAACCACTCCTGCACAACCGGATGCGCCCAGGCGAGAGCCTCGTGCGTGAGTTCGGTTTGTGCAAGCGCGCCAGCCATGGATTATTGTAGCGCGAGGTTCGCGGTTTGTTCGCCTTAGATTCGTGCGGCGATATAAAGCGAATCATGCGGCCCAAAAGGCGTTGAAGAGTCAAGCCTTACATGTTGCCGATGCCGATATCGGCTTTGCGCGCCTCGGGATTGTCAGCGTCGAGATACTGTTCGATCATCTGGTCGAGCACACCGCGCGCAGTGAGGATGAAATCGATCGCATCGCGACCCGCACCCTGGCCGCCGGGCAACGGCGTTACATAATGCGCTGCGGCTTTTACCTGCGCACGTGCGTTGGCTGTCGCAATGCTGAAGCCGACCTTGCGCATCACCGGCAGATCGATGATGTCGTCGCCCACATAAGCAAGCTCCTCAAGCGTGCAGCCTTCCGCAGCGAGGATTTTGTTGACCGCATCCATCTTGTGCGCCTGCCCTTGATATACATGCTCGATCTTGAGATCTCGCGCGCGGATCGCCACCACCTGTGAGTTGCGCTTCGTGACGAAGCCCAGCTTCAAACCCGCGAGTCGTGCGAGCGAAACACCCAACCCGTCGTGCGCGGCAAAGCTCTTGACTTCAGTGCCACTGCCATCGGGGCCTGGGATGATGGTGATGTCGCCATTCGTCAGGACACCATCAACATCGAACAGCAAAACTTTTACGCGGCGCGCGCGATCTTCAGGCGAAATCAAATTAACAGACATACAGCGATGATAGATGAGATCAGCTAACGGTTAACAGCCAACAGGTAACAGCGAACGAGCACTCAGTGGCTCTCCTGTTACCTGTTGGCTGTTAACCGTTAGCTGAGTTGCCTAGTGGCGCCAGTGGCCTTCAACCCATACATATCCGCCGCCACGGTTGGCCCAGTGACCTTCTACCCAGTGGGCGTGCTCATAGGGCGGCTCAACGTAAGAACCCGGCACCCAGACGTAAGCATGACCGTCCCAACGATGGTAGCCTGCGTGCCAGGCCCAGCCAGGATGTCCTGGCGGAGGAGGTGGAACAACCTCAACAGGACGCGGTGGAGGAGGCCCGATACGTACAACAACCTGCGCTCCAGCAGTAAGGGTAGCCGCAAGCATCAACCCGCATGCCGCGGTGGATAAGTACTTCTTAAAGTTCATCATGGGTCTGTCTCCTGGCAAGGTCTTTACCTTGCACTTGGTACGATCAGACGCAATTTTTAACCGCAAAGTTGTGGTGCCATGACGATTTCATGGTCTGAAATTTCGGAATAATCAAAGAGGAATGGGATGCTTATGCCAGCGGCTGATTATGGCCGTGAGCCGGACCAAACGCTTCCACCATTCGAGCAGCCAGCACAGGCAGCCCAAACAATACCGCCGAAACCGCCCCGGTCGAAATCAGGTCATTGGCATAGAACGGAAGCCCTAACCCCAGGCAGGTCGCCAAACCGGCGGCGCTGTGCGGATACATACCACTGCCAACCCAAACCATCGTGTTACTGAGCAGAAAGAAGCTCGTCGCCGAAGCAAAGACACCCGCAACAACGCGCAGCGGCGTCACTTTGCGCAGCAAGCCGCTGCCGATAAGGCAAACCGCCGCATACCAGGCCCAGGTAACCAGATATCCGCGAACCTGAAACGGCAGACCATAAACGACCTTGGTGAGATAGACGTCCGTAAGCGCCATAACCAGCGCGGCCACAATCGCCTGCCACCGCGGACGGCGGGCACCGAAGAAAAGCAGACCGGCGCCTACAGCCGTGAAGTTGAGACCAACAGCATGCATCGCGTGCGGAAGCAGACGGCTCAGCGCGGCGAGAATCAGTACCAGAAATGCGAGCATAGGAATGGCCTTTGTAAAAGAATCGGGCTAGCAACAAGCCTGTGCTGATTGTAATCCAGTGCTGCCACGCCGCCGGTTCCTTTAGGAGGAGATTCCTTATTGCTATGGAGCCGTCGCTTCTGTCTTTGCCGGAATAGCGCCGAAGGCGCGATCCATACCAGCGAGGGGCGAAGCCCCTCGTACATGCCCCCAAATACCCGAGGGCTGAAGGCCCGACTCATAGCTTCTTACTGCCGCTCGTCTTATTGCCCCTCTTCGCGACCATCCATCGACTGCCGCACGACGCGGTTATTGGCATCGAGTTCGACCTTCGCGCTTAGCGGAGTGCGCCCGCCACTCCCCAGGAGAAGCGTGTCGCCCATAAATCGCGGATCGGCAAACTGGACAAGGGTGTCACCAGAATCGCCCATCCCGGCGCTGCTCGCCGAGGTAACGGTAATGAACGGCATGCTCGACCAATCGAGATAGGCATGGCCTAATCGGCTGGCCTCGGCTGCAAGAAGCGCAGGGCTGGGGTTCAGCTTGGGCTGCGTCACCTGGCTTGGAACGACGACGCCCATACTGGAATCGGCCTTTCCGAGTTGGTAGAAAGGCCCGAAATCGGTGACGGTGTACCAGCGGAATGGACTCAACGGATCGGGGCTGGCAAGCGCTCGCTGCGCCGTAAGGTAAACAGGAGTGGGATCGGAAGGCGCAGGCGAATCGGGCGGGGCGGAATCATCAACTGTTTGCGTGGAATCATGCGACACGACAGGGGCAGCAACGCTTTGGGCCATGGCTAACTGCATCGCGCGGCTATGCTGGGTTTCCCGTAGAGTCCAGAGAGCAACGACTCCCAGTAGCGCAGCAATTGCCCAGCCGCGGGCAGCGAAGGGCTGGCGGCGCGCTCCAACCTCTGAGCTGACCAGGCGAAAAATTGCAGGCAGCACCAGTGCCGCGAGCAATAACACGAAGATCAGGGGGTCGAAGATAAAGACAATGGAAGCCGCATACCAATGCGGATTGAATGGGAAGAAAGGGCGGATGCCGTAGTTGTTGGTGTAGTCGAGAAAGAGATGGCTGAGCAGCGCCAGCAGCGTGAAGCTATAGAGCAATCCCCAATGAAGCGGCGCTGCAGGCTGCGGTCGCGGAGCGTTCGCCTCGCGTGCCATACGCCAACGATGGATGCCATAAATTGCAGCGACAATGATCGCCGCTTCAACCGGAAGACCGATAAAAGTGTGTGTAACGCCGCGGTGGTGGGTAAAGCCCGCAACAGGGCCATCCACGCTCCACAAAGTGTCGATGTCAGGAAATTCAGCGCCCGCAACCATCGCGAGCGTGGTGTAAGCCGCACGCCGATTTAAACCGGTGCGAGAGAGGCACGCTCCGGTAAGAAAGTGCGTGACCGGTTCCATGGCTGCTTAGAATTAGTGGCTGGCTGCGGATTGAAGCATCGGAGCCGCAACAGGCATGCCGGATTCGATGTGATGCTCGATCCGCTTCATGCTGGGAGCGCTCAGCATCTGCATCTCTGCCGGTGCGAGCATATCAGGGCGGAAGCCGGCAATGGCTACGTGGCCAGGCGCGTCCCCCAACGCCTCTGAAATCCGATTCCAGAAGAAGAAGGGTGAAGTCGTGGGAAGCAGAATCAGCTTGCGTTCGGGCTCAGGCAGGGCAAAGTACGTAGCCCAGACTGAGAAAGCGGCGATCGTTCCAAGGGTCCCGAATAGATAGATAGGAGAGTAGAGCGAACGCCCAACCGAAACAGATGCCCATGCAGCCTGGACGAGCGTCGTGGTAGCCATCACACCAAGACCCAGTGTGACTCCAAAGATGCGGCTACGATATGTGAGACCAAGAGGCTTGGTCGAAAAACAAACAAACAACAGGAGGCAGAGCGTAAGAACGCAGACACCCTGCTGAATTTGTCCCGTAACGCGGGTAACCACGACCGTCAGGCCGTAGCCCGGCGTAACAAAGTGCGGGCCGACTGCGATAGCAGCGGATACCATCACCGAAACAGCAGCAACCCAGCGGAAGATTACCTTTCCGATCTGGTGCAATCCCTGCAAAGGCTTCATCGCAAGGCTGAAAACGCTATAGATGATCAGAATCCGAAGGATGCATTCGGCCGCGAGTGAAAACCAATGACTATAGAAATAGATTCTGTACGCGGTTGGAATCTCAATGCCGAGCGATCTGCGAAAGAAGAGAATGGCGAGTGTGATTCCACCACCCACGGCCTGAAGGGAGAGGAGAACGGCCAGGAGCGGGAATTCGGTGAGCAGACGCTTTCGTCCCATAAGGACAATAATCCCAACGCAAAGCACGATGAACGCCATGTCGGAATATTTAAGAAGCAGCTCGGTCGACATTGCTTGGACTCCTCCCGCCCTATGATGCTACCCCAGCGAGAGGAGTTCCACAATGGAAATGATAGAAAACAAATAACACGAAAGCAGTAGATGCTTTTGAAGCCAGCAGTCTAGTGGAGGCCGCAGTAAGTCGGATCGCTTGGCGCACACACGGGGGAGGGCAGATCCTGGGTCGTCGCGGAAATCTTCGCCTTGGCTGCGGTGTGGGCGGATACGGTGGTTGCGCCAAAACCGGCGAGAGCGAGGGTAACGACGAAAGCGCGGACGATGTTGTTCTTCATGATGTTTTATTGCTCCTTATTCTTTTTTGGTGTTTCAAAATTTTTCGCTGGACAAACCAACTGGTTACAACATAAGGTGTAACGTAGGTGCAAGTCTATGATTAGAAAAGACATAATCATTTATCAACTAGTAATGGTTACTAATGTAACGCGTACGATTACGCCAGTACCGTCATGGAAGCACCAAGGGCATAAATGAATTCAGCGGGGGATTCGGGCCGTAATCACGCCGTCGTTTGGGGCGGGTTATCCTCGCAGTAATGGCTGGCTCTCCCCAATCCCGCACGGATCGTGACCTGTTAGCAAGGATTGGCCGCTCGGCTGGCGGCAAGGCTGGCTACAAGCAGCTGGTACGTGAACTGGGCCTCGGCGGTGGACGCGAGCGCAGGTTGCTTTTGGAGCAGTTGGCCATTTTGGTGGACCGGCGAGAGCTGGTGAAGCTCAGCAATGAACTTTGGGCTCTTCCGAAAGAAGTCGCTTCGAATCATAGAGATGCGGGGAAGCCCCGGTGGGATGGAATGGAAGCCGCAGCACGATCGGGCCGTGAAAGGCTGGTGAGTGGGCGGCTGGATTTGCACCGCGATGGCTTTGGGTTTGTCAGGCCGGATGCGGCGACGGGACGTGAGGACGATATCTTCATTGCTCCCAATGAGATAAATGGGGCGATGCAAGGTGATCTCGTGCTGGTGGATGAGGCGCCGCCGGGTCGGGATGGGCGTCGATCGGGTCGAATTGCGCGTGTTTTGACGCGCAAAAACCCTACTATTGTGGGTATTTTTCACTATTTTCGCGCCCAAAAAGGCACTAAAAGACGCGATTTTGAGAGCGGTTTTGCTGAGAATTATGTGACGCCGCTGGATGACCGGATCGGTGGGCCGATTGCTATTCCGGATGGGATGGAGGTTGTCGCGAATTCTGGGGATTCGCCGCACCGAATGCTGGGGGATGAAGCCCGGAAGGCATTGGGTGCGAAAACGGATGCTTCGCGTGGTTTTGACGCGGATGAAGCCTGGCCGCTGGAGGGGCTTGCTGTCGATGTAGAGATCACAAGCTTTCCGCAGCCGGGCAGACCGGCGCGGGGACGCGTGATCGAGGT
>Ga0302313_10002364_pt1 | contig 13171 bp, 11 predicted proteins | sample III_Palsa_N2_2_FD_200454 | JGI IMG/M metagenome (GOLD analysis project Ga0302313, IMG submission 200454) | Peat permafrost microbial communities from Stordalen Mire near Abisko, Sweden - III_Palsa_N2_2 | ecosystem: Environmental > Terrestrial > Soil > Palsa > Peat permafrost | place: Sweden...
TAAGAAGGATTCGCTGTCCAACATTCATGCTCGCGGCGAGTTCGTCGTAAACATGGTGCCCGAGGAGCTTGCCGAAGCGATGAACATCACAGCTACAAATGCTCCACGCGAGGTGGATGAGACGGAACTCGCCGGGCTGGAGCTATTGCCTTCTTCTGTCGTCGATATCCCGCGGATTGCGGGCTCACCAGCGTCGATGGAGTGCAGACTCCTGGAGACGATGAACTTCGGCGGAACAAGCACGATCTGCCTCGGCCGGATCGTCTATGTGCACGTTCGGACGTCGGCGTTTGAAGACGTAGAACGGCTTCATATCGACCCCGCGCAGATGAAACTAATCGGACGCATGCATGGCGCTGGCGGTTACACGACCACGCGGGATGTATTTCATATCGAGCGGAAGAGCTGGCCGTTGAAGTAAAATGACCAGAGTGGTCATTTTACGGAGGCCGACATGGGAACATGGGCAGTGGCGAAGGCGAAAGCGCAGTTCAGTGAGCTGATCGAGGTCGCACGCGAAAAGGGTGCGCAGGAGATCACGCGCAACGGCAAGCTCGTGGGGTTTGTTGTTTCCCCTGAGGACTGGAAAAGGAAATCGATGGCGACTGATGCGGCTGGGAAGCCATTTGTGAGTGCTTGGGACGCGCTGGGTGGTCCAGAGACAGCACAGTTTGACTTCGAGATTCCGCGTACCAAATCAAAGGCACGTTGGGTGAAGTTTTGAACTTCCTGCTCGATACCAATATCGTGTCGCAAAAGACGAAGTTGAAGCCGCATCCGAAGGCGCTCGATTGGCTCATAAAGTTGCCGCAAGAGCAGGCATTTCTCAGCGTGGTCACAATTCAGGAATCCCGGACAGGTTTTGAACTTCTCGATCCAGGCAAAAGACGCCGTAATCTGGAAGCGTGGTTCGATGCCCATGTGCTCGGGGGATATGCGGGACGCATACTGCCCGTGACGGAAGAGGTTGCCGATCTTTGCGGTCGGTTCGTTGCCGTGAAGCGAAAATTGGCTGAGACGCCTGACATCAATGACATGCTGATCGCAGCCACGGCGGTCGTTCATGGACTAACGGTGGCAACACTGAATGACAAGCATTTCATGGACTTACCGGTGAAGTTGGTGAAGTTTTAGGCATACTCCACCCGGCGTTTAACCTCAGCTTTATCGTGCGAGCCTTCAGAAACTAGAAGCCGATACCCGAAATTTATCGAATGTTCCCGGGTACGCTTCCAGTGGGAGGATGCGCAGCCTCTTCGACACCAATCGCTTGTGCAAATTCCTGCATGATTTCTCGATAAGCAATTCGTATTTTTTCTGGATCAGCAACATCCTCATCGTCTGAAAAATAGGCGTCCCAACTAGAAAGCCATTCTTTACAGATCTCTTTACGCCCTTCATATTTCGTGCGTAGACGAGCATCGGTACCCCAACCGCCGTAGGTGCTAAAGCAGAGATTTTGAAATTGATCACAAGCACGAAAAAAACTGGAAGGAAACAACGGTGCTGCCAAATACGCTCTCTTGTCTATTTTTCTCTTGAGCGAAACTACGTCGCTTGGTGTCAGGTCTTTCCAGCACCCTACAAAAGTGAAATAGCAAAGAAGATCATTGAATTCCGGAGCTAAGTCGTCGTAAATGGCGATCCGTTTCTCGATCAGTTTTTGGCTTTTCCACTGTGAATCTTCGAACCGCTTAGTGACACGGTGAATGTAAATACCCAAGATCGCAATTGCAGCTGGGGTCAGGACTGACACAGCCAACTTAGCAATCTCCAGAGTGTTCCAAGTGCTTTCGGGGGATGTTTGCATGTGGAACAAAGTATAAGGGCCGCCATTACTGGCGGCCCTTATTATTCGTTTTCACAAGCGAACTAGTCGCCTGCAACGGTCTCTTCGATTTTGCTGACGACCTCAGCCTTGGACGCAACCGGAGCCGCAGGCTTGATGCCGCCTAGTCCGCCGATTTCGCCGATGGCAACGAATCCGCCGGGAAGCTCGGGCTCCTGCAGGATTTCCTTGCGATACAGCTTGGCCATGCGGGCGTTTTCGGCGTCCTGCTTCAGCTTGGCATCGCGGGCGCGAATCTTTTCTTCGCGCGCGTTCTTGGCGATGCCGCTCTTGTCGAACGTATCGTTCGCAGCCGAATCCACATGCTCCTGGTTGAGGACGAGATCGTACTTCGCTTCCTTCTCCAGACCGACCTTCTTGCCACCGGCGAAGATCTCGTGACGGCCATGCTCCTCGTACCACTTGGTGAGCGAGCTCGTCATGTGCATCTTCTCGATGATGTTGCGCCAGCCTACGCCCGTGTTGTACGCGCAGAAGCTGATTTCGCCTTCCTGCGTGGCATAGGGGATGATGCACTGCTCGGTGCGGCGGAAGTCGTAGTTGAAGAGGTCCTGGAACCACATGCCCGCGATGAAGAGGAAGTTCCAGCGATCGGCGCGGCGCTTCTTGATGTCGTCCATGGTGCGGTCGCCGGTGACCTTGCCGTAGTCGCGGCCGGTGGCACCGAAGCACTTATCGAACTTGGTCAGCAGCGAGAAGATGCTGAAGTGCGTGGGTGCGTTCTTGGGCTCATAGTTGCGAATGAGCGCGAGAGCAGCGCCAACCATCGTCAACACCTTGCCGCGGGCTGCGTCGTTCACACGGGCGATATCCTTGGCCAGGCGATCGGCGTTGAGGAACGCCGTGACGGGCACAGCTTCCTTGGTTTCCTTATCGATCATCAGCGCCATGCCGATGCCGCAGTTCGGGTGGCAGCCGCAGGAGAGCTGGCCCCAATCGTGGTTCGGTCCGTGAACGAGATCGGCCCAGTCCGAGAAGGTGGACATGAAGCTGATGGGGAACCAGTCGCGGACGGGCTCGCCGAGGCCGGTCTGGTTCTTGACGTCGTGCGCGAGGTGCGACAGCGTGTAACGCTGCGCCATGCGGCGCTCGTCGGACACATCCTCATCGCGGCCAGTAAACGATACAGGCTGGAACGAGAGGAAGTTGATCTTCTTGGGGTTGTCGAGTGCGAACTCGATGATGCGGCCAACCTGCTCGTTGTTGATGCCGTTGATGATGCAGGTGACGGGGACGATGTCCACGCCTGCCTCATGCAGGTTGTGGATGGCCTGAAGCTTTACGTCGAAAGCGTTGCCCACCTTGCGGTGCGAGTTCGGCGCGTTGCCGATGCCGTCGAACTGCAGGTACGCGTAACGCAGACCAGCTTCCGCAGCAGCCTTCGAAAATTCCTTCGACTTCGCGAACTCGATGCCGTTGGTCGCAGCCTGCACCGAGGTGTAGCCGACCTTGCGGGCATAAGCCACAGCGTCGAGGAAGTAAGGCGACAGCGTCGGCTCGCCGCCGGAGAACTGAACGCTCATCTGGCGCTTGGGCTTGATGGTCACCGCGTTGTCGAGCATGGTCTTGATCTCGTCCCACGTAAGCTCGTGGACGAAGCCGACCTGGTTGGCGTCCATGAAGCAGGGGTCGCACATCATGTTGCAGCGGTTGGTGAGATCGATCGTGAGAACCGAACCGCGGCCGTGGGTAACGGTCGACGTGCCGTGATTGTGCAGCTTCTCATCGTTGTGGGCGCGGATGTCGCGGCCCGGGAAAACCTCTTCGAGATGCTTGAAGAAAGCCGTGTCAATCGACATGACGTCTTCAAAGTGGCCATGGATCGGACAATCCTTCACCATCAGGATCTGGCCGTCGCGCTCGATGATCTGCGCCTTGATCTCGCCGACCTTCTCGTTCAGCAGAATTTCGTGCGGCAGCTTGCCGTCGACGATCTGCTGACGAATCTCAGGCACGCAGCGCGGGCAAAGGGAATCGGTTGTGCGAGGCCAGCCAAGGGGCGGCTTTTCTTTCTGGTACGACTTCAGGAGGGGCTTATCCGACCACTTGGGTGTGAAGCTCTTGTTGGGGCTGATGGAGTTCAGCTTGTTGAACACGCTCCAGCCGGCTTTCGCGCCAAGCACTACGCCTTTTTCAAAGAACTTCGTTGCCTTTGCCATTTGTTGCTCTCCTGAAGAGTTTCGTCGCGACTAATAAGAGTATTGAGACTAATAAGTAGTCGCGAAAATTTATTCGTCGACGACGAGATTGCGCACCAAGCCTGAAACCGTAACTCCTGGCCCGTAAACTGGATCCGCATGTCGCTTCTTCATTGCGGAAGCGAACGCGGTAGCCCGTGCATCATCCAGCCTAGCGGCCCGTTACAAACAAGTCCTGAGAAAACCAGCGAACGGCGATATTCTGCAGCGAACGGGGATTGACGTCCGTCCAACGGGAGTCGGTAGACTTCTCTTATGGCTCATCGGTTTCCCCGGTCCGCGTGTTTCAGCCTCATTTTGCTAGCCAGTGCCGGCAGTTTTCGCGGCCAGGCTCCGGCAGCCGCCGAGCCGCCCGCAGCCGATCAGGCCACCACAACCATCCAGGTTCAGTCGCAACTGGTGCTGGTGCCGACCATGGTCGAGCTCAACAAGGGCGGCGACATGCTCTACGAGCTGAAGCCATCGCAGTTTGTGGTGGAAGACAACGGCGTGCCGCAGCAGGTACGTCTGGATGAATCCGACGAAGCCCGGCCGCTGTCGCTGGTGGTCGCGGTGCAGTGCTCGCGGTCCGCCATCGCGGAGTTCGACAAGCTGCAAGGGCTCGCAACCATGGTCGACGCCATAACAGGGGACGCGCCGGCCGAGGTCGCTGTGATCCAGTTCGGGACAGGCGAAGAGCTGATGACCGGCTTCACGCGCGATGCTCGAGCCCGCGACGCGGCGCTCAACAAGCTGAGGCCTTGCGATTACGACGGCGGCGACAACATCTTCGACGCGGTGGACTATGCCAACACACTGCTCGACGCCCACCACGCGCAGGGCCGCCGCGCCGTACTGCTGATCAGCGAAACGCGCGACCACGGCAGCGAGACCAAGCCAGACGTCGTGATCAAAGAACTTGGCAGGTCGAATACCGTGCTCGACGCGGTAGCATTTGGGCCTGGCCGCGACGAGATGGTCGACGACCTGAAGCATGGCGGCGGGGGCGGCCTTCTCTCGCTGCTGGTGATGGCCGTGGAGGCCGCGCGCAAGAACGCGCCGAAGGAGTTCGCGCGGCTTTCCGGCGGTGAGTACATCAACTTTGCCACGCAGAAGGGCTTCGACCGCGGCATGGGTACGCTCGCCAATCACGTACACAACTTCTATATGTTGAGCTTCGTGCCGCGATTCCCTGCCGACGCCAAAAGCAGCGGCGTGGCCGCTCCAGGGCTGCATAAGATCACAGTCAAAATTCCGGAGTACCCTTCAGCGATTGTGCGACACCGCGAGTCGTATTGGAACGGTCCCACGGACGAGGGGACGCCGAAGCCGGCTACAACTCCGCAGTAGCCAGCGTGCGGTCGCACATCTGAACTGACCCATTACCAAGTCCAACATTTTGGCTGCAAAGCCGCATCTCAAAACCTACAATGAAGATTCGATTTACATGCTGAAAAGTGGAGTGGAAAGTTGCGTAAGTGGAAGACTGCGAAAGTAGCTATGTGGATTGGCGTTGTGGTTACCGGCATGACAAGCTCTGCCCAGCCATTGCCTCCACAGCTTGCAGGAAGCTGGAAGATTACGCGCGTGCTGCCAACCAGAAACACAGCATGCTGGAGTGCGGAGCAGGCGCAACCGCTGGTTGGCTCCACGCTGAGCTACAGCGGCACCGCGATGCGTTGGCGCGGCGGCGAGGTGCCGGTGCAGGACATCGTGCTGCGCGTTGTAACCGGCGCGCAGTTTCGTAAGGAGAACTCGGGTTCCGACGGTGCGGCGGACTTTTCGCAGTTGGGCATTCGCTCGGGGCAGGTGGTGGAAGTGGATATGCAACACGAGGACGCCGACATTACCGGCGCAACCACCGAAGTCCCCGGCGACTCCGTCCTGCTGGCCGGGCCAAGCCGCATCATCGTGAGCGCATGTGGCGTGTTTTTTGAGGCACGTCGCGCGGCGCTGACCAAAACCTCAGAGTCCCGCTAGCTACTGCCGCAACTCCACAATCGTCGCGCCCTGTCCGCCCTCGTTATAGGGTGGTTCACTCACGCTGGCCACATGCGGATGCTTGTTCAGGAACTCGCGCAACGTGCGCCGCAGAATCCCCATGCCCACACCATGCACCACGCGAATGCTCGGCAGCCCGGCCAGAAAAGCGCGCTCAACGAAGCGCTCGACCTCACTCTCAGCTTCATCGGCAGTGCGGCCAATCACATTGATCTCCGACGTCATGTATTCGGAGTCATCCGAGCCCGTGGCCGTTGACACCGTCACACCGCCGCGCCTGGGCTTACCCGCAATGGAGTTGTCTTTCGCAATCGCCACAACCTCCGCGACATCGCTGCGAGGCACACGCATTTTCATCGCGCCCACCTGCACCTCCAGCGTCTTCGCATCTATCACACGAGCCACGCGACCTTCGCGTCCCAGCGACTTCAAACGCACGGTATCGCCCACCTGCGCCTCACGCGCGCGATTCACCACCACCGGGCCATCATTCCTATCGGCCCCCGTAGTATGCGCTACGACGGTGGACTGAAACTGCTCAGAGAACTCGCGCCGCAGCCGCGCAATGCGCAAAGCCGAATCGCGCGCAATCTTCTGCGCAACGGTCTTGTCGTCAATCGCCTTCACCGTATCGCGAAGTTGCGACTCGAAATCTTTGATCAGCGTCTCAAGCTTGCCTTCAAGCTCGCGCGTGCGGGCCTTCTGCTCGATGCGGCCTTCGGTAGCCAACTTCAGCCGCTCTGCATCGAGCTTCTTCTGCACTTCCGCTAACGCCTCACGTTCCGCTGTTGCGGCAGAAAGCTGCGCGTGAAGCTCATCGAGAAAACGCCCAATATCCGCCGTCTGCGAGCTCATCTGCGAGCGCGCGTTGGCGACAATGGCTGCATCCAGGCCCAGCCGCGCAGCGATATTCAAACCTGCCGAAGCACCCGGTACACCCAACCGAAGCTCATACGTTGGCGCAAGCCGCGCTTCATCAAAACCGACAGCGGCATTCAGCACACCCTCATGCTTGGCCGCGTAAACCTTCAGCGAGGTAAGGTGCGTCGTGATCAGGCACCACACCCGGCGCCGCAGAAAGTGCTCCGCAACAGCAACAGCAAGCGCTGCGCCTTCTTCCGGATCGGTCGCCGAACCAAGCTCGTCGAGCAACACCAGAGAGCTGTCGCCCGCGGCGCGCGCGATGCGATCAACGTTCACCACATGCGCCGAGAACGTCGAAAGATTCTGTTCAATCGACTGCGCATCGCCAATATCGGCATAGATTTCGGTGAACAGCGGCAGACGCGCGCGTTCAGCAGGAACAGGAAGCCCAGCCTGCGCCATCAAAGCAAGCAGGCCCGCGGTTTTCAGTGCGACAGTCTTGCCACCAGTGTTAGGTCCGCTCACGATCATCTGCCGCTTGCCTTCGGGCAGCGCAATCGTCAGCGGAACGATCTTCGCATCCTGCGTGCGAAGATGCAGCTCAAGCAGCGGATGCCGCGCAGCCTGCAGGTCGAAGTCGGCAAGCTCAGAAATCTCCACACCAGTGAGCGAAAACGTTGGCCGCACGCACTCAAGGTCCTCAGCGAAACGCGCAACCGCCTGGTGCATATCCGCCTCGGCGAGAATCGCAGCGCCCAGCAATAATGCCTCAGCCTGCGCCGCAACCGCACGCGTCATCGCAACGAGAATCCGATGCACCTCAGCCTGTTCTTCATCGAGCAGCCGCACCAGCTCGTTGTTCTGCTCAATCGTCTCCAGCGGCTCGACAAAGACCGTCTGCCCGCTCGAACTCGACCCATGCACCACGCCGCCGACCTTGCGCTTGAACTCGGCCTTCACTGGAATCACAAACCGCTCGCCACGAACTGTGATCAGCTCATCCTGCGTGCTGCCACCTTCCGAAAGCTTCGCCAGCGCGCGTCGCAGGCTATCTTCAATCGCCCGATGCTGGCGCTCCATCGCCCGCCGTATGCGCCGCAGCTCAGGCGAAGCATCGTCGCTCAGGCTACCGTCGGCTTCAATCTTGCCACGCAGAAAGCGCAGCAAATTCCCAAGATCATGCGGGAGCAGCGGCGCGGAGAGATCTTCAATCCCAGGCCACTTGTTGACGACAGAGGAAGGCGGCGTAAGCACAGTCAGTCGCCAGGCCTCCACACGTTCAGCATGGGTAAGCACGGCGAGCAACTCCACCGGCTCCAACGCCGAACCCTCAATCTGCGCCTTGGCCAGCAGCTCGGAGACGTCGAAGATACCGCGAAAATCAAACCCTCCACCACTGACGACAAGGCGGCGCATCTCGGCGGTGCGCTGTTGCTGCTGCTCGATCCACCCGGCGCTGTGCGAGGGCGCGAGCATCTGCACACGCGCGCGGCCCAGCGATGACTGCGCCCCAGCCGCCAGATGCTCGCGCAGCTCCGCCCACTGCAGAGCTTTGGCGCTGGTTTCAAGCAAGGCATCGGGAATCGGAGGCAACAGGTCCATCTCTCTAGGATACGACCCCGACGGTCATCGGAGTTACGAAGCCTTTGAAGCGTAACGCGTAAACACTGGAACAAACGTCCTTACCGTGCGTATGGAGAATCATGAGAATCTCCTGGATGCATTTCGTGGTTTGGCTGCTCATCGGTTCTTCTTCACTATGCCTGCCGCACAATATGACGGCACAAGCATCACCTGTCCATGCACCGCAGCAGATCAGGGAAGAGATGTTCGTCACAATCGGAGGCATCGATCAATGGTTAACGATCAAAGGAGAAGACCGTAATAATCCAGTCGTGCTCTTTCTGCATGGTGGACCGGGAGACGCATTGAGTCCTTTTGCCGATGCCCTCTACGCAGGATGGGAGAAAGATTTCACTCTCGTCCAGTGGGACCAGCGTGGTGCTGGAAGAACCTACAGTAAGAACGGGCCTTCGATCGAGCCGACCATGACCGTCGAACGTATGACGCAGGATGGTGTCGAAGTTGCAGAGTTTCTTACCAAACATCTCCATAAGAGAAAGATCATTATCGTGGGCGGCTCATGGGGTTCGATCCTGGGTATTTCTATATCTCACGCAAAGCCGGAGCTCTTCTATGCCTACGTTGGCGTCGCTCAGATGGTGAATTGGCAGGAGAATGTATCGGCCAGCTATGCGCGGGTTCTTGAATTGGCGCGTGCCTCCGGGGATCAGCCGGCGATCGACGCGCTGACGACGATTGGCCCTCCACCGTGGCATGCGGCTTCAAAATGGCCAAAATTCAGGAAGTGGGAAAAGATCTATCAAGCCAAAGTGATAACCGCGCCGCCGGCCCCCTTTGTGATCAGCCGTGAATATGCCTCCCCTGAAGAACGCGCTCAATACGATGCAGCGGACGATTTTTCTTTTGTGCCTTTCTGGGGATTGACCCTTTCCGGGCCACTCACGAAGGTCGATCTTCCTGCGCTCGGAACGGACTTTGCGATTCCCATCTTCATGATTCAAGGGCAACAAGATCTGACGGCACTCCCAGAGCTAGCCAAAGCTTATTTCGACAGCATCAAAGCCCCGCGCAAGCAGTTCTATTTGGTACCGGGCACGGGGCATGAGTACTCCAGCACCGAACTGGATCTGATACGGAAGGTGCTCGTTGAACAGGTGCGGCCACTAGCTAAAGCGTGAGAGGTTATTCAAACCCGCTCCAACCCGCCAAAATGGAACCTGGAGTACTCTGTTCGCGTACTTCCTTCAGGTGCGAGCCATGAATTTACGGCCCGCGGAGGTTTCACCATGACCTGTTCTTCATGCGGCAATGCTCTCGCACAGGATGCTCATTTCTGCCCGCGCTGCGGCGCTCCGATTGCAGCCCGGCCGTTTCCACCTCAGCCCCAACCGGTCTATGCAGGCGTTCCGGTGTACTCCACCCGCGTTGTGCGACATGTGCAGATCGCCGGAATTCTCTGGCTCATCTATGCGGTGGAGCGCACACTTTCAAAGATTGCCGGCCTGATGTTTCTGCACGGCCTCTTCGGCAGGCATTTCGAGCAAAACTGGGGATCCAATTGGAGCCCCTTGGGCAACATGACGCTCGGAATGGTATGGCCGGTCGTTGCCGTCTCTCTGCTCGTAGGATTGGTGCTCAGCCTGCTCACGGCATACGCATTGCTGACCAGGCAGCCCTGGGGACGCATCATGGCCATTGTTACCAGCATCCTCGCGCTGTTTCATCCCATCCTTGGCACCGCGCTGGGTATCTATACGCTCTGGGTCTTGGTGCCGGCGGCCAGCGGCATCGAATACGCCGCTATCACCAGCACCGTTCCACGCACATAGCGCCGTCTAGCGGATCGGCGAGCAGCAGACGTACCATAAGGCTATGAACTTTCCCGCCACGCGCCTGCGCCGCCTGCGCTCCACCGCCGCGATGCGTTCGCTCGTGCGCGAAACCCACCTGCAGCCCAGCGCGCTGATCTATCCGCTCTTCATATGCGAAGGCGAAGGCATTCGTCGCGAAGTAAGCTCGATGCCAGGCGTCTTCAACCTCTCCATCGACGAAGCCGTAAAGGAAGCCGAAGCCTGCGCCGCACTTGGCATCGGCGGCCTGTTGCTGTTTGGGATTCCGAACGAAAAAGACGAAGTTGGAACCGGCGCATATGCCGCGGACGGCATCACACAGCGCGCGATTCGAGCCATCAAGGCAAGCAAGTCCACAAGCTCGCTCGTCACCATCGCCGACGTCTGCCTCTGCGAGTACACCTCACACGGCCACTGCGGCATCGTCTCTCGTAATCCAGCAAATCGCGATGGCGAACATTTTGAAGTCGAAAACGATTCGAGCGTGGCCCTGCTCGCAAAGACCGCCGCCTCACTCGCCGAAGCAGGCGCCGACATCGTCGCCCCAAGTGACATGATGGACGGCCGCATCGCCGCCATGCGCGAAGCACTCGACGATGCCGGCAAGCAGAACACGCCGATCATGAGCTACGCCAGCAAGTTCGCCTCAGCCTTCTACGGCCCATTCCGCGAAGCCGCCGACAGTGCCCCGCAGTTCGGCGACCGCCGAACTTACCAGATGGACGGCGCGAACCTCCGCGAAGCGATGAGGGAAATAGCCCAGGACATCGCCGAAGGCGCCGACATGCTCCTGATGAAGCCCGCAATGCCCTACCTCGACGTCATCCGCGAAGCCCGTCAACGCTTCGATCTGCCAATGGGCGCCTACCAGGTATCAGGCGAGTACTCCATGCTCCACGCAGCCTTCCAGCGCGGCTGGCTCGAACCCGAACGCGCGATGCTGGAAAGCTTGCTCAGCATCCGCCGCGCAGGTGCGGACTTTATCGTGACGTACTTCGCGAAGGACGCTGCGAAGGCGCTGTGAGAACGGCCTATTGGAAAATCCGTGACGGTTATCCGCTGCCTAACTGCGAAGAGGCGTGGAAGGTTCACGGACACTGGTCGGCTTACTCCATATGGATGGGCATTGGGCTTTTGCCGTTCATGATAGGCACGTTCGCCCTTGAGGAATGGCTACGCCGATTTATCCGATTCCCCGATGCACTGACGTTTCTTCCAGTTTTGTTTTACGTCGCGGTATTCGTCACTCTCTCTTATGTGAAACAACAATTTCGTTGCCCACGCTGCGGAGCGCGGTTCTATCGATGGGGGCCATGGGGAATATTCAAAGGTGGGATAGTGCGCGATTGCTACAACTGCGGACTGAAGAAGTGGGCGTGTCCTGAAGAACCAGTAGACGATTCAGATGGTGGGGGAATCGTCATTCGTCCACGGCACTAGAACTCATCTAACTCCGCGAAAACATCCGCAAGCGAAACCTGGATCGGCGTTCCTTCCAACCGAAGAATCCCATCAGAGGGTTGCGCGAAGCCTTTATCGGTAGCGTGATACCCAACCCGCTTCCATGGGTCGATAACCCACGTTGTCTTCACGCCGATAGACGCATAATCCTCCACACGCTTTTTTAGCTCACTCATCCTGTCTTCGGAGGAAACCACCTCGACGCAAAGCAGCGGCGTGAAACTAATGATTCGATCCTTGGCGTCGGTATTACGGACCACGCATACATCGGGAATGCGATAACGCGACGAATGAATTTGGAGCCTCTGCTCAGGCAGAGGGCGAACACCCCAGGCCTTACGGTTCTCACGAAAGATGGCATAAATGATGCCCTGTACGTGTGCATGAGGCTGCTCGCCCAAATTTCGCTCCTTGAGCTCGCCGTCAATATAGTCGCGGTCGGGCCGGTAGGTGGTGCTCAGATATTCACTTACCGGGATCAGAACAGGCGTTGCCATCGCACACCTCTTGGTTTCTAGAATACGCCGCCAAAACCACTACGCCAAAGCTTCTTTCAGTGCCCTCTTCCAACCTGCAACATCCAGCTTCCAGCAAACCTTCACCTTCTTCCCCCGCGAGCGCACCTCGCTCCAGACGCGCTCATTCCGCGCATCCCCGCTCACATTCAGCCGATCCACCACCGTCATCCCACGCGTCAATTCACTCTTCGTCTCAATCTCAACAAAGTGCCCGCTAGTCTCCAGCACCAACTCCGGATGCAGCAACATAGCCATCGCAATAGGATCAGGCAACGAGATCCCATGCTCTCCCGTCTGCTCCAGATACGCCTCGCGAGCGCGCCCATTGCACGCAATGGCGAACTCCGCCAGCGGCGTCTTCAGCTCCAGCACGCACTCAATATCCGCCGCATCCAGCACAGCCTCATGCCGCGAAAGCTCCCACCCCACCATCTCAATCGGCAACCCAGACAAAAACACCGCGCGCGCCGCCTCAGGATCGACCCAGATGTTGAACTCCGCCGCCGGCGTCACATTGCCTTCGCAGCAGGCTGCGCCGCCCATCACGATACAGCGGCTGATCTTCGCCACAATCCCCGGCTCACGTTCCAACGCCATCGCCAAGTTCGTCAGCGGCCCCAGCGTAATCACCTCAAGCCCGGGATGCTCCATCGCAGCCGCCACAATCGCGTCGACAGCATGCATCACTTCCGCCTTCCGCTGCACAGGCGCATAGTCGCAATCTCCCAGCCCATCAAGACCATGGAACCATGTTGCCGGTTCCAACTCACGCTCCAGCGGCTTCGCTGCACCCATATAAACCGGCACATCCGAGCCGCACAACTCCGCCGTATACAGCGCATTGCTCACGCCCTGCTCCACCGGAAC
>Ga0302313_10002373_pt1 | contig 13147 bp, 7 predicted proteins | sample III_Palsa_N2_2_FD_200454 | JGI IMG/M metagenome (GOLD analysis project Ga0302313, IMG submission 200454) | Peat permafrost microbial communities from Stordalen Mire near Abisko, Sweden - III_Palsa_N2_2 | ecosystem: Environmental > Terrestrial > Soil > Palsa > Peat permafrost | place: Sweden...
GCGCCGATCGCGCCAGGTCGAAGTGCCCATTATGCTGCTGCATCGGCACAAAATGCTGACTTTGCGCCTCACGCTGGGGCTGGTTGTTATGTTGTGAATGTGCGTCGTGCGGCCGGTGGCGATCGTGTCCTGACATGCCCCGCAGACTACCACGCACAACACACAATGGGCTTCTTTGCATCTCCTCTATCATGTGGCCCGCGACAATGCGGTTTATCCAGGGCCGACGAACCGCCACACAACCGATAGAACAGGGCGGCGAATCGCAAACAGGGCAAGGAATGGGAGTACGCTGAGGACTACGCATGGCAGACCATATCAACACTGGATTAGCCGGGAAATCTGCGCCGACCTCTGACCAGGCGCACTTGATCTCGCTTATCGACCGGCTCCATGACGCCGTCGCTATCCTCGATAGCTCATGGCGCTTCGTCTACGCCAACCCCATGGCCCTGGCCATCAGCCGACTCACCGTTGAAAACCTTAACCGCGAAACATTGTGGGAGCTCTACCCCGGCGTATTCGAATCCAATCTTGGGCACGCTTATCTCGAAGCCGTCGCCACCGGCGAAGAGCGCGAGGTCCGTGGTTTTTATTACGAACCGTTCAACACTACATTCGATCTGCACATCTTCCCTTTGGGAAATGGCGTCGGCGTCCACTATCGCGACATCACCGAACAGCAGACCAAGGAGGACGAGCTCCGCGCCAGCGAGGAGCGCTACCGCATCCTCACCGAGCTCAACCCCCAGTCGCTCTGGACCGCCGACCCCCACGGCCGCGTCCTCTACGCCAATCAGCGCTTCCTCGAGTACATCGGCAAGGAATTCGTCCCCCGGGACGGCTCCGAGTATCTCCTCTGTTTCGACCCAGCCGACCGCGCCCGCGTTCTAAAAGTCTGGTCACGCAGCGTGGCGACCGGCAAAGACTACGCCATCGACGCCCGTCTGCTCCGCGCCTCCGACGGCGCCTCCCGCTGGTGGCACCTGCGCGCGCTTCCCGTTCGAGACGAAGACGGCATCATCCAGCAGTGGCTGGGCGTTGCCAACGACATCCATGAAAGTCGCAAGGCCGAACAACGCCTCCTCGAACAACTCTCCGAGATCGACCGCCAGCGCCGCGAAGTGGAGGCCATCTACCGCGGCGCGCCCATCGGCATGGCGCTCTACGACGCCAAAACTCTCCGCCTCCTCCGTATCAACGACCGCCAGGCCGAGATCTTCGGCCTGCCCGCCGCGGACGCCATCGGCAAACATTACGACGAACTCACCGCCGGCGTAACCACCGGCAGGCCCTTGATACTGCGTGCCGCCGCGGGAGAAAAGCTCCTCAACCATCAACTCGAGGGCGCTCTCAATACCCGCCCCGGCGAATACCGCTATTGGAGCACCAACTACTCGCCCGTCTTCGCCGAGGACGGCGCCGTCCAGGCCATTGCGACGGCTACCATCGAGACCACCCAGCAGAAACGCGCCGAGACCGCTCTCATCCAAAGCGAAAAACTCGCCGCCGTCGGCCGCATGGCCAGCTCCATCGCCCATGAGATCAACAACCCGCTTGAGTCCGTGATGAACCTCATCTACATCGCCCGCCAACATGTGGTTCTTCCCGAGGTCCAAACCTACCTCGATCTCGCCGACCAGGAGCTGCGTCGCGTCTCCAGCATCGCCAACCAGACCCTCCGCTTCCATAAGCAGACCACCAAGCCGCAGGCCATGCAATGGGAAGACCTCTTCGCCAGCGTCCTCAGCATCTACGAGGGCCGGCTCAAGAACGCAGGCATCGCCGTCGAAATACGGAAGCGCTCCGTCAGCCCCATCGTTTGCTTCGATGGAGAGATCCGCCAGGTGCTCAACAACCTCGTCGGCAACGCCATCGACGCCATGCCCAGGGGCGGCCGCCTCCTCCTCCGCAGCCGCGAGGCCACCGACTGGCGCACCGGCCGCCACGGCTCCTGCCTCACCATCGCCGACACCGGCAGCGGCATCGACCCCAAAACTCAGTCCCGCATCTTCGACGCCTTCTTCACCACCAAGGGCATCCAGGGCACCGGCCTCGGCCTCTGGATCAGCACTGAGATCATGCAGCGCCACCATGGCCGCATCCGCATCAGAAGCAGCCGCCAGTCCGCAGCCGGCCACGGCACCGTCTTCAGCCTCTTCCTGCCCTACGAATCCGTCCCCTCACCAGACCCCGCCGCTACAGCGTAGTCCGCGTCTCGCTCTGCCAGATTAGCGTAGGGCTTCAGTGAATGCTGAAACAGCAGTGCCTTGCACTGCCTTATTCGTGGGGCTTCAGCCCCACGAATAAGGCAAACAAAATCAGGGGCTTTAGCCCTGGGCTATTGTTTGTTTTTCGCCTTCATCCTGGAGCGGAGCGAAGGACCCCCGCATTCTGTTCGGACAGCTATTGGGTACCGGTTGCACCCGTCACAAAATCCCTGCCTTTCCTAATCCCTAACCCTAATCCCTAACCCCTGTTTTTCCTGTCAACCCCCTACCCACCCTCCAAATCCGCCAAACCACTGACAACAAACGAAAAATCTCCCAAAAATACTTTGCACATGTATTTCACTCAACTCCCTACAATAGAAGTAGGCATTAAAACTCACCGCCCGGCAAGCCGCCGGGCTTCCACATTTAACCACAAACACAACCCCAATTTGATCCGGGCATAAGTCCAGTCCGCACTAGAATTTGCATCAAAACCCGGGGGGCGTCCCCGCCGAGCGCACTGACTTGCGGCCCGCATCGGGACCCATCCCCAAAGCCATTTTCAGCCCGAATATCGCACCTCCGCCGCCCACTTCGCGATCAAGGGCTTAAGATAGTCCTGTCATGCCGACAAAGACACTCACTCAACCCAAGCCGGCCGCACCCGCCGAATCCGCATCCCGAGAAGCCACATTCGATATCTTCCGCCGCTGGGGATATCTGCAAGCCTCGCTCGATCCCCTCGGCCAATACCTTCCGCCCGAGCCCTTCCCCACGCCAGCGCCCGACGGCGCGGACTCGGAAGAAGCTCGCCGCTACTACTGCGGCTCCATCGGCGCGGAGTTCATGCACATTCCTTCCAACGAAAAGCGTGCGTGGATTCAGGAACAGCTTGAACAGGACTTCACCGCAACCGCCGCGACAAAGGCACGCATTCTCACTGGCTTGATTCGCTCGGACATCTTCGAGCAGGTCATCCAACAGCGCTATCTCGGCACCAAACGCTTCTCGCTCGAAGGCCTCACCGTCCTCATTCCGTTCCTCGATCAGCTCTTCACCACCGCTGCCGATAACGGCGTCACCCGCGGCCTCTTCGCCATGGCTCACCGCGGCCGCCTGAATGTCATGGTCAACACCGTCGGCCGAGGCTCGCACGAGATCTTCACCAAGTTCGAGGATGTCGATCCCCGCAGCACCATGGGCGGAGGCGACGTCAAGTACCACATGGGCGCGACCGGCGAGGTCATCACCGCCAACGGTAAGACCGTTCATCTGCACCTGGCTTCGAACCCAAGCCATCTTGAAGCCGCCAACCCGGTAATCATGGGCCGCACTCGCGCCTACCAGGAACGCATCGGCAAGAATGGCAAAAACGAAGTACTTCCCATGGTCATTCATGGCGACGCTGCCTTCGCAGGTCAGGGTGTCACCGCTGAAACACTGAACCTCGCTTCGCTGCACGGCTACAACGTCGGCGGAACAATTCAGGTCATTACCAACAATCTCCTCGGCTTCACGGCGAATCCCGAAGAGTCCAACTCCTCACGCTTCGCCAGCGATCTGGCCAAGCGTTTGCCCATTCCGATCTTCCACGTCGACGCCGAAGACCCTGAAGCGGTCGTGCGCATCGCGACCATCGCCGCCAACTATCGCCACAAGTTCGCCTCCGATGTTGTGGTCGACATCATCGGCTATCGCCGCCACGGCCACAGCGAAGTCGACGATCCAACCGTCACGCAACCCCGCCGCTACGCCGCCATCAAGGACCACGCACCGCTCTACAAGCTCTACGCCGCGCAGATCGGGACAGATGCAAACGCGGAGATTGCCGCCATCCAAAACGAGTTCCTCGAAGAGCAGAAGATCGCAACGCAGGCAGAGCACAAACCCAAGCTGCACTCTCTGCCGGAGTATTGGGAGCCTTACTACGGTGGACATCTCGCGGTCGACGATAATCCGCGCACTGGCCTCGACGCCGCCGAGATCGCCTCGCTCACCACAGCATTGACCACCGCACCTGAAGGCTTTCACATCCACCCCAAGGTGGAGAAGCTGCTCGCCCAGCGCGTTGAAATGGGCAACGGCAAGAAGCCGATGGACTATGGCATGGCCGAGCTGCTGGCCTATGCTGCGCTACTCAAAGCCGGAACGCCGGTGCGGCTTAGCGGACAGGACTCGCAACGCGGCACATTCAATCAGCGCCACTCCGTCTTCATCGACATCGAGTCGGAGGCCCGTTACTCGCCGCTCGGCAACATTGCGCCGCAGCAAGGCCGTTGGGAGGTCTACAACTCGCTGCTCTCGGAGGCAGCATGTCTCGGCTTCGAGTATGGCTTCTCCCGCGACTTCCCTGAAGCCCTCGTCCTTTGGGAAGCGCAGTTCGGCGACTTCGCCAACGGAGCGCAGATCATCATCGACCAGTTCCTCGCCGCGGGCGAAGCCAAATGGAGCCTGCTCTCGGGCCTCGTCATGCTGCTGCCGCATGGCTACGAAGGCCAGGGGCCGGAGCACTCCAGCGCGCGCATGGAGCGATATCTGCAACTCGCTGCGCAGGACAACATTCAGGTCGCGCAGCCTTCTACCGCAGCGCAGTACTTCCACCTGTTGCGCCGGCAGGCGATGCGCATGTGGCGCAAGCCGCTCATCGTCTTCACGCCAAAGTCCATGCTGAGGCATCCCGATGCAATGTCCAGCGTCGGCGATCTTGGAGTGGACTTCTTCCAGAACGTGCTGCCGGACAATGAAGTAAAAGACCCTCGCCGCTTGTTGGTTTGCACCGGCAAGATCGGCCACAACCTGCGCGTCGAGCGTGCGAAGAGGCGTCTTGCAGGCAGTCCCGACATGAGCGTTGGCATCGTCTTCATCGAGCAGCTCTATCCGTGGCCCGAGGCTGAACTGCAAGCCGCTCTCGATCAGCATCCCAACGCGAGCGAGATCGTGTGGGTACAGGAAGAGCCGGCCAATATGGGCGCCTTCTCTTACGTTATGCCGTTGTTGAAGCGGCTTGCGGGAGATCGTCCGTTACTTAGTGTAAAGAGAACGGCGAGTGCGAGCCCTGCAACGGGCTCAGCCAAGGCGCATGAGATGGAAGAGAAAACGCTCATCGATCTTGCGCTTGGCCATACCTCGTAAGCCTAAGTTAGCTGGAGGAACATGCGCTAACTGTTGGCTTCGGTGGCGCTCAGCGAACTTGACACATCGCGAACCCATATTTGGTGGGTGATCTTCGGCGGACCATCGCCTTGGTGCAGCGCCCAGACGCGCTCCCGAATGGCCTGGTCAGCTGCGGTCATGCGTTCGCGGCTGCGCAGGTAGTCGAGCCAGCTTTCCATGATGAAGGTCTCGTTGAGATGCTCGGGGTCCTCAGCGCTGCGATAGATGCCCCAGCGCACAGCGCCTCCGCGCAGCCGGACACCTTCCAGCGGATGAATGATGTGGGTGAACTCCGCATAGTGTTCGAGCGGAATACGGTACTCGATGGAGATGCGCACCGGGCCGTCATCGGGATCGATGGTGTCTGCGAGCGCGGGAACGGGCCGCTTCCACTTGTACGGTGTGAGATCGGGCAGCGCGCCTTTGAGAATGTGAATGCGCAGCATGAAGGGCAGCGTCACCGCGAGGCCCGCGGCGGCGCAGCACATTGAGATGGTGGTTGAGCTGCGTTGCGCAATGGCGCCCCACGTCACGCTGCCCAGCGCCATACCTCCCTGGAAGGTCATGAGATATGCGCCGAGCGCACGCGCATACACCCAGCCGGGAACGGAAAGCTGCACCGAGACATTCAGCGTCGACATGGTGGTGGTCCACGCGAAACCAGCGCCGATGAGCGTGGCAATCGCTATGGCGGGAATATGCACAAAGGCGAGGACAAGCAGCGTTGCGACATAGTAGGTCGAGGTAATCGCAAGCAGTTTATCCGCATCGATGCGACGCCGAATCCTGGCCAACGAGCTTGCGCCGATGACCGCACCCGCGCCCAGAGAGCCATTGAGGATGCCATAACCCATCGCGCCCTGGTGCATGTCGCGCTTAGCCACCAGGGCCAGCAACGACCACACCGCACTGACGAAGAAGGTGAAGGTAAAGGCGCGGATCAGCGGACCTTGCAGGGTGGGAGAGTAACGCAGATAGCGCAGGCCGGAGCGGACAGAACCCGCGATTCGTTCCGCGGGTAAAGCGCTCTTGTAGATAGGCGTGCGCTTCCATCGCCAGAGTATCCAGATAACGCCGGCGAAGGACGCGGAGTTGAGCGCGAAGACCCAGCCGGCGCCGGTATTAGCATGCATAAAGGCGGCGATCATGAGGCCGCCCAGCGCCGGGCCCACGGCGCGCGCGATGTTGTTGCTGGCGGCGTTCAGCGTGACGGCGCTGGGCAGGTCTTCGCGCGGAACCAGCTCCGGCACGATCGCCTGCCACGCAGGGTTGTTCATCGCCGAGCCGATGTTCAGCAGGAACGTGAACAACAGCAGCGTGACCGGCGAGACGACGCCCAGGAACGTGAGCACGGCAAGAACAGCGACGCTGCCCAGCATCCAGTACTGCCAGAAGATCAGCAACCGGCGGCGCTCGTAGATGTCGGCGGTGGCGCCCGCCAGCAGGCCGAAGAAGAGCACGGGCAGGCTGGCCGCGGTCTGCATAAGAGCAATGAGCAGCGGCGACGTCGTAAGCACCGTCATCAGCCAGGTACCGGCGGTGTCCTGCATCCATGTCCCCACGCTGGAGACCGTCGAGGCTATCCAGCGATCGCGGAAGAGCGGTACCCGCAGCGGGGCATAGGCGCTTGCACTCTCGCGCAACGGATTCGATTCCGGCGAAGCGATATCGGTTGAATCTACGTGTCCTGTTTGACCCACAATCCTATGATGCTACGCGTTGCGACGCCTAGTCATGTAGCCTCGCATTTTCAGGCAAACGAACCCCAGCCCAATGGGGTGCAACCTGAACCCATGTGTGGCCGTATAGTCGAGAAGATGAGACGGAATGCCCTGATGCTTTTGACGCTATTGCCTGCGATGGTCAGCCTGCGCGCCCAGCAGCCGACAGCAGAGCAGGCGGAGGCGGAGAGGCCTCTGCCTGCTATGCGCGACCTGCTGCTGGATGTCGAGCGCAATCAGCGGGCTGCTGAGGCGATGCGCAGGGACTATACTTACCACGTCCGCGATGAGGAGCAGGACTATGACAGCAAGGGCAACGTCAAGAAGACAACCGTCACCGAATCCGAGAGCCTGACCATCGACGGCGTACGAGTCGACCGGGAGGTCGCGCGAGACGGCAAACCGCTCACGCCCGACGAAGCACAAAAAGAGAGCGAGAAGATCGATAAAGAGGTTGCGAAGGACAAAGAGCGGCGCGAGAAGAGGGAGAACAAGGGCGAAGAGACGGACACGCGCGGCGACGAGGTACTTACCGTCTCACGCATCCTGGAACTTGGCACCTTTAGTAACCCGCGGCGGGTCGGATTGGACGGCCGTTCAACGATCGTGGCCGATTACGCCGGTGACCCGAACGCCAAGATCAGGAGCCGCTTCGAAGGTATCTTTCGAGACCTCGTAGGCACCATCTGGATCGACGAAGAGGACCGGAACCTGGTGCAGGTTCAAGGCCACTTCCTGAGCGACTTCAAGATTGGCGGCGGCCTGGTCGCCGACGTTCGCAAAGGTTCCAGCTTCAGCGGCCGATGGTCCAAGATCAACGGCGAGGTTTGGCTGCCCGTCGAGTTCGCTGGAGAGGGAAAGATCCGCATACTGCTCGTCGCCGGGTTTAGTGGCCGCGAACGCTGGGTGACCTCGGACTATCGCAAGTTCCGCACCAGTGCGACGATCATCCCCAGCAACCGGGTGATCGGGGCGGACGGGAACCCACTGCCCGACCAACCCGCAGCCTCAGAGTCGAAGGCAGCAGGTCAGCAAGGAGAGACGACGCAGCAAAAGCCGCCAGCTGCGCAGTCTCCCGCTTCGCCGCAGAAATAGCAACAAATGTCTAAAATGGGAAAAGGACAGCCCAAACCGCCCCTTCCGCAATGCTGATGGGACTCATCTTAAACTCTCTAAACCCACCGTAGCTTAGAGAGGTTGAACGTCGGACGCCTGCCAGCCCTTCGGACCCTTGACGACGTTGAACTGCACCGCCTGGCCCTCTTGCAAGCTCTTGAAGCCGTTGGAGTTGATGGCGGAGTAATGAACGAACACATCCTCACCGTTCTGACGGCTGATGAAGCCGAAGCCCTTGGCGTCGTTAAACCACTTCACTGTTCCCTGTTCCATGTCTCGTAAATCCTTGTGTATTGACTTAGACGTTGAACCCAAATGGGTCTTCGGCTGAAATCTTGCAGAAAACCAACTTGTTTCAAACGATGGGGAAATGTTAGCACGGCTGGGAAATTTTCCACGCAAAAATTTGTAAAGCCCTGTATTTGCACTAGATTCAGTGCAATTGAGCGTCGGAAACGTGTGCTCGGACGATGGTTTCAGCCGCTTCGAGCACCTGATCGAGGGTCATTGCCGTGGAATCGAGGATGACGGCGTCTGCGGCGGCGCGCAGGGGCGACTCTGCACGGTTGCGGTCGCGCGCGTCACGTTCCTTCAGTTCCTGGATCAGCGCCTGCTCGGTGACCTTGGAGTCCGCCGCCTGATCCGGTGTGGTCTGACGGTAACGCCGGTTGCCGCGAACCTCGGGCGCCGCATCAAGAAAGATCTTTACTTCGGCGTCGGGGAAGACGACAGTACCAATGTCGCGACCTTCCATGACCACACCGCCGGCAGCTCCCAGAAGCCTCTGCTGATCCACCATCCAGGCGCGCAGGCGAGGATGGACGGAGACCCTGGAGGCTGCCGCGGTAACGTCCGGCTCGCGCACGCGCCGCGAGACATCGATGCCGTCAAGCAGAACGCGATTGCCTTCCCGCTGCGGTTGCAAGGAGATGCTGGTGTTTCCAGCTAGATCAACCAGTGCTGCCTCTTCGTCGAAGCCAAGATCGTTGTCGATGGCTTTGAGAGCAAGGGCGCGGTACATCGCACCGGTTTCCAGGTTGAGGAAGCCGAAGCGGCGGGCCAGATGGGCGGCGAGGGTGCTCTTGCCCGCGCCCGCGGGGCCGTCGATCGCGATCACTGGATGTAGCCGCGATGAGGGGGTGCTTGCGCTCATGGTTATTCCTCAGACCTGGGCTTGCGCGGGAAGGACGGCTTGACGCCGGGTGTTCCGCGCCGGGGAGCCGGCTTGCTGCCGAAAGAAACCTTACCATCTGGAGCTGCGGGTCGTTTGGAGAAGCCGCCGGGTTTAGCAGACCTGCTGAACTTGCTCGCGGGCCGGGCGTCGCGATCACCGAAGCTGCGCTTTGCGGCGAAGGAGGGGCGGTCGCCTGCATCCTTGCGGGGAGCGCGTGATTTGCTGCCGGGGCCGCCGGGACGCCCATCGGAGCGGCCGGTTTTTTCGGGCCAGGGGCGGACGGGACGGTCCGCGAGATCGCCCTCGGCGCGCGGGAATGGACGCTTGGGATTGCCCGCCCGCTCGGACGGCTCGTACTTTGGCTCCTTAGGAGCACGTGGTTTGCTGTCACTGCCGCCGTAGGCTGGCTTGTCGGGACGGCCGCCACGGGCCTCACGCGGAGTGAAGGGACGCTTGGGGGCGTCGAACTTGCGGAACTTGGTGAAGGGTTCAGATGCTGACTTGGCGTCGCGGTCGCCAAAGCTGGGCTTGGGCGAATAGGGCCGCTTGGCGCCGAAGCTGGGCTTGTTGCCGCGATCTCCGAAGGCGCCCTTGGCGCCGAAGGAGGGACGCGCGGGACGGTCAGAAGCCGCGCTGTCGCGAGGCGCATAAGGCTTGCGCTCGAAGGGCTTGCGCTCGCCGTCCGCGGAGCGTGGCTTGGAGGAGAAGCCTTCGCCGGAAGTTTTGCGGAAGGCGGGCTTGTCTCCAAACGAGCGCTTGGCGCCGAAGGAGGGACGTGCGGGACGGTCGGAGGAAGCGGCGTCGCGGGGTGTGTAAGGGCGCTTGGGGAAGCTGCCGGTGGTGGCACCGCCTTCACGAGGCGCATACGGGCGCTTGGGGAAGGCTGAGCCGGCGGAGGCTCCACGCGGGGTGTAGGGGCGCTTGGGAGCGTCGCTGTCGGCTTCGGGGCGTGGCTTGCGGTCTTCATTCCAGGGCTTGGTAAAGCTGGGTTTGGTGTCGGCGGCGTCGCGGCGGAAGGGGCGGCGTTCGCCTTCGGGCTTGGCTCCGAATGCCGGTTTGGCGCCGACACGAGGCGTGGGGCGAGTGCCGGCGCCGAAAGCTGGTTTGGTGCCGAAGGCGCGCGCGGGTTTGCCCTTGAAGTCGCCAAAGGCGCGGCGTTCCGAACTGCTGCTGAATTTCTTGATGCGGCCTTCGTCGCCGGCAGCGGAGATTGCAGCGGCGGCGGCGAGTTCTTCTTCCGTCGGCTCAGGCTTGATGATCTCCGGAAACTCGGGCAACGTGCCAGGGATGACCAGCAGCGTCTTGCCTTCGAGGACGACGGTCTCAAGCTGGCGCGAGCCGGTGAGCGCGTGGAGCACCTCGCGGATGCGGGAGCGGGCGGCGAGCGGCGAGAGGAAGGTTTCGACTTCGTCTTCGGTCGCGAGGAGAGATTGCGCCAGATACAGCGAGATGAGCGCGGAGAGTGCGGTGGGCTGGCCGGCGTTGATGCCGGCCTTGATGGCCTTGGTGAAGCGGCGGGAGGTAAGCTCCCACAGCGTTGGGCCGGAGCCCTGCGGGAGCAGCGGGAGGACGCGGAGGTTCGACCAGAGTTCGGTGAGGGAGCGCTGGATGGCGCTTTCGGTGAGCTCGCGGCCGACTTCGCTGGCGAGCTCGGCGGCTGAGAGTGCACCCTTTTCGGCGAGCACTTCATAGATGCGGAGGCCGAGCGGCGAGGCGGATGTGGGTGGGAGCTTCCACGCCTTATCGCCGCGCAGCGTGTAGATGAAGCTGAAGACCTGCGCGGAGACGACGAAGTCGGGCAGATCGCCGGGTATCCCGAAGAGGTTGAGCGGCAGCGCGTTGCCTTCGGCGACGAGCCGGGCGACGATGGAGCGGGCGGCCTCGATCTGGCCGTCGGTGGGTCCGACGTTCGGTGCGCCGAGCATGGCTTCGACGAGCGAGGGCGCAGGCACAGGCAGTTGCAGCGGACGCGGCGAGAAGAGGACCAGGCCGGCGGTGGTGAGCCAGTCGCGGATGGAATCGAGAGTGAGCAGCGGCTCACTGTTTTGGTGCCATGATGTGGCGCGGGCAGCGGCTAGCTGCTCGGCGTTGAACTCGGGAGATGAACTCAAGACGTACCCCTTTGGCTGGTGGCGAGACGACCGCGCACAGCAGACCTCCGCTTTGAGGCGGAGGTTGTGAAACAGATCGAGAGAACCGATCGGGAAGAACTGCGGAGCCGAAACGGGGTTCGGCAGGAGCGGGCTAAACGCTGCAGGCGTCGGCCCGGAGGCTAGATGCGCTGAAACGCCCGCTGAATGTCTTTTAAAGAATACCGCAATGCGATGGGCCTGCCGTGCGGACAAGAGGTTGGATGCTCGGTTTTTCCGAGTTCGGCGAGCAACCAGTCGATTTTTGCGGGTTCGAGCGGCATATTCACCTTGACGGCAGCATGGCAGGCGATGGACGCGGCGATTCGTGTGCTGCGAATCTCGGCGTTCTCGACCTGGGCGGATTTTTCCGTGTTGCCCAGGACCTCTTCCAGCATGCGTTCCAGCTCGCGGCCCTCGAGGCCGACCGGCGTGGCCTTGACGGCGAGGGTGCGCGGGCCAAAGGGCTCGGCCTCGAAGCCGTTGCGCTCGAGTTCTTCGGCGATGGCGGCGAAGGTGACCATCTGCGCGGGAAGAAGCTCGATGAGCACGGGCATGAGCAGGCGCTGGCGCTGAACTTTCTCCACGCTTCGCTCGCGCAGAATCTTTTCGAAGAGGACGCGTTCGTGAGCGACGTGCTGGTCGACGATCCAGAGGCCTTCCTCGTTGGTGGCGAGGATGAAGGAGTCGCGGAGCTGGCCGAGGGACTTGAGCGTGGCGAGAGAGTTGAGCGTGGGTTGCGGAGTATGGTCAGCGGGTTCGTTGTAGCCGACGCTCATGCCGGCGCCTTCGAAGCTGAGGCGACCGGGCGAAGGAGGAACGAGGCGCTCGCTGAGCTCGAAGGCCGCGATGTCGTTGGGATCGACGGTGGGTTCGCTCTCGGCGACGAGGGAGCGAGGTTCTAAGATGGCTTCGTCAACACCCGGAAGCGGGCTGATGTCGACCATGAGCGAGGAACTGGCGTTGGCGGAGGTGTTGAGCGCGGTGAAGAAGCTGGCGGCAGGACGCGCGTTCATCAGGGCTGTGCGGACGGTGTCGCGCACGAAGTCATGAATGAAGCTGCTTTGGCGAAAGCGGACTTCGGTCTTAGCGGGATGCACATTGACGTCGACCTCCTGGGGCGGCATCTCGAGGAAGAGGAGGACTACGGGGAACGATGTCGGCGGAATGATGTTGCGATAGGCTTCCGTGAAAGCGTGGAGGATGAGGCGGTCGCGGATGAGGCGGCCGTTGACGAAGACGTAAATCGAGTTGCGGTTGAGCTTTTGCAGGTCGGGCTTGGAGACGAAGCCGCTGAGGCGTATGAAGCCTGCTGGCTGAGGTTCATAGTCCGTACCGCGCTTCCAGGGCGGAGGCTCGGGCAGGCCGGCGTGGGCGAAGTCGAGTTCGGCGGCGACGGGGATGAGACTCTCGAAGGTCTCACGGCCGAAGATTTGGTAGAGCCGCTCGCCGGCGTTGGCAACCGCCGGTGCGACGAGAAGAGCCTGCGTGGCCGAGTGCAGCTCGAAGTGCTTCTTGGGATGGGCGAGCGCGTAGTGCGTAACAAGGGCAGCGACATGGCCGAGCTCGGTCGATTCGCTGCGCAGAAATTTGCGGCGAGCCGGGGTATTAAAGAACAAGTCGCGGACGGCGATGGTTGTT
>Ga0302313_10002374_pt1 | contig 13144 bp, 13 predicted proteins | sample III_Palsa_N2_2_FD_200454 | JGI IMG/M metagenome (GOLD analysis project Ga0302313, IMG submission 200454) | Peat permafrost microbial communities from Stordalen Mire near Abisko, Sweden - III_Palsa_N2_2 | ecosystem: Environmental > Terrestrial > Soil > Palsa > Peat permafrost | place: Sweden...
GGGGTCAGAATGACAATTCAAAAAAGAAGAAGCGATGAGCTGGAGCTAGGGTCTGGGACGGAGGCTGGCCAGGAAGGCTTCGACTGGTTGGATGTTGATGAGGTCCTGGGGGGTGAGCCAGGCGCGGCGGAGTTGGACTATGCCGTGGTCGATCTGGTCGAGTTCGTCAGTGGCGTGGGCGTCGGTGTTGACAATGAGTTTGCAGCCTAGCTCTTTGGCCTGGCGGAGGTGGAGGTCGGAGAGATCGGAGCGGGCGGGGGAGGCGTTGTGCTCGACGGCGATGCCGAGGCGGGCTGCGGTGGTGAGGAGCGCTGTGATGTCGATCTTGTAGGGTTCGCGCTTGAGGACTTTGCGGCCGGTGGGGTGGCCGAGGATCTGGACGTAGGGATTTTCGCAGGCCCGGAGGATGCGTGCGGTGACCTCCGCGTCGGTCTGGTTGAAGCCGGAGTGGACGCTGGCGATGACGATGTCGAGCTGTGCCATCGTGTCGTCTTCGAGGTCTAGCGTGCCGTCGAGGAGGATGTCGCACTCGCAGCCGGCGAGGATGCGGAAGGGCGTGGTGGGGACAAGGTTGTCGGGCTCGTTGGCTTTGAGGCGGGCGTTGTAGCGAGCCCACTGCGGGCCTGTTTTGGCGTGGAACTCTTCGGCGAGTTTGTTGCTTTCGGCGCGGATGCGAGCGGCGTGGAGAAGGGCGCGCTTGTCGTCCATGCCGTTGGTCATGGCGAGGAGCTTGGAGTGGTCGGTGATGGCGATGTACTCGAGGCCACGGGCGATGGCGGCTTCGGCCATCTCGCGGATGGAGTTGGAGCCGTCGGACTCGGTGGTGTGCATGTGCAGGTCGCCGCGTAGATCGCTGCGTACGATGAGATGCGGGAGGGTGTGCTTGGCGGCGGCTTCGAGCTCGCCGCAGTTCTCGCGGAGTTCGGGTGGGATGTAGTCGAGGTCGAGAGCGTTATAGATCTCCTGCTCGGTTTCGGCGGCGATGATCTTGTTGTCTTCGAGGCGGAGGAGGGCGTATTCGCTGAGGGTGAGGCCGCGCTTGATGGCTCGCTGACGGAGGGCGACGTTGTGGTGCTTGCTGCCGGTGAAGTACTGTAGTGCGGCGCCGTAGCTGGCGCGGGGGAGCAGGCGGACGTCGACCTGAAGGCCGTTGCGGAGGTTGAAGGAAACTTTGTTCTGGCCGCGGGCGAGGAGCTTGTCGATGAGCGGGAGGGTGGCGACGTGCTCGACTGCGGCGGCGACTACATCGGGCTCGCAGGCGGGGCCGGTGACCAGGAGATCGAGGTCGCCGACGGATTCGCGGCCGCGGCGGAGCGAGCCCGCGGGGGTGATGGTGTCGATGCCGGGGAACTGGCGGATGAGCTCGGAGACGCGCTCGGCGTGCTCCCGGGCAACGTCGATGCGGAAGCGGGAGGCGTTGCGGCGGTGGTCTTCGATGCCCTTGAGGAGCTTGTCGGTGAACTTTTGGCCCATGCGTGGGAGGTCGAGCAAGGCACCGTTTTTAGCGGCTTCTTCGAGGGCGTCGATGTCGGAGATTTGTAGGGCGGAGTAGAGGAGCGCGACGGTCTTAGGTCCCATGCCCGGGAGTCGGAGGAGCTCGAGCATGGTGGGCTTGTACTTGGTGAGGAGCTCTTCGCGGAGGGCCATGGTGCCAGTGGCGACGAGGTCCCGAATGTTGGCGGCCATGCCCTTGCCAATGCCGGGGATGGCGAGGAGGAGCTTGGGGTCGGAGTCGGCTGCGGCGAGGGTGGCGAGCTGGGTGGTCTGCTGCTCCACGGCCTCGGCGGCGCGGCGATAGGAGCGTATGCGAAAGGGGTCGGCGGCGTCGATTTCGAGCAGCGCGGCGGTTTCGTCGAGGAGTCGGGCTAGGGTGATGTTGTCCATAAGCGAAAGGCCCGGGGGCCGCTTCGATTGTAGAAGCGAAATCCGGGCCTTAGCGCGAAGCGGCGAATTTTATAGGAACTAGACGGCTTTGGTGCGAACTACCTGATCGGCCTGTGGGCCTTTGGTGCCCTGGATGACGTCGAATTCAACTTCGTCGCCTTCTTTTAGGCTTTTGTAACCGTCTAGTTGGATGGAGCTGTAGTGCACAAACACGTCGGGGCCGCCTTCGTGCCCGAGGAATCCATAACCTTTCGCATTATTGAACCACTTCACCGTGCCTTTGTACTGTGCCATGAGCGAGCCCTTTTGCCTTCAATCTCGTCTTCTTCGTCGGGAAGAAGCGGTATCTAGTTAAACGCAAAAAGGAGACGAATGGATGCCTGACGGTGGTTACCGAAGTAGCTGTAAATGCTGCAAATACTTGCGACTGTTGGGTGGCAGACATTCACTGTGAGGCCCGGTTGGTGGAACTACCGGTGATGGTTTTGGGATGTGGGCTAAGGCAAACGTTTGCGTAAGAGGGAGTCATAAAAGAGAACGCCGATGAGGGTCTTGCCGTCGAGGATTTTTCCGGCGTGGATGAGCTCGAGAACCTTGGAGAGCGGGGTCATGTGGAGCTCAATGCGCTCGTCGTCTTCGGGGGTGGCCTGGCCGAGGGTGAGGTCTTCGGCGAGGAGGATGTTCATGGCTTCGGTGAGGAAGCCGGGGCTCGCGAAGTATTTGACGTGCTTTGACCACTTTTTGGCGCGGTAGCCGGTCTCTTCGATGAGCTCGCGTTTGGCGGCGGGGATGAGCTTTTCGCCGGGTTCGATGCGGCCGGCCGGGAGTTCGAGGAGGAACTGGCCAGCGGCGTGGCGGTACTGGCGGATGAGGAGGATATTAGGGTCGGCCGGGTTGGTTTTGGTGTCGACCGCGAGGATGACGACCGAGCCATTGTGGCGGATAACGTCGCGGGTGGCGTGGACGCCGCCGGGTTCGGTGACTTCGTCGCGGGTGACGAAGAAGACCTTACCCTTGTAGACGGTCTTCGAGGAGAGGGTGCGAGCTTTGCCGGTAAGCTTCTTTGCAGTGGCCATGATGACAGGGTAAAGGAAGTTTCGGTGCATCGGCGGGAGGTGTGGCGCATCCAAAGAGGCGGACCACTTTGAAGAATTGAAGATGAGAGACTGAAGGCATGGACGCGGAGTGCTACCCCCTATCGAGCTTGCCGGGAACGACGGCGCTGTTTCGTGACTACGCGGATGTGAGCGGGTCAGCGAATGCGGTGGCGCTGCGGCGGTGGTATCCGGCGGATCCGTTTTCGATGGCGTGGGCGAAGAGTGCGCCGGAGTTGAGTGAGGGGCATCGCGGGCGGCTGGCGGACGCGCTGCTGCGGCAGGCGGATGGGTTTGGGGCTGGCGGTGCTGTGCTGGCGAATATCGAGCGGCTTAGGAATGGCGCGGCGGCGGTCGTGACAGGGCAGCAGGTGGCGTTGTTCGGCGGCCCGCTGTTGACGTTGCTGAAGGCGGCTACGGCGATTCGGAAGGCTGCGGATGCTGCGGCTGCGAGCGGGCGCGAGCATGTGCCAGTGTTCTGGCTGGCCACCGAAGACCATGACCTGGTGGAGGTTGACCAGGTGTCGTTGCTTTCAAAGAGTGCGGTGGAGACTCTGACGCTCGGGTTGAAGGCGGAGAAGCCTGTGCCAGTCGGTGGGCTGCGGGTGGATGGTGGGAGTGAAGATGGGCGGCTGCGGTTAGAGGCGGTGCTGGATCAGGCTAGTGAGCTGTTGGGGTGGGCTCCGGTGTGTGATTGGCTGCGGGAGTGTTATGCGCCGGATGCAAACCTAGCAGGTGGGATTGGGCGGCTGTTGACAAAGATCTTTGCGGCGCAAGGTTTGGTGGTAATGGACGCGTCTGCGGCGGAGTTTCATTCACTAGGGAAGAGCGTGCTGCGGGCGGCGATTGAGCAGGTAGATGAGTTGGAGGCGAGGTTGCTGGCGCGGTCTAAGGAGCTGGAGGCTGCGGGGTATCATGCGCAGGTGCTGGTGACGCCGGGGCATTCGCTGCTGTTTTTGATTGATGAGGCTGGGGCGCGGGTTCCGCTGCGCCGGACGGCTGAGGGTGAGTGGAAGGCCGGGTCGCGGGTGTTTGCGACGGAGGAGTTGCTGGCGATTCTGGAGAGTGAGCCGGAGAAGCTCAGCCCGAATGCCCTGCTGCGACCGGTATTTCAGGATGCGATTTTGCCTACTGCGGCATATGTGGGTGGGCCGGCGGAGGTTGCTTACTTTGCGCAGTCGGCGGTGGTGTACGAGAAGATTCTGGGGCGGGTGACGGCGGTGTTACCGAGGCTTTCGGCGACGCTGGTTGAGCCCGCGATTGCGCAGACCATGGACACGCATGAAGTTGGGTTGACGCAGGTGTTCGAGGCGAAGACGGTGGAGGCGTTGGCTCTGCGGCTGGGTGCGCGGGCGATGCCGATTGAGGGCAAGCGGAAGATTGCGGCGGTTGGTAATGCGATGGATGCGGAGTTGAGTGCGCTGACGGCGTATATGACCGCGATGAGCCCTGACCTGGGACGGGCGGCTGGGGTGAGCGCGAACAAGATGCTCTACCAGATGAACCGGCTGCGGCGGATGGCCGCGGATTTTGAGGTGCAAAAGGAGACGTCGCTAAAGAAACATGCGACAGCAATCATGCTGCACTTGCTGCCGGACGGCCATCTGCAGGAGCGGCTGCTGGCAGGGGTGTGGTTTGTCGCACGCTATGGCGATGGCTTGGCGGAGCTGCTGGTAGAGCATGCCGGGCAGGAGTGCCCGGGGCACCGGGTTATACGGCTGTAGTTTCCTTGTGGGAGAACCAGGCTCGGATTGGTGGCGTGTTGAGGTAGTAGAGAAGGAAGACCGCGAATAGGTCCTTGGCGATGGCGTCTGCACCGGATAGGTGAGAGGCGGCGAAGGTCTTCACGATGTTTATCAGGCCTAATAGAACCAGAACCGAAACGATCATTACAACCCAGCGCGCCCATTCCTTGCCGCTGTAATAAAACCAGATACAGACGAGCGCAATGACAGCATAGACGGCGAAGGCGATGTGAGCGAAGGCGGCTATGGTCGAGCTTGGAATCGCCGAGTTCGGCATTGCCGGCAGAGGTTGGCCGAAGGTCAATACAGCGCCGCTGATGAGAAAGAGAACCATCAGCAAAGTTGAGATGGTGATGCCTGTTGGTTTTTGCATGACGGAAGTGTACGTCGGATTTTGTTTACGGCAAGACTAAATGTGGGTAATACTTGCGGACATGGGATTTCTTTTGGGATTACCGGTGCTCGTGCTGGTGCTGATCGGCCTTGCCGCGTTCGTGATTCACTTTTTGCCGACGTTTGTGGCCCATAACCGTCAGGTGGGGAACTTCTGGTGGATCTTCCTGATTAATTTCTTTTTTGGCTGGACTCTGATTGGCTGGGTTGTGGCGCTGGTGTGGGCGCTGAACGACAGGCCGCGGTATGTGTTCCGGTAGAGGCTTCGGTCGTCTTACAATCGCTAGTTGAGGTGTTGCGATGGGATTGAGCGATCAGCCGTTTGAAGTGATGTGCCCGGATTGCGGTGGGATGTTGAAGGTCGACCCGGTAACGCGGTCGGTGATCTCGCATACGCCGGCTCCGCGAAAGAAGATGTTCGAGGACTTTGGGCAGGCGGCGAAGGCGCTGAAGGAGTCCGATGCGCGACGGGAGTCTATCTTTGCGCAGAGCGTGCAGGCGGAGAAGAACAAGGACGACCTGATGGCGAAGCGGTTCGCGGAGGCGGTGAAGAAGGCGAAGGAGTCGCCGTTGAGCGGCAAGCCGCTACGGGATTTTGATCTTGATTGAGCGAATGTTTCAGCGATGATGTCGAGTCGTGGTGCAGGCTGCGCTTGCGATCAACAAAACTGCTCCAGCCTATGGACGGCTGGAGCAGTTTTTATTTCGGGCGACTTAGGTGGTGGTGACCCAGGGTGTTCCGCCGGCGAAGTCCGAGGTCAGCGTTACGTTCATGGAGTCGAGAATGGAGACGGTGGACATGGTGCGGCCGAGTTCACGGTTCTTGGTGAGCGAGGCTACGGAGAAGTTCTCCGAACCGACGAAGAGCTTCTGGGCTCCGCTGTAGCTGAAGTCCGCGAGGATAACCTTGGCGTGGATGTAGAGGATTGAGCTGCTGTCCTTGTAGGTAACAACCTGGACACCGGCTGCCTTGAGGGCGTTGAACTCGGTGGCGTAGGTGTTGTCATCGTTGGTCATGATGACCTTGACGACGACGCCGCGCATGGCCGCGTTTTCGAGGTCGGTGACGATGGTGGCGTCGCTCATCTCTTCGTTCTCGACAACCAGGGTGTGGGTGGCGGCGTTGATGATGGCGGCGAGATCAGTGGCGGAGTCCGTGGGCGACCAGATGAGACTATCGGCCTTGCTGGGCGTGATGGCGGTGTTGGTGAAGTCGGCGTTGAAGGTTTTTTCGATGGCGGCGACGTTGGCCTGGTTGGTATCGAGGATGCCGAAGTCGCGGGTCTCGGAGTAGTAGACGCTGGTGAGATTCGCGGTGAGGATGAGCGACGTTGCGCCGTCGACGGTGATGGTCTTCTGGTGGGTGGCGGAGTAGGTGGGATTGGCCCAGTGGACGGAAACACCGCCGGCGGTGAGGGTGTTGTAGGCCGGGGTATTGCTGGTCATCTCGAGGTTCTGGTCGAGGATGACGCGAACGACGACACCTTTCTTGGCGAGGGCGACGAGGTCGGCCTCGGCGGTGGTGTCGACGAGCTCGTACATGGTCATGTCGAGGGTTTTGGTGGCGGAGTTGATGAAGGTGTAGACAGGGGTAAAGCCCTGGTCGGGGAAGGTGTAAAGGGTTTGGGCGGGGGCTGTGCCGGCAAAGAGGATTGCGGCGAGAGACAGGAGGGCTATGTTCAACGACTTGCGCTTCACGGTGGCCTCGATTCAAGTTGTTTGGGACAAGGTGCGAGAGTAGCGTGAGTGCCTGTGGATATCGGACGCGTTCCGGATAAAAGAACGAAGCCGCTCCGGAGAGCGGCTTCGCTGGTCGAGTGGCGCTGTTGTCTAGGTCTTGGTCCAGAGCGTGCCGCCCTGGTAGTCGGAGACCAGCGTGTCGTAAGCGCTGAGCATGACGGTGGCGTTTTGGGTGGTCTGGCCGAGCTCACGGTTTTCGGTCATAGACGCGGTGGAGAAGTTGATGGAACCGATGTACATGTTCGCATCGGCATAGCCGTAGTCGAGGACCATGACCTTGGCGTGGATGTAGAGGATTGTGCCGCTATCCACATAGGTGTAGACCTTGACGCCGGCCTTAGTGAGGGTTTCGAACTCGCTTTCGTAGTCGTTGTCGTCGTTGGTCATGATGACGGTGACGGCTACACCGGCTTTGGCGCGGTTGGCGAGGTCGGTGACGATGGTGGAGTTGCTCATCTCCTCGTTTTCAACCAGCAGGGTGTGCTGGGCGGAGTTGATGAAGGCCTCCAGCGCAGCTGCGGAGAGGTTCGGGCTCCAGATGAGCGATGTGGCCTTGGTGGGTGTGACGGTGGCGTTGACGAAGTCGGCATTGAAGACGGCTTCGATCTCGGCGACGTCCGCGGCGTTGGTATCGGTGATCGCGAAGTCGCGCGTGTCGGAGTAGTACCTGCTGGTGAGGTTGAGGGTCATGATCATCGAGGTGGTGCCGTCGACGGTGATGGTCTTCTGGTGCGTTACAGCGTACTTTGTATTTGCCCAGTGACAGGAGACGCCGCCTGCGGTGAGAGCGGTGTAGGCAGCTTCGTTGGCGCTTTCCTCGCTGTTTTGGTCGAGGATGACGCGGACGACGACGCCTTTTTTGGCGAGGGCGATAAGGTCGGCCTGAGCGGTGGTGTCGACGAACTCGTACATGGTCATATCGAGCGTCTTGGTGGCGGAGTTGATGAAGGTGTAAACGGGCGTGATGGTGTTGTCTGTCTCAGGAAAGGTGCTGAGGGTTTGAGAGTGGGCTGTGCCGGCAAAACAACATGCGGCAAGGAACAGAAGGGCGATGCTCAACGGGTTGCGCTTCACAGTGGCCTCGATTCAGTTTGTGGTGTGGGACAAGGTGAGAGAGTAGCGCGAGTGGGGGAGTGTGTCGAGAGTACATAAGTCGTTGATTTGTATAGCGACTTTGGTGCGGCTTTGGGAGACGAAAATTTCGCGGATCGTAACGCGACGTATATGCCGGGGTGATTGCGATACGGGAATAGACAGCGATTGGTAGACTAGAAAGGATGCCTCCAATATTGAATGCGCAGGGCGTGAGCAAGCGCTTTGGCGCAACGCCCCTTTTTGAAAATCTTTCGTTTACTGTCTCCGATGGCGACCGCATCGGGTTGATCGGGCCTAATGGCGCCGGGAAGTCTACGCTGCTGGCTGTGCTGGCGGGGGATACCGAGCCGGATACCGGCGACCTTTCCGTGCGGAAACGCGCGAGTGTGTCGTACGTGCGGCAGGTGTCTGAGTTTGCCGAGGGTGCGACGATTCGCGGCGTGCTGGAAGCGGCGTTGGAGCGTGGGCGCGTGCCCGAAGGCGAGCGCGAGCAGCGGTTGCGCGAGACGCTGGGGCGGACCGGCTTTGAAGACGTGATGGCTGAGGCCGCGAGCCTTAGCGGTGGATGGAAGAAGCGGCTGGCTATTGCGGAGGCTGCGGTGTTGCGGCCGGATGTGATGCTACTGGATGAGCCGACGAACCATCTGGACCTTGAGGGCATTGAGTGGCTCGAGGGAATGCTGCGGACTGCGCCGTTTGCCTGCGTGGTGGTAACGCACGATCGCTACTTTATTGAGAATGTGGCGAGCGAGGTGGTGGAGCTGAGCCGCGTGTATGCCGAAGGAATGCTGCGCGTGCGGGGAACGTATTCGAAGTTTCTTGAGGGGCGCGAGCTTTACATGGAGGCGCAATCGAAGATGCAGGAGGGGTTGCGCAACCGGGTGAAGACGGAGATTGAGTGGTTGCGGCGTGGTCCGAAGGCTCGCGCGACCAAGGCGAAGGCGCGGATCGACAATGCGCATGAGTTGATTGGGAAGCTGGCCGAGGTGGATGCGCGGACGCGGACTTCGAGCGCGGGGATTGAGTTTGCGGCGACGGATCGGCAGACGAAGCGGCTGATCGAGATGGAAGATGTGACGATCGTGCTGGGTGGGCGCGAGATCGTTCGTAATGTGAACTTTGGGCTGACCAATGGCATGAAGCTGGGCCTGGTGGGACCGAACGGCAGTGGTAAGACTACGATTCTGCGCGCGATGACCGGTGAGCTTGAGCCGACCTCAGGGACGGTGAAGCGCGCGACGGGGTTAAAGATTGTTTACTTCTCGCAGATGCGGGAGTTAGACGCGAACCTTACGTTGCGGCGGGCGCTGGCGCCGGACTCGGATGCGGTAGTGTATCAAGACCGCGTGGTGCATGTGGCTAGCTATGCGGCAAAGTTTTTGTTCAGCGGCGATCAGTTGAATCAGCCGGTGGAGCGGTTGAGTGGTGGTGAGCGGGCTCGTGTGCTGATTGCGCGGTTGATGCTGCAGCCGGCCGATGTGCTGGTGCTGGATGAGCCGACAAACGATTTGGATATTCCGACGCTGGAGATCCTGGAGGAGTCGCTGCTGGAGTTCAAGGGCGCGTTGGTGTTGGTGACGCATGATCGGTACATGCTGGATCGGGTATCGAATACGGTGCTGGGGCTTGATGGCAAGGGGAACACGCGGATCTTTGCGGACTATTCTCAGTGGGAGGAGTGGAAGGGTGTTGCGGTTGGCGGCGTGAATACCGAGCAGGGAATGCGTGGCGGAGAGAAGAAGTCTACTGCGCCCGGTGGTGGGGGCAAGAAGAAGCTGTCGTATCTGGAGCAGCGGGAGTTTGATGGGATTGAGGCGAAGGTGGATGCCGCGGATGCGAGGATGTCCGCGGCGCATGACCGGCTTGAAGATCCCGCGGTGACGAGCAACGCGGAGGCGTTGACTGCAGCGCTGGCGGAGATGGAAGCCGCGCAGGCCGAGCACGATGCGGTGTATGAGCGGTGGGCGGAGCTGACAGAGAAGGCTGGGTAAGGCGGCCTTTCTTAGTTAGCGCCGTTGTGTTGTGGTTTGCGGCGGACGATATCGCCGTCTTTCATGACGAAGACTGGGTGCTTCAGGACGCTGATGTCGGCGAGTGGGTCGCCGGGGACGGCGATGATGTCGGCGTTGAAACCGGGCTTGAGCTGGCCGATGGAGTCGGACCACCGTAGGAGCTTTGCGCCGTTGAGCAGGTCGGCGCGAAGAGCTTCGAGGGGCGTCATGCCGTACTTGACCATCAGCTCGAACTCGCGGGCCTGGGTGCCGTGGGGGAATGGGCCGACGTCGGAGCCGACGGCGAAGGGAACGCCCGCGGCCAGCTGCTTTTTGAACTGGGCGGCGTGGTAGTCGAGCTCGGCCTGGTACTTGGCGGCGTCGGCTGGATGTTCCGGATGCTGGGCGAAGAACTCCATGACGGCGAAGGTGGGAACGGCGTAGATCTGCTTCTCACGCATGAGCTTCATCGTCTCAGGCTTGAGGAAGTAGGCGTGGTCGATGCTGGAGACGCCGGCCTGGGCGGCGTACGTGGCACCCGGTTCGCCGGTGCAGTGGACGCCGACGAACGAACCGGTGCGGTTGGCTTCGGCGACGGCTTCGGCTAACTGGGCTTCGGTGTACTGGTAGGGCGTGGTGAAAACGTCGCCGGTGAGGTGGTCGGGGCCGGTCTCGTAGATCTTGGCGAAGTCGGCGCCTTCTTTGTGCTGCTGGCGCATGACTTCGATGATCTGGTCGGCGGAGTTGGCATAGTCGGCGTTGGAGAGGACGCGCTGAGCAGGGTTGAAGCCGATGGCATCTTCGTGGCCGCCGAGGATGTCGATGGCGTTGCAGGAGACGCGCATGTGGGGGCCGGGAATCTCGCCGCGGTCGATGGCGTTGCGGACGGCGACGTCGGCGCAACCGGCTCCCTCGGTGCCCATGTCACGCTCGGCGGTGAAGCCGGCCATGAGGTCGGCCTTGGCGGCTGCGGCGGCGGAGAGGACGCGCTCAGGCACGGACTCTTCGACGGTCTGAAGATCTTCGGCGCCGGGGTGGAGGAAGAGGTGTGTGTGGGCGTCGATGAGGCCGGGCATCAGGGTGGTGTCGCCGAGGTCGATGACTACAGCGCCGGTGGGATGCGGTACCGCGGTGCCGCTTGCGCTGATGCGGTCGCCGACGATGAGGATCTCGCCAGGCGAGAGGATTTTTCCGGCTTCGATGTCGAGGATGTGGGCGGCGTGGAGGACGGTGGGGTTGGCGTCCAGAACCTGGGCGCGGGCTGGCACGGTGAGCGCGAAGGCAGCGAAGGTTGCCGGGAGCAGAAGTTTCATCGTGAGAGCAGGATACTCTACGCGTGAAACTATTTGGGCGCCCATTGCTCGTCGGCGGAGGGACCGTAGAGCGCAGGGACGGGGATGTCGTTGAGGCGGAGGTAGACGCCGAGCTGCGCGGTGTGGTGGATGAGGTGGTTGAAGCACATGATGCGGAAGGTGGCGACGCGGTTGACGTTGGAGATGATGTGTTCGCCGAAGGCGAAGGGCCAGAGCCCTGCAAGGTGCTCGTCCGAGGCCGAGGCGATGGCAGCGCGACAGAGCGGAGCAGATTCATCGAGGCGAGCGAGCGCGGCTTCGCGGGTGGTGAAGGTGAGGTCCGCATGCTTGCGCTTGGGGTTGGGGTCTGCGAGGTTCATGCCGTCGTCTTCCATGATGTAGAGGCCGAAGAGCGGCATGGTGGCGCAGTGCATGGCGAGCTTGCCGAGCTTCATGGACTTCTCGTGCGGCGCGTAGTCGGGAAGGTTTTCTGGGACGCGCTCGAGGGTGCGGCGGGTGTTGGAGATTTCGACGTCGTAGTCGGCGAGGAGGAGTTCGGCGGTGGTCATGGGGTGTCCTTTAGCGTCGGTGTCGCAGCGGAGGGAACTACAGATTCCTCCGCTGCGTTACGGAATGACAAACCAATGTGAAATGACGAGCAAAGAAAACTTAGATTCCGGTGACGTTAAACCCGCAATCAACGAACGTAACTTCACCGGTGATAGCGCTGGCAAGATCCGATGCGAGGAAGAGCGCCGCATTGCCAACCTCGGCCTGCTCGACATTGCGGTGCAGCGGCGCACGCTGGGTTACAGTGTCCAGAATAGTGGAGAAGTCGCCAATCCCACGAGCGGCAAGCGTTTTAATGGGGCCGGCGGAGATTGCATTGACGCGGATATTCTTCGGCCCGAGCGACGCCGCGAGATAGCGCACCGTGGCTTCCAGCGCCGCCTTGGCGACGCCCATCACGTTGTAGTTGGGGAAGACCTTGTCCGCGCCGTAGTAGGTGAGCGTCAGCAGCGAGCCACCTTCGGTCATGAGCGGCGCGACGGCGCGCGCAACGGCGATGAAGGAGTAGACGCTGACGTCGTGGGCGAGCGCGAAGTCGGCGCGCTTGGTGAGCAGGAAGTCGTTTTTGATAGCGTCGGCGGGTGCGAAGGCGACGGCGTGGACGAGCGTGTGGATGACAGGGAAGGCGGCAGCGATCTCGGCAAAAGCGGCGTCGATCTGCTCGTCGGAACTAACATCCATTTGGATGGCGCGGGCCTTGCCGGTCTGGCCGAGCGATTCGATGAGGTCTTCGGACTCGGCCTTCAGGCGCTCCGACTGGTAGCAGAGGACTAGCGTGGCTCCGGCGGCGGCTAGCTTTTCAGCGATGGAGTAGGCGATGCTGCGCTTGTTGGCGACGCCGAGGACGACGGCGACTTTACCCTTCATGTCGATCATAAGTTTGAGGTGTTCCTTTCTTCAGGCGCGGGCCGGGCGGCGGATGCGAGATCCGGCGTCGCGCGCGGTGCAAGGGTAAGGATAGCAGTTGGGAAACCTGTCTGCCGACCTGCGCGTGGCAGGCGGGTGCGCGATAATGGACGAGCTTGCATACGGATATTTTGACGACCCTGGCTGAGAACTCGACCGCGACAGTTAGCTGTGTTGTGGTGAACTGGAACGGCGTGGCCGACACGCTGGCGTGCCTGGCGTCGTTGATGGCGCAAAATTACCCGTCATTGCGGGTGATTGTGGTCGATAACGGGTCGACGGACGACTCGGTTGCGCGGATTCGCGAGACGTTTCCTGCAGTCGTGGTGGTGGAGGCGGGCAAGAACCTGGGCTTTGCGGGCGGCTGCAATGCGGGGATCGATCGCGCGCTGGCGGACGGCACGGACTTCGTTTGGCTGTTGAATAACGACACG
>Ga0302313_10002377_pt1 | contig 13138 bp, 10 predicted proteins | sample III_Palsa_N2_2_FD_200454 | JGI IMG/M metagenome (GOLD analysis project Ga0302313, IMG submission 200454) | Peat permafrost microbial communities from Stordalen Mire near Abisko, Sweden - III_Palsa_N2_2 | ecosystem: Environmental > Terrestrial > Soil > Palsa > Peat permafrost | place: Sweden...
TCTTGATGCAGTCCGCGCCTGCTTCCTTGAGACGGCGGACGCTCCAGAGATCGAGCAGGTCAGGCAGGCGGCCGGGGGTGTTGGCGTCGTAGCCGGTCTTTTCATACGCCAGCAGCAGGCCTTTGCCGTTGCGCTTATGCGAGGCCGGCAGGCCGAACTCGGGGTCGAGCAGGATAGCCGACGCGTGGCGCGTGAGAACTTCGGTGACGAGCTCCTTGAAGACTTCGAGGTCGTGTCCGCTGGCCGCGCCGCCGCGCTCTTTGGCAAGCGACTTCTGTAGCGAGCCGCGTTGATCCATGGCAGCGGCTGCGATGACGCCCCGGGCGTCGGAGACGGATTTGAGGCCGGCAAGTTTTCCGGGGGTGAGCTTTATCATTCTTTTCCTCCAGACATTTGATGCGTGAAGACAGGTGGTTAGACCGCAATTCTACACAGTGGAAGATAGAGGATGACAAGGAGTCTGCGCGATGTTCGCACAATAGATGCGGTGATCGCTCACCCGGGAATCGCATCAGGCGCAGAGGCGATTCCGTAGATCGTCGGCCAGTTCGACGAGGTGACGCAGCTTGGCGGAGTGCGCGGGTCCGGCTTCGCGCAAGGCGAGTTGCGACTCCAATAGCAGGCCTGTGAGCGACGCCTTCAACTCATTCTGCAGCGAGATGGCTGCGGCTTCGCGAGCCTGCGCCTGGTCATGCGCACGCCGGGTGAGAGCCGCGCGTACCTGACGGAGGACGCGCGGGGTGTTCGCGATGCCGAAGTTCAATTCGAGCACCGGCGTGGCGAGCGCTTTTTGATAGAGCAGTTCGGTTGACTCAGCGTCGGCCGTAGCGAGGCCTTCATCAAGCAGCAGCAGCGAATACTCACTGCGGCGCAGTGCGGCCATGCCGGCGCGGCGGTTGGCTGCGACTTCAATGGCTGCGTCGAGCTCACGGTGCAGGATATCGGCAACAGCGAGAGCGGCAGTTTCATCAGCAATGATCAGTATTGGGTGATTCATGATGCGGAACTCCTCAGTGCATCGGAAATGGATCAGCAGTGAATAGTGAGTCGTGAATAGTGAATAAGGACGAAACGCCGCTGGCTAGGCGTTTTCGTCGATGCCATACTCCTTCAATTTTCGATACAGCGTGGTCTTGCCGATGCCGAGCAGGCGGGCGGCCATCAGCTTGTCGCCTTTGAGCTGGCGGATGGTGCTGAGGATCGCCTGCTTTTCGAGCGCCGCGATGGACACCACGCCGTGGTCCGGTGTAGCCGGCTGCTGGACGCGGGTGGCTTCGACGACGGCTTCCTGATCGATTTGGTTGCGGTGGTCCTGCAACTGTGTGGGGAAGTCGGCCATGTGAAGCACGGGCCCGCTGGAAAGGGCACAGGCACGTTCGATGGCGTGCTCGAGTTCGCGCACGTTGCCGGGCCACTCATACTCGCCCATCAGGCGCAGCGCATCGTCGGCGAAGGTATACACCATGCCGTTGTCGCGACGCATGCGTTCGAGCACATGTGCGGCGAGCAGCGGGATATCGCTCTTGCGTTCTCGCAGCGGCGGGATGCGAATGTTGACCACATTCAGGCGGAAGTAAAGATCCTTGCGGAAGCGGCCGGTGGCGACCATTGCGGTGAGGTCGCGATTGGTTGCGGCCAGAACGCGCGCCGCGATAGGTACCGGATGGGTCGCGCCGACGGGGCGAATTTCTTTTTCCTGCAACGCACGCAGCAGCTTGGTTTGCAGGTCCAACGGCAGCTCGCCAATCTCATCGAGGAAGACGGTGCCTCCCTCGGCTGCGGCAAGTAAGCCTGTTTTGGATCGATTTGCGCCGGTAAATGCGCCTTTTACGTAGCCAAAAAGCTCGCTTTCGATCAGGGTAGGAACCAGCGAGCCGCAATCGACTGCGATAAAGGGTTTGCCGGAGTTGGGACCGTTGGCGTGGATAGAGCGTGCCACCATCTCCTTGCCCGTGCCGGATTCGCCCAGGATCAGCACGGGGTGGGTACTTGAGGCGACCTTGGAAAGGATGCGGTAGAGCTTTTCCATTGCCGGTGCGCGGCCAACGAGTGTTCCCATGCCGGTGCCTGTGCGCAGCCGGTCGCGAAGCGCACGCGATTCCAGATCGAAGGCGCGGCGTTGCGCCGAACGCTCCAGCACCAGGCTCAGTTCTTCGAGCGAAAAAGGCTTGGTGAGGTGATCGCTCGCGCCGATTCGCATGGCTTCCACAGCGGAATTGACGGTGGCGTACGCCGTCATCACGACGACGACGGTTTCCGGATAACGGCTGCGAATCTCCTCCAGCAGCAGCAGGCCGCTGCCGCCGGGCAGCTTGAGATCGAGCAGCAGAAGATCGATGGACTGGCGAGCAAGGATGGAGCGCGCGGCGGGGAGCGACTCGGCCACAAGGGTGACGAAGCCCATGCTGATGGCGATCTCTGCGCACGCTTGGCGGACGATGGGGTCATCGTCAACGACCAGCACCTGCAGTACCGGACGGCGTTCAACGTCCTTGTCGGTGCCGGGAGACGGATTTTCGGCTGTGCGGCTTGAAATGGCGGTGCGTGCGTCCGGTGCGTGTGCATTCGATAAGCTGCGATGGAGGATCTGCGGGCTGGCCGCTTTGGCGCCTAGCATTGGCGTCCCCATGCACTGCGATCGAACTCGCAGACGGGTGACGAGAGTTGGAACCGGGTCTGGTTGGGTCGGAAAGAGTTGAGATTGCGGACGTGCTGTGGAGTCCTTGCGGCTGTACTACTCGGCGTCGTGGCCTGCATCGGGGGAGTGCTCCGGGTTGTGTTTTGAAAAACTTACATCGATCTATGGGTAATCACGTTGAGTGCCAAACTGGGATAAGTTTGGAAGTGTCTGAAAATAAAAGGATAAGTAAGCGCATTCCAAAAGGGCCTGGTGGGAAGCCGAGTTCCAAAACGGGCTTCCAAATTGACTGTAAATGCTCGTAAATCTATGAAAATAAGAATCTTACCATTGGATTCCCAAAATGGTCTTATTCCTAATTCCGAACCATTCCTGCAAAGAGATGAAGAGATTATGAATGCTTGCGGACTCTAAATGGCTTTGCGCCTTGTTGAAAATTCGTTTTGGGACTACTTCGAGTTACGTCGGCGCAATCCAGGCACGAAACAGTGCCGATAGGGAACACGGGGGACGGTCTATAGAATGGGCGGAATGAGTAAAGCAGAAGAGTTGTTTCGAAGTGGTGGCCGTGCAGCGGACGAAGCGCGGGTTTTGCGGCTGACGCCGGGATTCGTGGCGATGGCCGAGGGTTCGGTGTTGATTGAAGTGGGGCACACGCGGGTGTTGTGCAATGCGTCGGTGACTGACGGTGTTCCGGGATGGATGCGTAACTCGGGGCGTGGATGGGTGACGGCGGAGTATGGAATGCTGCCGCGGGCGACGCTGACACGATCGCCGCGCGAGGCCGAAAAGGGAAAGATCGGTGGGCGCACGCATGAGATTCAGCGTCTCATTGGGCGCAGCCTCCGGTCTGTCGTCGATATGACACTTCTCGGCGAACGCACGGTAATTTTAGACTGCGACGTGTTGCAGGCCGATGGCGGAACGCGTACAGCGGCCATCACGGGCGCCTGCACAGCTCTGGCGCTGGCGCTACAGAAGCTGGTGGCGGCGGGTTCGTTGAAGGCTTTGCCGCTGAGGCAGATGGTGGCGGCGACGAGCGTGGGCATCGTCGACGGCCGGGTGCTGCTGGACCTTGAGTATCAGGAGGATTCGCGCGCCGAGGTGGATATGAATGTGGTGATGACCAGCGATGGCGGACTCGTCGAAACTCAGGCTACCGCGGAGAAGGGAAACTACTCCCGCGCGCAGTTGAACGAGATGCTGGATGTGGCAGAAAAGGGAATTCGAGAGCTTCTGGCTGCCCAAAAGCAGTGTTTAGAAGGTAATGTGTAGAACATAGAAAAAGCGAGGTGTGGCGATGGCGTGTCATCACTTTGAAGGACTGAAGAAGGTTCCTGGCGCTGCGGCAAGTTATGCGAAAGGCTGCGAGGAGTGTGTGAAGATGGGCTGGACGTGGGTGCATCTGCGGGAGTGTCTGATCTGCGGGCACGTGGGTTGCTGCGACTCTTCGCCGCACCGCCATGCGACAGCGCACTTTCACGAGACCAAGCATCCGGTGATGCGGTCGGTTGAGCCCGGCGAGACCTGGGGCTACTGCTACGTCGACAACGTGATGGTTGACCTGGAGTAGGCAGGGAACAGCGAGTAGGAAAAGTCCTGGGGGCGGCACTGCTATTCTGGGCAGGTTGCATGGAGGATTTTATGGCAGACGAACCAGTTCATATTACGGTCAGGCCTAACGGCCCATTGCGGGTTGAAGGTCACATTGTGCTCAAGGATGCCGATGGCATGGAGTGGGACCTGACGGGCAAACCGGCGGTCAGCCTTTGCCGCTGCGGTTTGAGTGAGAAGCGGCCATTCTGCGATGGATCGCACTCGCGCCTGAACTGGCAGGGCGCTGATAGCCCCGGCAATCTTACAGGCAAGTAAAGGGCCAGAATCTTTGTCAGGGTGGCATGCGGGGAGTCATAATTTCAATATGGCAGTTGCAGACGCATCCCGCTCGTACACGATCAGCCTTCGGCCGGAAGTGGCGGAGAAGGCCGAAGCGCTTGCCGCGCTGGAAAGCCGTACCCTGAACGAGCTATTTGGCGAGGCGCTGGATGCGTACTACGCACAGCATGCCCTCCGAACGCTAAAGGACATTGGCGAGTATGCCGCCAGTTTGAACTCGGGGTACACCGAAACTGACGTGCCGCGGCTCATTGCCGAAGTGCGCGCTGAAGAAGCTGCCGAGCAAACCCAAAAATAATGAAGGTCGTCATCCTCGATTCGAATATCTGGGTGTCGGGCCTTCACTTTGCCAAAAATAGCGGAACACCCGCGCAAGCTCTGGATAAAGCCAACAACGAGGATATGATTGCCACTTGCGACGAGGCTGATGCAGAGGTTCTGCGAGTGCTGAGGGAGAAGTTTGGCTGGAATCCGCAACTGGCAAGAGCAGCTTTGAAATTGATGCTGCGTCGATCAACCCGTGTTGCGCTGCGGGGAACTGTAAAGATATGCCGCGATCCGAAAGACGATATGTTTCTGGAGTGCGCTTTACGAGCGAAAGCCGATCTGCTCATCACGGGAGATAAAGACCTCCTCGTGCTTGGTTCATTCGAGGGAACGCGCATTGTTACGGCGGCTCAATATGTAAGCGGTGAGTGCTAGATTTTTGAGAAATAGAATCTCTTAGGAATGGGACGAGGAATGCGTGCAGCTACACAGTCGACGATCATATTAGGAATCATGTTTGTTTCTGCGCTGTCAGCTCCTGCACAGGCGCCTATGCAGGCTGCGGTGACCCCGGTATACGTGCGTTCTGAAGAGATGATTCCGGCGCGCGATGGGGTGAAGCTGCATACGGTGATCTTGCGCCCGGCGGGCAGCGAAAAGTCCGGGCCTGCGCTGCCGTTCATGATGCAGCGCACGCCTTATGGGGTGGACGACTTTACTCCGAAGGGGCTTGCCAATGTGAAGCCCGAACTGGCGGCCAGCGGCTATATCTTCGTGTATCAGGACATTCGCGGGCGTTATGGGTCTGAGGGTAAGTTCGTCATGAACCGGCCCGTCGTGGCGCATACGACGAAGAAAGATGTCGACGAATCTACCGACACGTTCGACACCGTTGCCTGGCTGCTGAAGCATGTGAAGAACAACAGTGGCAAGGTTGGAGTGCTGGGCGTCAGCTATCCGGGGTTTCTGGCGATGATGGCCGGCGTCGATGCACATCCGGCAGTGAAAGCGATCAGCCCACAGGCGCCGATGACCGATGTGTGGATGGGTGACGACTTCTTTCATAACGGTGCGTTTCGCGAGAGCTATGGCTTTGATTACGTGCAGGAGTTGGAAGCGCAGAAGACTGATGGCACAGTCGATGCAAAAGAAGACCAGTATGACTTTTTTCTCAAACACACGAACTTCGAAGGAGCGGCGCAGTCGGCAGGCATGACCGATCTGCCGACGGCAAAGAAGTTCCTGACCGAGCCAACCTACACGAAGTTCTGGCAGGATATGGCGGTTGAGCGGCGGCTCGGTAAGCCTGAGGTGCCGACACTCGAGGTTGGCGGCTACTGGGATCAGGAAGATATGTGGGGAACGCAGGCCGAATACGCGGCACTCCGGGCGCATGAGACGCCGAACGATCCGTTGCATAAGGTGTTCCTGGTGCTTGGACCCTGGAATCATGGTGGATGGGCGCGTGGCCCGGGTAGTCCGGGCGATGTGCTGGTTAGCCCGTTCGGCAAGCTGATTGTCGGTGGTGTGCCAACTGCTTCGATTTACCGAAGCACCATAGAAGCACCGTTCTTTGAGTTTTATCTCAAGGGCAGGCCAGGGTTTGACTTGCAGGATACGGCGAGCTTCCGGACGGGTGAGAACAAGTGGCATCGCTACGCAATCTGGCCGCCTGTGGAGGGCTTCCATGCGGCGCGGGTGTATCTGCAGCCGGAGAAAAAGCTGAGCTTCAACGATCCCGAGGGTGATTACAACGTAAAGGCAGCGGTGTATGTTGCCGATCCGGCGGACCCGGTGCCTTACCGGCATCGTCCGGTGCAGTCTACTTACGGAGCGAAGTCGACGTGGCGGCCGTGGCTGGTGGAAGACCAGCGGTTTGTGAGCGATCGCAAGGATCTGGCGAACTTTGAAACGCCGGTTCTGGCGGGCGATTTGACGGTCACAGGCGATGTCGTCGCGGATCTTTTCGCCGCGACGACAGGCAGCGACGCCGATTGGGTGGTCAAGCTGATCGATGTCTATCCGGAGGATGCGCCCGATGGGCAGGGTGGCTATCAGTTGATGGTGGCCGAGGAGATCCTGCGCGGGCGTTATCGCCACAGCTTTACCGATCCCGAGCCCGTAAAGCCGGGCGAGGTGAACGAGTTCAAGTGGAGCCTGCATGGAGTCGACCACACGTTTTTGAAGGGTCACCGGATGATGGTGGAAGTGCAATCGAGCTGGTTCCCGCTATACGACCGCAATCCGCAGACCTATGTGCCGAATATCATGACGGCGCCGTCATCTTCCTACCAGCCCGAGACGGTGACCATCTATGGTTCGTCTAAATATCCTTCGCATCTGGATTTGCCAGTGGCCGACGAGTCGGTACTGCCCTAGAGCCGGAAATAGTGCTGGAAATTACGTCACCATGCCTGTGCAGGCCATTGTATCGTATTACGATATGTAAAAACTTTGAAACCTTTGCTTCTATATCTCGTATCTTGAAAGAGAGCACCTCAGCGACACTTTTATCCGCCGTGAACGGCGAAACCGCTTTGAGGGCAAGGAGTCGTGCGATGCAAGCCGCGTCGAAATTGAGAAAAGTCATTGGCAGCAGCTGGGTGGCGGGGGCGCTGCTGGGCTGCTTTGTGGGAGCGGCGGTGCAGGCACAGACGGCAGCTCCGCATGCTTCGGGAACTGTGAAGGCGATCACCGACAGCACGATTACGGTGACCACGGCGGCAGGCGATACCACGGTAACGGTTCCGGCGACGGCGAAGATCCTGGATGTTCCGCCGGGAGCCAAGGATTTGAAGTCTGCCACACCGGGCCAGATGAGCGACATTGCTGTGGGCGACAAGGTCATCGTCAACGGCAGCGCGGGCGATACCGGAACGGCACTAACGGCGCAGCGCGTCATCCTGATGAAGTCTGAAGCGATTGCGCAGACCCATGCGGCAGAGGGCGCTGCGTGGGCGCAGGGCGGTGGCGGCATTGTGAAGAGCGTCGATACGGCTTCGGGCAAGCTTGTGGTTTCAAGCGGCCTGAAGACTATTACGGTGCAGACGACACCAAACACGATCATCCGCCACTACTCAAGCGGCTCGGTAAGCTTTGCGGACGCGGTGAAGTGCTCGCTGTCAGACGTAAAGGTCGGCGACCAGTTGAGGATGCGCGGTGCGAAGTCCGACGATGGCCTGACCATTACGGCCGATGAGCTGGTAGCAGGTAGTTTCCATAACTACTCCGGATTGCTGGCTAGCGTGGACCCCGCAACGGGCACGATCACTTTGAAGGATTTAGCGACCAAGAAGGTTGTTACGGTTGCGCTGAGCGAAGGCAGCGATGTTCACCGGATTCCGCTGATGCTGGCGCAACGAATTGCGGCGACGATGAAGGGGACGGCAGCGAATGCCGCAGTCGCAAGCCGTGGTGGCGCTGCTGGTACGGGCGGCGGCGGGAGCAGCGGCGGCGGTGCAGCTCCTGAAGGTGGTGCTGGTGGTGGCGGATTCCAGCGCGGGGGCGGAGCAGGACGCGCGGGTGCGGACCTTTCGCAGATGATTTCGCGGTTGCCTACGGAAACAATCGCGGGCCTGAAGACCGGAGAAGCGGTGATGATCGTCGCCAGCTCCTCGCCTACAGATCCGAACAAGTCCACAGCGGTAACGCTGGTGGTCGGAGTCGAACCCATCCTGACGGCTGCGCCGCAGGGTGAAGGCCCGATGCTTTCGCCATGGAGTGTCGGCGGCGGCATGCCGGAAGGCGGCGGTGGTTCGCAATAGAACGCAGCTGTCACGGGTTAGATGGCCAGGGTTTGGAAAGTCACAGTCTTAGACCGCGGATCAGGCGGAATGTCGCACCCGTCTCGATGCAAGGGGCTACCGAATGAGTGCAGATTTTAGCTAAAGAAATATCAAGGAGTAATGATGTATTTGCGCAAAGCGCTGGTTTTGTTTTTGGGAGTTTCTCTGTTTGCCTTACCTGGGATTTCCCAGACGCCACCACCTGCCGCGCAGGCCGTTGCAACGGGTGGAACGAGGGTTCATGGCACCATCCTGGACCCGGATGGAGAGTTGATTCCCGGCGCGACCATCACGATGACACCGGCACATGGCAATGCGATCAAAGCGACCTCTGGCAGCGACGGAACCTATAGCGTAAACGTGCCTCCGGGCACTTACACGCTGCTGGTGACCATGCCGGGCTTTTCTGCCTACTCGGTGGTCAACCTGAAAGTTCCCGCTGTGCCGAGCACGACGATCGATGCAAAGCTCAAGGTTGGCGACCAGACGCAGGTAATCAATGTCGACTCCGAAGCACTGACGCTGAGCGTAGACCCTGACAACAACCCCAGCACAACGATCATCACTGGCAAGGACCTTGACGCTCTCTCTGACGATCCGGATGAGCTTGAGAGCGAGTTGACTGCGCTGGCCGGTCCCTCGGCAGGCCCGAACGGCGGACAGATTTACGTGGACGGTTTTACTGGCGGCCAGCTTCCGCCGAAGTCGTCCATTCGCGAAATCCGCGTCAACCAAAACCCGTTCTCTGCCGAATATGACAAGCTTGGTTACGGACGCATTGAAGTTTTCACCAAGCCCGGTACGGATAAATTTCACGGCAGCGCCATAGTCCAGGGCAACGCCAACTTCCTGAACACCAGCAATCCGTTTCTCGGCGGTGTGCCGGAGGATCCGTATCACACGCTTTTCTTCCTGCTGAACGTCACAGGACCATTGACCAAGAAGTCTTCTTTTAGCGTAGGCGGCTCCTACCGCGACATTGAGCTCAACCAGATATTCAATGGCACTCTGCTTGCGACGGCGCAGAATGCTACGGCACCTTGCCCCCCGGGTACGGCGGCGGCCCCTTCGCCTTGCGGTCTCTTCGGCAGCGTCGTTCCGATCTTCCAGCCGCAGACCCGCTACGACTTTACGCCACGGCTCGATGTGCAGATCACTCCCAAGAATACGTTGACGGCTCGCTACCAGCTTGAGAGCAGTTCGGAAACCAATGCAGGGACTGGCAACTTTACGCTGCAGAGCGCCGGCGACGATACCAGCCAGACTGAAAACACGCTCCAGATGACTGACGCGCAGACCATCTCGCAGAACATCATCAATGAAACGCGCTTCGAGTATCAGCGTGATCTGAGTTCGACCACCCCGTTTGGCACTTCACCTACTTATTCGGTCGGCGGCAACTTCACCGCCGGTAATTCTAACGGGCAGACGACGCACGATCACCAGGACCATTTCGAGGTGCAGAACTACACTTCCATTCAGCTTAAGAACAACTTCGTCCGGCTTGGCGGCCGTTTCCGCTCCACACGTGATGCCCAGTATTCGAACTCTGGCTCGAATGGGCAATTTTCCTATACCTGCGTCGTTACCACTGGCTGCGTCGCGGACAAGAACGGTGTTACTTCCGCATACAGTACCGGTCAGGCTTCACAGTTCAGCATCACGCAGATCAACCAGGGCTCGGTGCTCGCAACGCTCGCCGATCTCGGACTCTATGCCGAAGACGATTGGAAGGCGAAGAAGAATCTCACAGTCAGCTACGGTGTTCGCTATGAGACGCAAAACTACATGAAGGACCATCATGACTTTGCGCCGCGTCTCTCCGTTGCCTGGGGGGTCGGCAGCAAGAAGGGCAGCCCGCAGACGGTCATTCGTGGCGGCTTCGGTTTGTTCTACGAACGTTTCGCGCTGGCGAATGTGCTCAATACGCTGCAGGATAACGGTACGAACCAGCTTCCCTATATCGTGACCGACCCCGCCAATGCCTGCACATCGATTGCCACCTGCCATGCGACGGCCTCGAACAGTCTTGAGACCTATACGCTCTCGCCCAATCTGCGTTCGGCAATCATCACCCAAAGCGCCATCGGTGTCGATGAGCAGCTTGGCAAGATTGGCACCATCTCCATCAACTATCAGAACGCCCACGGCACCCATGAGTTCAACAGTCTGGATGCGACCTTGAATGGCAGTCCCCAGGTCATCAATGGGATCACTGTGCCGTACAGCTACCAATATCAGTCTGAAGGCTTGTTCAACCAGAACCAGATCAGCTTTGCGCCCCGCATCCAGGTAGGGCGCAGGATCTCCATCTCGGGCTACTACGTGCTCAACTTTGCAAAGTCCGATACGGGCGGCGCGGGAAGCTTTCCTTCAGTGCCCACCGATCTGCGTGACGATTACGGCCGTGCCAGCTTCGATACGCGGCATCGCGTGTTCCTCTTCGGCAGCTTTACTCTTCCGCACCTGATCACGCTCTCTCCGCTGCTATCGATAGCTTCGGGAGCGCCGTTCAACATCTATACCGGAACCGATCTGAACGGTGATGGTGTATTGAGCAACGACCGCCCGGCCTATGCCACTGCGGCAACCGTGAATCCTGTGGTGACCAAGTATGGAACCTTCGACGTCAATCCCACTGCAGGCGAAGCGCGCATCCCGATCAATCTCGGGACGGGGCCTTCGCAGGTGGTCATGAATCTCCGCATCCTCAAGACCATTGGCTTCGGACCTTCCAATAACGGCCAGGTGCAGGGTGGTGGCGATCAAGGCGGCCGTGGTAATCGTGGTGGCCCTGGCGGCGGCCCTGGCGGCGGTCCTGGTGGTGGTCCCGGCGGCGGTGGCCGCGGCGGCGGCGGTGGTGGCAATCGTGGTGGTGGTGGCTTTGGCGGTGCCAGCTCCGGCAAGCGCTACAACCTCAGCTTCGGCGTCAGCGTGATGAACCTCTTCAACGATGTCGATCTGGCTGCGCCGAACGGTAACCTGGGCGCTGGGAAATCGTTTGGCGAGTCCACCCAGCTTGCAGGCGGGTTTGCGACTACGGTCAATGCTGTCCGCCGCATCACGTTGCAAACCTCGTTTACGTTCTAGAACGAGCTGTATCTGCACCAAAGATAAGAGCCCCCCTCGATTCGGGGTGGGCTCTTATCTTGCTTCGCAGGCAGTTGACCTACTTTGCCAGTGTTTGCGAGTTGTTGCTGCGGTCCTTGTCTGGAATACGATGCTCGGGGTCGAGCGTTACCGAGAGAGCCCGCGCCGGAGTCGCAATCGTGAAGACGTGGCTGGATTGCTGCATCCACGTTTCAACCGGGATTGCAACGTCGACATGGCCACCGCCTTCAAGCGCGACACGCAGCGTTGCCGGCAACACGAGCTGGTCGTAGTTGGCGACCGTGACCTTCACACCCTTCGCCGGATCGCCATCGACAAACTCCGCACCGGTGACCGCCATATCAAGCTGCCAGTTGTTGAAGTACCAGCCGCGCCAGAACCACGAGAGATCTTCGCCACCTTCGGACTCCATTGCGCGGAAGAAGTCCGAGGGTGATGGATGTTTGTACGCCCAGTCTGCGATGAACTTGCGGAAGGCATGATCGAAGCGTTCGGGGCCGAGGATGTCTTCGCGCAGCAACGTCAATCCAAACGCGGATTTGAAGTACGTGACAGGATGGCGGTACTTCTCGCGGATGGCATCAGCGCGCGACAGCAGTACCGGCGCTTCAGGATCGGCAATCACCTTGGCGATTTCGTCTGCCGGATAGCCACCGCCGGGAGCATACTCGCCATCACGCTTGGGGCCGTAGACGCCGCCCTGGAAGTCCTCGGACTCGATGGTATCGATGAAGGTGTTAAAGCCTTCGTCGATCCACGCATCACGCCGTTCGTTCGAACCGACGATCATCGGGAACCATGTGTGGCCGATCTCATGCGCGGTGATCCAGAAGAGAACTTTGCCAACCTGGTCGGGACCGTCGAAGACGACGCCGGGATATTCCATGCCGGAGGTTGGGCCGCAGACGCTGATAGCGTTGGGCCAGGGATATGGGTACCAGCGTTGCGAGAAGTGCTCGACCGAATCTTTGAGGAACTCGGTAGAACGGCCCCACGCTTCGGGGCCCGCGGCTTCAGCCGGGTAGACGCTCTGCGCAAGCGCCGTATGCGCGGGCTTGCCGGCGCCGGCTGGGATGTTCATCCGGGCTGCATCCCACAGGAACGTGGTTGAGGCAGTAAAGGCAGCGTCACGCGTGGGGTCCATAACGAAGTGCCACGTCTTGGTGCCCGATGGTGGCGACGCAAGGTCGCGATTGACGTCATCGGCTGTGCGAATCATCACCGTTTTGTCGCTCTTGCGAGCTTCCGCGAGGCGGTCAAGCTCCGTCTTCGAGAGTACTTCCGCCGCGTTCACAAGCTCGCCTGAGCCGGAGACGATCATGTTCGCGGGAACGGTAACGAAGTAATCGAAATGGCCGTACTCAAGATAGAACTCGTTGCCGAGATAGGGCTGCGTATCCCATCCGCGCAGATCGTCATAGACGCACATGCGCGGGTACCA
>Ga0302313_10002382_pt1 | contig 13125 bp, 15 predicted proteins | sample III_Palsa_N2_2_FD_200454 | JGI IMG/M metagenome (GOLD analysis project Ga0302313, IMG submission 200454) | Peat permafrost microbial communities from Stordalen Mire near Abisko, Sweden - III_Palsa_N2_2 | ecosystem: Environmental > Terrestrial > Soil > Palsa > Peat permafrost | place: Sweden...
CCGGGGGTGGGGGATTGGGGGCGTCGACGATGCCGGAGCTCGAGGGCGTGGTGGAGGGCTGCGGGAGGGAATCGGTTGAAACCGAGTTGGTGGTGGGGAAGGTCGACGCCGTGGGGCTGGTGTTGGTGGAGCTGCCGTTGACGTTGTTCAGGGGTTGAACGGTGCCGGGGTTGGTAGGCAACGAGGTTTGAGTGGTGGTGACTATGCGGGGAAGTGGGGATTGCTGGATGCTGGTTGGAGGGGGCGGGTCTTCGTCGGGAGCGTCGTTGTAGATGGCGGCGGTGGGGCTGGGTGGGGTGACGCCGCCGGTGCGAGGGGTGAGGATGAGCTCGGAGGGGGCGTTGGTGGTGGATTCGCGGAGGAGCATGTTGCTGCCGGTGCCGCCGAGGAGGGTGGCGAGGATGGTGGAGGGCTCGGCGGGGCCGTAGTTGCCGAAGACGCGCTCGTCAGCGACGCCGCCGGTGATGGTGATGCCGACGAGGTGGGAGATGGAGCGGAGAATTTGGTTGAGGCTGGAGTTTTCGGCGTGGACGTCGATGAGGCCGGCGGCGTAGGTGACTACGGCGCGGTGGGGGCGGTTGTTGGAGGCTGCGTCCGATGTGGCGGAGATGGGGGAGAGCTGGTTTGCGGGAGATGGCAGCGCTGTGGGTGGGTTTGCGGGTAAGGTCTGGGCGTGGACGGTGGCGGCGGCGAGGGTGAGGATCGCGGCGGCGAAGGTGGCGCGTGATGGGGAGAACGAGATCATTCTGTATGAGTCTTCCGTTGGTGGGACGGGCTGGGATGCGGGAAGGTAGCCTGCCTCAGCAAGAATACCCTGTGGGTGGGTTTGGATTGAATTGCGGAGTGCAGCGATTTGAGGCAACTGGACTTGGGGCGGTTGCGTTCGTATGCTTTGCGGTAGCGCGTTTGGTGGGTTGGGTTCGCGTGGAGGCTTATGAGAGGTATTACGGAATTTGGTTTGGTGGTTGCGTTGGCGGCGGGGACGCTGGCGGCGCAGACTTGTACGACGCAGGCGGGGATGCAGGGACAGGTGCGGACGGCGCTGGCGGATACCGCGTTGATGCTTGGGACGGCGGTGAAGGCCGGTGATGCGAATGCCGTGAAGGCGGCCACAGTTGCGGAGTATGCGAACAACTTTGGGGCGATTGAGTATGCGATTGGTACGACCAGCCCAAAACTGAAGGGCGGGACGCTGCGGGTGACGCAGGTGTATGAGCTGGATGCGAGTGGGCGCAAGGCTGGGGATACGAGCGAGGCGGACTTTACGTGCCCGCTAAAGGGGACTTCGGCGGAGACGGACTTTTCTATTTCAGGGCTGCCGCCGGGAGTCTACGGTTTTGCGATGGTGGAGGTTGCGGGTGGGGACCATGCGTGGCTGCTGAGCTTTCTGCTGCAGCAGGAGGGCGAGGGTTGGAAGATGGCGGGGTTCTATCCTCATGCGCGAACGGCGGTGGGCAAGGACGGGCTTTGGTACTGGAATTCGGCACGGGAGCGGGTGAAGGCGAAGCAGCCGTGGCTGGCGTGGCTTGCGTATGACCAGGCGGATACGCTGCTGCGGCCGGCGAATTTTGTGTCGAGTACGAATTTGGACAAGCTGCGGGCGGAGCAACATGCGGCGGCTCCGGCGGGGATGGGCGACGGGATCAGCGGGCAGACGCCACTGGTGGTGAAGGCGGCCAATGGGCAGGAGTTTCACTTTACGGCGATGAGCAATGAGGCGGCGGCCGATGACCAGAGTTTGCACCTGGTGCTGCATTACGCGGGGACGCCGCTGGAGGGTGTGGAGGCGAACCATGCGCGGGATGTGGCGGCTGCGGCGGCGATGATTGCGGCGCATCCGGAGCTGCGGCAGGGGTATAGCGCGGTGGTGGTGTTTGGGGATGTTCAGGGGCAGAATCCTTCGGTGGTTTCGCTGCCGATGGCGGAGATTCGGTAGTCGGTCGAGGAGGGACAAAAGAGAGTTCTGAAAGTAGCGGCGCACCCCAAAACGTACCTCGGTTAAAGCCGCATTCCAACGGAGGCACTTACGGCACGGCTGAAGCCGTGCCCTTAACGAAAGAATCCTTTAAGCAGCTTCTGTAGCTGAATCGCTGGCAGTCGGATGAAACCCGAGGCTAAAGCCCCGGGGTACCTGTTTCGCTATTTGTGAATTTGCGGATTGTGGGTTGCCGAAGTGGGGAGTTTCGCGCAATCTTACTAAGGCGGTTCGCGGCGGAAGAACGGCGCGGAGCGACCTGACGGCATCTACCAAATAGGTAGAGCCAGGCGTAGATCCTTTGGAGAAGACGAATGCCCAATTCGCAGAAGAGTCTGGCCCAGGCAATTCGGGATAGAAGAGCGACCCCCAGTTTCGACGGTGAGCCGATACCGGCCAGCGATTTGAGACAGATTCTGGATGCGGGGCTGCATGCGCCTAGTGGATACAACATGCAGCCGTGGCGGTTCATCGTGGTGCAGCATCCTGAGCAGAAGAGACGGCTGCGGGCGGCGAGCTATAACCAGGCGAAGGTGGAAGAGGCCAGCGCGGTGATTGTGGCGTGCGGCGACCGCGACGGCTGGCGGAAAGACCTGGACGAGATGCTGCGGCTGGGACGCGCGGGTGGGATGCCGGAGAGCTACGCGTCGCAGGCAGCCAATAGCGTGCCGGCGTATCTGTCTAATATGTCGTATGACAATATGTCGGGCTGGCTGAACAAGATGGTGATGATGGCGTTTACGTCGATGATGCTGATGGCCGAGGTTATGGGCTATGACACGGCTCCGATGGAAGGCTTTGAGCAGCAGAAGGTTTGCGAGACGCTGAAGCTGCCGATGAGTTATTGGGTTGTTGGGTTGCTGGCGGTGGGACGGTTGAGCGGGCCGGATAAGTTCGATGGCGGGCGGTTCGATATATCGCATACTGTGTTTGGCGAAGAGTATGGCAAGCCATTGAAGTAGATCGCTTAGAGGCTAAAGTAGAGATATGAGAACTCTCGGGCGCTTGGTGGTGCTGGTGGTTTTGCTGGCCGTTGTGGTCGGGGTCGTGTTTTATAAGCGGCCGGTGTGGGTGGCGGAGCAGGGGACGCACGCAGGGTTGCTGCTGGCGCGGGTACAGAGCAACTATGTGCTGACGCCGGAGGGCCGCGTGCACTATTACGAGGCTGAGGCGAGTGTGCCGGGTGGCGGGATCCCGCTGGTGTTGGTGCATGGGCTGGCGGACCGCGATGAGAGCTGGGCGCCGATGCTGAAGCGGCTGAAGCGGGCGGGGTTCCATGTGTATTCGCCGGATTTGCTGGGGTATGGGCGTTCGCCGAAGCCGGATGGGTCGGATTACTCGATCGTGACGCAGGAGGCGTTTGTGATGGACTTCATCCAGGCGCTGGGGCTGCAGAAGCCGGATGTTGGCGGGTGGTCGATGGGTGGGTGGATTACGTTGAAGCTGGCGCTGGACCATCCGGAGATGTTGAACCGCGTGGTGGTGTATGACGCGGCGGGGACACGGTTCGAAGGGGCGGCTGACGTCGCTCCGCTTTTCCATCCGACCGATCCGGGGGACATCAACAAGCTGCTGGCGAAGATGGAGCCGGAGGCGAAGCCGCTGCAACGCTTTGTGGTGCGGGATGCGTTTCGGACGTTCCAGGAGATGCAGCCGGTCGTAGATAAGGGCGTGGCTTCGATGGAGACAGGCAAGGACCTGCTGGATGGGCGGTTGCAGGGGTTGCAGGTGCCGCTGCTGATCGTGTGGGGTGGTCTGGACGGGCTGATTCCGGTGTCGGCGGGTTATGCGATGCATGGCATGGTGCCGAGCTCGGAGCTGGATGTGGTGCAGGGATGTGGGCATCTCGCGCCGAAGACCTGCCCGGGCAGAGTGGCCGCAGCTACGGCGGATTTTTTGAAGGCTGATCCGGTGCCGGTGGGTGGGGTGAGGGTGTTGACGAATATGAGGTAGGCAGGGAATAGGGAGTAGGAAAGGCGCTAGGGTTTGCCCCAGGTGAAGGCGTCGGGTTGGCGGAGATTCAGGTGTTGGAGGACGCGGTTGACGTAGTTTTTTGCGATGTCGTCCAAGGTTTGGGGATGGTTGTAGAAGGTTGGGATTACGGGGAAGATGGTGGCGCCGGCTTCGGTGGCTGTGGCCATGTTGCGGATGTGGATTAGGTTGAGTGGGGTTTCGCGGACGCAGAGGATTAAGGGGCGGCGCTCTTTGAGACAGACGTCGGCGGCGCGTTCGATGAGGTTCTGCGCCAAGCCGTGGGCGATGCCGGCTAGCGTGCCCATGGAGCAGGGCAGGACGATCATGGCGTCGGTGGGGTAGGACCCGCTGGCGACGGAGGCTCCGATGTCGTCGTGGGCAAGCTGGGTGATCTTGGTGGACGGGCTGCCGAGGAGTTTTTCGACTAATGCATTGCGGCCGTTGAGGCTGGATTCTTCGGCGAGGACGCGGAGGGCGCTGGGGCTGACGACGAGGTTGACGTGGGCGATGCGGGGGTCGGCTTCGAGCGCGAGGAGCATCTCGCGGGCCAGGATGGAGCCGCTGGCTCCGGTGATGGCGAGCGTTAGATTTCTACCTTCGATATTTTCACCCGCGACTCCGATTGATTTTTGCATCCTATTTATTATCGCGCATGCTTTCGCGGTCTTTTAACGCGACTTTTGATGGGATGCTGCGGTTTAATGAGAGCAGGTGTTGGCGCGCTCGAAGTTCGCTGCGCACGATACGTGTGACCGACGACTGTGACGGAACGACGTTTTCCCGGCGACTCAGGAGACATCGATGCGAATTCAGAGAAGGCACGGGCGACCGCGGGGCCTGGGGAAAGTTCTAGGTGGGGCTTGCTGTTTGCTGCTGCTTTGCGCTTCGGCGCAGGCTTCTGTGGCAGTGCTGTTGGAACAGCCGTATGGCAGGTTGGGGATCTTCAATGGGGCGGGGCATTCCGCGATTTATCTGGACCATGTGTGTGCAGCTTCGCCGACGGAGTTGAGGCCGTGCCGCGAGGGTGAGTTGGGTGTGGTGATCAGCCGGTATGACGGGATCGGGCACTATGACTGGCTGGCGATGCCGTTGATGGCGTATCTGTATGCGGTGGATTCGGCGGATGAGATTCCGGCGACGATGGACAGGGCGACCGAGGTGGCGATGCGGGACGCGTACCGGCGGGAGCATCTTGAAGACGTAGCTCCGGACACGGCGGATGGCGGTGCGCCGGACGGGAACTGGTATGAGTTGGCGGGTGCGGCTTATGATCGCGCGATCTATGGGTTCAGCGTGAAGTCGACTGCGGAGCAGGATGCAGCGTTGATTGCGCGGTTCAACGATCGCAAGAATGTGGAGCGGTATAACGGATTTTTTGTGAATTGCGCGGATTTTTCGAGGGCGACGATCAATAGTTTTTATCCTCATGCGGTGCGACGGAACTTTATCGCTGATTTGGGCATTACTTCGCCGAAGGAGGTGGCGCGAGGACTGGCGCACTATTCGGCGAAGCATCCGGAGGCGGGATTGCAGGTGTTTCTGATTCCGCAGGTGAAGGGCGATTTGCCGCGTAGCCATTCTGCGCAGGGTGTGACGGAGGGGATTTTGAAGAAATATGGCGTGCCACTGGTGGTGCTCTCGCCGGTGACTACGGCGGTAGTGTTTGTGGCGTATGTGGGGCAAGGAAGATTCGCGATGCCGAAGGATGCAACGGTGATTGACCTTCGTGATGCGCCTTCGATGGCGTTCCTTGATAGTGATCCGACTGTGGACTTTATTGTGAAGGCTTCGGGTGGAGTGGAGAAGCCAACGAGTCTGCGGACGATCTCGGTGGCGGCAGTGCCGAACGGTAGCAACTAGCTTTCCGGCTGCGAGAGGGCGAAGGCGATTAGGGTGGGGCCTTCGAGGTCGGTGCGGTGCTCGGCTGCGGCTATGAGAGATTCTTCGAGTGGACGCCAGCTTTGGTCCATCTCGCAGCGGACGACTTCACTTTCAGGGGCGTTGATGAAGCAGAGTTCGCAGACGGCGAGACCGTTGTCTTCGTTGCGGAGGGGTGGGCCGAAGGTACGGCACTGGACGGGGCGAGCAGCGTAGAGGTCGCAGGTGCCGGTGGTGGGATCGAGGACGGGGCAGGGCTCGTCGTTGGCGAATTCGTCGAAGGCGGCCTCGTGGTGCTCTTCGGTGAAGAGGATGCCGGTGATGGGGTTGCCTGGGAAGTCGCGGGTGAGGCGGGTGCGTGCGGCCTGGGCGCGGGTGCGGATGTGTGCGGCGAGAGCAAGAGGAGCGGCTTTGAGGCCGGCGCGGAGGTTTTCGGCGTCGAACTGCGAGATGGGGAAGACGCCGATGCAGCACTGGTGGCAGCCTGGCTTGCAGGCGAGCCAATCGCCGGAGCGGGCGGTGGTGGAGGCTAACGCGGCGTCGAGGATGGGAAAGAGCATAGGGCGGGATTAGGGAAGAGGGATTAGGAGAAACGGGAGGGTTAGGATTTATGCTGACAGCAACCAAGTTACGCGATTTGTACTCAGAAGAGGCACATGAATTATCGGGAAAAGCCTTTAGGGAAGAATGTGCGCTTTCTGCTTCCTTCGCTGAAGTTGAAGGAACCTTGCGCCAGCGGTGAGACGGTGGAACAGTCAGTCCATGCGTTTTTGATGGAGCAGTTCGGTGGGTATACGGCGACTGCGGCGAATGTATTTGGGTATTGGCGTGAGGCGGATGGGGGTTACTCGTATGGAGAACATCGCGAGTTTACCGTGGCGCTGCCGCATGGAGAAGGGCTGGCGGCACTGAAGGATTTTCTGGGTCGGACGGCGCGGGTGCTGGGGGAGAAGTGCCTGTATGTGGAGGTCGCAGGTGAGGGAATTCTCCTGTACGATAGCGACAGCCATATGGATGAAGGTGGGTTGTGCTTTTAGGTAATTCATTTATTTCTGTGCAATATTGCACAGAAATAATGTTCGCTATATGACAATCTAAACGAAACTTGGTCTGCCTGCGGCGATCTCAAGTCGTCCGGGCTGCATACGCTTTGCGTTGCTGAGCAAGCTTCGATATCTCCATTGCGAAGCCGAACGGGGGCGTTTCAATGGGTGAAGTGAAGAAGAAGATCGCGTTCGATGTCGCCGATTTTCTGGCGAGTTCAGGGCTGGGACGAAAGATCGTCCAGATCAAGGCGAAGCGTCCGTTTTTCAGCCAGGGGAACGCGGCTGATTGTGTTTTCTACCTGCAGAGCGGACGAGCCAAGCTGACGGTGGTGTCGGACCAAGGCAAAGAGGCGACGATTACGCTGCTCACTGTGGGAGACTTCGTGGGTGAGGAGTCGATTGCGGGGGCGATGGGGCTGCGGCTGGCGACAGCGACGGCGATTACCAATTGCGTGGCGCTGAAGATCGATCGCGAAGAGATGACGCGGGTGTTGCACTCGGAGCATGCGTTTTCCGATTTGTTCTTGAGGTTTCTGCTGGCGCGCAGCATGCGGACGCAGGCTGATCTGGTGGACCAGCTTTTCAACTCAAGCGAGAAGCGGCTGGCGAGGATTCTGTTGCTGATGGCTGAGTTTGGAAAGCCGGGCGAGCCGGAGACGCTGATTCCACAGATCACTCAGGAGTCGCTGGCGGCGATGATCGGGACGACACGGTCGCGGGTGAGTTTCTTTATGAACCGGTTTCGCAAGCTGGGGTTTGTGGAGTACAACGGGCGGATCAAGGTACACAAATCATTGCTGAATGTGGTGCTGCACGATCATTTGCCGGAACAGAACGCGAAAAAACCGGAAACCCCAATGACGCCGCCGGCGAAAAAGAAGCTGGCTGCGAATATTCATCCAATGTGAGCAATAGGACACAGCAATAGTCGGACATCGGACAGACAATGGGAATCAGAACGATGCACTTTGGAGGGTATGAGATGCCCGAGGCCCCGATTAAACTTTTGATTGTTGACGATGAACCGGCTACACGAACGACCCTATCGCAGATTTTCGTCATGATGGGGCATAGCGTCCGGAGCGCGGCGGATGGGTTTTCCGCGTTGGAACAGATTCGGGATTCGATGCCGGATGTTTTGTTGTCGGACCTGAATATGCCGGGGATGTCGGGGTTTGAGTTGCTTTCCGTAGTGCGGCGGCGGTTGCCGGGTATCTATGTAATTGCGACCAGTGGCGCCTATAACGGCGACACGGTTCCACCGGGCATCGCGGCGGATGCGTTCTATCAGAAGGCGACGAACTTTCGTTCGCTGGTGAGCCTGATGGAGAACGCGACCCGAGCCTCAGAGAGACCGTCGCGAGGTCTTAGCCCTGAGGTGCCTATGTGGCTCCCGAGAAGCCAGGATAAGGTTTCCGGTGAGGCATATGCGATGATCTGCTGCCCGGAGTGCCTGAGAGCGTTTGAGCAGCCGGTTCCTGTTACGGATTTTCTGATCACCCAAAAAGAGTGTGTTTATTGCAAGACGCCGATTCACTATGCGATCGTGCAGCCGCTTGATCCGAAGACGTCACAGCCGTTTGGGCGGGGACGGAACGGTGCGCGGCTGGCACGGAGCGTCGCGGAGCTGTTTGGAGATATAGATAACGAGAGAGACGGCGACGAACGCGTCTGTGCGTGAGTTCGTATGGTGCTATCTAGCCATCGGCGAGGACCCTGGCAAAGACTTCATCGATGTTCGTTAGCTGACGATTGACATCGAAGGCGGCAGAGAGTTTTTCGGGGCTGAGGCGAGCGGTGATCTCTGGGTCGGATTCTATGAGGGTGCGGTAGTTGAGGTCGTTCTGCCAGGCGTTCATGGCGTGGGCCTGGACGAGGCGGTAGGCATCTTCGCGGCTCATGCCGGAGGCGGCGAGATCAATGAGGAGTTGGCCGGAGTAGATGAGGCCGCCGGTGAGTTCGAGATTCTTCAACATGCGTTCCGGGTAGACGAGCAGGCGCTCGATGAGGGTGGCGGTTTTGTCCAGGAGATAGTCGGCGAGGATGGTGGTATCGGGTAGGATGACGCGTTCGGCGGAGGAGTGCGAGATATCGCGCTCGTGCCAGAGGGCTACGTTTTCGAGCGCCACCTGGGCGTTGCCGCGGACGACGCGGGCGAGGCCCGAGATGTTTTCACAGGTGATGGGGTTGCGTTTATGGGGCATCGCGCTGGAACCCTTTTGCTTGGCGGAGAAGAACTCTTCGGCTTCGCGGACTTCCGTGCGCTGGAGGTGGCGGATTTCGGTGGCGATCTTATCAAGCGACGAGCAGAGGACGGCCAGGGTGGTGATGTACGCCGCATGGCGGTCGCGCTGGAGGACTTGCGTGGAGATGGACGCGGCTGTAAGGCCGAGGGAGGCGAGGATAGCCTCTTCGTGTTCGGGCTTGAGCTTGCCGAAGGCACCGACGGCGCCGGAGATCTTGCCGACGCGGAGATCGGCGGCGGCAGCGTCGAAACGCTTGAGATTGCGGCCCATTTCGGAGTACCAGAGCAGGAGTTTCATGCCAAATGTGGTGGGTTCGGCGTGGACGCCATGGGTGCGGCCGATGGTGGGGGTGTGCTGGAATTCGATGGCGCGCTTGCGTAAGACGTCGCGAAGTCGGACAATGCTAAGACGAATCAAATCAGAGGCTTGCGTGATTGCCAGAGCTTGAGCGGTATCGACTACATCTGTGGAAGTGAGACCGTAATGGAGCCAACGAGCAGAAGGACCGGCTGTTTCAGCGACAGCGGTGGTGAAGGCGAGGACATCGTGACGGGTGTCGGCCTCAATTTCATGGATCCTCTGGACGGTGAAACTGGCGCGCTCACGGAGTTCTGCAGCGGCTTCTACGGGCACGATTCCGGCTCGGGCAAGGGCATCGGTTGCGGCGAGCTCGACCTTGAGCCAGTTGCGGTACTTACTTTCTTCGGACCAGATGATGGCCATCTGTGGACGGGTGTAACGGTCGATCAAGGCGGCTCCTAAGGGTGGTTCTATTCCAGTGTAATCGTCTGCCGGAGGACGGCGTATTGGCGTATGGCTTTGAGGGGATGCGTGGAAGTATCGCGAAACGATATAATTGAGAGGTAAAGCGAATGGACATCATGGAAGAAGAAGTTGGCACGACCGAAAATATTCCTCGACTGAGTGAACTTGCGGATTTTCGCTACCAGTTGCGTACGTTCCTTAGCTTTAGTGAGAGCGCATCGGAGACGTGCGGAATTGCGGCGCAACAGTATCAGTTGATGCAGGTTATTGGGGCGGTGCCGCCGGAGCAGCAGACTTCGATCAGCTATATTGCGGAGCGGATGGTTCTGCGACACAACAGCACGGTGGAGCTAGTGGACCGTGCGGAGCGTGCCGGGTTGGTCGAGCGCAAGCATGATGAGAACGATCTGCGGCGGTCGCTGGTGGAGCTTACGCCGCAAGGGTGGGAGATTCTGCAGAAGTTGGTGGCGCTGCATCTGGTGGAGGTTCAACGGCAGAGCGATGGGCTGATACGGTCGCTGCGCAAGTTGCAGGCGCCTGTGACGGGAAGCCGGCGGAAAAATGAAAGTGGAGACGACGGGAAATAATGACGGAGCCCCTGGCCGGCAAGTTGCGAGACTATTCGGCGGATAGCCGGATTCTTTATGTGAGCGTGTTGGCCGCAGGGTTGGGTGCTGTGAGTGCGGTGGCGGCGTGGGCGCTGCTGGAGATGATCGCTCTCAGTACGAACGCGTTTTATTTTCACCGGCTGAGCGTGCAGGAAGTCGACCCGTGGCAGGCGGGCAGGCACTGGTGGTTGCCGCTGATGCCAGTGCTGGGCGGGCTGATTGTGGGGGTGGTGGCGAGGTATCTTTCGCCGCGGGTGCGCGGGCATGGAATGCCGGAGGCCGTGGAGACGATTGTGTTTGGTGGAGGCAAGGTGCAGCCACGGGTGGCGGTGCTGAAGCCGGTTGCTACGGCGATCTCGATTGGATCGGGTGGGCCGTTTGGGGCTGAGGGGCCGGTGATCATTACGGGCGGGGCGATTGGGTCCGTATTGGGGCAGTTGCTGCCGATGACGGACTCTGAGCGGACCGTGTTGATGGTATCGGGTGCGGTGGCGGGGATGGCAGCGACGTTCAACTGCCCGATGTCAGCAACGCTGCTGGCCGTGGAGATTTTGCTGTTCGAGTGGCGGCCGCGATCGCTGGTTCCGGTGGCGATTGCGTGCGTGACGGCGGGGGCGGTGCGGCGGCTGATGCTGGGACCGCAGAGCCTGTTGCAGATGGCGCCAACGGGTGCGCCGGTGTATCACTCCGCGATGCTGGGCGCGTTGGCGGTGGGGATTATTGCTGCGTTTGTGGCTGCCGGATTGAGCAAGGCTGTGCACTTTTGTGAGCACTGGTTTGCGAAGATTCCGATCCACTGGATGTGGTATCCGGCGATTGGCGGGATTGGTGTGGGGCTGGGCGGGTTGATCTTTCCGCGGGCGCTGGGAGTGGGCTATAGCGTGATCCAGCAGATGATCTCGGGCGACAACGGATGGAAGCTGCTGGCGGGGATTTTGGTGGTGAAGAGCGCGATCTGGGTGTTTTCGTTGGGATCGAATACGGCGGGCGGTATTCTGGCGCCGCTGCTGATGATTGGCGGTGCGCTGGGTGCGGCGCTGGGGCATCTGATGCCGGTGATGTCTACCGGAGCGTGGGTGCTGGTGGGGATGACGTCGGTGCTTTCCGCGGCGATTGGGGCACCTTTGACCTCTGCGATGCTGGCGCTGGAGCTGACGCATAATGGCGGGCTGATGCTGCCGGTGCTGCTGAGTTGCGTGGCGGCCTATGCGGTGAGCGTGCTGGTGATGCCGCGGTCGATGCTGACGGAGGGGCTGAGCCGTCGAGGGCTGCACCTGAGCCGGGAGTTTGGCGTTGACCCGTTGGAGACGATGCTGGCGAACCAGGCGATGCATACGAGCGTGTTTGCGCTGAATGATAAGGCCACGCGCAGGGATGCGGCGGAGTGGCTGCAGAAGATGAATGAGCGCGGGGCGGAGGCGTGGTCACACTGGCAACGGATCTTTCCGTTGGTGGATGGCGATGGCAGGCTGCATGGGATTCTGACGAGGTCGCAGATGATGGAGGCGGCGAAGCAGGAGGATCTTTCTGTGCCGCTGGTCGAGTATGGTACAAAGACGCCCACGGCGGTGACACCGGGTACAACGCTGCGTGCCTGCGCGGCGCTGATGGCGAAGAGCAAGCTGACCTCGTTTCCGGTGGTGGATGGAGGCAAGCTGGTGGGTGTGTTGACTATCGAAGACCTGCTGAAGGGACGCAGCGAACAGGCGCATCGCGAGCAGGACCGCGAGCGCGTGTTGCGCCTGCGGTGGCCGTTCAGTAATAGCGCGGCGCGGGATTTGCCTGCTTCGCCGGTGATTGCCGATGAGAAGGAAAGCCTTGAGGACTATTAGGAGACGGTGACGCCGAAGAGCTCGGCCATCTCGTCGTAGAGGAAGCCTTCGCCGGGCTTGTAGGGTTGAATCCACTTGCCGTTGAGGACGAACTGGGGGATGGCGCGCTTGCCTGTGTTGGCGATGACGGCGTCGGCGGCACCGGGGATGCGCTCAATGTCGATCTCGGTGAAGGGGATGGAATGTGTGGTGAGGAAGCGCTTTGCCTCGCGGCAGTCGCGGCACCAGTTTGCTGAGTAGACGAGAAGCTCCATAGCTTTATTCTCGCCGATATGCAGTGATATTGCACGTGTGAGGAGAATGCGCATCTCATGGGGAGAGATTGTCATTTGAATCAAAGCCGAGGTTTTTCGTGGCGGAACGAAGCGGGAAGTCGAGACGTCCGAAGAGCAGATTCGCGATGAGCCGTAGTGCGGTTTGGTGGGCGAGTGGGTGCGGCCTGGTGCTGGTGTTGTTGCTGGCCGTGGGTTTGCCGGTGGTGAATGAGCATTGGCCGTATCGCTATAAGAATGTGAAACCGATGCTGGAGAGCGTGCTGGCGAGCAAGCTGAAGATCGACAAGTACCACCGGACGTATTTCCCAAGGCCCGGCTTTGTGGCTTCGGGGCTGACGCTGACGCGCGATGCGTCTCCGAACGGCTTGCCGGTGGGGACGGCGAAGGATCTGATCGTGGAGGGAAGCTGGATCGATCTGCTGCTGTTACGCAGCCGGGTACAGTTGGTGGACATTGTGGGGATGAAGGTGGTGATTCCGCCGCAGGGAAGTGCGGCGATCAAAGCTAATTTCCCGGCGGGCAGCAG
>Ga0302313_10002383_pt1 | contig 13124 bp, 15 predicted proteins | sample III_Palsa_N2_2_FD_200454 | JGI IMG/M metagenome (GOLD analysis project Ga0302313, IMG submission 200454) | Peat permafrost microbial communities from Stordalen Mire near Abisko, Sweden - III_Palsa_N2_2 | ecosystem: Environmental > Terrestrial > Soil > Palsa > Peat permafrost | place: Sweden...
GTGGAACGGCGGTGGAAATCATGAGCCGGAGCTGCTTGCCGGATGCTACCGGCGATGCATGGAACTGGCGCGGGAGCACCATGTGAAGACGATCGCGTTTCCAGCGGTTTCGACTGGGGTCTACCACTATCCGAAAGGGCCAGCGACGGAGATTGCGGTGAGGGTCTGCCGGGAAATGGCGGATAGCTGTGGGGTGAAGCGAGTGGATTTTTGCTGCTTCGATGAAGCGACCGCGATGCTCTACGAGCGGGCGCTTGGGGAAGCGTAGATCTTTGGGGAAAGTAGATCTTCTAATCGCCGGGGATATGGGCGTAGGTGGTATCCCAATGGCCGAGGATGTTATGCAGCACAGTGCTGCCGCATAGCCACGCCGATTCCAACGCCAGCCTGCTACCGATGTAGGGCGCTGTGAGGGATTCGACTGCGTTATGGCCGGGCCGCGGCATGGAGTAGTTACTGGCCGTGCGCAGCACCATCACGCGGTCCACATCGACGCGGTGCATAGCGCTAAGCCGTTCCAGCGCATTCATGAAGCCGGAGTCTTCCATCTCGGTCATGGCGAAGGTTCCTTTGCCCTGCGTGTAGAGGCGCACCCAGTCTTCGGCGAACTTCGTCATGACCGCGCCGTGCCAATAGTCGTCAGACGCGAAGGTATCGCCCATAAGAACAAACGGAGGCTTCTGCGCCTCGGGAAAGCCGGTAAATCCAGCGCGAAATGCAGCAACTTTGGGGTCGTCGCCGAGATTGAGGCTCCTGGTCTGCGCAAACGCCCATGCGGCGAGCTTTGGGTTCAGCGTATAGAGGTTGGAACGCATCCATGAGGATGTCGGAACCTCAAGCGGGTTCGCGGGGTTGGCAGAGGCTATGGCAGGAGGGATCAATTTGGGGTTGCCGCTGTTAGGGAAGAAGCCATACGGCCAATCAGCAGGTGCGTCGCGAGGATCGAGATAGCGGGAGACGTCGTTGAGGACGTAGTGAGCCCAGGCGGCGGAGCCCATCGACGCAACGTGCGGATCGACACCGGCGATGCCGTTGATCAGGAAGTAAGCATGTGTGAGATCGAAGCGCGGGTCGAGGCCGAGCGCCATCATAGACGCGGTGGAGTTGACCAGCGTTGTGCCCGAAATGATGCCGAGCACGGTGTGATCCTTGTTGGTGCGAAGCGGATGCTGGCCTGCCGGCAGGTTTGGACCGCCGGGGAAGTCGAGAACTTCGTCGAGGTGCTCGCGTTCGACCCAGAACTGAAACTCGCCGGGAATGTCGCCGGTGTCGTTGCCAATCTCAAACGTGGTGACGATGACGGCGCGGATGGGCCAGGGCTTCGCCGCGGTTTGCGTGCGCGCGATAGCAGGTGCGATCAAGGCAAGAAGAGAGACACAAAGAGTGCAGACGCGCATGCGAGGCTCCTGAAGGCAAGAGTTTGATGGAGCTTCTAGGGTAGCGCATAGTGGAAACTACTTCGTCAGATGCTTCTGCGCGAGGGCCAGAAAATTGGCTGTCATGGTGCAAGTAGAAGCGGCGCGTATGCCGGAGTCCACCGTTGTGCGGGCCGTGGTTTGCACCTCGCGATAGACCGTGCCGGGAATGGCAAGGTTTGCAAGGCACGCGGGGACAAGCGAAACGCCAAGACCTGCGGCAACGAGGCGTACGACAGTAGGGAACTGCGGGGCTTCCTGCACGATGTTTGGCGTAAAGCCGGCGCGTTCGCAGCAATCGATGGTGCGGTCGTACGCGAGCGAGCCGTGATGGCGCGCGAAGAGGATGAAGCGTTCTCCGGCGAGGTCTTTCATGCGCAGGCTGGTGCGCGTGGCCAACGAGTGGCTTTCCGGCAAGACGGCGAGGAAACGCTCTTTGAGCAGCGTGTTGATCTCGATGCCCTCGGTGGGGTCGCCGTCGCGTAGAAAGGCGAGATCGATGGTGCGGTCCAAAAGCGCCGCGAGTTGTGCAGAGGTAACGAGCTCGCGGAGGCGCAGTTCGACCTTTGGATAGCGGCGGCGGAAGGCTTGAATCGCAAGCGGCAGGTTGGTGAACATGACCGAGCCACTGAAGCCGACGGTGAGTGTACCTTCTTCGCCGCGTCCAAGGCGGCGAACCTGCGCAAGGTCATCACGAACTTTGTCGAGCGTGTCACGAGCGCGCGTTGCGAGCATGGAACCGGCAGGCGTGAGGCGTACGCCGCGCGTGGTGCGGACAAAGAGCGGGTGGCCGAGAAGCTGCTCAAGCTTCTTGATTTGCTGGCTTAGCGGCGGCTGCGCAATGCCGAGTTGTTTTGCAGCCTTAGTGAAGTGAAGGGCTTCGGCGACGGCAAGGAAGTAGCGGAGATGGCGAAGCTCGATCTCTTCACTCATATCCAGCGAGTCTGAATGCTTATGTTTCACCTATTGGACATCTTAGCCGGTTCTTCGTAGCGTGGAAATACGAGGTGCGAGATGGCAGCCACGGAAATAACGGAAGCAGTCGGCACACAGAACGCAGTACTCAGCATGAGGGAGTTTCAGCCGGGAGACGAAGCGGCATTTCGACGGCTGAACGAAGAGTGGATTGTTCGCTACTTCAAACTCGAACCGAAGGATGAGTACGCCTTCGCAAATCCGAAGGAGACGATTCTCGATCGCGGCGGAAGAATCTTCTTCGCGGTGCGCGGCGAAGAAGTGCTGGGTACTTGCGCTCTGCTCGTAATGGGTCCGGGAGAGTTTGAAGTGGCAAAGATGGCGGTGACGCCCGCAGCTCGCGGGTTGGGCGTGGGACGATTTTTGCTGGAAGGCGTCGTGGCTGAAGCGAAGGCCTCCGGTGCCAGGAGACTGTACCTCGAAACCAACCACGCACTGACGCCCGCAATTCATCTTTACGAGCGCGTTGGATTTGAAAGACTACCGCCGGAGCGGGTGGTGCCTTCGCCATACGCACGGGCGGATGTGTACATGGAGATGTGGTTGGCGGCTTAACCCCAGTCATCGCGAACCGCGGCCTGATCCGCGAAGACCTGCTCGAACTCGTCCGTCTTCTTGACGAGGATGTCGCCCAGGAGCTCAGCCTGGCGCAGCACGATCGCCTGCAAACGAACCAGCTCCAGCATTGCGAGAAACGTGCAGATGAGCGCGCGTTCGGATTTTGTGGTGGCGAGCATGCGGCGCAGGCTGATGGGTTTGTCTTCCATCAGCAGGCGGCGTTTGACGAAGTCGATCATCTGCGCGACGGTGACGGAGTCCTCGTCGATGGAGTGGACGGGGCGCTCGCGCAGGCGGGTGAGGATGTCCTGAAACACGCGTACGAGATCAACGGTATCGGCATCGATTTCGCGCTCGCCGTCGGCGGATTCAAGACCCGCATCACGCAGGAAGCTCTTCATGCCGGGTTGCGACCATGTCGCTTCTTCGAGCATTTGTTTCTGCTGCAGCATCTGCGCCGCGGCTTTAAAGCGCTCGTGCTCAAGCAGCCGTTCCACGAGCTCCCGGCGAGGATCATCGTCAGTGCCTGCGGCTGCGGCAAGCGGATCGCGCGGCAGCAGCGTCTTTGACTTGATGTGAATCAGCAACGCCGCGACATAGACAAACTCTCCGGCGGCATCGACATCGGTCTGTTTGAGGTTGTGGGTGTACTCGAGAAACTGCGCGGTGATGCGTGCGATGGGGATGTCGTAGATATCGATATTCTGCTTGCGAATGAGGTCGAGCAGAAGGTCGAGGGGCCCATCGTAAACCCGGCCGACGGTGATGGAGAAAGGCGATTGCGAAGCTTCTTCGGCCTGCCTGTCTTTCTCTTTCTGGGTGAGCTTTTTGGGCTCTGGTGGCAGCGGTGTTGCGGGGGATTGCAGGGCGAAGGGTTCCTGCCTGGCCTCAGGCGCGGCGTCTTCCAGTATGGGAACGGCGGGTGCTGCCGACTGTTCGGGACGTGGGGTGATATCGTCGAACTCTTCGGTGAGGCCTTCCGGTATTTGCGCTTGCGGATCAGAGGATTCCATAGACCTGCTCCGTCTCAGTAATGTCGATAGGTTGGGCATGAGGAAGGTGCAGCCAGTACTTCCCCTGATCACGCGCGACTGAGAATACAAGATCGTTCTTGCCGGCGGCCTTTTTTGCGGCAATCCACGGTGCGAGATACAGCTTCTGCGGAACGATGAAGTCGTGGATATGTTGCGTACTGTCCCAACATAGCAGGATAAGCACCTCATACGATTTTGCCTTAACCGCAAAGATCCAAGCCCCGTCTGTGCCATTTTGTGCCGCAGCCGCAACACAAACGCGGCGTTTGTTGAGGGTTAGCCAAATTCCTTCCGATTCCGGCTTGAGTTGGATTTCCGTGGGGAGAATATCTTTGCGCCACACTTCGCGCAGGTTGCGCGAGAGTACGGCTGGTTGAAGTCCCAGCCACCCGCGATACTCCGAAAGGTCGCGAGCGGCTTTTGGATCGGATGAGGGCAGGAAAGGGCGTTCCGTGCGAATTCCAGACATGTCTCTGGAGAGACCAGTTGCCGCACGCAACTCCTTCATAACGCCTTTGGCTGTGGTCTCGGCGCGGTGGGAGCCATTTTCGAGCACTTCCCATACGGTGTCCGGCTTCTGCTCCAACTCTTCACGCCGCTTTTGGATGGGAAGAACGACTGTCGCGATAGAAAGTCCTGCCAGATGTTTGCACTCGTCGCAGCGTATGGATGCGTTAACGCATCCGGTGCGGATGTGCTGGTCAACCTCGACCTTGGAGAAGATGCGATGCAGATCGGCTACAGGACAAATTTCAGGATTGCCTGGGTCCTTCTGCGTGGGACGCTGACCGCCGTTGGTCATCCCGTGCATTTTTTTCAAGATCACGTCATAAGGATCGGACAGGTAGATCGCATTGCCGTAGCTCTTTGACATTTTCCGGCCATCCAAGCCGGGAAGCTTCGGGGAGGCGGTCAGGAGCACCTGGGGTTCGGGTAACAGAAGACGTTCGGGATCCAGCTCGGTGTCGGCGAAACCCATATTCTCTGGGTTCTGCACACCAGTAACGACCCTCTTGGGGGAATAGAGCTGGTTGAATTTGCGAGCGACCTCTCTGGTCAACTCTACGTGCGCTACCTGATCGGCACCGACCGGAACGAAGTTGGGACGATAGAGCAGGATGTCTGCGGACTGGAGCAATGGATAGCCGAGAAAGCCATAGGTGTTGAGGTCTTTTTCTGCAAGCTGTGCCTGCTGATCCTTGTAGGTGGGGACGCGTTCCAGCCAGCCCAGAGGCGTGAACATGCTGAATAGCAGATGGAGTTCAGCATGTTGCGGCACATGGGACTGCACAAACATCGTGCATTTTCCGGGATTCAGTCCGGCGGCAATGAAATCGACGGCGACGTCGAAGATGCTCTGCTTGAGGCGGCTGGGATCGGCGTAATCGGTGGTCAGCGCGTGGAGATCGGCAATAAAGAAGTAGCAGTCGTAGTCATGCTGCAGGCGTACCCAGTTGTAGAGCGCGCCCATGTAGTTGCCGAGGTGCAGTCTGCCGGTGGGTCGCATGCCCGAAAGGACGCGGGGACGTGGAACGGATCGTGGTGTGGTGGGGCTCATGAGTCGAGGTTAAGGATACATGGGGGGCGCTAAACGCGATATTGCGTGCCAAACCAGCGTTCGATCGATTTCTGCGCCGCACCCAGGTCTGGCTGCGAGTCGGTGGCCCATGCTACGAAGCCGTCGGGTCTTGCGAGCAGGGCCGTGAGTCCTTTACTGTCTTTTGCTTTTGCGGAGAGATAGGTCAATGGGTCGTCGTCTGGGAGGGCGAGTGTGCTGAGGTTTTTGTCTTCGGTAAGGTCGAGCAAGAGGCCTTTGCCTTTGTGCAGGTGTTCGCCGAGGCGTGTTCCATCTTCCAATTCGAGGTCGGGCGCGCTGTAGCCGATGAGAGGATGGTCGCCGGGCAGGTCGTAGCGCATGGAGTCGTAGCGTATGGATAGGCCGGATATCTTCTCGACAAAGTAGGTTGTGGCGTCGCGCGTCTGGATGAGATCGCGGATGACGGAGGCTATGGCGCGGGCGTAAGGGTCGGGCCGCATGATGGCGACCTGGGCGCGTGTCCAATCGAGCGCCCATGCGCCTATGGGATGACGCTCCTCGGTGTAGGTGTCGAGAAGCCCCTCCGGCGCCCAGCCTTGGATGGTGGCGGCCAGCTTCCAGCCAAGATTCATCGCATCGCCGATGCCGGTGTTCAGACCCTGACCGCCGAGAGGCGAGTGGACATGCGCGGCGTCTCCGGCGAGCAGAACGCGGCCTTTGCGATAGGTTGTGGCCTGGCGCGCGCGATCGGTGTAGGTGGAGGCGACGTCCATGGAGGTGAGCGTTACATCGGTGCCGGAGACACGGCGAAGGACGGCTTGCAGGCTTTCGAGCGTGACGATGCTGGTTCGGTCGAATGCGGCGTCGTCGAAGTCGATTACGCCGATGCGACCCGGACCGGGGCCAAGGACGTACATACCGGCTTCCGTTAAATTGAAGCCGGTCTGTAGCTTTTCAGGGTCGGCGATTTTGACCGAAGCTGTGTAGCCCGTGAACTCGGGCTCCGTGCCGGCGAATTCAAACCCAGCGAGCTTGCGCACGATGCTGCGGCCACCATCGCAACCGACCAGCCAGCGGGCTTCAAAGGATTCGTCTCCGGCGTGGACAGTGACACTGGTTTCGTCTTCGGTGAAGTTCGTGACGGCCATGCCGCGACGTAGATCGACCCCTAGCTGCTGGGCTCGTTCAGCGAGCAGTAGTTCGATGGCTTCCAGGCTGACCATGCCGCCGGAGGCAGATGGACCGGGAATGGCGTACTTCCGGTCGGAGAGATCGACCTTGTCCATGCTGAGCATGATGCCGGCGAAGTGGCCGCCGAAACGAGGAGCCGGGGGTGAATCGGTGGGCCCGGTTCCGCGAAGATCAATGCCGGGCGTCGGGCCGGGAGACATCCAGCCGAGAGCGCTGGCGCGAACGCCGTCGAGGAGTCCACGGCGGTAGAAGGCTTCAACGGAGGGAAAGTTGAGGCCGCGCATGCCCATCCAACCAGCCTTCAGCGGCGAGTGGGGATCCGGCATTCGTTCCAGAACAAGAACGGAGACTCCGGCCAATTGAAGCTCACATGCAAGAAACAGACCAACGGGACCGCCACCTGCGATAACAACGTCATACATTATTTCGATACGTCCGATTCCACAAATTAGCTACATCCTTTTGTACGAAGGCAGGCCCTGCGTTGTTCCAAGATGATGTTTAGCTGAGGACGACCGCCATCGCGAACCCGTCGTAGCCTTTGCTGCCGACGGTTTGGAGAGCTGTGGCAGCAAGACGCGGCTCGGCGGCGAGAAGTTCGAGGAACTGGCGAGTGCCCTGGACGCGGGGATCATGGTGGCTGGGATCGAGGATAGCTCCGTCGCGGACGACGTTGTCTGCGAGGATGAGGGTGCCGGGGCGGGAAAACTTGAGGGCCCAGGGTAGGTAGTTGGGGTAGTTGTCCTTGTCGGCGTCGATAAAGATCATGTCGAACGGCTCGGGGTTTTCGGTCGCCAGCTGCGCGAGCGAGCCGAGAGCGGCGCCGACGCGGATTTCGACTCGCTCAGCGAGCCCGGCGCGGTTGATGTTGGACTGAGCAACGGCGGCGTGCCTGGGCTCAAACTCCATGGTAATCAAGCGGCCATCCGCAGGCAGTGCGCGGGCCAGCCAGATAGTGCTGTAGCCGCCGAGAGTGCCGATTTCGAGGATGTGCCGCGCCTGCTGCATGCGGGCGAGCAGGTGCAGGAACTTGCCTTGATTGGCAGAGACATCGATGGCCGGCAACTCGGCCGCGGCATTAGCGGCCAACGCAGCATCGAGTGCGGGATCGGCGCCGACAAAACGGCTGGTGAAATATTTGTCGACCGCGGTCCACATTTCTTCGTGGCTTTGCAACGCTGTGGCTTGATCCGGCATGAAGGTTCCTTCTTGTTTATCGTAGTCGTTTCTCGTAGCTGTTTATCGTAACCAAGAGTGTGACAGTCTAGCGCGCGATTTGTTATAAGGCCGCATGAGAATTCTTCGTGGTTTGCGGTGGTCAATCGGTTTTCTTGGCGTGATTCTTGCTGTTACGACGGTGATGGCGCAAACCGCAGCGGTGGCAAGGCCGAAGATTACGGGTATCTCGCATGTTGGCTACTTCGTCTCGAACCTGCCGGCGACCCTCGCTTTCTGGCATGACCTGCTCGGGTTCGATGAGAGCTACGATCTGAAAAAGCCCGGCACCGATGAGGTGCGGATCGCATTCATCAAGATCAACGACCATCAACACATTGAGTTGTTCAATGAGCCGCCAACAAATCCGCCGAACATGATGAGCCACATCTGTTTCACGGTGGACAACGTAGAGCAGATGAAGGCGTATCTGCGGTCGCAGGGTATCGATGTGAAGCCCGGCAATGGCGGCAAGACGCGCACGGGAGACTACGCCTTTGAGATCAAAGACCCCGATGGAATGCTGGTGGAGTTTGTGCAGTCATTGCCGGACGGGTTGGAGATGAAAGCGGCGGGAAAGTTTGAGCCATCGACACGGATTTCGACACAGATTTATCACGCTGGCTTCATGGTTGGGAACAGCGCGAAGTCCCTGGATTTTTATGGTCGTGTGCTTGGCTTCAAAGAGACCTGGCGTGGAGGCGCGAATCCGGCAGAGCTGAGTTGGATCAACATGCGCGTGCCGGATGGCGACGACTACGTGGAGTTTATGCTCTATCGCACGCTCGATCCGAAGAGCTTTGGCGGGAAGAATCATCTGTCGCTCGCAGTGCCGGATCTGGCGAAGGCCGTGGCGGAACTGCAGTCACGCCCGGCGTACAAGGCTTACGGCAAGCCGCTGGAAATCCATACGGGCATCAACCGCAAGCATCAGGTGAACCTGTTCGATCCGGATGGCACACGCGTGGAATTGATGGAGCCGTTCACGATCGATGGCAAGGTGACACCGTCTTCAACGGCTCCGCCCCCGCCGCCTTCGCATGACTAAAGCCCAATAAGCAGCGCGTTGAAGATCACCATCAACGGTGTAAAGCCAATGGCGATGAGCGGACCGCCGATGAAGAAGAACGCGAGCACAAAGTACATGCTGTACTGCTCGAACGCCTTGGCAGCGTTATAGGGCAAAAAGCGAACGAGAATCTTGCCTCCGTCGAGGAACGGCAGAGGCAGCAAGTTGAAGACGAAGAGCAGAAGGTTCATCACCAGCAGCATGTAAAGCAGCAGCAGTATCGGGAAGATGCCACCCATCTGGCCGGCATAACCGTCCAGCGGAACTCGCCGCGACAGCAGAATGGCCAGTTTGAGTGACTGGCCGCCGCCCTGCACTGTGTGCTTCACAACGAGCAACACGATCAGTGAAACGACTGCGGCCAGCATCTGCGCGGCCGGCCCGGCGAGGACGGAGATCACTTCACCGTTCTTGCTGCGGAAGTTGCGGTACGTCGTTGGCACGGGTTTGCCCCAGCCGAACGGCAGCGGGTTGTGGAAGATGAAGATGGATAGCAGCGGCGAGATGCCCATGCCCCACGGATCGAAGTGCCGCGCCGGATTCATAGTGATGCGACCCAGCATGCGGGCCGTGGGATCGCCCAGGCGATTTGCCATCCAGGCTTGCGCACAGTCGTGCAGTGAGATGGAAACAACCATCACGAAAAGTTCAAAGACGATCAGCGCAAGATCCAACGGCGACATGAGATTAGCTTACCGGAATGGTGCGCGGGGCTGTATCGAACTGCTGCATCGAGCTATCGCTGGGAGTTGAGTTTTCGGCTCACCACCAACCTGTCATCCTGAGCGGAGTTTGGCCCGGCTTCTTACGCTAACTACTCCCGTGAAGAGGATTTGTCGTTATTTACGAGCGTGCCGGTTCGAATGCGCAGAGAATGACTCCTGTCGAAGTAGGAGTGCTGCTGGTCAGGGTGAAACCCGTGGGCGGGATCCCCTGCTCGAAGAGTCGCCGTCCTGAGCCAAGCACGATCGGGTGAATCATCAACAGGTATTCATCGATGAGATCGTGCGGCATCAAAGAGCGAATCAGCTCCCCACTCCCCATGATGACCAGATTTCCATCCGATTTGCTTTTCATGTCGGAGATTGCCGCGGGAACATCTCCGTGCAACAGGATGGAATTTGGCCAGCGAAGGCTGGTGGACGAGCTGTTTGATGCGACGTACTTCCGAATGTTGTTGAGTGCGTCCTTGTACGGACCGCCTCTCGCATTCCAGGCTGAGAGCATCGACTCATAGCTGAGGTGCCCCAGCAGCATGCCGCCGTCGGATTTGGGCATCCGCTTGCCAATCGCTTCCAGCATCGCTTGATCGTTGCGAGGTGCTGCCCAGCCGCCGAGGGTGAAGCCTCCGCGGCGGTCCTCGTCGGCGTCCCCGGGGCCTTGCATGACCCCGTCCAAACTCAGGTGATTGATCGCGATTATTCTCATGTTGGCACCATCGTCGTGAAATGCACGCCTGGTGAGCTGACGTGCCCGCTTCGCATACATTGTCGAGCCTCTCGCCAAGTCTCGACAAGTCGGCATCTCGGAAGTGATAGCCAACTGACGAGAGGCGCGTTTTCTCGGTACTAATCTGGATCGAGCCCCTCAGCGGGCTACTACGTATGTAAGTAGGACAGCTGCGGTGGCGACAGCGGCTATGCGCACTCGATTTCTCCGGTCCCAAATCCGATGTATCCGCTGCCAATCAGCAGCGCCTTTCGCCACGCGACCAGCGAGCGGAACCAGGACAAAGATCGACCCCACCGAAATAAGAACCCAGATCGCATCCGCTGCAAGCAGGATTGCGCGCCCAGGCGTGTGCCAACAGAGCCAGGTCTGGATACCAAGAAGCAGGCTAGAGAGCGAATACCAGACCGGCATCACCTTTCCAAGCACGAGAGCAGAATGGCTTAGCATCCTCAAATGCGATTCGGGTTCGAGCCGCGACGCGGCAGGGTTCATGAATGCGGATACAGAAAACTCGACGCCTAGCAAGGTAAGAACGACGAAGAGGGTGACGATGTTGAACAAGTGCATAAGAGGCTCCTATTGACTCTTCGCTAGAGACGCTTTCGAATGGAGCACTGATGCAAAAAGCAGCACTGACAAAGTTGTCAGTGGGAGGAATCGATGGGCGTTTCGAAGAAAGAGATCTCACCATGCCCCATCGATGTGACGCTCAGCGTTATCGACGGGCGATGGAAGGGCACAATCCTCTGGCGATTGTTGGACGGGCCGATGAGGACGAACGAATTGCGGAAGAGTATCCCTGAAATCACAGAGCGGATGCTTCTCCGTCATCTGCGGGATATGACAGAGGCTGGGATTCTGGAACGTCATCAGGAGCAAGGCTTGCCCCTGCGAGTGCGGTACTCGCTAACGCCGTATGGACGGACGTTGGTTCCGGTATTGGATGTTCTCTGTTCGTGGGGCAGAGAACATTTGAAACGAGATCTCTCTATCTGCACCTGGCAGGGGGCAGAGAGTGGTGAGTAAGGAACGAAACGGCTGATACCCTGACAGTGTTGGCTCTCAGTTGAGGTGGCTACTTATGATTCTTGCGCTATTGATTCTTGCCGCTCAAACGGCTGGTGTTCCGCAGACCAGTGCACCGCATGGCGCAGTTGCTCCGTCTGGCTCAGGGGCAGAACTGGTCATTCAGTGTGTCGCAGCCGAAGGGATGGCGTTGGGGCCAGCTTCAGCGAACGGCGAGCAGGTCGAAAAGGGTGCTTTGTGCATCGGCTATGTCGACGGCTATGTCGATGGCGCGAAGAAGGATGTGTGCATCCCACCGCACTCCGTCATGGCGGTCATCAATTCCTATCTTCAGTACATGACAAAGAATCCCAAATACTATGACATGCCCAGGGCGGCCGGACTTCGGGCTGCCGTAGATGCGACCTTTCCCTGCGGAAAGTAGATGGTTTTCGGAACGAACTTCCCGAGGACAGAGGAAAGGCAGGAGTGCTCCGGGCTTTTTGCTTTTGTGGCGGCGTAATCGCAGATGCCGAGAACGGCGTTTGTGAGTACTAATCTTGAACTAAGGCCCAAGAAGGAGATTCGTCTGGCTCTTTGTTGGAATCACTTTTGCTCTAATGATGCAGGAGGCACAGTGCCACAAAGGAATGGCAGCATTCGGATTCGTGCGACCAAAGCCACTGACGCTGGCGCGATTGCCGACATCTACAACCATTACGTAGAGAACTCCACAATCACGTTCGAAGAGGCAGCGGTAACGGCCGGTGAAATAGCGAAGCGGATCGAGGACGTTTATTCGAACCATCTCCCTTGGTACTTAGCCGTCGCCGGGAAAACTGTGGTCGGGTACGCGTACGCGACACCATGGAAGTCTCGAAGTGCCTATCGCTTTTCAGCGGAAGTAACCGTCTATGTCGCGCAAGGGCATGGGAGCAGAGGCATTGGAACGAGGCTTTACAGGGTTCTTTTATCCAGACTTCGAAAGCGTGTTCATACCGTAATCGCAGGGATCGCTCTCCCGAACCCGGCTAGCGTAGCACTGCATGAACGATTGCGATTCGAGAAGGTGGCTCACTTCTCACAGGTGGGCTTTAAGATGGATCAATGGGTGGACGTCGGATATTGGCAGCTAACCTTGAACGCCAATATCATGTGCCTTCAGCCAGATCGATCCTCATAAGTCGGCTTCTCGTCAGCAATGATGGTACTGGCTGCTAAGTTACACCGCAGGTGCAGTCAGGTGGATACGATCTTTCCGCTGAGGGCCAGCGATGCCCGCAGAGCATCGTTGATCCGCGTTTGCCAGCCATCCCCGCTCGCCCGAAGCGCCGCCATGACATCGGCATCCAACCGGATTTTGACCGCCTCTTTCGTGACTTCCTGCTTGCTTCCAAATGGGCGACCGCGACGGCGAGCGGCAATCTGTTCTAGTGTGTGAACCCTCGCAAAATCGCCGGCCTTAGCCTGAGCCAGTGATTCGCGCAATCCGGGCAACGCTTGGCCCGCATCTTCTTCGATTGCGCGGGCTACTTTGTTTACGTCCATCTTCTTCAGTGTCTTCATGTTCACCCCCGCTTTATGTCCTTGGGTTTCACGCTGGCTCGCACAGCCTTGGCATAGACCATCACTAGCAACACAATCTCTTCGTCTGTCAGGTGAAAATAGATCAC
>Ga0302313_10002387_pt1 | contig 13103 bp, 19 predicted proteins | sample III_Palsa_N2_2_FD_200454 | JGI IMG/M metagenome (GOLD analysis project Ga0302313, IMG submission 200454) | Peat permafrost microbial communities from Stordalen Mire near Abisko, Sweden - III_Palsa_N2_2 | ecosystem: Environmental > Terrestrial > Soil > Palsa > Peat permafrost | place: Sweden...
GGCCGCATGTGCGGCAAGGCGTGGCGCGGCTCCGACATTTCGTTTGGCGATTTCGGCCTTAAGGTCCTGGAGTGCGGCTATATCACCGACCGCCAGATCGAAGCGTCGCGTATCGCGATGACCCGCTTCATCAAGCGTGGCGGCAAGGTTTGGCTGCGTTTGTTCCCGGATAAGCCCATTACCAAGAAGCCTGCCGAAACCCGTATGGGTAAGGGTAAGGGCGCGCCGGATCACTGGGTTGCGGTTGTTCGCCCGGGCAAGATCCTGTTCGAGATGGAAGGCGTTCCGGTCGAGTTGGCTAAGGAAGCCATGCGTCTCGCGGCTCACAAGCTCCCGCTGAAGACGACGTTTGTTGTGCGTCCTGGGATGAAGGTTGAAGTCGCGGCGAAGTAAAGATTTGTGGCGCGCGGGTGATGCAGATTCCTCCGCTGCGCTGCGGAATGACAAACAAGAAATCGCAATGCCGTTCAGGCGGTAGGAAAGAAGATTTTATGGAACTCGACAAGATTCGCGGATTGAGCGACGAGGAGTTGAAGGGCGAAGAGGCTAAAGCCGCTGAGCAGCTCTTCCGCATCAAGTTCGCCAAGAGCCTGGGCAAGGTGGATGGGTTGAAGAACCTTCGCACGCTCAAGCTGGACATCGCACGTATCAAGACCATCGCTCGTGAGCGTCAGCTCGCGGCAGCCAAGGGAGCAAAGTAATGGCCGAGACAACTGTAGCAACGACGCCGGCCGAGCAGACTGCTGCCCGCCGCAATGAAAAGGTTGGTCAGGTGGTTTCGACCAAGATGCAGAAGACGATCGTGGTTGAGATCGAAATGCGTAAGGCTCACCCGAAGTACAAGCGCGTCATGAAGTCGAACAAGAAGTTCTACGCGCATGACGAGCAGAACTCTGCCCGGGTCGGTGATGTGGTTCGCATTCGCGAGTCGCGCCCACTGTCGAAGCTGAAGCGCTGGTCGCTCGAAGAGATTATCCGCCGGTCATCGTTGTCGGCACTGCCTGACGAGAAGCCTTCGCGCGCAGAGAATGCAATTCAACGGGCGTAGTTGTTTGCGCTCTTGTCGTACCGGTTTCAATCGGCTCGAGATAGCAACGGCGACAGGCCGCCAAGCTCTCAAGCCTGCAGCACTTAGACCTTAGGCGAAAGCCCGGTTCAGGAGATTCACCATGGCAGTTCAAATGCGCACTATGCTTGCCGTTGCCGATAACTCCGGCGCCCGCAAGCTCCAGGTTATTCTGCCGCTCGGCGGCGGTCTCGGCAAGAAGGCCGGTCTCGGCGACGTTGTTACCGCGGCGGTCAAGGAAGCCTCGCCCGACGGTACGGTCAAGAAGGGCAAGGTCGTGAAGGCGGTCATCGTCCGGACGCACAAGGAGTATCGCCGCCGCGATGGAACGTACATCCGTTTCGACGAGAACGCAGCTGTTGTGATCAACGACGCGAATGAGCCGGTTGGCACGCGGGTGTTCGGACCGGTTGCTCGTGAGCTGCGCGACAAGAAGTTTTTGAAGATCGTTTCGCTGGCGCCTGAAGTTATTTAGAGGCGAGTGAATAGTGAGAAGTGAATAGTGAATAAGGCAAAAGCAAAACGCCGACTCGCGATCCACTGATTTATTCACTATTCATTGCTAACTATTCACTGTTTGACCGGATTCCGGCTCCGTATTGCCGAGCCTGCGAGAGCAGGGGATGGAGATTGTTATGCCAAGCAAGTTCAAGCCGGCAACGGCGGGTAAGAAGGCCAAGATCAAGATCAAGCGCAACGACAAGGTTCTCGTCATTGCGGGCAAGAGCAAGGGCAAGACCGGCCGGGTTCTCCGCGTGATCGTTGACAAGCAGCGCGTGCTGGTTGAAGGCGTGAGCATGATCAAGAAGCATGTGAAGCCGAATCCGCAGCGCAACATCGCAGGCGGCATCCTGGAGCAGGAAGCACCGATTCACATCTCGAACGTGATGCTGGTCGATAGCGAAGGTAACAAGACGCGCGTTGGGTATCACGTTGCGGAAGGCAAGAAGACCCGCATCGCCCGCACGAATGGCGTTGCGATTGAAGAGAAGAAGACGGCTGCAAAAGCCAAGAAGTAAGAAGTAAGTAGTACGAAAATTGAGCACCCCACGAAACGGTAACCACTCCGGAACCGTGGAGAAGAGAGAAAAGATCATGGCAGCACGGTTGAAAGAGAAGTATCACAGCGAGATCAAGCAGGGACTGTTGAAGGAGCTCGGCCTGTCGAACGTCATGGCGGTGCCAAAGCTCGAGAAGATCGTCATCAACATGGGTCTGGGCGAAGCTACGCAGAACGTCAAGATCATGGATCCGCTGCTTGCTGACCTCGGCTCGATTGCCGGCCAAAAACCAGTGATCACGAAGGCGAAGAAGTCGATTGCGGCATTCAAGCTGCGTGAAGGCATGCCCATCGGTGCGATGGTGACCCTGCGCGGCGATGCGATGTACGAATTCCTCGACCGCCTGATCTCGATTGCGCTGCCTCGTGTGCGCGACTTCCGCGGCGTATCTTCGAAGAGCTTCGATGGTCGCGGCAACTATACGCTCGGTCTGCGCGATCAGCTGATTTTCGCTGAAATCGATTATGCGAAGGTTGACAAGATCAAGGGTATGAACGTGACGATCGTGACCACGGCCAAGGATGACAACGGTGCCCGCGAGCTGCTCAAGGGCTTCGGCATGCCGTTCCGTGTTGGAGCGTAAAGACAAGGGTTTAGGGCCCGGGGTTCAGGGCTTAGAGAGCAAAGCAGTACCGCAAGACTGAGAGAAAACGATATGGCTACTACCGCAAAGCGTGTAAAAGATGCACGAGTTCCGAAGTTCAAGTCCCGCCAGCACAACCGCTGCCAGCTTTGCGGTCGTCCTCGCGCGTTCCTGCGCAAGTTCGGCGTTTGCCGTCTTTGCTTCCGCGGTCTCGCGCTCAAGGGCGAGATTCCGGGCGTCGTCAAGTCCAGCTGGTAAGCACGTGCTTGCCGGCAATGCGCTGCAGGCAGGAATGCCTCGCGCGACAACAAAATTGGCGCATTAGCGCCACAACCACTTCTGCAGGTTCTCCGAGCCGGTCTTGATTTCAAGGGCGGGCAAGGAGCGAACGGGAAGTGAAAGGAAAAACGATGAACCTCACCGATCCAGTTGCAGACTTTTTGACACGCATCCGCAACGCTCACCGTGCCAAGCATCAGAAACTCGACGCCCCCGCTTCCAAGCTGAAGACCGAGATTGCCCGCATCCTCAAAGAGGAAGGCTATATCGCAAACTACAAGCCGGCGGAAGAAGACGGCATCAAGGTGCTGCGCGTGTACCTGAAGTACGGCCCGAACAACGAGCCGGTCATTCGCGACCTGAAGCGCATTTCGCGTCCCGGCTGCCGCGTGTATCTCGGCAAGGATGAGATCAAGCGTGTGCAGGGCGGCCTCGGTATCTCGATCATGACCACGCCCAAGGGTGTGATGACCGGTCGCCAGGCGCGTCGCGAGGGTGTAGGCGGCGAGATTCTCGCAGAAGTCTGGTAGTACAGCGAACAGGTAACAGTAAATAGCGAACAGATGTTCGCTGAAGCGGCGAAGGCCGCACGGCTGCAGTGGAACTCGCGAAGTGCGAGGGACTCGCAAGCCAACAAGGATTGAACAATGTCACGTATCGGCAAGAAGCCCATCACGATTCCCAAGGGTGTGAAGTACACCGTTGAGAGCAACATCTGCGTCGTCGAAGGCCCCAAGGGCAAGACGACTGCGCTGATCCCGGCAGGCATTACGCTTTCTGAGAAAGACGGCGTGTTGACACTGGAGCGTCCTGACGACAAGCACTCTGCCGTGCATGGCCTGGCGCGTGCGCTGGTGTTCAACGCAGTCGAAGGCGTGACCAACGGCTGGAAGAAAGAGCTTGATGTGGTCGGCATCGGTTATCGCGTGGAGTTGAAGGGCAAGGACATGGTTGTGTTCACGCTCGGCTACTCGCACCCGATCGAGTTCCCGCTGCCCACCGGTATCACGGTTGAGGTCGACGCGAAGCAGACGCATGTTACGGTCTCGGGCATCGATCGCCAGAAGGTTGGCCAGATTGCCGCGGACATGCGTTCGCTGCGCAAGCCTGATCCATACAAGAACAAAGGTGTCCGCTACTCCGACGAGAAGCTCAAGAAGAAGGTCGGAAAGACCGGCGCCAAATAAATCAGTAGACGGCCGGCAGATGTCGCTGCTGGCCGTCCACTGTTCCCTGATTCATCAACCGAACGTCGTCTTCACTGAGGCGACGCCTTTAGGAAGGAAAAAACATGATCAATCTTCGCCAACGCAACAACATTCGCCAGCGCGTGCACGACCGTATCCGCGCCAAGATGAGCGGCTCTGCCGAGCGTCCCCGGCTCAACGTGTACCGCTCGCTGAACCACATCTACACGCAGCTGATCGACGATGCGAACGGCATCACGATAGCTTCGGCCTCCACGATGACCCCCAAGGGCACGGAGCGCAAGGCTGGCGGCAATGTAGAAGCGGCCAAGGAAGTCGGCAAGCTGATCGCCGAGCGCGCGCAGGAAAAGGGCATCAAGAAGGTGGTTTTCGACCGCGGTGGTTATCTGTATCACGGTCGCATCAAGGCTCTGGCTGACGCTGCTCGTGAAGCTGGGCTTGAGTTCTAACTGTAGCTCGAAACAAACGCAGACGATTCGATCTGCACCTCCGGACCGGTGTGCCGGGGAGAAAATAAAAGAGGAAACACAATGGCAATGAAGAAGAGACTCGACGGAAACCGGATGAACCTCAAGGATGAGGTTGTGTCCATCAATCGCGTGACGAAGGTGGTTAAGGGCGGCAAGAACATGTCGTTTGCAGCACTGGTCATCGTTGGCGATGCAGCTGAAGGCGTGGTTGGCTACGGCTCAGGCAAGGCGAAGGAAGTGCCCCAGGCGATTCGTAAGGGCATCGAAGCCGCTAAGAAGAACCTGATCAAAGTGAACCTGACCGACTACTCGATTCCTCACGTTGTGCTTGGGCACTATGGCTCGGGTGAAGTGCTCCTGAAGCCGGCGCCTGAAGGTACTGGCGTGATCGCAGGCAAGACTGTTCGCGCTGTGATGACCGCGGCCGGTGTACAGAATGTGCTGACCAAGAGCCTAGGCTCGGCGAACCCGCACAACGTGATCAAGGCGACGTTTGATGCGCTGACTCAGTTGCGCGACAAGGCTGAAGTTGCTGCACTGCGCGGCAAGTCGATCGACGAACTTTAGAAGAAAGTGAATAGTGAGTAGTGAGTAGTGAATAAAACGCGGCGGTGAAGAGGTTTTGCCTTATTCGCTATCCACTATTCACTAATCATTGCCCTACGGAGAAGAACAATGGCATCCGAAAGCAAGATCAAACTCCAGTACTTCCGCTCTCAGATCTGCACGCCTGTGAAGCACAAGCTCGTCGTCAAGGGCCTTGGCTTTACGCGGCTGAATCAGATCGTGGAGCGTGAAGATACACCGTCGATTCGTGGCATGGTGAAGAAGGTTCCTCACCTCGTTCGTATCGTCGACTAGCCTTTACCCCGTCTCTTGATTGAGACCAATACATGCGAGTCGGCTGCAGAGCCGGCGTTAGCGAGGAAATTATGGCACTGAATCTCAGCAATCTGAAGGCGCCCAAGAAGGCGAATGAAAATAAGAAGCGCGTAGGCCGCGGTATGGGCTCGGGTATGGGTAAGACTTCGACCCGCGGCCACAAGGGCCAGGGTTCGCGTTCGGGTTCCAGCCTGATGCGCGGTTTCGAAGGCGGCCAGATGCCGCTGCATCGCCGGCTTCCAAAGCGCGGCTTCACGAACATTTTCCGCGTAGAGTACGCGGTGCTTGGCCTGGACACCATCGCCGAGCTGAATGAGAGCGAGCTGACGCTTGAGAAACTCACCGAGCACGGCATCCTGAAGAAGCGCAATGGTTTGGTGAAGGTGCTTGCGAACGGCGAGATCAAGTCGGCCGTCACGGTGCATGCGCACAAGTTCTCGAAGGCGGCGCAGAAGGCCATTGAAGCGGCCGGCGGCAAGGCTATCCTTATCGGCGGAGCCGCAGAAGAAACTCCTGCAGCGTAGGCGCTGGCCGGGGCGTTTCGCTCCGGCTTTGCTGTCTTCCCGCGCGGGTTCCGCGTAGAATAAAACCAAGAATCCTGCTGAAGGCAACCCTTACCGATGCTCGAGAAATTCCTCAACATCTTCCGCATTAAAGACCTACGCAACCGCATTGGATTTACGATGATGCTGCTGGCGGTCTATCGCCTTGGCGCGCACATTCCTACGCCTGGCATCAACGCTGACCTGCTGGCACAGTTCTTCAATCAGAACTCCGGCGGCGCGCTTGGCTTGCTTGATCTGTTCAACGGCGGCAACCTGCGTAAGTTGACGATCTTCGCATTGGGCATCATGCCGTACATTACGGCGTCGATCATCTTCCAGTTGCTGACGGTTATCTATGAGCCGCTGGCGAAGCTGCAGAAGGAAGGCGAGCTTGGCCGTCGCAAGATTACCCAGTGGACTCGCTACGTAACTATTGTGCTGGCAGTCGTGCAGAGCTTCTTCATTGGTCTTACGCTGACCAATACGGCCACCGGCCAGTCGATGGTGACGATCAGCAAGGGCGCGTTCCTTCCGCTTTGCGTGATTACGCTGACTGCCGGAACGGCCTTCATCATGTGGCTGGGTGAGCAGATCACCGAACGCGGCATCGGCAATGGTATGTCGCTGCTGATCTTCACGGGCATTGTTGTTGGCCTGCCTAAGGGCATCGCCGACCTCTACCAGAAGGCGCGTACCAATGCCTGGGGCGGTTTCACCCCTATCGCGCTCGTGCTGTTGATCGGCATGATGATCGCGGTGGTTGCGTTCATTATTTTCGTGGAGCGTTCCGAGCGCCGCATTCCGATTCAATCGGCAAAGCGCATGGTTGGCCGCCGCGAGGCGCAGGCGCAGAACAGCTTCCTTCCGCTGAAGGTAAACTCCGGTGGCGTAATGCCGGTGATCTTCGCGGCTTCCATTCTTTCGGCGCCGCTGCTGCTGGCGAACGTCAGTTTGTTTGGCTCCGGTCCGTTGCGCGATACCAAGTATCTTGGACCCATTTTCCAGGCGTTGGCTCCGGCGGAGCCCTGGTATGTGGCGCTCTACATTGCCGCGATTATTTTCTTCGCGTATTTCTATATATCGATCATTTTCCGACCGGACGACATCGCTGACAACATGCGCAAGTATGGCAGCTTCATCCCCGGCATTCGGCCTGGTAAGCGGACTTCGGATTTCATCAACGATGTGCTGACGCGCATCACACTGGTAGGCGCCGGTTATCTCGTTGTGATCTCGATCATTCCGATGTTCCTCATTTCGGGTATCCACTTCAACCATTTGTGGCTTGTGGGTCGCTTCTTCGATAGTCTGCCTTCGTGGACAACTAACGGTCTCGGTCTCAACTTCTACTTTGGCGGCACTTCTTTGCTGATCGTAGTTGGTGTTGCGATGGATACAGTACAGCAGGTGGAGGCGCAACTCATCATGCGTCACTACGAAGGGTTTGCGCCAAAGTCTGGACGCATTCGCGGCCGTAAGACCTGGTAAGTTTTGTTTCTGATTTTGGTGCCCACGTCCGAATCCCGGGCGTGGGCACTTGCTTGAACCCTTTGGAACCGCAGTAAGTCTGATAGAAGCCCATGTCCAAACCATTGCCCAATGCGAGCGACTTCCTTCCCGGTCCAGTGCTGCTGCTAGGCGCACCTGGTGTGGGCAAAGGCACGCAGGCCAAGCGGCTGATGGATGAGTTTAATATTCCGCAGATCTCAACGGGAGACCTGCTGCGCGAGCATCGCCGCAATCACACACCGTTGGGCATGTTGGCGGACGAGCTGATGAGCAAGGGCCAGCTTGTGCCTGACGAGCTCGTTAATCAAATGGTTGCGGAGCGTTTCAAGGATCGGGATACAGAGCATGGCTATATCCTCGATGGGTTTCCGCGTACCTTGAACCAGGCCGAGTGGCTGGATGGCCAATTGGTTGCGTATCTGCTTCCTGTGGTCGCGGTGAATATCGTTGTCAGTGAGCGCGCGTTGCTGGAGCGTATTACCGGCCGGCTGATCTGTCCCGTGTGTGGAACGATTTACAACATTTATTCCAAGCCACCGAAGAATGACCGGCTCTGCGATTTCGACAACACTCCACTGCAACAGCGTGCAGACGATACCGAAACGGTGTTCTATGAGCGCATGAAGCAGTTTCAGGAGAAGACTTCCGGGGTCATCGAGTACTATCGCACTCATGGCGGCCGGTTTGCCGAGGTCAACGGTGACCAGCCCGAAGATAATGTCACGAGGAGCATCCGCACCGCGCTTTTGAAGTTACGACACCACCCGGAGGCGTAGGCGTCTCCGCCGTTCTGCTTGCTTATGGCTATCATGCTCAAATCCGCCGCCGAGATTGAAAAGATGCGCATCTCCGGCATTGCACTGCGTAAGGTCCACGACGCTGTTAAAGCTGCTGTGCGCGTTGGCGCGACCACGATGGATCTCGAGCGCGCTGCTGTGGCGAAGATCGAGGAGCTCGGCGCCATCCCAGCGTTCAAGGGCTATCACGGCTATCCGGCTGTGCTTTGCACTTCGGTCAACCACGAAGTCATCCACGGCATTCCTCATGACCGCGGCGCGTTGCGCGAGGGCGATATCGTTTCGGTGGATTGCGGTGTGATCGTGGATGGCTACTACTCGGATTGCGCGGTGACCTATCCGGTTGGTACGTTGAGCCCAGCAGTGGCGAAGCTGCTGAAGGTTACAGAAGCGTCGCTTTACGCGGCGATCGATAAGGCGGTTGTTGGCGGACGGTTGTTTGATATTTCGAACGCTGTGCAGACGATGTGCGAAGCAGAAGGCTATGGTGTGGTGCGCGAGTTCGTCGGGCATGGCATCGGAAAGAACATGCATGAGGACCCGCAAGTGCCGAACTTCGGCGATGCAGGCAAGGGACCGCGACTGAAGGCTGGCATGGTGCTGGCGATTGAGCCAATGATCAACGCTGGCTCGCCGGATGTGAAGGTGCTTGAGGACGGCTGGACTGCGATTACGGTTGATGGCAGTTTCAGTGCGCACTTTGAGCACACTGTTGCTATCACCAAAGATGGGCCCGTCATTCTTACGCGATAACTTGCAGCGCGAGGTGAAGATGGAGATCAGAGACGCTGTTGAAGCAGACCTGAAGCGCATCACCGACATTTACAACGAAGTGCTGACTACCTCGACGGCGATTTTCAGCGACCATCCTGCGACAGTCGAAGAACGAATCGTCTGGTGGAAAGGCCGTTTGCAACAGGGCTATCCGGTGCTTGTGGCAGTCGATGAGGGCAATGTCATCGGCTTTGCGACGTTCGGTGACTTCCGCTCCTGGCCTGGGTATCGCTTCACGGTGGAAGGAACTATTCATATTGGTTCATCGGCGCGTCGCAAAGGCGTGGGGAAAGCCTTGTTGACGGTGCTGATTGAGCGTGCGCAGTTTGCCGGCAAACATGTGATGATCGCCGGTGTGGATGCTGCGAATCAGGCATCGCTGCAATTTCTCGATGGCTTCGGCTTTGAGCGTGTGGGACATTTACATGAGGTTGGCTATAAGTTTGATCGCTTCCTCGATTTGATCTTCTTGCAGTACCGGCTTACACCCTAGACCGATGTCATTTCGACGAAATTCCCGCTTATCATTCAAGCCAGGAATCGCGGGCACCCGCAGGAGTTGCACCTGCGGCCACCGTCGCGGGGCTTCCGCTCCCGCTGTACCAATCAATTTTTCGAGTGAAGTACATAGCGGCTGCGACGGCAATGAAGCTGGTGGTTGCACCGACAAGCAGCGCGTTGTCTTCAAGGCGGAGCAGGCAATAGATGAGGCCGTAGAGCAGGCCAAAGATGGCGAAGGCACGCACGCTCTGTGTCCGGCTTCTGAAGATCCACCCGGCGTTTACAGCGAAGAGCGTGACGGTTGCGCCGCCGGCGATGGCGAAGGCAATGTCGAAACCCGTGCGTTCAGCGAGTGACAGCAGGAGCAGATAGAAGATCACTTGCGCGATTCCGACGAGCACGTACTGCGCTGGATGGGCCTTTCTGCCGCTGGTGGCCTCAAAGATAAAGTAGGTGAGGAAGACGAGGCCAAGAAAGAGCGTGATGTATTTGAGTGAACGCGAGATGGACTGATACGGGTCGGCCACCTCGACGAAGTTTACGCTGACCGCTGCGTTTTGCAGACCAGAGATCGAACCCAGATCGCCGTCAGCGCGTACGCCGCGGGCGACGAAGGGTACCTCCCAGTGCGCCTCAAAGCCGGACGGGCTTACTTGACGATCAATGGGCATCTCGCTGCCACCGAAGCCTGGACTTGCCCAATTGCCGCTGACCGCAAACTGAGTGGAACGGCCATAGGCCAGCAATGACACGCTTTGTGAGCCGGAGAGACGAACGGCTGCGTCGATGTCGAAGGTGGCGCCGAGCTTTGCGATGTCGCCGGCGGGGGCGCCGACGATGCCGAGGGTGAGCGTATTATTTTCGCCTTGTCCCAGGGTGATGGCAGGCATGTCTGGTAGAGGTGAGAGTGAGGAGCTGTGGCCGCCCAGCGTGACGGTTGCATCCGAAAGGAGACCGCGGAGTTCGGTGACACCGAGGATGAGAGTTGCGTTCTGCCAGTCGAGTGTGGCGTCTGGGAACAGGTTTGGTTTTGCGGTTAGGTCGAATGAGGCGTGGAAGGTGGTGTCGGCCTGATAGACCGGCACACGGAAGAGGGAACGCTTACGCTCCTCCGTGTGGGTTATTGCGGTGACGGATGCGTGCGTGGGGAAGACGGCGTAGATGCCGTGTAGGGAAGGTTGGCCAGCAGTGACTGACGGTCGCGTGTATGGCACGAGGAGTGTTGGACCGAGCAAGGATTGCGCGCCACCGGCGCGCTGTCCGACGTCTTGGAAGACGGACTTCTCGCTGCTTACGCGGTCGTCTACCAGGTTGTCGAGGAAGAACGCGGAGATGCTCATGATGAGCGCGAGGGCGCAAAGGAAGAAGAGCTTGATGCCCATGGATGCCGACTTTCTCCATTGGGTAAAGGCGCTGGCAGCGGCGGCGGGGGTGGGCGAAGTAGACATTGGGATCTCCTGTGAACGAACTTTGCATTGCAAAGTTGAAAGACGGTGCGATGCCTGCTTCACGAACGAGGCAGGCGGTGGAGTAGCTAGCTGGTGATCGGGGATAGCTTTTTGAGGAAGCGAGCTTCGGTGTCTTCGCTTGCGACCGAGGCAGCGTCGCGCACGACCTGTTCGAGGATTTCGAGGTATTCGAGATAACGCGTGCGGCCGGAGGTGGTGATGCGGCAGAAGGTTTGGGGACGGGATGGGCCGTCGTCTTTGATGATTTTTACGAGGGACTCTTTTTCGAGGACCTGGAGGTGGCGCGCGAGGTTGCCGTCGGTGAGGTTGCAGAGTCGCTTGAGGTCGACGAAGCTGAGTCCGTTGGGGTTGGTGATGAGCGAGGTCAGGACGCTGAGGCGGGCGCGCTCGTGAATGACACGGTCGAGACCTTCGTAGGCAAAGCGCGCTTCAGTGGTCTGCTTAGGCTTCATCGGCGGGCTCCTCGGCAAAGAGTTGGAGGATGGCGGCTATCAGCGTCTGGCCGACGGTGAAGGCGAAGGTCATGTGCCAGGGGCTAAGGGCGCGGGCATCCGTGAGCGATATGCAGAGCAGGCCGGTGCAGAGATACCAGACGCCGGCGACGGCCATGGCTCGCGGGAGGAAGCGGCAGGATGCGAAGATGCCAAGGCTGTAGATGATCTGCCAGAGGCCAGAGAGCATCCAGACCGTGGAGGGCGCGTGGTGCGCGGCGGCGAGAATGACGACGGTGAGCAGGGCTCCGGCGATGAAGGCAGGGGCGAACTGCTCGGCGGCCATGCGGATCATCTCGTTGGCTATGCCGGAGTGGATGCGGCGGGTGCGTGTGAGGGTGGAGGTGCCGATGACGGCTATCGAGAGGCACGCTGCGACTGTCCAGACTGTGACGTAGCGCATGGGGTGAATGACCGGTTCGGGGACCCAGAGGGCTTGCGTCCAACCGGCGACCGCTGCGAAGCCGGCGGTGAGCAGCAGCGTGAGTGGGCCATAGCCGCGGAAATCCGTTGTGAGGGCTAGCTGGCGGCGGATGGTGCGGATGTCTCCGAGAGCTCGGTTGAGATCGTTCATACTTTGTAGTGCAAAGTTATGCTTTGTGGTGCAAAGTGTCAAGGGCGCAAAGATGAAAAAGACTGAAAAGATTTGGGATGAGATTGGAGAGAGCGGTCGGCCCTTCGGCTCCGCTCAGGGTCGATACCCCACCCTTTCGCAAAGATCGCGAAAGGGTGGTGCACCCAGGGTTGGGGTCTCCGCATAGGTTATGGTGAGTGAAGATCCCCGATCTCCAAGTGCGAGAGACAGGAGTTCGATCGCTTTCTGGAGTTGGTCTTCCTCGAGTATCGGATTACGCGCTGAGGTGATCCTTCAGGAACTTGCCGATCTCTTCAAACTCTGCCTCGCTTAACCGGAACGTCGCAGCTGGCAATACACCTTCTACCTGCCTGGCGCTTCTTCCTCCAACAATCGCTGCGGTGATGGCAGGATTGTGCAGTGTCCATGCTGTGGCGACAACACCGGCGATTACGCCATGTCGTTTGCCAATTTTCTTTAGCAGCTCGGCCAACTCAAGATTCCGTGAGAGCAGCGGTTCTTGGTACTGCTTTGCATTGCGCCGGAAGTCGTTTGCCGGCATGGCCGCGACGCGTTCCTTGCTCATCGAGCCTGTCAGCATGCCGGAGTGCATGGGTGCGTAGTTAATCACGCCAATGCCGTGCTTCTGGCAGAAGGGAAGAATCTCTGCTTCGATGGAGCGGTTGATCATGGAGTATGGCGGCTGCAACGATGTGATGGGTGCAATTTTTAACGCGCGTTCCATCTGCGTTACGCTGAAGTTCGACGCGCCAATCCAGCGCACCTTGCCTTCACGCTGCAAGTCCGCCATCGTGGTCCAGCCTTCTTCAAGCTCTTCATCCGGTACGGGCCAGTGCACCTGATAGAGATCGATTACATCGATGCCGAGACGCT
>Ga0302313_10002390_pt1 | contig 13095 bp, 10 predicted proteins | sample III_Palsa_N2_2_FD_200454 | JGI IMG/M metagenome (GOLD analysis project Ga0302313, IMG submission 200454) | Peat permafrost microbial communities from Stordalen Mire near Abisko, Sweden - III_Palsa_N2_2 | ecosystem: Environmental > Terrestrial > Soil > Palsa > Peat permafrost | place: Sweden...
TTGTCGGATTGCCGGCTGCATCCGCCCACGTAAACGCCGCGCCTCCCCATGCCTGGACGTCGATTCCCAAGTGCTGCTTGTACCAAGCTCGCAGCGCGACAGGTTCCTTCGCGTTGAAGAAGATCCCTCCGATACCTGTAACTCTCTTCATTTGCGCCTCCGAAGTGCGGCCAAGTTGGAGCGTACCGTGTTGCGGCGACTAACGCTGGAGGCGTAGCCGTCCGCCTTGAACGAGTAGTTAGGCATCGTAGACTCAGCCATCATTCGGAGCTACCAAGATACGTGCCTGCTCCTGGCCATCCACGACGAATGCGACCCACTCACCACCACTTGGCTTGTGCTCGTGCACAAGATGACAAGGCAAACTGGGGTCCAAGCAGGCTAGACGCTTGACCAGCTGTTTGATCAGCTCGCGACCTTCCGCGTTGGGATGCGTGACGCCACCCTGAGCCATACCCTGGCGAAGCTTGTAGACCTGCAAGTAGTGTGAAACTGGCAAAGTCATGTTTAATGCCTAACGCCAATTAGACCCCATATCGGGGCATATGCATCGGATGTTCGGCTTTAGGTCGTAGCTCGTCAAGCGAGCAAATCTCGCAGATAGATAAGGGTTTGCCGGGTGACGGCTACGGTGTGGCGGAGCGAGGATGGCGTTCGCATATCTCACGGACTTGCCGTGCATGGCTAGGGCATGGATTTCCGAGGTAGAGCAACACAGGAGCGGTTACCGAATGCCCGGCAAGCGCCAAGCGGGGTGTCGTTTTCTACGGGCGTACCGTCTGTCGCCTTACGGGCCTGCTTCGGCTGTTCACCCATGTTGCCGCGTGCGTGAGGACAAGTAAAAGCAAGCAACTCGGCCTCCGCAGGAGGACGAAAGCTCTTAGCTTCAACGCGTTGATATCATCGCGGCCGTAGCCACAATACCGCCAACTTCAGGGTGTAACCCCCAGCAACTCCACATCAAACACCAGTGATGCGCCCGGCGGAATGGCATCGCCTGCGCCGTCGTCGCCATATCCGAGTGTTGCCGGAATCAGCAGGGTGCGCTTGCCGCCGACGCGCATGCCAGCCACGCCCTGATCCCAGCCAGCGATGACCCGGCCTTCGCCGAGGGGGAAGGTGAAAGGCGTGCCGCTGTCGAGCGAGCTATCGAATTTCTTGCCGTGTTTGTCCTTGGCGGTTTCGTCGTAGAGCCAGCCGGTGTAGTGCACCTGCACTTGCATGCCGGGCTTGGCCACCGCACCGGTGCCGACCTTCTGGTCGATCACGGTGAGCTTGTCCACGCTGCCGTTGGCATGCGCCTGTGGCGTGACGCTGCAGGCGGCGAGGGCGATCAGGGCGAGCAGGGGCAGCAACCAGCGCATGGTGTGAGTCCTTGGAGTGGTTTGATTGAGGTGTGACTGGTTGAACCAGGATCGGTTGAATCGGCGCGAGGCAGATTCAATCAGCGAGCAATTGTTCTCGAAAACGCGGCGATACGATAGTCGTATTGCGCTTGCTCAGCTGACGGCTTCAGCGACACCCATTCGTCGCAGCGGGTCGATCGTCACCGACTCAACATCGTTCATCAGCTGCAGCTGACCATCCTGGATCAGCGCCTGCAAGCGCATGCCACGCTGCAGCAGCGGCAAGAGTTCGGCGACGGTGGTGGCGGAGATGTCGAGCACGGTGAGATTTTTGTTGCGACCCAACGATGCGCCGACCTTGTTCCACCAGATGTCGGCTGTGTTGCCGCCGTAGTTGATCACCACGACCTGGCGTGAGCGGCCGCAGGCTTTGCGGATGCGCGCTTCATCGGGCTGACCCAGCTCGATCCACAACTCGATTTCGTCGGTATAGGCCTTGCGCCATAGCGCTGGTTCATCCTCATCGCTGATGCCCTTGCCGAACTCCAGCCGATCGTCCGCATAGAGCGCGAACGCCAGCAGGCGTACCATCAGCCGCTCTTCGGTTTCCGACGGGTGCCGCGCCAGCGTCAGTGCATGGGTGGCGTAGTAATGCCGATCCATGTCGCTGATCTGCAGTTCGACCTTGTAGATGGTGGAGTTGAGTGCCATGGGCATGCCTGGTGACGACAACCCACCATTCTACGCCTTGCGCGGGGCAATCACTTGTTACGGCGAGCGATCCAGGCGATATCAGTGCTCGTTCACCTGCAGATTCTTCACTAGCAGGTCGAGCTTGCTCTTCATGGCGTCCTGCGGCACCGAACCTTCCGCGGCGACGAATGTGGTGTAGAGCACGGTAGAAGAGTCGCTCGGCTGTCCTGCCACGGTGCCGATCTGGGTCATGTCGTCCTTGCTGTAGGCGATGCTGTCATCTGGCGGTTGACGATGTTTGAACTTGTCCCACCTATTGCGAAAGCTGTCCTCGAGATCGTCGGTGGGCGCGGCGTGCCGGGTTACATTGAATCGTTCCGCGTTATTGGCATTCGGCTTTGCCATGACATCGGTCACGTCCCAGGTCACCTTGCTGTGATCCCGGCTGGTGTTATCCGCGATGTAGCTAAAACCAAGCTCCAGATAGCTGCCCGGATCGATCTTCTGTAGTTCTGGCATATATGAAAGGCTGAAGCGCTTCGAGTGGAAGCTGAACTCGTGGCCATAGTCGATATGCAGGTCGATACCGGACAGTACGGCCGGTAGCAGAGCGGTATTGGTCAAGTAATCCTTCCACTGCGCCAGTGTGCCGCCGTAGGATACGTCGATGAAGTCACAGGTTGCCTGCATGTCAATCATGATGGGATATCGTTCGCCGGCAGGTGCCAACTTAATCATCGTCACATAGCCATCTGGAACGGGCAGTGAGAAAGACATCACCAGCGCGTTTCCGTAGGCCAACGGCCATAGGCGAACTTGCCAGTGTCGCCGGTAGACATCGTTGTAAACCGATTGCTGGGTTGGTTCGCCCAACGAAGTAACCCTGACCTTTTCCGAACCGATATCGCGGGAGAGCAACCAGCTTTTCAATATTAGATCCATCGACTGCCTGGCATCGCCGTAGAGCTGATTTGCCGACAGATCATCCGGTTTACGCAGATGCATCAGTAACATGTTTCCGCCAACGACACTGGTTTCCAGATAGCCATTTTTCGGCAGCGGCGAGCGATTGGGCTGCGAACTGGTTAGCAGCCAAGTGCCGTTACTGTTGCGGCGGATGATTGAAGGAAACGTGTGCAAGTCGGCACTGGCGTGTAGCAGCCGATTGGAACCGTTCCCGTTCGGAAACAGCTTGTCGGCGTTCTTTTCGCGCAGAGTCTTTAGCTGATCATCGGCAAACGCATCACCGAACTTCAGATAGGTCGTGCTGAAATCATCAAAGGTTTTTGGCAGCGCAAATTGTTGCTTGAAAACGCCGGCCTGTGTGTCGTTGAAGAACGTTGGCTGATAGGTCAGCCGCTTGTCGATCACGGCGAGGTTGTCTGGCGCCTTGAGTAATTCATCGATCGGCAGTGCGTAGTTGAGGTTCTCGTTCGGTGATTTCATCAGCACGATGCCGATGATCTTGCCGTCCTTGTCCAGCAGCGGGCCGCCGCTGTTTCCGGGCGAGGCGGCAGCGGAAAAACGCATCCATTTCCAGCGGCCGTCCTGATCTTCCGGTGTATCGGAGGTGTACAGGCCGTCGCGAACAATGACGCCCGTACCCAGGGCATTGCCGACGGCGTAAACCGTCTCATTCAATTCAGGTTTTGTATCTGTCTCGAGTGTCGCCGTGTTTGGCGGCTGCTGGGTCAACGAGAACACCACGAAATCCTGACCAAGCGAAAACTTGATGATCTTGTCGATGGCATAAACGTGGCCGCTAGCGTCGCGCAGCGCCGGTGCGCCCATCGGGCTACCGATGCCGATATCCAACACGTGTGCGGCAGTGACATAGCGATTTCCACCGAGTGCGAACGCTGTGCCGATGGATAAGTATTTGTCATTGCGAAATTGATACGGCAACAGATCCAGCGGCAGCGGCTTTTCATACGTAAGCGGGTCGTCGATCGGCTTGGGAATGACCACTTCGAAGGTGGCGGCCGTCACCTTTTTCAAGACGCCAGGATCAAGACTGGCGGCAAGGCCGCGATCGCTGCAGCATAGGAAAAGGGAGAGAGCTAGCAAGGCGGCAGAAGCAAGCCGCGAGATAAGCGAGTGAGGGTGGAAAGTGGTTTGTCCGAAAACACGGGAAGCTTGCATGGTGCGTCCTTGACGTTCGCAAAACCGATGCCAAGCCAACGCTCGACATGGATCATTTCCGGGCGAATTCTTGCCCGAATCGAGTGTATTTAATGTCACTCGTAAGTACATATGATGCGCATCGAAGCGATGATCGAAAGAAAGTGCAGGTGATTTGTTGCCGCGCACTACACTGGCTGCATGAGCCTGCCCGCACCGCCTTATATTCGTGAAGCCGAAGCCAGCACTGTGCATCTACCTGCTGGCCCTTGGCAAACCGTGCTTGACGGGCTTTGCGCCGCGTTTCCCGCGATCAGCCGTGAGCAGTGGGTGGATCGCATGGCGCGTGGGCGAGTGCTGGATGCGCAGGGTGGGGCGATCACTTTGGCAACGCCGTATCCGCGAGTCGGGCAGCGCATTCATTACTACCGCGAAGTGGTCGATGAAACACCGATTCCATTTACCGAAACGGTATTGCACATCGATGAGCATCTGGTGGTGGCCGACAAGCCACATTTTTTGCCGGTGATCCCGAGCGGCAGTTTTGTCGAAGAAACTTTGCTGCGAAGGCTGATGCGCCGGCAGGACAATCCAGATCTGGTGCCACTGCATCGGATCGATCGTGCGACCGCCGGACTGGTTTTGTTTTCGGCGAATAGGGCGAGTCGATCCGCCTATCAGGCGCTGTTCCAGCAACAGCGTATCGAGAAGCGCTATGAAGCGCTGGCGCCGCCGTTGGCAGAGTCGTCGTTTCCATTGACGCGACGCACGCGGCTGGTACGCGGCGAGCCGTTTTTCCGCACGCATGAAATCGATGGCGAATCGAACAGCGAGACGCGTATTGAAGTGATCGAGCGTGGGGATACGCTCTGGCGCTACGCGCTGCATCCGATCACGGGCAAGAAGCATCAGCTGCGGGTGCATATGGCTGCACTGGGTGCGCCGATTTTCAACGATCCCTGGTATCCGACGTTGACCACCCAGGACGTTGACGACTATCAGCGTCCGCTGAAATTGCTGGCGAAAAGCTTGACGTTTGTCGATCCGCTTTCCGGCGAACTGCGCCGTTTCGAAAGCTGTCTGGGCCTGTAAAACATGTTTTTCGCATGGCTGGGCTATGCCGCAACGCCGGCAAAATCACCACGCACGGCGATTCCACGCTATCTTTCCCGGCAGAATCCGTCCGGGGAGAATCATTCGTGAGTGCACAGTTACCGTCCAGCGCCGCGCCGCGCGCCGAGTTGACCCTACGTGGCGTGATCATCGGTATCGTGATCACCGTCGTGTTCACCGCGGCCAACGTGTTCTTCGGCCTCAAAGCCGGCCTGACGTTCGCCACGTCGATTCCGGCGGCGGTGATCTCGATGGCGGTGCTGCGCTACTTCAAGGGCGCCACGATGCAGGAGAACAACATCGTGCAGACTGTCGCGTCAGCGGCTGGAACGCTGTCTTCGATTATCTTCGTACTGCCTGGCTTGATTCTGATCGGCTGGTGGACCGGTTTCAATTACTGGACGTCGTTCGCGATCTGCGCTCTGGGCGGCATTCTCGGTGTGATGTACTCGATCCCGCTGCGTCGTGCGCTAGTGACCAATTCCGATTTGCCGTATCCCGAAGGCGTGGCCTGCGCCGAAGTGCTGAAGGTGGGTGCTGGTACCGGCGAAGGGATCAGCGCCGAGGCGGCGGCGGAATCCAATCGCGCTGGCCTGATGGCCGTCTTGTGGGGTTCGATCGTTTCGGCGGTTTTTGCTGTAGTGGTGGCAACGCGAGTGTTCGCAGGCGATGTGGTGCATTACTTTCGCGTCGGCGGCGACAAGGGCGGTGTGACCGGTTTTGATTTTTTCCTTTCGTTCGCCTTGTTCGGCATCGGCCACCTGGTGGGACTGTGGGTGGGCGTGGCCATGCTGGTGGGGGCGCTGATCGGCTGGGGCTGGGGGGTGCCGCATTTCTCCGCGCTGGCACCTTTGACCGGGTCGATTGCGGAACTGGCCGGCGCCACGTGGAGCCACAAGGTGCGCTTCGTCGGCGCGGGCACCATTGGCGTGGCTGCCGTCTGGACGCTTGCCAAACTGGTCAAGCCGGTGATCAGTGGGCTGACCTCGGCAATGGCCGCCTCGCGCGCGCGCGGCGCTGGCCATGCCGCCTCGTTGCCGCGGACCGAGCAGGACATTCCGATCGGACAAGTCGGTCTGATTTCGCTGGTCTGTCTACTGCCGATTGGCTGGTTGATTGCCAACTTTGCCGCAACGGCAGGGCACGGGTTGGGCGATCACATCACGGCACTCGTCGTCGGTGGACTGATCTTCGTGGTGTTGATGAGCTTCTTTGTATCGGCTGTGTGCGGCTATATGGCGGGTTTGATCGGCTCGTCGAACAGCCCGCTTTCAGGCATCGGCATCATCGTGGTAATCAGCGCTGCTCTACTACTTGTATTTGGTCTGCGTTCGATGCTGCCCGCCGATAGCGAAAAAGCCTTGGTGGCATTCGCGCTGTTCATTACCTCGATTGTGTTTGCCGCAGCGGCCATCGCCAACAACAACCTGCAGGATCTTAAGACCGGTCAGCTGGTGGACGCCACGCCATCGAAACAACAGTGGGCGTTGGTTATCGGCGTGATTGCCGGTGCGGCGATCATTCCGCCCATCCTCGACTTGCTCAACCATGCGTATGGATTCGTCGGCGCACCTGGACCGCAACGCGCCAATGCACTTGCCGCACCGCAGGCGGGGCTGATCTCGGCGCTGGCGCAGGGAGTGATCCAGAACAATATCGACTGGGGGCTGATCAAGATCGGTGGTGTAATCGGTGTGGTGATGATCGCCATTGACGAAACGCTGCGCCGCACGACCAAGTCCGCACACCTGTCGCCGCTCGCGGTGGGCCTTGGCATTTACCTGCCGACGCAGAGCACTTTGATGGTGGTAGTTGGGGCGGTGGCTGGCTGGTGGTTCGATCGCCGCGCGGACCACACTTCGAAAGATCCCGAGGCGACCAAGCAACTCGGCGTGCTTCTGGCTTCCGGCATGATCGTGGGCGAAGGCTTGCTCGGCGTCGTTATCGCCGCCTTTGTGGCAGTTTCCGGCAAGGACTATCCGCTCGCCTTGGTCAGCGATGCGTTCGCGAGCGGCCCGGCGTTGTGGATCGGTGGCGCGACATTCGCGGTCGTGATGATGCTGCTATACCGTTGGGTGGGGCGTCTGGGGCATGGCAACACGCCCCCTTGATACACTTTGCGTTCGCGCGGTGTCAGCGGCCGCTTCAGGCCACGGCTTATCGATAGCAACGAAGACGATCGCAGGCAACAGGTTATTCACGACCTGAATTAGGTGAGGCTTTACACTAGACCGCTATCAGAGGGAGTTCGTCGTCGCGTGAAGCCACAGGGCGCAGAGCCACAAGACGTGCAGCAGGAAAAGATTGAGCCGGCTTTGAGCGCCGAGCAGGCCCTGGCACCGCCCAGCCAGCGCATGGTGATACTGCGCCGGCTGGCCGGGCCGCTGTTCTCGGTGGCCATGCTGTGCCTGGCGCTGTGGGCGCTGCATCTGCTGGCCAAAGAGGTGGATTACCATCAGGTTCGCAAGTACGTGAACCGGCTGTCGCGTTCGCGGCTGCTGTTGGCTGCGCTGTTCACCGCGCTGGGTTATGCGGTGATGACGCTGTACGACCGTTACGCGCTGGTCTCGATCGGGCGAAAACTGCCGTGGCGACGGGTCACCTTGATCTCGTTTATCAGTTATGCCTTCAGCAACGCCGTGGGCATGTCGCTGCTGGTGTCGGGTTCGATCCGCTATCGCTTCTACATACAGAACGGCTTGACTACCGCTGAGGTGGCCAAGGTGGTGCTGTTCTGCACCACCAGCTTCTGGTTGGGCTTGCTGGCACTGACCGGCGTCACGTTGCTGTGCATACCGCTGCCGCTGGATTTCCCAATGGCGCCTTTACGCATGATGGCGGAACTGCGTATCCCGATTGCGCTGGCGCTGACTCTGGTGCCGCTGCTGTGGCTTGCTGGCGGTTTGTTGCATCGGCCACTGCGTATTTTTCGCCTGCGCATCAACATGCCATCGGTATCGACCGGCTTTCGGCAGATCCTGATTGGTGCGTTTGACTGGGGTCTGGCGGCTGCGGTGCTGTACATACTGATGCCCGATCAGCTCAACAACGGTTTCGGGCATTTCCTGGCGATCTTCGTGATCGCGCAGATCGTCGGTTTGATCAGTCATGTGCCCGGCGGGCTGGGCGTATTCGAGGCGATCATGCTGGCCGGTTTTGGTGCCACCGGCAACGAGGCGTTGGCGGCGCCCATCCTCGGCGCGCTGGTGGTGTTCCGGGTGGTCTACTATCTGCTGCCGCTGTGCGGCGCCATCGTGATGGTGCTGCAGCGAGAGGCGCGCGGCATCCGTGAGAAGTCGCTGCTGTCGCCGTGGTTCACCGGCTTGTTGCCATCGTTTTTTGCCGGGTTGACCCTGGTTTCCGGCGCGGTACTGCTGTTCTCCGGTGCTACGCGTGCGCTGCCCAACCGCATGGAGATGCTGCGCGAGGTGCTCCCGCTGTCCGTGCTGGAGGTGTCGCATCTGCTGGCCAGCGTGATCGGCATGCTGCTGCTGATTCTCGCGCGTGGGCTGCAGCGTCGGCTCGATGCGGCGTATGTGCTCACGCTGATCCTGCTGGTGGCCGGTGCGATCTTTTCGCTGCTCAAGGGCATCGACTACGAAGAAGCAACTCTGCTCACCCTGCTGGCGATGGCGCTGGCGCCGGCGCATCGGTTGTTCTACCGACGCGCTTCGCTGTTCAGCACCACGTTTTCGTTGGGCTGGATTCTGGCGATTCTTGCGGTGCTGAGCTGCGCGGTGTGGCTGGTAACGTTCAGCTTCAAGCACGTCGACTACAGCAACAGCCTGTGGTGGGAATTCAGCTTCCATGAAGGTGGTGCACCGCGTGCGCTGCGAGCGCTGGTGGCGGCGGCGGCGGCGGGCATGCTGTTTGCGCTGGCCAGTTTGATCAAGCCAGTCAAGTTGCATCGCGAACCTCCCACGGAAACGGAGCTGGCACAGGCGCTGCCACTGATCAAACAGTTTCCATCGGCGCAGGCGCATCTGGCGCTGATGGGTGACAAGACCTTGCTGTTCGACGCCGAACACAGGGCGTTTGTGATGTACGACATTGAAGGCCGCAGCTGGGTCACGATGGGCGATCCGGTAGGCGCGAATGAGGATGTTCGCCGCGAGCTGGTATGGGCTTTTCTGGAACAGTGCGAACGCGCAGGTGGATGGCCGGTTTTTTATCAGGTCAGCCCGGCGGATCTCGACCTGTATCTCGAAGTGGGTATGAACCTGCTGAAGATCGGCGAAGAAGCACGCGTGCGTCTGGACGGTTTCAACCTCGACGGCAAATCGAAAAAGGTGCTGCGCAACACAGTCAACAAACTCGGTCGCGATGGCCTGCGGCTGGAGATCGTGCCGGCCGAAGCGGTGGCAGCGTTGATGCCGCAGATCAAGCAGATTTCCGATGCGTGGATGGGCGACAAGCGCGGGCGCGAAAAGCGCTTTTCGCTAGGCGCGTTCGACCCACGTTACCTGGTGCGTACGCCGATGGCGCTGGTGTGGCAGAACGACAAGCTGGTGGCCTTTGCCAACCTGTTTCTGACGGAAACACGTGAGGAAGCCTCGGTCGATCTGATGCGTTTTTTGCCCGATGGCCCCACCGGCATCATGGATTATCTGTTCGTGGAGCTGATGCAGTGGGCCAAGAGTGAGGGCTATCGCTGGTTCAACCTCGGCATGGCGCCGTTGGCCGGTCTGCAGAACCGACGGCAGGCACCGTTGTGGAATCGCTTCGGCGCGTTGGTATTCGGACGTGGCGAGCGTTTCTACAACTTCCGCGGGCTGCAGCGCTACAAGGACAAGTTCGATCCGGAATGGGAACCGCGTTACATGGCTGTGCCTGGTGGTATTGCCTTGCCAATGATTCTAACCAACGTTGCCAGCCTCATCGCTGGCGGCCTCACGGGTGTTGTACGTCGATGAAAAGCAGGCCGATGAAACGCAAGAAGCTGGTTGTGCTGGCCGTCGTGGTCGTCGTTGCTGTGGTGGTGTTGCTGATATGGCAGCCGTTCGCCCGCGTCAGTCTCGAAAGCGTTGCTGTGCCGATGCAGGTGAGCAGCTTCAGCTCGCCGCCACCGGCTGGCAAAAGCGACGTGATGGCAATCATCTATTCCGGCGACGGCGGCTGGGCCGATCTGGATCGACGCCTGGGCATCGCCTTCATCGATCGTGGTATTCCCGTGCTCGGGATCAACACCTTCAAGTACTACTGGCGCAACCGCACGGCTGACGAATCCGCTGCTGAACTCGATGCGCTGATGACCAAGTACACCGCGGCATGGAACAAGCCACGCATCTGGCTGATCGGCTATTCCTTCGGTGCCGATCTGCTGCCCACACTCGTCAACAAGCTCAGTCCCGCCAATCGTGCGCGTATCACCCAGATGGTGTTGCTGGCACCGAGCAAAGAGGTCAATTTCGAAATTGAGCTCCAGGGTTACATGATCAAGCAGGGCTGGTTTCAGGACCACTTCAAGTCGCTGATGGAAAGCATCAACCCGATCAAGGAATACGACGCCATGCCGCCGTTGCAGGCGCTCGACAACAAGCCACCAGTAGTCTGCTACTACGGCCTCGACGATGCGGATGACACCGTCTGCACCGAGCCGAACGTGCCCAAGTGGATCGTCATGCATCCGAAGAAGGGGGACCACCATTTCCAAGGTGGCTACCAGCCGCTGGCCAAGCAGATGATGGATGAGTTGCCAGTGCAGGTATCCACAGCGGGCGCCACGCGCTGAATCAACTCAGGCGTACTGGCTGGCGTCGGTATCCGCCACTCTGCCTGATATGACAAAACGGTGTTGATCCGGGGAATTTCCGCCAGCTCATATGACGGCGGGGTTGAACAGGTTCTTCTTGCACTGCAATGAAGCAATGCGATGATCAAGCAGTCTAGGACTGTGGTTACCAGAGACGATGGTTCAAATACCGGCGAAGATGCGGCGTCCTCGTGTACCGCAGACAGCAACCTTTCCCTTTTCTCGATACCTGTATATGGCAGGTTGCTTATTGCTTGCCTTGTTCTGGCTGGTGGCTGTGATCCGCGCACGCACAACGAATACGCTGATCGTCGACGAATTGGCGCAGACGGCGCAGATCGTCAGTTTCCTTCACGGTGACTTGCACGACGTCAATTCCAATATGAGTTATATCCCCGGTTACCATTTGCTGGTGGCTGGCATGATGAAACTGTTCGGTAGTCAGTCGTTGGCTGGTGCGCGAACAGTCAACATGTGCTTTGGCCTGCTGGGCGGAGTGTTCTTTTATCTGGTGCGACGAGAGCTGGTGCAGGAGCACTTGTCGCGCACAGTTGCACAGTTCCTGTTCTTTCCACTGCTGTATCCATATTGCTTCCTGGCTTACACGGATGTCTTGTCGGTAGCGCTGGTACTCGCCGCATTCTGGGCTACGTTGCGTGATCGTCATCTGTGGGCTGCGGTGATCTTGATCGCAGCAATGGCAGTGCGGCAGAACGATGTCGTGTGGGCGGGCTTCCTAGCGATGTATGCACTATGGCCTATCTTGAGGGAGACACACTGGCGGCCTTGGCTTGCGGCATCCGAGGTATTTCGCATCGCGTGGCCATATTGCGCTACAACATTTTTATTCCTGGCGTACTGGGCATGGAACGGCACCATCGTTTTCGCAAATGCCATGGCCAATATCCATCCGGACGCCAGCTTCCATTGGGGTAATCCGTTTTTCTTCCTTTTCGTTGCGGGGATCTTCCTCCCGCTGCAGTTGGGTGGTGGTTTGCGGCGATTCGCGCTGGCTGCATGTGCAAATTCTTGGTGCTTACTGCTTCCGCTGGCAGTTTTTGTGATCTATGCCGCGGGTTTCGCGGTCACCTGCTTTGGCAACCTGATGGCGGCAGATCATTTCCTGCACAACGCCGTGCTTGTTGCAATTACCCGAAATCATTGGGCTTGGTGGGGATTCGGCCTAGTCGCAACTATTGCAGCTTGCGGGCTGGCCCATACGCAGTTCAGCACTCCGCAGGGCTGGCTGCTTTTTCCGTTTGCCACTTTCTATCTGGCGGCATCCTGGTTGATTGAAGGACGCTACACATTAATCCCCTTTGCATTATGGCTTGCATTGAGGCGACAGGAGAACGACACGGCTGAACGCATCACGCTCGGCGTTTGGGTAGTGCTGGCCCAGTTCTTCGCGCTAAGCATCCTGGCGTCGCGCTTCATGCTTTGACCGCTGATGCCAGCAAGAGCCATGGCAGCCCCTGCGACAGACAGCATGCGTGACAGCGTGACTTTGGCTTGGCGTTGGCGTGCCGTGGATCTCTGGCAATATGCCCCGCTCGCTCAATTGTGGGTGATCACCTGCTACCGGCTGCGCAGGTGCCAAGGGACTGCCGACGCAGGTGTGCAGATTGGCTACGCACGCTAGCAGGCCGTTGAAAAGCACACCGACCGCGCACTCACATCATTCGGTCCACTTTATTTTCTCATCGTCGAAGACCGTCTCGCCCCATTTTCTTATCCAAGACCGGTGTCTTACGGCGGCGGTCGAGGCAACTCCGTCTCATCTTGCGCTCCCTGCCAGAATGTTGCGCATTCGCACCAGGTTCCAAACCATCATGGTGGTCTGGAACAACGCATTCACCCGTCCGGACAAGATTCGTCCGGCTGCGACCTACGCCCATACGCGCTGAAGTGAAAGCAGAATCCGGGGCTTTCGGTGCTTGCCTGGGCCGGTTCCGTCTCCTGGGCTCAATGGAATCCATGACGATGTCGATTCGGGTCGATCCCGTTCGTCATGGAGGCATAGAGTCGATTTTTGGCTCTTTACTGAGAAGGCCTGCTGCTTCCCCCGAA
>Ga0302313_10002391_pt1 | contig 13094 bp, 8 predicted proteins | sample III_Palsa_N2_2_FD_200454 | JGI IMG/M metagenome (GOLD analysis project Ga0302313, IMG submission 200454) | Peat permafrost microbial communities from Stordalen Mire near Abisko, Sweden - III_Palsa_N2_2 | ecosystem: Environmental > Terrestrial > Soil > Palsa > Peat permafrost | place: Sweden...
GAGGACGCTGCCGATCTCGACGACGAACATGACGGGGTTCTTCATCATGAGGCGTGGGTTGAGTTTGGTGAGCGCGTCAATGGAGGCGCGGCGGACGATCTTGGCGTCGAAGAGCGATTTGCGATTGGGGTGCGTGGACATTGGGGTCTCGATTGGTTCGGCTATGTTTTGTGGTGCGGCAGGGGAGAAGCAGGTTCCCTGCGGGAATGACAGAAAGCAAGAGCAAGTGCAAGTGCCAATACAGTGGTCCTTCGCTTCGCTCTAGGATGACGAGATTTTTTGTGGTGCTAGCGAGAGCAACGGCAAGTGCAACAGCAGATTCCTACGGAATGACAAACAAGAAGAGCAAGTGCAAAGGCAAAGCGACTGCGGTTGGCGGCTAGAAGGTGTGGCCGGCGTGGAGGAGCAGGTGCTCGAGGATGGGGCCGAGGGTGAGCGCGGGGAAGAAGGTGAGTGCGCCTACGATGACGATGACTCCGGTGAGCAAAAGGGTGAAGAGCGGCGTGGTGACGGGGAAGGTTCCGGCGGACGCGGGTACGATTTTTTTGCGGGCGAGGTTTCCGGCGATGGCGAGCATGGGGACGATCATCATGAAGCGGCCGAAGAACATCGCTACGGTGAGCGAGTAGTTGTACCAATGGGTGTTGGCATTGAGGCCGGCGAAGGCGGAGCCGTTGTTGCCCGTGGCCGAAGTGTAGGCGTAGAGGATCTCGGATAGGCCGTGAGGGCCGTGGTTGGCGAGGCTGCTTAGGCCGAGGTTCGGCATTAAGACAGAGACTGCTGTGAAGCCGAGGATGATGAAGGGGAAGATGAGCAGATAGAGCATGGACATCTGCACGTCGTAGGCTTCGATCTTTTTGCCGAGGTACTCGGGGGTTCGACCGACCATGAGGCCGGCGATGAAGACGGCCATGATGACGAAGACCAACATGCCGTAGAGGCCGGAGCCTACGCCGCCGAAGACGACTTCTCCGAGGAGGATGTTGACCATGGGGACCATGCCGCCGAGCGGGGTGAAGCTGTCGTGCATGGAGTTGACTGCGCCGCAGCTTGCGTCTGTTGTGACCGCCGCGAAGAGAGCGGAGTTGGCGATGCCGAAGCGGACCTCTTTGCCTTCCATGTTGCCGCCGGACTGGGTGAGGGAGGCGCGCTGGTCGGCGTTGTGGATGAGAGGGTTGGGTTTAGCTTCGGCCCAGTAACAGGTGAGCGTGGCGACGAACCAGAGGATGGTCATGGCGGCGAGAACGGCCCAGCCGTGTTTGGGGCTGCCGACCATCTTGCCGAGCATGATGGTTAAGCCGGCGGGGATGAGGAAGATGGAGAGCATCTGGAGGAAGTTCGAGAGGGGTGTGGGGTTCTCGAATGGGTGGGCGCTGTTGGCGTTGAAGAAGCCGCCGCCGTTGGTGCCGAGCATCTTGATGGCTTCTTGTGACGCTACGGGACCCTGGGCGATGGTTTGCGTGGTGACGGTGGTGAGTTTGCCGTCGGTGCCGGTGACTTTTTGCTGCTCGACTAGCTTGGCGGTGTCGTAGGGTTTGAAGTTCTGGATGACGCCTTGCGAGACTAGCGCGATGGAGAAGGCGATGGAGATGGGGACCAGAACCCAGAGGGTGGCGCGGGTGAGATCGACCCAGAAGTTGCCGAGGGTGTTGGCTTCGCGGCGGGCGATGCCGCGGATGAAAGCTACCGCGAGGGCTATGCCTACGGCGGCGGACCAGAAGTTGTGCGTGGCGAGGCCGAGCATCTGGGTGAGATAGCTCATGGTGCCTTCGGGGGAGTAGGACTGCCAGTTGGTGTTGGTGGTGAAGGAGATGGCCGTGTTTAGGGCGAGGGCGGGTTCTACGCCGGGGAGGTGTTGGGGGTTGAGGAGGTGGCCGTGCCACTGTTGGGTGCGCTCGATGACGTAGGTGAGGAGCGCGGTGGCGGCGCTGAATGTGAGCATCGCTACGGCGTACTCGGTCCAGCGCATTTCCTGCTCGGGCTTGATGCGGGTGAGGCGGTAGAGGAGGCGCTCGCAGGGGTTGAGGATGGGGTCGAGGAATGTTTTGCGACGGTCGAAGACGCGGGTGAGGTAGTCGCCCATGGGTTTTGCGAGAAGCAGGATGCAGGCGATGAAGAGGGAGATTTGAAGCCAACCGTTGAGGGACATTAGAACTTCTCCGGACGTAAGAGCGCGTAGATCAGGTAGACGAGGAGGGCGATGGAGATGAGGACGAGGATGATGGACTCAATCATGGCGGGGTTTCGCTTTCAGGCGGTCGCAGGCGCAGGTGTAGGCGTGGGCGATGGCGAAGAAGATGAGGATTAGGAGGAGGCAGAGGGTGTCGGTCATGGGGTGCTCCGGGTTGGGGGTGTTGCTAAGGACGGATTGTTGCCTGGGCTAGCGAAATACAGGGGTTTCTCCACTGCGCTGCGCTTCGGTCGAAATGACAGATTGGGGGTGGGGATGGAGCCGGCTTGGGGGTTTGTGGGCGGAGGGACCAGCGGCGAGAGCGAGCGGGGCATGACACAACCTTTCCTTCTAAGTAGAAGGGTTGTGGCTGTAAGGGTTCCGTAGAAAGGGTGTTAAGAAGTTGTAAGTTCGGTGGTTCCGGCGGGGGAGAAGCGGTAGCCGATCCAGGGTTCGCTGAGGATGTAGCGTGGGCCTTCGGGAAGCTCGATCTTTTTGCGGAGCTGGGCGATGAGGACACGGAGGTATTCGGGTTGGCCGTCGCCGGCGGGGCCCCAGACAGCGCGCAGCAGGACCTTGTGGGTGAGGACACGTTCGGGGGAGCGGGCGAAGACGAGGAGCAGGTCGAACTCTTTGGGGGTCAGGTGGACGACGTGGGCGCGGATGGAGACGGTGTGGGCGTCGGTGTCGATGATGAAGTCGCCGATTTCGAGATGGGTGGCTACGGGCTGGGTTTCGAGGTTGCGGCGAAGCTGGGCGCGGACGCGGGCGAGGAGCTCGGGCATGCTGAAGGGCTTGGTGAGGTAGTCGTCTGCGCCTTCGTCGAGTGCGGTGACCTTCATCTGATCGTTGGCGCGGACGCTGAGGACGATGATGGGGGTTTGTGCGACACGGCGGACGGCCTGGGTTAGCTCGAGGCCGTTCATTTCGGGCATGGCGAGATCGGTGATGATGAGGTCGGGGCGCTCGGCGAGGAGATGCTTGTAGGCGTCGGCGCCGTTGTTGGCGACGAGGACTTCGTAGCCGCTGCTCTGCAGGGAGGCTCGCAACATGCGGGTGATCTGGGGTTCGTCATCGACGACTAGAATGCGTTTCAACGGGTCTCCTGTGTGACGATGTGCAAGTCGACGTGTGGGGCTTCCGACATGAACTTCTGGATAGCCAGATAGTAGAGGTATTTTCGCAGACCGTGCAATGCGGAGCGTCCGACGATGGCCTGGGTGATGCGATGGTCGCGGATGTAGGCCGCAGTTGCGGTCGCGGTGTCCGAGCCGGTGAGTGGGACGATGATAGCGCCGAGATTTTTGGCGAACTGAAGGCTGGATTCGAGGGTGCGCTTGCGCTCGGGGATGGCGTCGCGGTCGCTGGCAACGTGGAGGACGTAGAGCTCGGCGGAGAGAGCTTCGGCGAGGCGAGCGCCGCGGGCGATGAGATCGCGGGCCTGGGCGTTGGAGCTGATGCAGACGGCGATCTTTTCGGCGACGGACCAGTGGGCACCAAGGCGCTTGCGCTTGACGTAGTCGTCGAGGGTGCGATCGACGGCGCGGGTGACGCGCTGGAGGGCCATCTCGCGGAGGGCGATGAGGTTGCCGCGGCGGAAGAAGTTGGAGAGCGAGCGCTCGACGCGGTCCATGGGATAGATGTCGCCTCGGCGCATGCGGGTGACGAGAGCTTCTGGGGTGAGATCGCTGATGACGATCTCGTCGGCGCGGTCGAGCACCCAGTCGGGAACCTGCTCGCGGACGCTGATGCCGGTGAGCGCCTGAACGCGTGGGGCGAGGCTTTCGACGTGCTGGATGTTGATGGTGCTGAGGACGTCGATCTTGTTTTCGAGGAGCAGGAGGACGTCTTCGTAGCGCTTGGGAAAGCGGCTGCCTTCGATGTTGGTGTGGGCGAGCTCGTCGATGAGGACGACCTGGGGCATGCGGGCGAGGATGGCGTCGACGTCCATTTCGGTGAAGAGTGTGCCCTTGTAGTCGATCTCATGGCGAGGGACCTGGTCGAGCTTGGCGGCGAGCTCGGCGGTGCTGGCGCGGCCGTGGGTTTCCACGATGCCGATGACGACGTCTTCACCACGACCGCGGCGGCGAATGCCCTCCGAGAGCATGCTGAAGGTCTTGCCGACGCCGGGAGCGTAGCCGAGAAAGATCTTGAAGCGGCCGCGCTGTTTGTCGGTGTCGCTGGAGAGCAGCCAGTCCTCCGGCGATTTCTTATTTTCCATCACGCCGTACAATTCTCCTCATGAACTCGCGCCGCCTGATTGCCACCTCTCGATGGATTGCAGCATTTGGAGCTCTGGCCGGAATTGTACTCGTGTACCGGCGCTGGCTCCATGTGAACCCTACCACTGTGGCGCTGACGCTGCTGCTGTTCATTCTTGTGCTGGCGGCAAAGTGGGGGTTGCGCTATGCGGTTGCGGTGTCGATTGTGGCGACAGCCTGCTACAACTTTTTCTTCCTGCCGCCGATAAATACGTTTACGATCAACGATCCGCAGAACTGGCTGGCGCTGTTTGCGTTTCTTGCGACGGCGATTGTGGCCAGTAGGCTTTCGGAACGGGCTCGCGATGAGACGGTGGACGCGAGGCTGCGACAGCAAGAGCTGGAGGTGATGTTCCAGTTGAGCAGGGAACTGCTGCAGACCGAGGGCATGGGGATGCTGGTGACTGCGGTGCCTTTCGCGGTGGCGAGTGTGACAGGAGCGCGGGTGGGGATTTTGTATTTGCTGGACGGCGACCGGTTGTATCGAGCGGGTGTGGAGGAGGTGTCGGATGTGGAGATTCCGCATCTGCGGCAGCTTGCGACGACGCTTGGAGCGGTGAACTGCGAGCCGGATGAGATACAGATTCCGCTACGCAGTGGAGTGAGGCCGCGAGGGTTGCTGCTGCTGCGTGGGGTTTCACTTTCGAAGAAGACTTCAGAGGCGATTGGTGGGCTGATTTCGCTGGCTATGGACCGCGCGCAGGCGCTGGAGAACCTGGCGCGTGGCGAGGCTGCGAAGGAGACGGAGCGGCTGCGGACGCTGATGATCGACTCCGTGACGCATGAGCTGCGGACGCCGTTGACTTCGATAAAAGGCGCGGCGACTGCGCTGCTGGCCGGGGGAGTGGATGCGGCGAGCAGCTATGAGCTGATTACGATCATCGACGAAGAGAGCGACCGTTTGAACAAGCTGGTGGCTGAGGCCGTGGAGATGGCACAACTTGATACGCAGAAGGTGCAGATGCACTTTGGAGCGGTGAATGTGCTGGGGCTGGTGGAGCAGGCGCGGGAGGCTTGCGGAGGTATTTGTGAGGAGCATCCGATTGCGATTGATGTGCCTTCGACGCTGATGGTGACTGCGGATGCGGAGTTTTTGAAGAAGGTGGTGAGCAACCTGCTGGAGAATGCGGCGAAGTACTCGAAGGCGGGGACGCCGATTAAGATTTCCGCTATGCGGGCGGGGGGTGCGGTGCTGCTGAGCGTGGCGGATCGTGGGATCGGGATTGATGCGCCGGAGCAGGAGTTGATCTTTGAACGATTTTACCGGGCGCGGTCGCAGAGCGAGACGACGACCGGGACGGGGATGGGGTTGGCGATTAGCCGGTCGATTGTGGAGGCGCATGGAGGGGAGATCCATGTGACCAGCCAGCCGGGGTATGGGTCGGTGTTTACGTTTTCGATTCCAGTGGCGGGGGAATAGGGAATAGGGAATAGGGAATAGGGAATAGGGAATAGGGAATAGGGAATAGGGAATAGGGAATAGGGAATAGGTCAGCAACACGAATCAGGGGAAAAGGTTGTGGCTGTTGTGTTGCGACGGTTGTAATGTTTCTGACGTATCCTCATTTGTGGAATCGTTCTGCGGCGCGGTTGGGGAACGTTAACATACGGGACTATTTGGCTTTGTAAGAGGAGACGACAGGATATGCAATCGAGGCGGGATTTCATCAGGAATGCGGCTATGTTGACGGGAGCGGCGGGGTTCGCTGCGGGGATGCCTGAGTCTGTTCGGAAGGCGTTTGCTATTGCGCCGGAGCCGGGCACTACATGGCTGGATGCCGAGCATATCGTCATCCTGATGCAGGAGAACCGGTCGTTCGATCATGCGCTTGGAACACTGCAGGGTGTGCGTGGCTTCAATGATCCGCGGGCGATCCGGCAGGCGAATGGCAACTCGATCTTTTTGCAGACGAGTGCGGACGGCGATACGTATGCTCCGTGGCGGCTGGACATAAAGGACACGAAGATTACGTGGATGGGTTCGATTCCGCATAGCCGCGATAGCCAGGTGGATGCGTGGAATATGGGGCACCATAATGCGTGGATCGATGCGAAGAAGTCGCACAATACGGACTATACCGGCGTGCCGATTACGATGGGCCACTACACGCGCGAAGACCTGCCGTTCTACTATGCGTTGGCCGATGCGTTCACGGTGTGTGACCAGAGCTATTGCGGGGTGATGTCGAGCACGACGCCGAACCGCTCGATCTTTTGGACGGGGACGATTCGCGATCAGCAGAACACGCACTCGTCGGTGTACATGCGGAACCAGGAGTTCCCTAGCGGCAAGCTGAAGTGGAAGACTTATCCGGAGCGGTTGAATGAGGCGGATATCGATTGGAAGATCTACCAGAACGAGCTTGGGCTTGCGGATATGGAGCCGGAGGCACATGAGTGGCTGGGCAACCTGGGGAATATGACGGAGTCGTTCGCGGCGTACAACGTGCATATGTCGGATGCGAGTATGCAGAAGATCCAGAGTCGCATTGATGCGACGAAGAGCGAGATTACGGAGCTACAGAAGACGGCTGCGGCAGCTTCGATGAATGACGATAAGAAGGCGGAGATCGAAGAGAAGCAGGCGCATGTGACGGCGCTGGAGACGCAGTTGAAGAAGGGTAGTGGTGGCCTGGCGAACCTGCCGCCGAAGCAGCAGGAACTGCATCGGCGGGCGTATGTGACCAATGCGGGAGATCCGGATTTTCATACGCTGGAGACGATCTCTTTTGAAGAGGGCGGCAACAGCGTGAAGATGAAGGTGCCCAAGGGCGACGTCTTCCACCAGTTCCGCAGTGATGTGGACAACGGGAAGCTGCCAACGATCTCGTGGCTTTCGCCTCCGGGTAAGTTCAGCGATCATCCGTCGCATCCGTGGTACGGGGCCTGGTATGTGTCGGAGGTGGTGGACATACTGACGAAGAATCCTGAGGTGTGGAAGAAGACGATCTTCATTCTTACTTATGACGAGAATGATGGCTACTTCGATCATGCGCCTTCGTTTGTGGCGGCTGATCCGCAGAACAAGGCAACGGGTGGGGCTTCGGGGGGTATCGATACCGGGCTGGAGTATAGCTATGCGCCGGATGAGATTGCGCAGGCCGTGCCGAAGACGGAGGCGCGTAGTGGGCCGATTGGGCTGGGCTTTCGGATCCCGACGATTGTTGCGTCTCCGTGGAGTCGCGGTGGTTGGGTGAACTCGCAGGTGTTTGATCACTCTTCTACATTGCAGTTGCTGGAAGAGTATGTGCAGGGGAAGTTCGGGAAGACAGTGCAGGAGAGCAACATCAGCGAGTTCCGGCGGGCTATCTGCGGGAACCTTACTTCGGTGTTTCGGCCGGCGGATAATACGCAATCGACGCTGCCGTTTCTGGATCGCGACAAGCATGTTGAGAGCATTCAGCGGGCGCAGAACAAGGTGATTCCATCGAACTATAAGAAGCTTACGGCGGAACAGATTGAGGCTTACAACAAGAGCCCGCGGAGCGTTGCGAATGCGTCGCGGCAGGAGCCGGGGACACGGCCGGCGTGTGCGCTGCCCTATGAGATGTACTGCGAGGGCGATGTCAATATCGAGAGCAAGACGTTTGTGCTGGCGATGAAGGCGGGCGATAACGTTCATGGGACGAGGAGTGCGGGCGCGCCGTTCAATGTGTATCTGCGGAATACGGCGCACACCAGCGGGGCAAGTCCGCGAGGAGCGAACAACCAGAAGATGTTTGTGGCGACGTATGCGGTGAAGGCTGGAGATACGATGCGGGAAGGCTATCCGCTACAGCTCTTCGCGGATGGGAAGTACGACATCGATGTGCATGGGCCGAATGGCTTCTATCGGGCGTTCCGTGGAGACTCTGCGTCTTCGCCGGTCGTGGTGCGCTGTGTGTATGACCGCAGGGTGAAGGGATTGACGGGCGATGTTGCGGCTAAGGTGAAGAACGTGTCGGATAAAGTTTTGACTGTTGTGGTTGCTGACAACTCCTATGGCACGGGCAAGCAGGCGAAGGAGTTGGCGGCGGGAGAAGAGGCTTCGATACTGGTTGATTCGTCCAAGGCGCACGGCTGGTATGACTTCACGGTGCAGGTGAAGGGGTTAAGTGCGAGTATGCAGTATGCAGGCCGCGTGGAGACGGGGAAGAGCAGCGTTACCGATCCGGTGATGGGCGGGTCTGTGGCGTAGCTAGTTCGATTGTGTTGCATGGAAAAGCCCTCCGGGTTGGAGGGCTTTTCTGTTTAAGGAGTAGCTCGTCGAGCCTATGAGGCTTTGGCATTTCGTTTAGGGCTTACGGCTTTCGATTTGTTGACGAACTTTGCCGCAGCCTTTCGTTCCATTTCGAAGAGGTCGGCATCGGCGTCTATAACCAGTTGACAAAATCTTTCGGCTAACGGCGATAGGCTTCGATGCGCGAGTCTGATGATTCCAAAATTTATTCTCATCCAAGGCTCGACGAAGGGAAGTACGACTAATGTGCCAAGCTCAACTTCCGGTAACACCACGTTCAACGGCAGCAATCCGACCGTGTCCGACTCCAGACAGATCGTCTTCGTCATGAAAAGCGATTCGCAGCCAACCGAGGGGATCGACTTCAACATGTGCGAATCACCGTCCAGTTGTTTTGGCCTTGCAACTCGAAATCGCTTGATGAGGCCGGGAGGAATTCCAGAGGTGGTGCTCAGCGGATAGCGCAGCATGTCACTCAGTGTGATCTTTTTGAGTGAATTCAGAGGATGACCACTGCGGGCCACAAAATATATGATGTGCGGTTTCAGCTTGATGCTATGAAACTGGCGATCCATTCCACGCGGATCTAAATAAACTATGCCGAGGTCATGTTTTCGCTTCAGCAAGTTCGGGAGGATCTCTCGGGAGTGATCGTAGGCGACGCTGACCCGCGCGGCAGGATGAGCACGGATCAATCTGCCTACTGCACGGTCGACAAACATCGGACCGGGGTAGATGCCCGCAGCGATGTCGAGTTCCCCTTTTTGCAGACCGCGCAGCAGCTCCATCTCATGCACGAGGTCGTTGGTTCTAGAGATTACTTCAGCGGCCTGTTCAAGCAAGAGCACCCCCGCTGCGCAGCAAGCGTTGGCAGCGGCCGCGGGAACAGTGCCCCAGGCGAATCAGTCGCGGCATGTAATCATCCCGAATTTCGCGCCTGTTGCGCATGTGACGAAGCGTCTCTCCGCTCCTGGCACGAAATATGTGAGGACGGACGGTAAGGGTAAACCCGCGTCAATGACGGTTTTGAAGCAGAGGAATCCAACCGCGCCTCTCTCTGCCTTCGATCGGACGATAAAGCCTCTTATTGAAGCGAGGGAAAAGGCCGCTGCGGCAATCGCGAAGACTACTCCGGCAGGAAACTCACCGCAGCCGGAGGCGGCCAAGATTTCGCCAACTCAGAATTTTGGCGGCTTTCTTGCGGCGCCTTCTTATCAAGCTATTCCTTATCCAGTAGTCAATGACAACTCCACGTTTATGACGTTGACGGCTGACTTCAACAAGGATGGTTCCGCAGATATCGCAACACTCGACTATCTTGGCGACATCAACGTGTTGCTGAACGATGGGAAGGGCCATTTTGCAGCACCGATCACAAGCACCGGAGCTACCGCGGTCGTCAATCCCGTTCACTTCATTGGGGCGATCGCGGTGGATCTTGATGGTGACGGGTACCCCGACATCATAGCGAAGCAATGGCGGCTCCAGCAGCTATTTGTGTTCCACAATAACCACGATGGAACCTTTGCGAAGCCGACAGTGATCCCGGCACTTGCGAGCTCGCAGGAAGATGTAGGGTCTTTCTTCGCGGCAGATGTGAACGGTGATGGCATTCCCGACCTCGTGTCGCTATCCAGTGTGTACGACGACAACGCCAATGTGAGCACCATCACGATCCAGACTTTTCCCGGCCTTGGCGATGGCACCTTCAGCACGACAAAGGTTGTTACCAGTGTGCTGACTTACGCCAACTACAACCTAGGACTGCCTAATAACAGCGCCATGTTGCAGATGCTGGGTGGCAAATTGAACCTCGTTTTTGAGGGACAAGCCTACGACGATGCGAATACAGGTTTTCTGATTGGCGCCAGTGTGATCGCTCTGCTCAGCAATGGGGATGGAAGCTTTGTTACGACACCGTCCACCGAGGTGGACATTACGTCCTCGTATGGAGAAATTACCGACAATAGCAACGGTCTGAGCCTCACGGATTTGAATGGCGATGGCATCCCCGACATTACGATGAACTTCGATGATGACTATATCTACACCGCTCTAGGCCATGCAGATGGCACATTTGGCGCGGTCCAGGTTGCCGATACAACATTCGCAATCAATCCGTCCGGCTGGGCTGTCACCGATCTGAATGGCGATGGCTATCCAGACTTCATTGATTATGACGGTTACTTTACCGTGGCGCTTCTTGGTAATGGCGATGGAACATTCGCCGATCCCAAGATTGTTTACAGCACGGGAGAGAGCACGACGAATGCCGCGCAGAACACCCCTGGTTCAAATCTGGTTGTTGCTGATTTTGATAAAGATGGCCGTTCAGATTTTGCCATAGTGGATGCGGGATCGGTCTCTTATGATCGCGCCTCGATCTTTTTCGGACATGGTGATGGTTCCTTCGCCGGAATTCCGGCAGTGGCTCCTGTCAACGACGCAAACACCTTTCCTGAAGGTCTGGATGCCTATGCGGCCCTGGATCTGAATGGAGATGGCAAGAAAGATGTCTTGTTGCAAAGCTACATGGGAAGTGGTCCTTATCCTTTCATCGCTGCTCTGAGCGATGGCAAGGGTGGCTTTACTTACAAGCAGGCGCTTGCCGGAGAGGCGGGAGGCTTTGAGGTCGAGGAGGTTGCTACCGCTACCGGTGACTTCAATGGTGACGGCCTGCAGGATGTGGTGTTCTCCGCTGAGTCTGCAAGCGGTGGATATGTCTTGGCGATGTCGCTCTCGAATGGAGACGGCACTCTTAAAACCCCTGTTGCTCTCAACACGGGAACGACGGCGTTTGCTTTTCCATTCAGCGGAATCTCTATCGGTGATGTGAATGGCGATGGGAAGCAGGACATTATTGCCTGCTATCAAAGCATTAGTGCTGCCGTACCGTCTGGCTATGTTGTTGCTCTCGGAAATGGAGATGGAACCTTCCAGACCGCGACATTTACACCTTTTGGTGCAGAAGTCTATACCTCTTTGCTCGCTGACTTCAACGGCGATGGAAAGCTGGACCTGGTTCTTGCTGATGGCGGGACAAACTCGGCCTCTCCAAAGGTTTCCATTATTTATGGTGATGGAAGCGGCGTCTTCAATCCTGCGAATGCGCAGACGATTGAGACCGGTGATGTGATCATCTCGCTTCTTCCGGGTGATTTGAACCAGGATGGAAAGCTGGATCTCGTTCTGCTCTCTGAAGGTTTGAGAACGTCCTCGGGTCTGCAGTCGTCCGGCGAAGGAGCCCTGGTTTACCTCAACAACGGAACCGGCGGCTTTACCGCGGGAAGCGTCTATGAGGCAGGCAGGAATCCTGCGGCAGGCGTGCTGGCCGACTTCAATGGAGACGGTGTTCCGGATCTGTTCTACAGCGAATATCCGGCGACTGATGCGACTCCGACCTACTATGGCTCACAGCTTCTGTTGGGCAAGGGAGATGGTACGTTCGGCTCGCCGATCGAGACACAGATTCCGCCCGCGTCGAGCATTCTTCTGCCTGGAGATTATCTTCAGGATGGTGCGCTCGATCTGGTGGCTGAATCGGAGTACGGTGCGGTTGCACTGCTGCTCAATCAAGGCGGCACGGCGATCTCACTCACGCCGTCTTCACCGAGTGTAACGTTTGGAAGCAACGAGACGATCGATGCATCGGTTCTGGCGTCGATGAAGTTTCGGCCAGTACCGGGCGGGACGATAACGTTTTCGGAGAACGGTACCGTTGTTGGCCTGACTGACATTGGTGCAGGCGGCGGTACTTTGACGACGTCCGCTTTGCCTGCCGGATCGCATACACTCAGCGCTTCTTACAGTGGCGATGCGAACTTCAATCCAAACGTCAATGCGGGAACTGTTTCGTACACCGTAGCGGCTGCTCCGGCTGTTGCACCAAGCTTTGCGCTGACAACGTCTGCCACCGCTCTTTCCATGGCGCTTGGTCAATCGGGTGCGGCGACGCTGACGGTCACGGCCAATAGCACCTACGCAGGTGATATCAACTTCGCGCTTTCGGGGCCGGAAAATGGATTGAATGTGCAGCTTACGCCCACCAAGGTAACGCTGGCAGCGGGACAGAGTGCAACGACGTATGTCACCGTCAATGCGCTGAACTCCAGTTCGACTAAAGACGCTCCCATCTTCTGGAAGCGTTCTACGGGCGGATTTACGTTGGCTTGCCTCTTCGTTCTTGTTCTTCCGATTCGCAGGAGAAAACTTGGAAAGCTTCTTCTGATGATCGCGGTATGCGGTGTATCCCTCATTGGTGCAGTCGGTCTTTCGGGGTGCGCGCACGGCAGCACGGGATCGACGAAGGGTACTTCGACCCTGGTCATCACGGCAACACCAAGCGTTCAGGGTGTTGCCGCACAGGCCGTCAATCTGACCGTTACCGTCAACTAGCTCACTCGAGCAGGCCTCGTCGGGGGGCCTGCATTTTTTTGAAGAGAAA
>Ga0302313_10002394_pt1 | contig 13088 bp, 10 predicted proteins | sample III_Palsa_N2_2_FD_200454 | JGI IMG/M metagenome (GOLD analysis project Ga0302313, IMG submission 200454) | Peat permafrost microbial communities from Stordalen Mire near Abisko, Sweden - III_Palsa_N2_2 | ecosystem: Environmental > Terrestrial > Soil > Palsa > Peat permafrost | place: Sweden...
TCGCCTATGAGACGAACCCGGATACGCTGCCGGACCCTGCCGCGGATAACGAACAACTGGAGTTTGTGGGAGATGCGGTGCTTGGACTGGCCGTGGCGGAGGCGCTGTTTCGGCGGTTTCCGAACTAGCGCGAGGGAGAGCTGACGCGGCTGCGCGCATCGCTGGTGAGCCGGAGGCATCTGGGTGAGGTTGGGGCGCGGATCGACCTGGGGGCGATGCTGCTGCTGGGGCGCGGGGAAGAACAGAGCGGCGGACGCAAAAAACCGGCGCTGCTGGCGAATGCGCTGGAGGCGGTGATCGCGGCGCTGTATCTCGATGGCGGACTGGATGCGGCGAAGGCGTTTATTGAGAAACATATTATTGAGCCGGCGCTGCCGGACCTGAACCTCGCGCTGCAGGCAGGCAGCACCTTCAGCGGGGCGATTGGAGATCACAAATCGGCGCTGCAGGAGTATCTGCAGGCGGTCGGCGCGGGCCAGCCGCACTATGTGCTGACCGACCAGAGCGGCCCGGATCACCAGAAGCGCTTTCGGGTCGAGGTGCGGGTCGAGAACAGGGAGGGCGGCTCGACGGCGCTGGCGGAGTCGGAGGGGACGACCAAGAAACAGGCTCAGCAGGAGGCGGCGCGGATCGCGTTTGAACGGCTGCTCGCGGAGAAGAATGCAGGTCTTAAGGAGGTTGCGGGATGACGCCTCCGGTGGTGGCCTCCGACGTGCGACGGGGTTCTGTCGAGAGCGTTCCCGTGATTGCGGGGATGCATCAGACGCCTGTGGTTGCGGCGATTCCTGGCCGGTCGGTCTCGCGGCACCATGCGGCGCACCATGAGGCGGCAGGGTTGTTGCCGGCGCTGCAGTCGCTGATGTCCATCATCGTCATCGCCATCTTTATCATTACGTTCTGCGTACAGCCGTTCCGGATTCCCTCGGAGTCGATGGAGTCGACGCTGCTGGTGGGAGATTTTCTGCTGGTGAACAAGCAGGCGGGAGTGGCGGACGGCTCGGGCGGGCTGCTGCCGGAGGCGCGGATTCGGCGCGGAGATATCATCGTCTTTCACGATCCGGTCGACGCATCGCTGCATCTGGTGAAGCGGGTGGTCGGGCTGCCGGGGGATCGCGTGAGGATGCACGATAACCACGTTTACATCAACGGCAGCGTGCTTGCGGAGCCGTACGCGATCTATCGTCCGAGCCCGCCGGATAACTTTCGCGATAACTTTCCCCGGCTGCAGAGCGCGGACCCGGATATCAATTCGGTGTGGTGGATCAGGATGCGCCGGCTGATCGACAACGGCGAACTCATCATTCCTGAGGACAGCTATTTTGTGCTGGGAGATAACCGTAACGACAGCGAGGATAGCCGCTACTGGGGCTTTGTTCCGCGTGAGGCCATCGTCGGCAAACCGCTGCTGATTTACTTCTCGCTGCTGCCGCGTGGCGGAGAGGACGGCAACACGCTGGCGAAGGCGTCGATCGCCGCAGGAGCGAGGCATCAGCCCGTCAGTAAACTGGATGCTGTCATCGATTTTGCCCGGTGGGGTCGTACCCTTCGGGTCGTGAGGTAGATCGGGTGCGGCTTATCCTCATCGGGCCTGCTGCGATTCAGCGATACACTGAAAGTTGCATCTGTGGAGATTCGTTTTGACCAATACGATGGAAACCTCAACCAAAGAACCCGAGATTGTGCAGCAGGAGCAGACAGAGACGCCGCTGGAGTCGCTGTCGTCGATCTGCACCGTGCTTGCAATCGGGCTGTTCGTCATGACTTTTGTCTTCCAGAACTTCGAGATCCCCTCGGCTTCGATGGAGAAGACGCTGCTGATCGGCGATCACGTTCTGGTGGACCGCATCTCGCTGGCGCCGCCGTCGAAGTGGGCCCCCTTTGTCTTCTACCGCGATGTCAAACGCGGCGACGTGATCGTCTTCTACAAGCCCAATGCCGAGATTCCGGAGATGTTCCTCGTCAAGCGCGCCATCGGCCTTCCTGGCGACCGGATTCATCTTCGCAACGGCATCGTTTACCTGAACGGGGTTGCGCAGGATGAACCTCAGGCAGGCAAGCCCGTCGCGGATGGCAACTACCAGCACGCGTACCTGCCTTATCGCGATGACTTTCCCGATGTCCCGCCTGGGGCCACCGAGGAGGGACAGGTGACGGCGAGCTGGGCGAACGAGCTGCCGAGCCACATTCAGGACGGCGATCTTGTCGTACCTCCGGGCAAGGTCTTCGCCATGGGCGACAACCGCACCGAAAGCCTCGATGGCCGCTACTGGGGCTTCGTTCCGCGCGAGAACATCGTGGGACGGCCCATGTTCGTCTACTGGTCGTTCCAGACCCCGGCGGACCAGATCGACAAGCAGAGCATCGGCCAGCGCATCGGCTTCATGGGCCATATCCTCGTCCATATCTTCGACCAGACGCGCTGGAAGCGCACCCTCCATCTCATTCGTTAAAGAGGTTATTGCCGGCGCAGCGGAGTTCGCTGCGCCGGATCATTACTCATGCAGGAAATCGATCCAACTTACGAGCAGAGCGGCGAGACGGGATCGGCACAACACCGACGATTTCGCCGTCTGATTTTGTTTTTGTTCGCCGTGCTTGCCGTCCTTCTTCTGGCGATACTGCCACCATTGATCAGCATGAACCGCCTTCAGCGGCGCATCGTCACCAGCATCAGCGACAGCCTGGGAAGGCCGGTTCATCTGGACAAGGTGACGCTGAATCTGCTGCCGCTGCCTGGTTTCACGCTGGAGAACCTGGTGGTCAGCGAAGACCCGGCGTTTGGCGCAGAGCCGATTATTCAGGCCGACTCCGTGCGGGCGACGCTGCGGATCAGTTCGCTGTGGAGAAAGCGGATTGAGTTTTCGACCATCAGCTTTACCGATCCCAGCGTCAACCTGGTCCACACTGCCGACGGCAAGTGGAATCTTGAGAGCATCCTCGTTCGTGCCGCCCACATTGCCGCAGCACCTACCGCGCAGAAGAGTGCCGGTTCCGCGCCGCGTTTTCCCTACATTGAAGCCACGGGCGCCCGGCTGAACCTGAAGCTCGATCAGGAGAAGATGCCCCTCTCTCTGACGGATGCGGATTTCGCGCTCTGGCTTCCCGATCCGCAGCAGTTCCATCTGCGATTACAGGCGCATCCTGCCCGCACGGACACCGACGTCTCCGACACCGGCACGCTGGAGGTGGAGGGAACGCTGGGGCGCGCGACCTCGCTGGGTCAGGTGCCGATCAATCTCAAAGGCGAGTGGAGCAATGCGCCTTTGGGCGAGGCCAGCCGTGTGCTGTTCGGCCGTGATGCGGGGCTGCGCGGCGAGATGGCGCTGTCGGTCAGCGCGCAGGGAACGGTCGGCACCAGCTCCCTGCAGGCGCGGCTGCGGCTTACCGATGCGAGGCGCGCGGACTTTATTCCGGAGCGATCGCTCACGGTCGATCTTCAGTGTCTCGGCACGGCCACCGGCGCGTTTCATGGCTTCGAAGATGTCCGCTGCAACTGGCCTCCCTCGGGATCGTCCGAGGCGCCGATGCTGACCATCACCGGCGCTCTGCCCGACATTCGCAGACTGAACTCCGCGACCCTCGACGTGGTGACGCCGGGACTGCCTGCCGCAACGCTTCTGGAGTGGCTGCATGTGGCCAGCGCGCGGGTTCCTGCCGACATCTCAGCGGATGGCTCGGTCACCGGAGGGCTGTCCTGGCGACCGACGAACTCTGCCGACCTCTTCTCGCTCGCGAACTGGAGCGGACAGGTGCTGGTGAAGAACGCCAGCCTGATCAATCCACATGCTGGGACATCGTCTCTGATCGCCGGCGATATCGCGCTTCAGTCGACGGCACAGGCGACAACCGAGACGCATCGCAGCAGACACCGCGCTCTGCCGCCGCCTTCTCCTGGAGGATTTGTGCTGGCACCTACGGCTCTGGCTCTTGGGGGGAAAGATCCTGCGACGCTCGACGGACATTTCGACGCGACTGGCTATACGCTGCATCTCACGGGGATGGCCTCGTCGGCTCGCATGCTTGCGCTGGCTGGGGTGCTTCCGAAGTTAGGCGACGGCCTGGCCGATGTACTGCCCACCAACCGCGCTGCAGGACCGTACCGCGTCGATCTGACGGCAAACCGTCCGTGGGGCGGAGCGCAGGTCTGGACCGATGGGACGGTTCACCCGGCTGCACCTCATCCGAAGCATCGGGCTCATCGGTAAAGATATGTCCTGCCGGACGGGCCCACTTCGCGTGGGGCGGGCGTTTGCACGCCTTTTTAAGTTGTCGAGGTGAGATAGAGAGCAAGGGCCCTCCCGTTGGTCGGGATCATTCCTTTGCCGACCAACGGGAGGTCCCCAGAGGATCATCCCTGCGTGACCGGCATACACACCACGAAGTGGTCGCCCCACGCGTAGTGGGCCCGTCCGGCAGGACATTAGCTTTTAGTGCATCACAATCTCTTTTATATGCACCGGCGTCGTTATCTCCGGGACGCCGCCGTCGTTGACCTGGACCTCATCTGGCCTGCCCTGGAAGACGATGCGCGTCGAGCCGGTGGAGCGGGCCATGATCCGCAGGTTTTGTGTCGCAGTCAAAGTACCGGAGCGCACCGTCACCGGCACCTCCGCCGCCGCATCTCCATCGTTACGTACCTCGATCGCGACCAGCCAGCTTGAACCGTTCTTCGTGGGCAGCTCCCGCGGCGTCACGCTGGCGATGGAGAGATCAGGCAGGCCGCGGTCGCGATAGACCCAGTCATCGAAGAACCAGTTCAGATCCTTATGCGACTCGCGCTCGAGAACATGCTGAAACTGCTTCGGGTCGGCGTCCGATTTTTCGTCCAGCCGGTAGAGCTGCAGCGCATGTTTGAGCGCGTCTTCTCCGACGATGGAGCGCAGCATCCACAGCACCGCCGAGGCCTTCGTCCGGTAGTAGACCTCGTCGCTTGCGCGGATAAGGCTTTGGCCCTCCGGCGCGGGGTCGGCGTTTGGGGCAGGCTCGGCCAGCGACAGCGTGTTGACCGCATCCTGAAGCTGCTTCAGCGCGGCATCCCTTCCCTGAGTCTGCTCGACCCACAGCAGCGACATGAACTGCGCGACGCCCTCGTCAAGCCATACGTGCGAGGAGCTGAACCAGGTGTGCGTGAGCGAATGCACGAGCGGCGGAGCGAGCGTATTCACGTCGGCGGCGCGCATCGGCATGAGAAGAAGCGAGTCATCTTCAAACGGCTGACCCGCCTGATCGAGGATGTGGAGCGTCGTGAGCGGGGATGGGCCGAGCCAGTCCTTCAGCATGGGCGCGACCTTCGACGCGGCGAGCGCATAGCTGGGCAGCGTGTCGTAGTGGTCGGTGACGGCGGAGAGAAAATCACCGTCCGTTGTGGTGGCGGCGCGGTCGGTGACGAAGAGGCTCAATGCGCGGAAGCCAAGCGGGCGGGCGGAGAAGTCTGCCGTGGCCAGGCCGGGTGATTCCGCGACGACGACGTTTGCGTTCTCGCTTACGGCGATCAGTTTTTCAGGACGCCCGCAGAAGTAGGCTGTGTCGGGTGGGTCGCCGACGTACTCGATGGCGAGGCGGAGATGGATTGTTGCCGGCGACTGCAGGAGTTTGGTTCGGCCAACGGCCTGAAAGAGCTTTGCGCCGTCGCCGAGAAAGACCGGAGGCGATGCCGTGGGGTACCAGAGAACGTTGCCGAAGCCGCGCAGTGCGATGCGCTCGGGCGTGATTGCGTCCCAGTCGGCGAGGGCGGCCTGGTCGGCGGGAGCTCCGATGCGTTCGAGGCGCTCGCCGGACTGCTCGACCTCGCCGGAGTAGAACGCTGTCAGCTCAACCGTCGCGCCGGGGGCGAGCGGCTGCGGCAGAGAGACGATGGCCTCCTCGGCTTTGCCGGTGTGGTCTGCGTCGGTGTCGATGATCTGCTGCGCGAAGGTGAGCGGCACGAGGCGCTCGGGGGTCTGCATGGCGAAGCTCTCCCATTTGAGCGAGGAGGAGAGCTGCAGCGCGAGTCGGGCCAGCGGCGCAGTGCCGGAGTTTCGCACGCTGAACCTCGCGTGGACCGCCAACTGCGACTGCGCGGGTGTCAGGTGAGCGTCGAGATCGTAGGCGGTGAAGACCAGAGAGGCTCGCTCCGCGTCGGTGACCTCGACGACAGCCTGCGCGGCAGTGGTCTCGGGCTTCTTTTCGACGGTCGCGGAGTCCTCGTCTTTGTGGAAGAGAACGGTGCCGTGGGGTGGTGCGCTGTCGGTGGGCGGCGGTGCGTTCTGCGCTGAGACCGCTGCGCTGAAGGACAGGATAGTTGCGAGGAGAGGCAAACGGAGACGGGTAAAGGCTACAGACATGTTCTTCAGGATCCCAGGCCCTTGCGTTCTTTTGCGGGCTTTCGTGCAGGCGGCGGAGGTGCGGGTTGACGGCGCTGGCGCATCGCCTCGTACATGACGATGGCGCCGGCGACCGATACGTTCAGCGAGGACACCTGCCCGGCCATGGGGATGCGCAGGAGATGGTCGCAGGTCTTTTTGACGAGGTCGTGCAGGCCCGCGCCCTCGCGCCCAAGGACGAGGACGCAGTCGGTTTTGAAGTCGAAGTCGGTGTAGTCGGGGGTCCCGCGCTCGTCGAGGCCGATGACCCAGACGTGCTTCTGCTTCATCTGCTCCAGCGAGCGGACGAGGTTGGTGACGCGGGCGATGCGGACGTGCTCGGAGGCTCCGGCGGAGGTCTTGGCGACGGTCGCGGTGACGGGAGCGGAGCGGCGCTCGGGCAGGATGACGCCGTCGACACCGGCACCGTCGGCGGTGCGGAGGAGCGCGCCGAGGTTGTGAGGGTCTTCGACGCCGTCGAGGGCGAGGAAGAATTTGTGCTCGCCTGGCTCTTTGGGGGTCAGCAGGTCTTCGATGGTGAGGAACTGCCGCTCGCGCACCACCGCGAGGACGCCCTGATGGGCATCGGTGCGGGCGAGCCGGGTGAGCTGGTCGCGGGATTCGAGCGAGACGCGGATGCGGGCCGTGCGGCAGAGCTCGATCAGCCGCTCCAGACGCTCGTCCCGACGCTCCCGGGCGACGCTGACGTGGTCGAGCTGGCGCGCACCGGAACGGATGGCCTCCTCGACAGGGTGGAGACCGTAAAGAACTTCCATCTCTCAAGTTTACCGCCCGGCCGGCGAAGAAAATGGCGGGAAGGCTTTAGAATATGGACAGAGACACCGATTTCCGCTCGCAAATCATCCGCTCTGCAATTTTTGAGGAAATTTTCGACTTTTATGGACTATCCGAGGCCAAAGCGAGTCTTTTCCCGTCGAGGGGCCGTCTCATCCACTGTGCAAACACTGGCCATTCCGGTCTCGGCAGCAGTCGCCGCTCAGATTCAGAGCGAAAATGCGGCTATCGCCCACGGCCTGAAGCAGCAGGACCCCGAGCTGCTGGATCAGTTGATCGAACTCTATCAGCACCGCCTGCTTCGGTATCTGCTCTTTTTGACGGGCAAGCGCGAGGTCGCCGAGGATCTGTTTCAGGAGACGTGGATGCGCGTCCTGCTCCGGGGATCGCAGTACAACGGCAAGGCCCGCTTCGATACCTGGCTCTTTACCATTGCGCGCAATCTGGTGATCGACCTGTCGCGCAAGCGCACGATGGCCAGCCTGGATGAGATGAGCGAGGGAGGCGAGGACGACCGCCCCTTCGAGATTGCGATGGCCGGCCCTTCTCCGCTCGAGCAGTTTCAATCGCGGGAGAACTGCGCTGAGGTGAGCGAGGTTTTGCTGAAGCTTGACCCGCCGTACCGGGAGGTTCTGGTGCTTCGTTTCTACGAAGAGCTCTCCCTGGACGAGATCGCCAGCGTTACTCGCGCGCCTTTATCCACGGTGAAATCGCGGCTGTATCGTGGGCTGGCCGCACTGAAGCCAGAGATGGAGCAGCTTCGCGCCTCACGTCCGTTTATGGAGGCGGGCGCATGAAGGAGTTTGACGAGAAGCCATTTTCCGAGCAGGAGGCACGCACGCTCGCGCGAGAGGCGATGGGAAATGCAATGCCAACCGCCCGGGCGTCCGTGGTCAATCGTACGCATCGCGTGGTGCGGGAGCGGGCAAAGACGATCGCGGCGCGACGCAGCCGGTTTCGCAGCCTCTGGATTCCGCTGGCGGTCTGTTCCGCGCTCCTCGTCATCCTCTCGACTACGGTCTGGAGTGTTCTCGACCAGTACGATGTGACCCCGAACGGGGTTCCGGACGCGAGTAATCAGTTTCTTGTACTGCTTTTGTGGTTTTTGCCGGTATCATTGGCCCTTCTTGCTTTGGTCCTGTTTCGTAGAGCTCGTAAACATGTCGATCGTGAGGCTGCGCAATGACCATGTTGTATAACCAGGTTCCGGACAGATCGCAGGGCGGCGAGGACGAACTCAGCCTCATCCCGACGTGGTCTGTCGCGCTGGCTATCGTTGTGTTTGGTGCTGTTCAGTACCTGTTTCATGGGGTATTGCCGCACCACAAACATGAGATGCTGCCGATGCGGCTGCTGATGGGGTACTCCTGGGGCACCGCGTTTGCCAGCTATGTACTGCTGGTGGGATATGTCAGCCGCGATGTAAAACGCCGCAGAATGCCGGCTGCGCTGTGGATGTTGATTGTGGTGGTGATGCCGGGTGGCATCGGAGCCGTGGTGTACTTTTTGCTGCGGCAGCCGCTGCTGATGCCGTGCCCGCACTGCAGCACGGAGCTGACGTCAACCGTTCACTTCTGCCCGCAGTGCCAGTTTCAGATGGCTCCTGTGTGCGGGCGATGCTACCGCAGCGTGCAGATTACCGATGTCTACTGCGCGCAGTGCGGACACGATCTGGCCGAGGACCATGCTCCGGCGAGGCTGCGGGCGTATAGTGACTAGTTGCAGGCATGTCACTGACAGCACTCATCATCGATGACGAACCACTGGCCCGGCAGGAGTTGCAGTATCTGCTGGAGGGAGCTGGCGGGGTCGAGGTTCTGGCGCTGGGGACCAATGGAATCGAAGCCGTTGAGCTGATCCGAACGCATAAACCTGACGTGGTATTTCTGGATGTGCAGATGCCTGGTCTCGATGGGTTTGCCGTCCTGAAGAAGCTGCTGGACCGCAAGGTGCCGATGCCGCAGGTCGTGTTTGCGACCGCGTTCAACCAGTATGCGGTGCGCGCCTTCGAGGTCAACGCAGTCGATTACCTGCTGAAGCCGTTCGACCGGAAGCGGGTGATGCAGACGATCGAGAAGGCCCAGGCGCGGCGGTCGGCTCCGGTGGAGTCTGCCAGCGACGCCAAGCTGGACGCTCTGCTGCGGCTGGTCGAGGAGCAGGCCCAGGCACCGAAGGCACAGTCCGGCAAGGTGGTGGTGCGGGCGCAGAACCGGCTGCTGCTGGTGGACCAGCGCGAGATCTGTTTTGCGGCGATCGAAGAGGGCACGATCAGCGTGGTCACGCGGGCCGTCGAAGGCCACTCGAACTGCAGGACGCTGGAAGAGCTGATGGACCAGCTCGATCCGGAGACGTTCTGGCGGGTGCACCGCTCGTATGTGGTGAATATTCAGCACATACGCGAGGTGGTGCCGTGGTTCAAATCGAGCTATCAGCTACGCATGGACGATGCGCAGAAGACAGAGATTCCGGTGAGCCGCGCACAGACCAAACGGCTGCGTGAACTGTTCAACCTGTAGCCTGTCAACCTCGACCGCGGGATTTTTCATTGGATTCGAACGGCAGTCCCCACGAAAAGAACCGGCACAACGATGTTTCGCGTTGTGCCGGTTTTTTTGTTTCGTAGGATGGTCAGAATTTAAAGCGGTAGCGGAACTCGCCGTAGATCTCGCGAGGGTCGTTGTAGTGAAAGCCTCCAAAGGTGAGGCTGTTATCGAGCAGCACGCGCGTGTTACCCACATTCATCGCGGTGACGGATACCGTGTATCGCTCGCCAAAGCTCCTCCCCAGCGCGAGATCCGCCGTGGTATGCGAAGGCAGATACGGGCCGGAGTAAGGTGACGGCGGCGCCTGGTACCCGTTCGAGAAGCCCGAGCCGTAATACATATTGAACGAGCCGAACACCTTAAACGGCAGGTTGCCGTTGAACCCCACATTCAGCGTGTTCCGCTGATCGTGGTCGAGCGCCGAGTATCCCGGCGCCACCGCGCACACCGACGGATCGCTCGGCGAATAGCAAACCAGGCCGCCGGTGATGGGGCCAATCTGCTGCGCGATCTGGTTCGAGTACGCGAGGTGCGCCTGTCCGAAGTGCCACAGTCGCGGTGAGTGCAGCGTCAGCTCCCAGGCCTGAATCAACGCGCCCTGCACCGTAATCGGAATGAAGATGCTCGACTCGCCGATATTGTTGTGGTCGAGGAAGTTCTGCGCTCGTGTCTCGAAGGTGTCGGCATCGATAAGCCATCCGCTCAGTTTGCCGGGTAACGGAATCTGTACGCCGAACTGGTGCTCTTCATTCCGCTCGCCCTTCAGCGGAACGAAGCTGGCGTTGCTTGTCTGGGCAAAGGCCAGCGCCGGCCCCGTAATGCTGGTCACCGGCGGCGGCTGGTAGAAGTGCCCATAGAACCCGCGGAAGACCCAGTTCAGCTTCGGAATCTGCACGGCGATGCCGACGCGCGGATAGAGTGCGTTCTCGGTGATGGCCCCCGCAAAGTGCGTCTGCCGCTCGCCTGCGATCAGCGTCAGCCAGGAGACGGGCTTGTAGTTGTCCTCGACAAACGTCTCCTGAACGCCCGCGAGGATGACCGGGTTCACGCGGAAGGGCGGGTTGCTTCCGTCGTTGAAGACGGCTCCAAAGACGTCGTTCTCGTGCTGCACGTAGCCGTACACGCCAGCCGAGAGCGAGTTCTTCGCGATCACCGTCGAAACCGACGCCTGCACCCCGGCGTACAGTCCGGTCTCATCGGCAGTCGTCGAGGCGGGCAGGTCGTTCGGGCTCGCCTGATAGCTGGCGCTGTTGTAGTGGTAGAACGGCGAGACCTGTGCCAGCGTCGTCGGGCTCCACGTATGCAGCCAGGTCAACGCGGCATAGCTGTCGGTCTCGTGCTCGCCGTCGCGCAGGCCGCTCGAATCGTACAGCTGGTTCTCCCAGTCGCCGACGTTGGGATCGTAGGGAATCTGATAGTAATCGGTCCGCAGCTGACCTACCAGCCGTAGTTGGTTCGCCGGGTCGTGGTTATAGACGACCGAGGCAAAGCCGCCGTAGCCGTTGCTGGCATCATGCACCGGCTGCGAGATCGCCGGTTGCAAACCGTAGTCGCTGCGGTTGCCGTTGAGGCTCGCGTACCAGGCAAACTTCTCCGTGTGGTCGCCCAGGCTGATCTGGTCGTTCGTCTGGAAGAAGCTGCCCGCCGTCACCACCAGTTCGCCATCGCGGTTGCGCTCGAATCCAGTGCGCGGCACCACGTTGAACATGCCGTAGGTCCGGTCGCCGAGAGAGGCACTGTAGCTGCCCCGTTCCACCTCCAGCGTGTCGATGTCCTTGGGGTCGATCTGCGGCCCGATGTTGCTGGCGATGTTCGTATTCGGGATGAACACGCCATCGATCAGCCAGCTCAGCTCGTGGCCGCCACGCATGTGCAACATATCGTGCGTCATGTATGCGCCGGGAACGTTGTCGGTGATCATCGCGAGGCTGTTGGTGCGGTCGGCGCCGGGGGTCCGGGCAATGTCCTCGCGATTGATGAGCGAGGTTGGGGTGACGGTATTGACATTGGCCGCGCTGGTGTCGGTGGTGACGGAGAAGGCCTGCTGCACGGTACCAAGCTCAAGCTCGAAGTGCAGGACGGGCGAGGTGTCGGAGGCGAGGGTGAGGGTCTGACGGATGCTCGCGAAACCGGACTGCGAGACCGTGACGATATAGTCGCCGAGGGGGATGGCGGCGGTGGAGAAGGAGCCATCCTGGGCGGTGAGTGCGGTAGTGGTGAATGCAGAGCTGGCGGCACGAAGTTCGATGTGCGCGCCGGAGATGGGACGATGCTGGGGGTCGTGTACGACACCGCGGACCCGGCCGAAGATCGTGGCGTAGGCTGCGGAGCTGCACAAAAGCAGAATCAACAAACAGAAGGCAGCAGACTTTCGCATGGAACTTCCCTCGTCAGAGAGCTGACGGAGCTGAAACTTCGTAGACGGAAAGACGGCACCAAAGTGGAGCTTCGCTCAGGGAGCGGAATTCCGGTCAGGTGCTGGTCAGATCGCTGGAGAAGTTAAGCTGAGGGAGGGCCGCGCTTCTGGCGGGATAGGTCGAGAGCCACGCGGGCGCGGGCTTCGGTCTGGGCCTTGACGGAGGGGTGGCTTACGATCTCTGCAAAGAACAAAGATGCTGCGTGAAGAGACAGATCACCGTGCTGCATCGAGGCGACCGTGGCCGGCCACGCAGGGCACCTTTGCGGTATCGACGAAAAGCCGACTGCGTTCCCGGATGATTCTGTCTGCGGCATCTTCAACATGCAGTGATGTGCGCCAGCCCGTCTGCAGCAGGCCGGAAGATTCGCACCGACGCTGGCCGAGATGGCAAGCACAGGCGAGATCAGCGGAAAGCTGAAGATGAGAAGCAGCGTAATGCTAAGGAGGCGTCGCACACTGCAATTGTAGCGGAGGTCGTTCGAGACTTCGCCAGCAGAGGATTTATGCATGGCGCGAATAGAAATCCGCACACTCGTCCGGCGTGCCGGTTCGTTGTAGCGTACCGGCACGCCCGCTGACAACAGGCTACTTCGATTTGGCCGGAGCGCCCTCGACGACGAGGTCGTTGTCCACGCTGAAGGCCCCGGGTGCGGAGTTGGCCTGCAGATTGGCGATAGCTGCATCGCTGGAGTTGAGGACAGCACCATAAAGCGTGACATGACCGCCCTTCACGATGATGTGGATGGCATGGTAGCCGAGCGGCGGATCGTTGGTGATGCCGCCGGCCATAAGGGCCACGCTGCGACCGCCAGGGCCCATCGCTCGCGCAAGAGAGCCGGCGTTGGCGTTGTATTTGCTCAGCGACGGCTGGGTGAAGATGCGGTTATAGACGGCGGCGCGGATGCGGTCGTCCATCATGGAATAAGGGAGAACCTCGATCTGATTGACGACCGAGTCGATACCCGGAATGCCCTTCAGGGAGCGCTCGGC
>Ga0302313_10002400_pt1 | contig 13075 bp, 12 predicted proteins | sample III_Palsa_N2_2_FD_200454 | JGI IMG/M metagenome (GOLD analysis project Ga0302313, IMG submission 200454) | Peat permafrost microbial communities from Stordalen Mire near Abisko, Sweden - III_Palsa_N2_2 | ecosystem: Environmental > Terrestrial > Soil > Palsa > Peat permafrost | place: Sweden...
CCATAGCGCTGGCAGAGCTTGGCCTGTTCGATGAACTTGGCCTCGCCCTCCTTCATGCTGATGGAGTTGACGATGCACTTGCCCTGCACGCACTTCAGGCCCGCCTCGATCACCTCCCATTTGGAGCTGTCCACCATCACCGGCACCCGGGCGATGTCCGGCTCGGCGGCGACCAGGTTGAGGAAGGTGACCATCGCCAGCTTGGAGTCGAGCAGGCCCTCGTCCATGTTGACGTCAATGACCTGGGCGCCGGCCTCCACCTGCTGGCGGGCGACCACGAGGGCGCCGTTATAGTCGCCGGCCACCACCAGCTTCTTGAACTTGGCCGAGCCGGTGACGTTGGTGCGTTCACCGATATTGACGAAGACGGGACGGGTCATGGGAATTTGTACTTAAGTTGAAACTTAATCATCAAACCAGCTCGAACGGCTCGAGCCCCGCGAGCCGCATGGCCACCGGGCGTTCGGGAACCTGGCGCGCGGGCAGGCCGGCGACGGCGTCGGCGACGTGGTGGATGTGGTCCGGCGTGGTGCCGCAGCAGCCGCCGAGGATGTTGACCAGGCCGCTCTTGGCCCACTCCTCCAGCGAACAGGCGGTCTGGTCCGGCGTTTCGTCATATTGGCCAAACGCGTTGGGCAGGCCGGCGTTGGGGAAGGCGGCGACCATGGTGTCGGCGATCCGCGACAACTCGGCGATGTGCGGCCGCATCAGGTCCGCCCCCAGGGCGCAGTTCAGGCCGATCGCGAAAGGCTTGGCGTGCTTGACCGAGTTCCAGAAGGCCTCGACCGTCTGGCCCGACAGGGTGCGGCCGGACCGGTCGGTGATGGTGCCGGAAATCCAGATCGGCAGCCGCTCATAGCCCTCGTCTTCCAGGTCGAAGATGGCCTTGATCGCCGCCTTGCAGTTCAGGGTGTCGGTGATGGTCTCGATCAGGAAGAAGTCGACGCCGCCGTCATGCAGCGCCCGCACCTGTTCCTTATAGGCGTCATAGACTTGGTCGAAGGTCACCGTCCGCGCGCCGGGATCGTTCACGTCCGAGGACATGGACAGCATCCGGTTCAGCGGCCCGATCGAGCCGGCGACGAACCGGGGCTTGTGCGGCTCCTTGGCGGTCCAGCGGTCGGCGACCTCGCGGGCGATGCGCGCGCCCTGCAGGTTGATGTCGCGAACGGCGCCTTCCATCTCATAGTCGGCCTGGGCGATGAAGGTGGCCGAGAAGGTGTTGGTCTCGCTGATGTCGGCGCCGGCGGCGTAATACTGGTCGTGCAGGTCGGCGATGATGTCCGGCCGGGTGATGCACAGGATGTCGTTGTTGCCCTTGATCTGGACCGGATGGTCCTTGAACCGCTCGCCGCGATAATCCTCCTCGGCCAGGCCGCGGCGCTGGATCATCACCCCCCAGGAGCCATCGAGCACCAGGATGCGCTCCTTGGCGGTGGCCAGCAGGGTCTTAAATCGTTCGGAACGGGTGGTCATGCTTGCGCCTCCTCCTTCACGCCCAGAACCCGGCAGATGGCATAGACCAGGTCGGCGCGGTTGAGGGTGTAGAAATGGAAATCGGAAATGCCCTCTTCCTGCAGCTTGGCGCACATCTCCGCCGCCACCGAGCCGGCGATCAGACGGCGGGTGTCCGGGTCTGAATCCAGACCATCGAACAGCTCCGCCAGCCAGTCGGGCACGGGAATGCCGCAGGGCGCGGCCATCTTCTTCAAGCCCTTGAAGTTGGTGACGGGCATGATCCCCGGCAAGATCGGGATGGTCACCCCGGCCTTCCGCACCGCCTCGTGGAAGTGCAGGAAGGCGTCGGTGTCGAAGAAGAACTGGGTGATGGCCCGGGTCGCGCCGGCGTCCACCTTGGCCTTCAGCACATCGATATCGTGCTCCAGCGACGGGCTTTCCGGGTGCTTCTGCGGATAGAGGCTGACGGTCACCTCGAACGGGGCGATCGCGAGGATGCCCGCCGTCAACTCGGTGGCGTTGGCATAGCCATCGGCGCGCGGTTGATAGGCCCCGCCGATGGATCCCGGCGGATCGCCGCGCAGGGCGACGATGTGGCGAATGCCGGCGTCCCAATACCCTTGCACCACCTCGTCCACCTCCTCGCGGGAGGCGCCGACGCAGGTCAGGTGGGCGGCGGGCTTGAGGCTGGTCTCCTCGACGATCCGGCGCACGGTGCGGTGGGTGCGGTCGCGGGTCGAGCCGCCGGCGCCATAGGTGACGGAGACGAAGTCGGGGTTGAGCGGCTCCAGTCTGCGGATGCATTCCCACAGGCTCTCTTCCGCTTCCGGCGTCTTCGGCGGGGCGAATTCGAACGACAGGGACTGCGGGGCGCGGCGCAGGGCGTGGCGCTGGCCGGCGCGGGCGATGGGGCCCAAAGACGTCTTGGGGGCTGAAACGGGGGCGGGGGCGTTCATGCTGCCTGCCTTTGATTGATGTTGGTTTTCACGGCGGTCCAGATCTTCACGGTCAGGCCCTGGCTATCGGTGGGCGGCAGCGTCTCGCTCCGGTCCACGGTCAGGCCGGCGGTCTCGAACCACCGGTCGATCTCCGCGTCGGAAAAGCCCAGCCGGCGATGTTGATGCGCCTCGCGCAGGAACTCCAGCCGGTGCGGGGCGAAGTCGGCGATCAGCAAACGTCCGCCCGGCGCCACCAGCCGCGCCGCCTCGGCCACCGCCGCCGCCGGATCGGACAGATAGTGCAGCACCTGATGCACCACCACCAGGTCGGCGCAGCCGTCATCCAGGCGGGTGGCGAAGATGTCGCCGTGGCGCAGTTCGCACTGGGCCAGCCCCGCTTCCGCGGTGTGTTGGCGGGCGATGTTCAGCATCTGCTGCGACAGATCCAGGCCGATGGCCGCCCTGGCGTTCGGGCCAAGCAGAGTCAGCATCCGGCCGGTGCCCGAGCCCAGGTCGACCAGTCGCTGATAGGGGCCGGGTCCGGCCGCGGCGCGAATGGCGCCCTCCACCGCCGCCTCGGAGACATAGAGGCTGCGCAGCTCGTCCCAACGGGCGGCGTTGCGGGCGAAATAGGTGTTGGCGGCTTGCAGGCGCTCGCCCTCTACCGTGCGCAGACGCTCGGCGTCCCTGGCCAGGATCGGATCGTCCGCTGCGATCTCGCTTAAGGCCTGATCCAGCATCGCCCGGCGCGAGCCGGCCGCCACGAGGCGGTAGAACATCCAGGCCCCGTCCGGAAACCGCTCGACCAATTCGGCCTCGGTGAGCAGCTTCAGATGCCGTGAAACCCGGGGCTGGCTCTGGTCGAGGATTTGGCTAAGCTCCATGACCGCCAGCTCTTCGCGCGCGAGCAGCGCCAGGATGCGCAAACGGGTCGGCTCGCCGGCCGCGCGCAGCACTTCAACCGCCTGTCGCGCCGTTAGGGTCATAGAGCATATAAAGATATCTTTATGTCTTTATGTAAAGCAAAATCGTACCCACGCCGGGGAGGCGGGTCTCGACGTAATTCATCCGTCATGGTCAAGCTTTCGGCGCTTTTTCGCTATTCAGTCGTTGAAGGTTCACGCGCCGGTCTGGATTAGCCCGGTCGCGCGCCTATCTGTTCAAGACGCAAAGCTTTGTGGGAGCGTGGGGCGCCAATGCGTTCGCTTTTAATCGGTCTGGCGAGTGTCCTTGTGGCGCTTTCCCCAACGGCATCCGCTCTGGCGTCCACGGATGCTGGGACCGCGGTGTATGATCCGTGGGAGAAGGCCAACAGGGCCTTCTATAAGTTTAATGACGGGTTGGATCGGGCGGTCCTGCGACCGGCCGCGCTAGGCTATAAGCGGGTGCTGCCGAGACCGGTTCGAACCGGCGTCCGCAATGTGATCAACAACATCAACCAGCCCAATGTGCTGGTGAACGACCTGCTTCAGGGCCGGTTGGATAATGGCGGGGTATCGGTGTTCCGGTTCCTCATCAATTCCACCGTCGGCGTCGCCGGTGTGTTCGAGGTCGCCACGCCACTCGGCCTTCCCCCGCACGACGCCGACTTCGGCCAGACGCTTGGCCGCTGGGGCGTCCCGCCGGGGCCCTTCCTCTATGTGCCGGTGTTCGGACCGAGTGATCTGCGCGACGGCGCCGGCCGTATCGTCGACGGTTACGCCAGCATCCTCAGCATTCCTGATCTGCACGTGACCACCTGGGAGCGGCTTGGCTTCTCAGTGACGGACGGGGTCGACACCCGCTTGGCGCTCGATTCAACCATTGAAGGGATCAAGCGCACGGCGACCGACCCCTACGCCACCCAAAGATCCGCCTATCTGCAATATCGCCAAGCCATGCTGACGGATTCGAATTCGAAGAAGGCGGTGGACCAGCTCCCCAGCTTCGACGCCCCGCCGCCGGGCGCCCATTGACCAGGACTTAGCCAGACTGATGCCTTCTCTTCCTCAAAAGCTTTTCGCCACCGCCCTGGTGCTCGCCGCCGGCGGCGGCGTGTCCGTGGCGCCGACGCCCTTCACCGCGCCGGCCATGGCGCAGAGCAGCGCACGTAACGCCGGCGCCGAACAATTCGTCCAGATTCAGGCCCAGCGGGCGCTGAACATCCTGTCTCAACACCACGGCGACGTGGCGACGGAAAAGCATCTGTTCCGCGCCTTTATCGACCAGGTCGCCGATGTGCCGCGCATCACCTATTTCGTGCTCGGCAAGTACAGCCGCTCGATCGCTCCGGGGCAGCAGCACGAGTTCGCGACGGTGTTCCGCGAGTACGCCTCGAATGTCTATGAGAGCCGGCTCAACGAATACCACGGCGAGACCTTGAAGGTGATCGGCTCGGTGGCGCGCAGCCCCACGGACGTCATCGTCCAAAGCCAGGTCTCAGGCGGCAAGCTGGATCAGCCGGTGACGGTGTCCTGGCGCGTGATCGCCGAGGGCGGCGGCTGGCGCGTGGTCGATGTGCAGGTGGATGGCGTCTGGCTGGCCATCACCCAGCAACAGGATTTCGTCTCCACCATCGACAACGCCGGCGGCAACATCCAGGTCCTGATCGATCAGCTGAAGCGCCAAGTCGCCAAGGACGAGGCGGGATCGCGCTAAGCGCGCAACCATCGGGCCTCCCAACGGTTGTTTTGGCAGGCGGCGAATACGGCCGCCATCGACATCCGGGAGAACACCGATGAACCGCAAACTGATCGCTCTTGGGACGGCCGCCGTCCTCACCGCCGGCATGACCGGCGCCGCTTTCGCCGCTGACCGCTACGCCTCGCCGAGCCAGCCGGTGCCCTATTCGCAGCTCAACGCCTATATGAAGGGCTCTGCGAGCAAGCGGGCCGCCATCGTGGCTCAAAACACCGACGCCAGCACAGCCGGGGTGAACACCTCGGCGACCATGCCGGCCCCGACGACCGTCACCACCGCTCCGGCCGCCGCCGCGCCAGACACCGCCACACCGCCGCCGGTGAACTCCACCGCTATGCCCAATAACAATACCGCGATGCCGAACAACAGCGCGCCGGCCCCGATCACCAACGGGACCAACCCGCCGGCGACCCCCGCCACCCCGGGCACGCCGCCGACGCCGCAGTAAGACGGTAGTTCGACCTGGGCGGCCGTGAAGGCCGCCTGGGGAACGGCGTGAGGTAAGTCCTAGCGCCCGAACTTCTGGAACTTGATCCTATGCGGGATCAGGGAATCGGCGCCGAGGCGCCGCTTCTTGTCTTCCTCATAGGCTTCGAAGTTGCCTTCGAACCATTCCACATGGCTGTCGCCTTCGAAGGCGAGGATGTGGGTGCAGAGACGGTCCAGGAACCAGCGGTCGTGGCTGATGACCACGGCGCAGCCGGCGAACTCTTCCAGGGCCTCTTCCAGGTTCTGCAGCGTCTCGATGTCCAGGTCGTTGGTCGGTTCGTCGAGCAAGATGACGTTGCCGCCGGTGGTCAGGGTCTTGGCCAGGTGGACGCGGTTGCGCTCGCCGCCTGACAGCAGGCCGACCTTTTTTTGCTGGTCGCCGCCGCGGAAGTTGAACGAGCCGACGTAGGAGCGGCTGACGATCTCGCGATTGCCGACCTTGATGATATCCAAACCGCCGGAGATGGCCTGCCAGACCGTGTCGGTGGGATTGAGGTCGTCGCGGCTCTGATCGACGTAAGCCAGCTTCACCGTGTCGCCGAGCCGGATGGAGCCATTGTCGGGCGTCTCCTGGCCGGTGATCAGCTTGAACAGGGTGGACTTGCCGGCGCCGTTGGGGCCGATCACGCCGACGATGCCGTTGGGCGGCAGTTTGAAGGTCAGGCCCTTGAACAGGACCTTGTCGCCGTATTCCTTTTCCAGCGCTTCGGCCTCGATCACCACATTGCCCAGGCGCGGGCCGGGGGGGATCTGGATGGTGGCGAAGGACTGTTTCTCGCGCTCCTGCTGATTGACCATCTCGTCGTAGGCGGCCAGGCGCGCCTTGGACTTGGATTGACGGGCCTTGGCGGAGGAGCGCACCCACTCCAGTTCGCGGGCCATGGCCCGCTGGCGGGCTTCGCTCTCGCTGTTCTCCTGGCGGACGCGCTTTTCCTTCTGTTCCAGCCAGCCGGAGTAGTTGCCTTCATAGGGCACGCCCTTGCCGCGATCGAGCTCCAGGGTCCATTTGGTGACCTGGTCGAGGAAGTAGCGGTCGTGGGTCACCAGGATGACGCAGCCCGGGAAGTTCTCCAGGTGATGCTGCAGCCAGGCCACCGACTCCGCGTCCAGGTGGTTGGTGGGCTCATCGAGCAGCAGCATGTCGGGCTTGGACAGCAGCAGCCGCGCCAGCGCCACCCGCCGCCGTTCACCCCCTGACAGCTTGTCGACGGGGCTGTCGTCCGGCGGGCAGCGCAGAGCGCCCATGGCCATCTCGATCTTGGAATCGATGTCCCAGAGGTCGCCGGCGTCCAGCTTCTCCTGGAGGGTGGTCATCTCCTCCATCAGCTCGTCGGTGTAGTCCTCGCCCAGCTTGGCGGCGACGGCGTTGTAGGCGTCAAAGGTCTTCTTCTCGTCGCACCAGGCGATGACGTTGTCCCAGACGTTCAGGGCCTCATCGAGGTGGGGCTCCTGCTCCAGATAGCCCATCTTGACTCCGTCGGCGGCCTTGGCCTCGCCGCCGAACTCCTTGTCGATGCCGGCCATGATCTTCAGCAGCGTCGACTTGCCCGAGCCGTTCACGCCCACCACGCCGATCTTGGCGTCGGCGTAGAAGGACAGCCAGATGTTCTCGAACACCTTCTTGCCGCCGGGGTAGGCCTTGGTCAGGCCCTGCATCTGGAAAATATACTGTTGGGCCATGGCGGCTTGTCGGTCTCGTCGTCAGCGGTCGGGGATTGGCGCGGGTTCTAGCGGTTGGCCGCGCGCGCGTCCACGGCTGGCGGCGGAGTTGAGCGCCAGCGATTGCGCCGGCTTTCCGGTAAGCCTACCCCTAAGCCAACAAGGGGAGCGAAATGACCAAACTTCTCATCCCAGTCGCCATCGTGCTTGGCCCCATCTTGCTGGTGGCGGCCGTCGGCCTGGTTTGGCGCCGCGCGCCGTTCCGCTGGGCCAATGTGTTCAAGCTCTATCTGACCCTGCTGTTCGGCGGCATCGGCCTGTACGGCCACCTGATGCATCCCCAGAGCGTGGTCGAGCTGATCCCGACCTTCTTTCCCCTTCGCATGCTGTCCAGCTACGCCAGCGGCGTATTGGAGCTGGCGTTCGCGGTGCTCATCTGGACGCGGTACGCGCGGATCACGGCCTGGGTGATCATCGTCTATCTCGTGCTGGTTCTGCCGTTCAACATCTATGGCTGGACCATCGCCAGCAATGTCCCGAGCTACGCCAATTCGCCGAACTATCTGTGGCTACGCGTGCCGATGCAGGCGGTCTTCATCGCTTTCGCCTATTTCGGCACGCTCGGCGGTAAGCCGAGAACCAGGTTCGCCAAGGCGTAGTAATTCGCCGCACAGCGAACGCCTTGAGCAACGAAATTTCAGTCCTGGCGTTTTCTTCCCGAGCTTCACCCCAAGATTCGGAGAGATCAGATGGACAAGAATCGCATCGACGGCGCGGCCAAGGAAATCAAGGGCGCCACCAAGGAAGCCTTCGGCAAGGTCACCGGCAATACCGGCAAGCAGGTCGCGGGCGCCGCCGAAAAGAATATCGGCACGGCTCAGCGCAAGATCGGCGAAACCGCCGACAAGGCTCGCCACAGCTAAGACGGCCGTTTGGCCCGAGACCTAGGTCTCGTAAGACCCCTCGCCTTGGTTCGCGCCAGGCGGGGGGTTTTTGATTCCGGCCGCCTAAGGCTCAACAATTCCCCAAAAAGGTGCGACGCCTTAATCATCCATCAGTGACATCGAGCGATATTCCCTGAAAAGTGGAGGGGAAGCCGTGACGATGTCAGCGCCATCCAGCCCTCGGGAGCCTGCATCGGCCCCGCACTGGTCACCGATCGCCTTTTCTATCCACTTGAGCCGCAACCTGGTCGTCCAGGGCTCCGGCATGACCATGGTCTGCCTCATGGGGCTGGCGGTTCTTCCCTGGCCGTCGGTGCTGATCTGGAGCTTGGCCGCCCTGACGATCGTCAGCGCCGAGAACTACTGCCTTGGCGTGATCGCGCGGGGCGGCGAGGCCGCTCGCAAGGCGATATGGTGGGCGCCGGCTCTGCGGATTCTCGCGACCTCGATCTACGCCCTTGCCGCGCTGACCTTGATCGTCAAGGGCGGACCGGGCGAGCGTTTGTTCGCCTTCGCCTTGATGAGCGCCTCGATGGTGCATGTGCTGATGCGCCACTATCGCTCGCCGGCCATCGTGGCCGCGAGCCTGGCGCCCTATATGTTCATCCTCGGCCTGGTGGGGCTGGGCCTGATGCGCAAGGCTCTGCTTGCCGGTCATTGGCTCAGCGCGCTGGCGCCGGCCTTCACCATCGCCATGTTCGCAATCCAGTTCTGGTCGGCGCGGGCTCAGCTCGCTGGCGCCTGGGTCGAGCTGATGAGCGCGCGTGAGGCCGCCGAACAGCGCGAGCGCGCCGCCGAGGCCGCCAATCGGGCCAAGTCGCAATTCCTGTCCAACATGAGCCACGAGCTGCGCACGCCCCTGAACGGCGTGCTCGGCATGGCCCAGGCCCTGGCCGGCGATCAGCTCACCCGCACCCAGTATGAGCGCGTCAGCGTCATCCGCCGCTCCAGCGAAAGCCTGCTCTCGGTGCTCAACGATCTGCTGGATCTGTCCAAGATCGAAGCCGGCGCCCTCGATCTGGAGGTATCGGAATTTGACCTGGAGCACCTGATGCGCGGCGTCGCCGCCGCGTACAAGCCGCTGGCGGACAAGAAAGGGCTGAGTTTCGATGTGGAGGTCGCCGAGGTGGTGAAGAGCCGCTATCTGGGCGATTCTCCGCGCATCCGACGCATCCTCTATAGCCTGGTCGACAATGCGGTGAAGTTCACCGAGACGGGCGGGGTGATGCTGCAGGCGGATGCGGAGGCCGACCATCTGGTGGTGCGGGTGATCGACACGGGCATCGGCATCGACGAGGCCGGCCGCCAGCATCTGTTCGAGGGCTTTTACCAGGCCGACGCCACCCTGACCCGCCGATATGGCGGGGCCGGCGTAGGGCTAGCCGTCTGCCGCCAGCTCACCACCCTGATGGACGGAACCATTGAATCGACCAGCACGCCGGGCGAGGGGTCGATCTTCACTGTGCGCCTGCCGCTGCGGCGCGTTGAGGCGATCAGGCCGGAAGCGGCGGAGGCCGGCGGACCGGCGGAGCGGCCGACCGAACTGCGCGTGCTCGCCGCCGAGGACAACGCCACCAACCAGCTGGTCCTGCGCACCTTGCTGGCGACCGCCGGGGTCTCGCCCACCATTGTCGGCAACGGTCGGCAAGCCGTCGAAGCCTGGGAGACCCAGGACTGGGACATCGTCCTGATGGATATCCAGATGCCCGAGATGAACGGTGTCGACGCCGCCCGAGCCATCCGCCTGCGCGAGGCTGAGACCGGCCGCGCCCGCACGCCGATCATCGCCGTCACCGCCAACGCCATGACCCACCAGGTCGCCGAATACGGCGCCGCCGGCATGGACGGGGTGGTGCCCAAGCCGGTGGACAACCTCTACCTGCTCGCCGTGATGGATCAGGCGTTGTCGCAGGGCCAGGCGGACGACCCGGCCTATGCGGTGGCGTGACCGGGCCGGATTTCTAAGGGGCTACTCGGCCAGAAACGCCTCCGCCTCGCGCATGAAGACGTCCAGCTGGTCGTGATGCACCCAGTGGCCGGCGCCCTCGACATTCACCAGCCTGGCGTTGCGGAAGTGCTCGATCCGGCCATCGGCCACAGGATCCGAAGCCCAGGATTCCAGGCCGCGCACCAATAAAACCGGCGCTGTGATGTTGGCCCACAGCCGGTGCTGGTCGTCGTTGGACAGGCCGCCGACCCCGCCGCCCCAGCGGACGTGGTTGTCGAACTTCCAGGAGTAGGTCCCGTCCTCGTTCTGCAGCACCCCATGGATGGTCAGGTGGCGCGCCTGTTCGGCGGACAGGTGCGGGTTCTCTTCGGCCATCCGCGCAACCGCCTCGTCCAGAGTGGCGTAGCGGCGCGGGGCGCGGCCGGAGTTCTCGCGCCGATCCTTGACCCAGTGGCGGATGCGCTGGTCGACCGTGCGCTTGGCCTGTTCGGCCATCATGGCCGGCGAAGGGCCTAGGCCTTCGATGGCCACGACCTTCTTTATGTTGTTCGAGAAGGCGCCGCAGTAGTTCAAGGCGACGCCCGCGCCCAGGGAGTGGGAGATGATCGTCACCGGGGCCATGGCCCGCTGATGCACCAGCTGGGCGAGATCGTAGATGTAGGCCGCCTGATCGTAGCCGCCGCCAACCGCCCAGCCGCTGTCCCCATGGCCGCGCAGGTCCGGCGCGATCACATGGTAGCGGTCCCGCAGGCGTGTCGCGACCCAGTCCCAGTTGCGGCAATGGTCTCGGCCGCCGTGAACCAGCAGCAACGGGGGCGCCCCCTCATTGCCCCAGTCGACGTAGTGCAGCCGCAGGCGCTGCGAGAAATAGAAATGGGACGTAGGCCCTTCCATGGGAGACTCCGTAAAACTCCGGCGATCCTTAGCATCTTCGCTTTGGCGCTCCCGGCTAAAATGAGGATGCGCCCTAAGAACACCTCTCCCTTTGGGAGAAGGTAAAATTATCGATGTGAGGCCGACGGGTCTGGACGTTTGCTCCACCTCCTTTTCGGTGTTCTCTAGCGGCCGGATCGCCGCCGTGGTCGAACCTGAAGGTCGAGGAGCACGGTCGTGCAGCCTATTCGGATAAACCTGCCCGATGGCGTCGTGGAAGGTTTCGCGGCGGACGGCGTTCGCCGATTCTACAGCCTTCCCTATGCCGCCCCCATGACCCCCGAGCGGCGCTTCAAGGCGCCGCGGCCGGTGGACCGATGGGAAGGCGTTCGCGACGCAACCCAGCCCGGACCCTGCGCGCCGCAGAACCCGTCGGCGCCGATGGACGAGGTCGATGTCGAGGCGCTGATGGGCGGGCCGAGCGCCGATGGGCCGGACTATCTGACGCTCAACGTCTATGCGCCGGAACAGGCCGGTGACCCGCGTCCGGTCATGGTCTTCATCCACGGCGGCAGCTTCGTCGCGGGCAGCAAGGACGCCCCCGTCTATGATGGCACAGCCTTCGCCCGTGATGGCGTCGTCTGCGTGACGATCAACTATCGCCTGGGTATCGAGGGGTTCCTGCCCCTCGACGGTGTTCCGACCAATCTTGGCCTGCGCGACATGGTCGCCGCGCTACAGTGGGTGAAGGCCAACGTCGCCCTGTTCGGCGGTGATCCTGGCAATGTCACCCTGTTCGGCGAATCCGGCGGCGCTTGGTGCACGGCTGTCCTGATGACTTCGCCGCTGGCGAAAGGCCTGTTCCACCGCGCCATCTGCCAGAGCGGGCACGTCTACATCAGCCGGGACCTGTCGCTCATGCAGCGGCTGCTCAAGCGGGTGGCCAAGCGGCTGCGGGTCAAGCCGGATCGGGCAGGGTTTCTGTCGGTCGGCGTGGACAAGATGCTGGCGGCCCAGGCCTGGGCGATGCTGCCCAGCCTGTGGTTCGATATGCGCGACAAGGACCGCCGCGATCCCAGCTTCGGCATTACCCGCTATCTGCCGATCCACGGCGACGATGTCCTGCCCGAGCCCACCATCGAGGCCCTCGCCAAGGGCGCGGGCCGTGAGATCGATCTGCTGATCGGCACAAACACAGAGGAGGCCAACCTCTTCTTCGTGCCCGGCGGTGTTCGCGACAAGCTGAACCGTTTGGTCGCGCGGTTCTTCATCGGCAGGGCCATTCCCCACGCCGGCGCCGCGCTGCGGGCTTACGGCCTCGGCGGAAAGGGTCAAAAGCCCGGCCATGTGATGACCCGCGCCATGACCGACTTGATGTTCCGGGCCATGACCCGGCGGACCGCCGAGCTGCATCAGGGGCGCTCCTACGTCTATGAGTTCGACTGGCGATCGCCGGCGTTTGGCGGCGCCTTGGGCGCGGCCCATGCCATTGAGCTGCCCTTCGTGTTCGACACCCTGGCCTGCGCCAGCGGCGAACGCGGTCTGCTCGGCGTATCGCCGCCCCAGGCGCTGGCGGACCAGATGCATGCCCTCTGGATCCGCTTCGCCACCGACGGAACCGCGCCCTGGCCATTGTTCGATCCGGTGGAGCGGCAGGTCTATTCGCTGACGGAACAGACCGCGGCGCACGAGCCGGTGATGGCGGCGGCCGAGTTCCTGCCTTAGCGTTTCACACCTCTCCCGAAGGGAGAGGGAGGGGCCCACCGCGCAGCGGTGGGAGGGTGTGGGGTTACGCGGCTTCAGACTCTAGACGGTCGTCTCGATGGCGACCGCCTGGGCCAGGATCGAGTCATGCTCCTGTTTCGACATTCCCTTTGAGGTGGGCTTCCGCATCAGCAGGGCCGCCAGGGCCAGGGGCAGCAGCAGGGCGCCGCTGACGTCGAGCACCGGCGTGAAGGTGCCGAACCGGTCGGCCACAATGCCCGCCGCCGCCGGACCCAGCGAGGCCGCGGCCGTCAGCAGCCAGACCAGGGACAGCACGGCGCTGCCGGTGGCGGGGCCGAAATATTCGATCAGCAGCACGGTGA
>Ga0302313_10002401_pt1 | contig 13075 bp, 8 predicted proteins | sample III_Palsa_N2_2_FD_200454 | JGI IMG/M metagenome (GOLD analysis project Ga0302313, IMG submission 200454) | Peat permafrost microbial communities from Stordalen Mire near Abisko, Sweden - III_Palsa_N2_2 | ecosystem: Environmental > Terrestrial > Soil > Palsa > Peat permafrost | place: Sweden...
CGGATCGTGGCATATCCGGCGGTATTCGTTGGCCAGGGCGGTTTCCATAGTCGGACAAGATACCAATGAGTAACCACTTAGGCAACCACCCGGTTGTTGTCAGCCGACAGCAGGGGTGGGGTGGCGAAATTAGTTAGCGTTTTGCTCATTTCCGTTACGATTTCTTGGGCCGCGCAGAAACGAGTGGCGCCCTCTGGTATGTCACTGGTATGATCGACGCCAACCGGGCAGCAGCACCTCTTGGTCGCGCTTGTCTGCCCTCATGGCATCTATCGAGGTGACTTCGTGACTGCTTCTTCGACTAACTCCAACCGATCCGACGCCTCCCAGGGCGGCTCCTCCCAGCGCACCGAACCCTTCGACCTGGTGATTTTCGGCGGCACCGGCGATCTGGCCCTGCGCAAGCTGCTGCCTGCCCTGTACCACCGCTTTCTCGACGGCCAGATTCCCGACAGCAGCCGCATCGTCGGCATCGCCCGCGAAGGACTGGACGACGACAGCTACCGCGAACAGGTGCGCGACACCCTCAGCAAGACCAGCGGTGCGGACACGGCGAAGATCGAGGCTTTCCTCAAGCAGGTCGGCTACCGCTCGCTGGATGCGCGCAAGGACGAAGGCTGGGACGAATTTGCCGCCCTGATCGGCGAGCAGCCCGAGCACATCCGCGTGTTCTATCTCTCGACCTCGCCGGAACTGTTCGTCGATATCTGCGGACGCCTGGGCCACTACAAGCTCAACGAGGGCCAGTCGCGCGTCGTGCTGGAAAAGCCCATCGGCCGCGACCTCGACAGCGCCAACCAGATCAACGACGCGGTCGGCCGCGTGTTCGACGAATCGCAAACCTTCCGTATCGATCACTACCTCGGCAAGGAAACCGTGCAGAACCTGCTGGCGCTGCGCTTCGGCAACGCCTTGTTTGAGCCGCTGTGGAACAACGCGCACATCGACCACGTGCAGATCACCGTGTCCGAAACGCTGGGCACCGGCAACCGCAGCGCCTACTACGATCGCGCCGGCGCACTGCGCGACATGGTGCAGAACCACATCCTGCAGCTGCTGTGCATGGTGGCGATGGAGCCGCCGTCCTCGCTGGCACCCGACGCGGTGCGCGACGAGAAGCTAAAGGTTCTCAACTCGCTCAAGCACATCGACAGCAGCAACGTCGCCCAGCTCACCGTGCGTGGCCAGTACCGCGCCGGCGTGTCCGATGGCGCCAAGGTGCCCGGCTATCTCGATGAATTGGGTGATACCAAGTCGCATACCGAAACCTTTGTCGCGGTGAAGGCGGAAATCGCCAACTGGCGCTGGGCCGGCGTGCCGTTCTATCTGCGCACCGGCAAGCGGCTGCCCGATCGCGTGTCGGAAATCGTCGTGGCGTTCAAGCCCGTGCCGCATTCCATCTTCCACGCCGAAGCCGGCACGCTGGCGCAGAACCGGCTGGTGCTGCGGCTGCAGCCGGATGAAGGCGTGAAACTGTGGCTGACCATCAAGCACCCGGGCCCGGGCGGCCTGCGCCTGCGCCACGTACCGCTGGACATGAGCTTTGCCGAAGCCTTCGGCGTGTCGCAGCCCGACGCTTACGAGCGCCTGCTGCTCGACGTGGTGCGCGGCAACCCTACGCTGTTCATGCGTCGCGACGAAGTGGAAGCCGCGTGGCGCTGGGCGGGCCCGATTCTGGCCGCCTGGTCGGCCAGCGGTGAAGCACCGCGGCCTTATTCGGCCGGCAGCTGGGGACCGAGCGCGGCCATTGCGCTGATCGAACGCGACGGCCGCACCTGGAGCGAGGACAGCGAGTGATCGCTTCAGTCCCCCGCGAGCTCTTACCGGTGATTCACTTGCGCGGGACCACCGGTACGTCACACTTCACCTTCCTTCCTAACGACAAGCAGGGCGCGCCTTCGGCATGATGCCTCCGGCGCGCAAATACCAGCCATGACCACGCATCTCAACGTCACCACCCACAGTTTCACCGATTGCCACGCCCAAGCTGCCGCGCTGGCCGAACGTGTCGCCAAGCGGCTACGCATGAGCCTCAACCAGCGCGGACACGCGCTGCTCGCCGTGTCCGGCGGCAGCACGCCGAAGGATTTCTTCGCTCAGCTGTCGAAGGAGACGCTGGACTGGGCGAACGTCAAAATCACCCTGGTCGACGAGCGCTGGGTGCCGGACACCGACGAGCGCTCCAACGCCAGGCTGGTTAAAACAACGCTGCTGCAGAACGAAGCCGCTGCCGCCAAGTTTGTGCCGCTCTACAACGATGCGCCGACGCCGGAAGAAGGCCTCGCCGCCACCAGCCGGCGGATCGAAGAACTCGCGCTGCCGTTCGACGCGGTGGTGCTGGGCATGGGTGACGACGGCCATACGGCGTCGTTCTTTCCCGGCGGCGACCATCTGGCCGAGGCGCTCGATCTGAACAGCAAGTCCCGCGTGCTGCCGATGCATGCGCCCGACGCGGGCGAGCCGCGCATTACGCTGACTTTGGCGACGCTGCTGGAAACCGAATCGCTTTTTCTGCTGGTGGCCGGCGACAAGAAACGCGACCTGCTGGCCGATGCACGACTGGGCTTGGGCATAGCGCGCGACTACCCGGTGCGCTCGGTGATCACGCAGCATCGCGTGCCGGTGGCTGTGTACTGGTGCCCATGACTGTCGGGCCTGCCTGCGGATTCGGATTACAGCATCGCGTTCGGTCGCGGCTCGGTGCCGCGGGTGCGGCGTCGAAGCCAGCCACGGTGACGGGTGCCGCTGGGCGCGGCGTGAACGCAGTATTTCGTATCCAGCGCATAAACCGCATCACCGCACTACCCGTTCCGGAGTCCTGAAATGAACACGCACCCCGTGGTTGCCGAAGTCACCGAACGCCTGCGCGAGCGCAGCCGCGAAACGCGCGCGGCGTATCTGCAGCGCATCGATGCGGTGGATCGCGGCGGCCCGCAGCGAGCGCGCCTGTCCTGCGGCAACCTCGCGCACGGTTTCGCCGCGTGCGGGCCGGACGACAAGGACGCGCTGCGCAACGGCCTGCGCGGCAACCTGGCGATCGTTACCTCCTACAACGACATGCTCTCGGCGCATCAGCCGTACGAGCGCTATCCGGCACTGATCCGCCAGATCGCGCGCGATGCTGGGTTCACCGCCCAGGTCGCCGGCGGCGTGCCGGCCATGTGCGATGGCGTGACCCAGGGTCAGCCCGGCATGCAGCTGTCGTTGTTCTCGCGCGACCTGATCGCCATGGCCACCGCTATCGCGCTGTCGCACGACATGTTCGACGGCGCGCTGTACCTGGGCATCTGCGACAAGATCGTGCCCGGCCTGCTGATCGGTGCGCTGAGCTTCGGCCACCTGCCCGGCGCCTTCGTGCCGTCCGGCCCGATGCCCAGCGGCATCCCCAACGAAGAAAAATCCAAGGTGCGCCAGGCCTATGCCGAGGGCAAAGCCGGCAAGGCCGAGCTGCTCGAGGCCGAGGCGGCCTCGTATCACAGCCCCGGCACCTGCACCTTCTACGGCACCGCCAACTCCAACCAGATGCTGATGGAGATCATGGGCCTGCACCTGCCCGGCGCCAGCTTCGAGCCGCCGGATACGCCGCTGCGCGACGCGCTCACCGCCGACATCGTGCGCCGGGTCAACGCGCTCGGCGCACTCGGCGACAACTACCTGCCGATCGGCCACATCATCGACGAGCGCGCCATCATCAACGGCGTGATCGGCCTGCACGCCACCGGCGGCTCGACCAATCATCTGCTGCACCTCGTCGCCATTGCGCACGCGGCCGGCATCCAGCTGCGCTGGGACGATTTCGACGCGCTGTCCGGCGTGATCCCGCTGCTGGCCCGCGTGTATCCGAACGGCTACGCCGACGTGAACCAGTTCCACCAGGCCGGCGGCATGGCCTTCCTGATCGATCAGCTGCTCAACGCCGGCCTGCTGCACGCCGATGTGCAGACCGTCTTCGGCACCGGTATGGACGGCTATACGCAGATTCCGCAGCTCGACGACAGCGGCGCACTGCACTGGACACCGGTATCCGAACAGAGCGGCAACCGCGGCGTGCTGCGCGGCATGGACGAACCGTTCCGTCACGACGGCGGCCTGCGCATGCTGCAGGGCAATCTCGGCCGCGCCGTGATCAAGGTGTCCTCGGTGCCCGACGATCGACTGATCATCGAAGCGCCTGCCGTGGTGTTTCACGATCAGGACGAAGTCGGCGAAGCGTTCAAGCGCGGCGAGCTCAATCGCGACTTCATCGCGGTGGTGCGCTTTCAGGGCCCGCAGGCCAACGGCATGCCGGAGCTGCACAAGCTCACCCCCACGCTCGCCCTGCTGCAGGATCGCGGCTACCGCGTCGCCCTGCTCACCGACGGCCGCATGTCCGGCGCCTCCGGCCGCGTGCCGGCGGCGATCCACGTCACGCCCGAGGCCGTGGCCAGCGGCAATATCGCCAAGATCCGCAACGGCGACATGATCCGGCTCGATGCCGTCAGCGGCCATCTGGACGTATTGATGGAAGCGCACGAACTCGACGCGCGACTGCCGCAGCACGCCGATCTGTCCGCCCAGCACAGCGGCATGGGACGCGAGCTGTTCGGCCTGTTCCGGCAGGCCGCGACCACGGCTGATCTTGGCGCCGGCGTGCTTTGATCGTTTCGCGACCAGCGCGCACCCACTCCCTTTCAAAATCTACGCGAGCGATTTCATGAGTAGCATCGAACACAAGCAGCAGCAGGTCGAAACCCTTATGCGGCTGGCGCCGGTGATTCCGGTGGTGATCATCGACAACGCGCGCGATGCCGTGCCGATGGCCCGCGCCCTGGTCGCCGGCGGCATACCCACGATCGAAGTCACGCTGCGTACGCCGGCCGCGCTCGACGCGATCCGCGCGATCGCCGCCGAAGTGGAAGGCGCCGTCATTGGCGCCGGCACCGTGCTGACCGTGCGCGATCTGGAAGCCGCCCGCCAGGCCGGTGCGCGCTTTGCCGTATCGCCCGGCGTCTCGCCGAAGTTGCTCGACGCCGTCGACGACAGCGACGTGCCGCTGCTGCCCGGCGCCGCGACGGCCAGCGAGGTGATGACCTTGCTGGAGCGCGGCTATCGCTTCCTGAAATTTTTCCCGGCGGTACCCGCCGGCGGCACCAAGCTGCTCGGCGCCTGGGCCAGCCCGCTGCCGCAGGTTCGGTTTTGCCCCACGGGCGGTATCAGTCTGGCGAGTGCGCCGGATTTTCTCGCGTTGCCGAATGTGCTTTGTGTGGGTGGTTCTTGGTTGACGCCTGCCGACAAGCTGGCGGCGGGAGATTGGGCAGCTATAGAGTTGTTGGCGCGTGAGGCGGCGGGCTTGCGTTCGCTCTGATTTTTCGCTGTGTGTTTTTGCCCCCCTCTCCCCAGGCTTTATGGGGGAGAGGGTTGGGGTGAGGGGCGCTCTGGATTTACTTTTTTAGAAGCAGAGCTTTCGCACTCCTGCGGAGCGCGAGGTACTTCTCTTTTGCTTGTCCAAAAGAGAAGTACCCAAGAGAAAACGACACCCCACTTGGCTTCTCTTTGGTTACTTTCTCTTGGCCACGCAAGAGAAAGTGACTCGCCCTCCGAAGGAGGACGAAAGCTCTTTGCTGTTTCACCAAAACAATATCCCCAGCGAGCACCCGCCCCTCACCTCAATCCTCTCCCCGACGGGGAGAGGAAGAAAGCGGAACTCGCGCGACACGGTACAAACAAACCCTCCTGCATCACAGCCGACAAAAGAAGATCAGTGCGTCGGCGACTTCAAATACGTCTCAAACAACTCATCGATCCGCCGATACTCGTCATACCAATCGTCCGCATGAACAAACCCATGCCGCTCCAGCGGATACAGCGAGATCCAGAAATTCTTTTTGTGCAGTTCGATGAAACGCTGATACAGGCGGATCGAATCGCTGGCCATCACGTTGTCGTCGATCAGACCATGTTCGATCAGCAGCGGGTCGCGCAGCTGGTCGGCGTATTCGATCGGTGAGCTGGTCTTGTACGACTCGGGGTCGAGTTGCGGTTCGTTGAGGATGTCGGCGGTGTAGTCGTCGTTGTAGCTGGTCCAGTCGGAGACCGGGCGCAGCGCGGCGCCGGCGGCGAACTCGCCGGGTGCGCGCAGCAGCGCGATCTCGGTCATGAAGCCACCATAGCTGCCGCCGTAGACGCCGACGCGCTTCGGATCGACGCCGTGGTTTTTCACCAGCCACGCCTTGCCGTCGAGCAGATCTTCGAGTTCCGGATGGCCCATGTGCTGGTAGATCGCGGTGCGCCACTTTTCACCGTAGCCTTCGGAGGCGCGATAGTCCATGTCCAGCACCACGTAACCCTGCTGCACCAGCAGGTTGTTGAACATCTGCTCGCGGAAGTAATAGCTGGATGACAGCGTGACGTTCTGCAGATAGCCGGCGCCGTGCACGAAGAACACCGCCGGACGCTTGGCCGCCTCGCTTTCATCGGCCGGGCCGTAGTACTTGGCGTAGATCACGCCGGCGCCGTGACTGGAGGGAATCTCGACGATCTTCGGCGCGATCCAGACGTGCGCTGCGTAGGCGGGCTTGATGGTGTTGGTGAGGTCGTGACCTTCACCACCGGCGGACGGCTGGACGGCCAGTTGGGCGAAGACGTACGGCGACGAATGCAGCACGGCCAGCTGCTTGCCGTCGGGCGAGAGTTTGAAATCGTCCATGCCCTGGTACTGGGTAACGCGGGTCAGCGCACCGCCCTTCGCCGGCAGCCGGTAGACGTCGTAGCTATAGGGCGCCAGCTGGTTGGTGCGCACGTAGAACCACTGGCCGTCGTCGCTGAGCAGCGGATGGCTGACCTCGAACTTGCCGGTGGTCAGCGCGTTGGCCTTGCCGTCGAGCGGCTTGCTGTAAAGCTGCGAGTAGCCGGTGTGTTCGCTCAGATACCACAGCGTGCGGTTGTCCTTGAGCCAGCCGAAATCGTTGAAATTCCAGTTGATCCACGCAGCGTCGGTGAGGCGCTGCTGGTTGACCAGCTTGTGCGTGCCGAAGTCGACGCTGGCGATCCAGCGATCCTTGTTGTCGTTGGCGCGCACCTGCACGGCGAGCTGGCTACCGTCGTCGCTCCAGGCGATGCCGCCGCCACCGCCGTCTTCCGGGCTGCCGACTACACGCACGCCCCGCACGTCGGGCGCCTTCAAGGCCTTGGCCTCGTCGGACTTGCCGGCCTTTTCCAGCGCGGCGACGGTCTGTGCGCGCAGCGCCTTCAGCGGATCGTCCTTGATGCCGGGCAGACCGTCGGTCGCCAGCGGATAGCTCTGGTGCCGGCGCAGGTCGAGCAGCAGCAGCGACTGCGGCGCCGGATCGTTGTGACCGACGTAGGTGCGTGCTTCTTTTGGCTCGGTGTAGCCGCTCTCGGTCACGTAGTGGTTGACCACCGGATGCTTGCCTTCGTCATACCCCTTCGGCGCGGTGACCACCAGCAGCCAGCGGCCGTCGGGCGACAGCTCGGTGTCGACGGCCTCCGACTTGTCGCCGAGAAAGAACGGCGCCGGGGCGCGGCCGGGATCGGCGGCGTCGAGCGCCTTGTCCTCGTCCTTCAGCGCCTGCTTGTCGGCCTTGATATCGCGCAGCGTCTTGAACAGGCGCAGCTGCAGGTCGCCCAGCTCGTCGGCCTTCTTGGCCTGCGGGTCGTTGGCGAATTTCAGCACGGCCGCCGGTGCGGTCGTGCCGCTGGTCAAGTCGTAGCTGTACCAGTCGTTGCCGTCGCGAAACTGCAGCGCGCGGCCGTCGGCGGAGAACTGTGGTGAAGACTCTTCCTGCGGCGTGCGCGTGACCTGGGTGCGCCGACCGCTGCCGATATCGACGACGAAAATATCGCCATGCATCACATACGCCGCATGCCGATGGGTGCGATCGAATACCGCCGGGCCTTCGGCCTGCGCCATCGCAGCGGGATCGAGTTTGGTGCTCTGCCCGCTGGCCGCGTCGACGCGGTACAGATCATGCACCGGGCTGCCGTCGCGCTTGAGCGAGTAGTAAATGCTGCGGCCGTCCACGCTCCAGTACGGCATCTCGACCGGATGCCCGATCCAGTCCGGATTGGCCATGATGGTTTCCAGGTCGAGCGCGCCACCGGCGGGTGGCGTAACGGCTGCGGCAGGCAGCACAGCAAAAGCGACAAGGCCGGCAAGCAGCAGTCGACGCATGGGGCATTCTCCGCGGAGGGCAACGATGGGAAAAATCAGCATAGCCGAGCGCGGCGGCCATGCATGCCTACCCGTGCCAGAAGTCAGGGTCGGCGGGGCTGCGCGCCGGACGGCGCAGCGGTACGCTGTGGCTTCTCCGGTCCCTGAGTAAAGCGCATGCGCCTCGCCCTCATTCGCCTGGTCGTTATCTCTGCGGCGCTGTTCGGCGCGAGTTCGTGGGGCGCGGCGCAGGTGCTGCCCGCCGCGGCGCCGTCGGGACGGGACGTGTCGCTGATCGACTCCAACCGACCGGTGTCGATGCCTCCCCCCACGCCTCAGGGCAAGGACGCCAGCGAGCTGCACGGCACGCGCGTCAGCGATCCGTACCGCTGGCTGGAGAACCCCAACGACCCGACCGTGCAGAAGTGGATCGCCGCACAGAACGCGCATACCGAAGCGGTGCTGGGTGCGATGCCCGACGGCAAGGCGATGACGGCGCGCGTGCAGCAGCTGGCGATCACTTCGACCACGCGCTCCGGCCCGCTGCTGGCCCACGGCACGCTGTTCTACCTGCAGGAAACGCCGCCGCAACCGCAGCCGCTGCTGATCGCGCAGCCGTGGCCGAACGGCACGCCGCGCGTACTGGTCGATCTCAATGCCAACGGCGGCAACACCGCCATCACCAATTACTGGCCGTCGCCGCGGGCGCGTTATCTGGCCTACGGCACCGCCGAAGGCGGCAGCGAGCTGACCACCATCCATGTGCTGGATGTAGCCACCGGCAAAGTCCTGGCCGATGCGCTGCCCTGGGCCGGCGGTGGCACCACGCCGCAGGGGCTGGCCTGGGACGCCGATGAAAAAGGTTTTACCTACGTGCGCTTTGTCCCGCCACAGGGCAACGCCGACGTCAGGCAGTTCGACGCCACCCTGGTGCATCACGCGCTGGGTGAGCCGGCGGCCAGTGACACTGTCGTGTTCGGCCAGGGCTACTCGCGCGTGGCCGAATATCGCCTGCTCGGCTCGCCGGGCGCGCAGCAGCTGGCGGTTCTGGCCAACGTTGGCGACGGCGGCCCGGCCGAGGTGTATTTACGTAAGGGCGCGCAGTGGAAAAAGATCGTCGGCAGCGAGGCGAACGCGCGCACGGCGGCGTGGATCGGCCAGCGGCTGTTTGTGGTGAGCTTTGCAAACGCGCCGCGCGGCAAGCTGCTGGCGGTCGACCCACAGGGCGCCGTGAGCGAAGCGCTGGGCGAGCGCGATGGTGCGATTCAGGATGTGGAACCGATCGCCAGCGGGTTTCTGGTCACCCGCAGCTGGGGGCCGGACTGGTGGGTGGAGCAGTACGACGGCAAGGCCAAGTTCGTGCGCCGCCTGCCGCTGCCGGCGCAGGGCATCGCGGTTGGCGCCATCGCTGCCGAGCTGGGCCAGAATCAGGCGCTGATCAGCTACAGCGGCTGGACCACGCCCTCGCGCTGGGCCGAATACGACGCGCGCAGCGGCCACCTGAAGACCGTATTTGAAGTGAAGCCCGCGGCCGATTATTCGAACATCGAAGTACAGCGTATCGACGGCCTCTCGCCCGACGGCAGCCATGTGCCGGTGACGGTGATCGCGATGCGCGGCATCACGCCGAACGGCAAGCGGCCGACCATACTTTACGGCTACGGCGGTTTCGGCATTCCGGTGGCGCCCGGTTTCGTCGGCGCCAAGCTCGCGTGGCTGGAACGCGGCGGGGTGCTGGCGTACGCCAACATCCGTGGCGGCAACGAATTCGGCGAAGCGTGGCATGCGCAGGGCCAGCAGCTGCACAAGCAGAACGTGTTCGACGATTTCCACGCGGCCGCGCTGGCGCTGTTCGACAGGCAGTGGACCGACCGCGCGCACCTGGGCATTCTCGGCGGCAGCAACGGCGGCCTGCTGATGGGCGCGTCGCTGGTGCAGCATCCGGGCGACTATCGCGCGGTGGTGTCGATGGTCGGCATCTACGACGTGATCCGCCACGAAACCGACTTCACCAACGGCGCCTACAACGTCAGCGAATACGGCTCGGTCAGCGACCCGGCACAGTTCAAGGCCACGCTGGCGTATTCGCCGCTGCAGAACGTGCAGCCGCATACCGCCTATCCCGCCGTGCTGATGACGACGGGTGCTAACGATCCGCGCGTGGCACCATGGCAATCGCGCAAGTTCACCGCGGCGCTGCAGAACGCGACCACATCGGATCGACCGATTCTGCTGCTGACGCGCGTCAACGCCGGCCACGGCATCGGTGCGCCCTTTAGCCAGCGCGTCGGTAATACCGCGATCATGCTGACCTTCTTCGCGCAGGCGCTGGGTCTCGAGGCGAAATAACAGGCAGAAGTGGATGCGCCGACGCGTGGTTCGGCCGACGGCACATCGGCTGCTACCATCGCGTTTTACTTTTTAGAAGTGCGCCGCCCATGCCGTTGCCGACCGTCGAACAGGAAACCGCCGCCCACCCGACCCACAGCGTGATCTGGTTGCATGGGCTGGGCGCGGACGGACATGACTTTGCGCCGATCGTGCCGCAGCTGGTGGCGCCCGGCTGGCCGGCGCTGCGCTTTGTGTTTCCGCACGCGCCGGTGCGGCCGGTGACAATCAACAACGGCATGTCGATGCGCGCGTGGTACGACATCGCCGCGTTCGATCTCAACGCCAAGCAGGACGAAGCCGGCATGCGTGCGTCGATAACCGAAATCGAAACGCTGATTGCGCGCGAGCACAGCCGAGGCGTGCCGAGCGAACGCATTCTGCTGGCCGGCTTTTCGCAGGGCGGCGCCATCGCGCTGTCGGCCGGGCTGCGCCACGCGCAGAAGCTGGCCGGCATCATCGCGCTGTCGACCTATCTGCCGCTGCACACCACCCTGGCCGCCGAACGCCACGCGTCGAATGCAGCCACGCCCATTTTTTGGGGCCACGGCCTGGCCGATCCGGTGGTGGTGCTGCAGCGCGGACTCGATTCGCGTGACCGGCTGCAGGCGCTGGGTTATCACGTCGACTGGCATACCTATCCGATGCTGCACGCGGTCAATCCGCAGGAGATTGCCGACCTTCGCGACTGGCTGGGTCAGCGGCTGACGTAGGCCACAGCGAAGGCGCTTCGTTCGACGCCCGCGCACCCATCAAGCCGGGCACCCTCATGCGGCATACTTGCCCGCATGATGCCCCCCACCCTCGCCAGCCGCCCGCGCGAACGCGCCGAGCAGAGTCCGCTGCCGGACTTCTGCCGGTTGCCGGCGCTGTTCGCGCTGATCGTGGTCGGCGCGCTGACGGTGACGGTGATGTGGCTGTCGCGCACCGGGCAACGCGACTGGGCCAGTTACAGCGTCGGCATGCTGTTCGTGACGTGGCTGGCGCTGGTGATCGCGGTGGCGTTGTGCAAGCTGCGCGGTCTGCTGCAGCGCCTGCCCGGCCACTTTCCTTACGTTGCGGTGTGGCTGCTGATCGTGCTGCTCGTACTGGCCGCCAGCAGCGTGGCGCGCTGGCTCGATGTGGCGCTGCAAATGCAGCTGGGCACCGACAGCAGCGGCGTCTTTGTGCGCGACAATGTGGCTATCGCGGCTCTGCTCGGCGCGGCGATGTTGCGCTACTTCTATGTGCTGGCGCAGTGGCAGGCGCGGCTGGCGGCGGTAACGCGCGCGCAGGTCGATGCGCTGCAGGCACGCATTCGGCCGCACTTTTTGTTCAACAGCATGAATACGGTGGCGGCGCTGATCCGCGTCGATCCCGATGCGGCCGAGCGCACGGTGGAAGATCTCTCCGAACTGTTTCGCGCCGCGCTAGGCCAGCACAACAATGACGACGGCACGCTGGGCGACGAGCTGGCGCTGATCGAGCGCTACCTCGCGATCGAGCAACTGCGCCTCGGCGATCGTCTGCGCGTGCAGCGCGATATCGCCGCGCTGCCGGAAACTTTCCCACTGCCCCGTCTACTGCTGCAGCCGCTGGTGGAGAACGCCGTGCGCCACGGCATCCAGCCGCGGGTCGGCGGTGGCGAGGTGACGCTGCGCGGCGCGGTCGATAAGCAGATGCTCATCGTTGAAATCATCAATCCGCTGCCGGATACCGCCGCCGAACCCGGCAACGGCCACGGGCTGGACAACGTGCGCCAGCGCGTGGCCTATCGCTACGGGCCGCTGGCGCGGGTGGAAGCCGGCGCACAGAGCGGACCTGATGGTGAGCGCTTCGTTGTGACACTTTATCTCCCCATGCCTCAACCCTTCGGGCAAAGCCGCGATGCGCGTACTGATCGTCGATGACGAACCGCTGGCGCGCGCGCGCATGGCCGCGCTGCTCAGTGAATGCGCCGGGACGGAAATCGTCGGCAGCGTCGGCGACGGCGAAAGCGCGCTCGCGGCGATCGGTGAACAGCAGCCCGACATTCTGTTGCTCGACATCAACATGCCCGGACTCAACGGTACCGCGCTGGCCCAGCGCCTCGCCGGTCGCGCGCGGCCGCAGGTGATCTTCTGCACTGCCTACGAAGCGCACGCGCTGCAGGCGTTCGAACTGGGCGCCGTCGATTACCTGCTCAAACCCGTGCGGCTGGAACGATTGCGCGATGCCCTGCACCGCGCCGAGCGCCGGCTCGCCGATCAGACCCGCGAACCGACCAAATATCTGCGCGGTCGGCTGCGCGGTGAAGAAGTGCGCATCGCTCTGGACGAAGTGATCTACCTTCTCGCCGACGAGAAATACGTCGTCGTGCAGCACCGCCGCGGCGAGCTGCTGATCGAGGAATCGCTGCGCCAGCTGGAAGAAACCTACCCGAATCAGCTTATCCGCCTGCACCGCAACTGCCTCGTGCCACTGGCGCGGTTGCTGGGACTGAAGACCCTCAGCGACGGCCGCGTGCTGGCGCGTCTCGACGGTACTGACATGAGCCCGGAAATCAGCCGACGAAACTTA
>Ga0302313_10002407_pt1 | contig 13054 bp, 9 predicted proteins | sample III_Palsa_N2_2_FD_200454 | JGI IMG/M metagenome (GOLD analysis project Ga0302313, IMG submission 200454) | Peat permafrost microbial communities from Stordalen Mire near Abisko, Sweden - III_Palsa_N2_2 | ecosystem: Environmental > Terrestrial > Soil > Palsa > Peat permafrost | place: Sweden...
ATGGCGCCTGGAAGGTTGACGTGGAGATGTCGGGCTTCGTGAAGATCGATCAGGAAATCACTGTCGCGCCGAGTATGCCTGTTATCAGATTGGACATGAAACTGCTTCCGGTCGATCAGATGATTGCGCAGACGAAGATCGTGAAGCCTCCGCCGGTGCAAACGCCGGTAGCTGGCCTTCCTGCAGCGTCCGCCGCGGCTAAAACGGCAAAGGCAAGCGATGCTTCCGAGCCTCCAAAGCCGGCGGAAGAATCGGCGCAACAATCTTCCGACGGATTTCTTGTGAACGGTAGCGTGAACAATGCGGCGACATCGCAGTTCACGCTCGCACCCGCATTCGGCAACAGTCGTAAGGGTACAAGAAGTCTCTATACCGGCGGTTTTGGATTGATGCTGGATAACTCCTCACTTGATGCACGGCCCTATTCTCTTGCTGGGCTCAATACTCCCAAGTCGTCCTATAACGAAGTGACGGGTACGGCGGTGTTTGGCGGGCCACTGAACATTCCACACCTTATGCCTCACGGGCCCAACTTTTATATCGGCTATGAGTGGACGCGAAACAGCATCGCCACAACGCAGCCGGGTCTTATGCCAACCGAAGCACAGCGCAGCGAATCTCCGATCGACCCGGTAGCGAAGGCTTTGCTTGCGCTTTATCCGTTGCCTAATATTGTTGGCAACTCACAATACAACTACCAGGTTCCGATCCTCAACAATACACATAAGGATGCGATGCAGTCGCGTCTCGAGAAGAGCGTCAGCCGTAAGGATCAAGTCTACGGGCAGTTCGCTTTTCAGAGCATTCGCGCCAATGGCTCCAGCTTGTTCAATTTTTTGGATACAACGAATACGCTGGGCATCAATACGAGCATCAATTGGAACCATCGCTTCAATCACAGCCTGTTTACAAATCTCGGCTTTAGTTTCAGCCGGCTGCGAACCGAGGTTGTTCCTTATTTTCAAAATAAAGAGAACGTCTCAGGAGCTGCGGGCATCAAGAGTGGAGACGATGGAAACGATCAGGATGCCGCTGATTGGGGACCGCCGACGCTGGTCTTTTCAAGCGGCATTTCCAGTCTTTCCGATGGTGTAAGCTCCTTCAACCGCAATCGCACCGATGGGCTTTCGTATTCCGCGCAATATTATCGCGGCCACCATAACATCACCGTTGGCGGAGATTTTCGCAGGCTGGAGTTCAACTATCTGTCGCAACAAAATCCTCGCGGCACGTATGTATTTACCGGCGCCGCGACCGGGGTTTCGGATTTCGCTGACTTTGTCGCAGGTATTCCGGATACCAGCCAGATAGCGTATGGCAATGCGGATAAATACTTTCGCCAGTCTGTTTATGATCTCTATTCGACCGACGATTGGAGGGTCAGACCGGATCTCACAATCAATGCCGGTGTTCGCTGGGAGTATGGCGCACCGATGACAGAATTGTTCGGACGCATTGTGAATCTGGATATTGCTTCGGGATTCTCGGCGGTTACGCCTGTGCTGGGCAATAGTCCAACGGGCGCTCTGACCGGCGAAGCTTATCCAACCTCGCTGATTCGGCCGGACAAGCTAGGCATCGAGCCGCGCATTGGCATCTCGTGGCGTCCAATACCTGGGTCGTCGGTTGTGGTTCGTGCCGGGTATGGCGTTTATGATGACACATCGGTCTATCAGTCTACGGTGCTACAGATGGCGCAGCAGGTTCCGCTTTCGACGAGCGTAAGTGTTGCGTACAACAGCACGTCGTGCAAGCTGACCCTGGCCGCTGGGTTTATTCCCTGCCCGCCAACGACGCAGGATACCTTCGCCGTCGACCCAAACTTTCGTGTCGGTTATGCGCAGACCTGGCAGTTGTCGATACAGCGCGACCTGCCCGGCGCGTTGCAGATGACGGCGACGTATCTTGGTATCAAGGGAACGCGGGGTGTCCAGGAATTTCTTCCGAACACTTATCCGAGCGGTGCTACAGATCCGTGTCCTTTGTGCCCGTCAGGGTTTGTGTATCGAGATTCAAATGGAGATTCAACGCGTGAGTCTGCCAGCCTTCAATTGCGCCGCAGACTTCGGAGTGGCTTTACAGCGACAGTTCAATACACCTATTCGAAATCCATTGACGACGACTCTGTGCTCGGAGGCCAAGGGCCTGTTGCGGCGGGAGCGGCCAGCCAGACACTATCGACGCCAGGTATTGCGCAGAACTGGCTTAACCTGCGAGGTGAACGTGGATTGTCAACTTTCGACCAACGCAATCTTCTGAACGTAAACCTTCAGTACACAACGGGAATGGGAATCGGCGGCGGAACACTGCTGGGAGGATGGAGAGGCAGAGCACTGAAGGAGTGGACTGTGCTCGGCCAAATCGTTGCGGGGAGTGGATTACCGGAGACGCCAAGTTATCTTGCGGCGGTCAGCGGCACGGGTGTCACGGGACCCATTCGACCAGATCGTACTACCGCATCGATTTACGCGGGTGCATCAGGACATTTCCTGAATCCGGCAGCTTATGCGGCTCCGCAATCAGGGCAATGGGGTGACGCAGGTAGAGACTCGATTGTCGGGCCCGGTCAATTCACCTTTAATGCTTCTATGGCGCGCACCTTTCGTTTAACAAAACGCTACAACCTTAATGTGCAGGTCCAGGCTACAAATCTGCTTAATCATGTTGTCTTTACAAGCTGGAATACGACTTTGAACCCGGTCTCGAATCAGGCCTCGAGTCCGGTGTTTACTCCGACATCGAATCCACTCTTCGGGTTGCCAGCATCCGCCAATGCAATGCGCAGCCTGCAGACGACTGCAAGATTGAGGTTTTGAGCATGCGATCATTGCTGACGATAGCTCTTCTTGCAACGCTGAGTGCCGGCGCTCAGACGATCGGCCAGAATAAAGCGCCGGGCAGTAGCGACACCCTGACGCTCACGGTAAAAGCTCAACTGGTCGTCGAAACAGTTGTAGTGAAAGATAAGCAGGGTAAGCCGGTCGAAGGATTAACTGCCAACGACTTCACGATTACCGAAGATGGCATTCCGCAGAAGATTCGTTTTTGCGAGCATCAGGCGTTGCCCACAACCTCGGTTCCTCTTCCCGCAAGTAAGCCCGGCGAAGAAGATATCAAGCTCTACAAGCGGCTCAGCCGCACGCAAGTCGCACCCGAGCAACCCGAAAACTTACGCTATAAGGATCATCGCCTGATTGCTCTCTATTTCGATATGAGTGCTATGCGGCCCGATGATCAGCTACGTGCCTTGAACGCAGCAGAGCAGTTCATTCGGACTCAAATGACGGCTGCGGATTACGTTTCGATTCTGCGCTATCAGGGCGGAGCTGTCGATGTGCTGCAGGATTTTAGTGCGGATCGTAATCGTTTGCTGAGCATTCTTACGACGATGATCGTTGGTGAGGGGCAAGGATCGGCTGAGACTGTCGATGATGCCAGCAGTGCTGATACCGGCGCCGCCTTCGGTCAGGATGACAGCGAGTTCAATGTCTTCAATACCGATCGTCAACTTTCAGCGTTACAGACCGCAGCAGAGATGCTGGGCCAACTCAATGAGAAGAAGTCATTGATCTATTTTGCAAGCGGCCTGCGATTGAACGGCATAGATAACCAGGCGCAGCTTCACGCGACTATTGACGCGGCGATCCGTGCGGGCGTTTCCTTCTGGCCTATCGATGCGCGTGGCTTGGTTGCTCAGGCTCCGTTGGGCGATGCCACGCAGGGTTCACCAGGCAACTCCGGGATGTACTCCGGTGCGGCTGCACTTGCCGTCACATCGAATTTTCAGCAATCGCAGGACACCCTGTTTGCTCTTGCAGGCGACACCGGCGGAAAAGCCTTGTTCGATAGCAACGATCTTTCCAAGGGAATTGTGCAGGCGCAGCAAGCCACTTCCGACTATTACATTCTTGAGTACTACACGACGAACACAGCGTTGAACGGAAAGTTCCGGCATATTAAAGTTTCGGTCAATGTTGCCGATACCAAGCTCGACTATCGACAGGGGTACTATGCCGGAAAGGAGTTCGGCAAGTTCACGGTGGCTGATAAGGAGCGCCAGCTTGAAGACGCTCTGATGCTTGAAGACCCCATTACAGACCTCACAATAGCAATGGAGATCAATTACTTCCAATTGAACCGGGCAGAGTATTTTGTCCCAATCGTCGTCAAGATTCCGGGGCGCGAACTTGTGCTTGCAAAGCGCGGAGGCGCTGAGCATACGCTGATCGACTTTGTGGGTGAGATTAAAGACGTTTATGGCGGTGTCACCGTAACGAACGTACGTGACAACGTAAATATTAAACTCAGTGACGCGACTGCCAGCGAACTTGCTACGCGGCCTATCGAGTACGACGCTGGTTTTACCCTGCTTCCAGGTAAGTATTTGATTAAGTTTCTTGCAAGGGATGACGAGACGGGACGTATAGGAACCTATCAAACCAACTTTGTGATTCCCAATCTCAATAAAGAGGACAAGCGCGTTCCTATTAGCTCTGTGGTGTTGAGCAGCCAGCGTGTCGACCTCAAGGATGCGCTCTATGATGCTGCTAAAGGCAAAGACCAAGCCAAAGAAGCGGCGGTCAATCCCTTAGTGCAGGATGGCAAAAAGCTCATTCCAAGTGTTACCCGAGTTTTTCGTACTGGTCGCGAGCTTTATGTCTACCTTCAGGCTTATGAGCAGAGCCCGACAGTCGCCAAACCGCTTGTTGCGTTCGTTAGCTTTTACCAGGGGACGACGAAAGTTTTCGAAACACAGCCTATTGCCGTTACGCCAGCCGCACTGAACCACCTGGTGCCGGTGCCTTTGAATTTCACTGTTGGACCGGGCGAGTTACCGGCAGGCAAATATGATTGCCAGGTTACAATTCTTGATCCGACAGATACGAAAGCTACCTTCTGGAGAAATCCGATTATGGTTGTCCCGTAATTCTCAGGCTGCATAGCGATTCTGCTATTGCGGTGGTGAGTTTGTTATTTTCCTCTGGTGTGCGGACGGCTGCACGGAAGTGGCCTTCGGGGAGGCTCTCGTAATTAGCACAGTTTCTCAGCACTATTCGATGACGGCGAATCATGTGCAGCCAGAAAGTATCTGGATCTACCTCAGGTGGGATTTGAAAAAGAATAAAGTTCGCGGCTGAGGGGTAGACGACGAGGCCGAGCGATGCAATTTCCCTTTCCAACGTGATTCTGCGCTCAGCGTTTCGGATTCTTGAATGGATAGCGTATGAACGATCGTCGAGAGCGGCATTCGCTCCGATGGATGCAAGCGTTGTGATAGCCCATGGCGAGACGTTTTCGCTCATCAAGTGGGAAAGCCGGGGGTTGGCTACTGCATAGGCTACTCGCAAACCGGGAATGCCGAAGAATTTTGTGACCGAGCGAAAAACGATAAGGTTGGGAAACTCATCGGTGTCTGCCGTGAGTGAGTGTTCGGGAACGTAATCGATGAAGGCTTCGTCGAGCAGGATGTAGATGCCTTTTTGCTGAGCCGCAGCAACGAGATTGCGAATCAGGCTAGCGTCGTGGCATACCCCCGATGGATTTTGAGGATTTGCGAGGAGGATCGCGTTGTGCTCCCCGGTGATCGTGGCGCCGAGATCGTAATTGAAGCGCGATTCAGAACTCAACTTGTGGATGGAGGTCTCTACACCTGCGCGCTCGAGTGTTTTCCGGTATTCGACGAAGGCGGGAACGGGAATCAGGCAGTGACGAATCGGGAGCGCCCGCAGGGCCGCTTCGAGCAGCGAGACAAAACCATTTGCGACGGAAATGTTCTCAGCAGGAACGCCGGTATAGCGGGCGAGTGCTCTTTTGAGTTCAATTTCGTGCAGGTCGGGATAATTTGTAAGAACAGAAAGGCTATCTAAGCTTTTGTGTATCGACGAGACTACAGCAGGAGGCGGTCCGTCGGGGTTAATATTGGCGCTGAAATCCAGCAGTTGGGATACGGGAATGCCGAACCGCTCGGCGAGTTGGCGCAGCTGGCCGCCATGCAAGGGATGTTGTTCTTGAGTGGTCATGTTAGCTGCGCTTCCTGATTTGGAAGAGTGTTGTCGATAAGACTCCCATAGTCAGGCCAATCAATGACGCAATGGCGACAAGGCTCATTGCCTGCGTTGACTTGCCAGGTGTTGGGCGCGGAAACTCCTCGCCCATGCGCTGGGCTGGAATGAATTCTCCGGCGTAAGTATTGCTGCCGCCAAGCATGACGTGCAGCGCTCCGCTGATTGCGCTCTCAGGTTGACCCGCGTTTGGGCTCTTATGTTTTGAGCCATCACGTCTCCAGTTTTGCCATGCCGTTTGCGAATCGGCCCATGTGACGACGTGCGAGGCGGCGATGATAGCGAGTGCGGTGAGACGTGCAGGAATATAATTGGCCGCATCGTCAAGACGTGCGGATGCTTTGCCGAAGTAAAAATGGTTCGCGTCGGCATGGCCGATCATAGAGTCGAGTGTATTGATTGCCTTGTAGGCCATTGCCAGAGGTACACCGCCGAGGGCCATGTAGAAGAGTGGAGCGATGATGCCGTCGGAGGCGCTCTCGGCGACTGTTTCGATGACGGCGCGGCTGATCTCTTGTGAGTCGAGGCTTGCTGTATCGCGACCAACGATGCGGGCTAGCCGCTTTCGGGCGAGGGTAATATCGGCACGATGAAGTGCGTCGACGACCGCAGTTGCTTCCTGTTCAAGATTGCGAGCAGCAAGGCAGGTCCAACCGAGCAGTAACTCTGTTGCGTTGCCAAGGAATCTCGAACGGCGTTGCGCACTGCTTATGGCAGCGGCGGTGAGCCAGGAGGTTGAGCCTACGATTGCGATAGTAAGGATGGCACCCGTCAGAAGTTCAATTTCGGCGGTTTGGCCTGGTCGTCGAAGAAAGGACTCTCCACGCGAGATGGCGAAGCCGATGAAGCGAACCGGATGCGGGAACCATTCGGGATCGCCGGCGATCTGGTCGAGAAGGTATGCCGAGGGGAGAAGAATGCTGCGATTCATCGCCGGCTCTCCTCGCGGGAGTGAGCGTTGTAAGTAAGGTCGACCCATGAGAACAGTTTTGGCATGTCAAGCGATGAACGAACGGAGTCAGCGAGTCGATTTAGTGAATCTTCACGCTTCTGCTGCCAGTTTTCCATGTGAGTGGTTGGGGCTAAGTTGTAGAAGGCGCGTGCGGCAGCAAGGAAGGCGTGACGGAAGGCATCGCTATCGAAGAGACCGTGAAGATAGCTGCCGAAGATGCGGCCGTTGTGTGAGACACAACCATCAAGAAGAGTTTCGCCGCCGGAGTCGGTCTCAAGCTGAGCGAAGGGCTTCGCCTCTTCGAGATAGCGGGTGGTGCCGATGTGAATCTCATAGCCTCTAATAGCAAGAGAAGGAGTGGGCTGGCCGAAAAGCGCTGCTCCGATGAGATGGCCGGAACTGATCCTTGTTATCTTTTGCGGCTGCATTGTGGTGTAGATGGCCAACAGGCCGAGAGCCTCGACATTTCCTGTATGTTCCATGTTGTGCGGATCGATGATGCCTTTGCCGAGGATCTGCATTCCACCACAAATGCCAATGATGAGACCTTTAGGTGCATGGTCGATAAGCACGAGATCAATGCCTTTGCCTTGCATCCATCGAAGATCGCTGACGGTTTGTTTGCTGCCCGGGATGATGAGTATATCGGCGTGAGTGAGCTGATCGGGAGTGCTGCAGAAGCGAAGTGATACCGAAGGCTCAGCACGCAGCGCGTCGAAATCAGTGAAATTTGAGAAAGAAGGAAGTGCGATGACGGCGATACGTAATGGACGCGTAGGCTCGTCTGAGAGAGACCAGGAATACCCATTGCCTGCTTGCAGAGGTGGCAAGCCGAGGCTGTCTTCTTCGTCGATCGTGAGTTGAGGGAGATACGGTACGACGCCTAAGCACGGCTTACCGAGTCGATCCTCGATCATGCGGACGCCTGGCGAGAGTAATGAGACATCGCCACGAAATTTGTTGATGAGAAAGCCGCCGATGCGAGCCTGCTCGTGCGGATCGAGAAGCTCAATGGTGCCGAAAAGTGAGGCGAAGACTCCACCTCGATCAATGTCGCCGACTAATAGGCAGGTGGCGTCGGCGATCTCGGCCATGCACATATTCACGATGTCGTGTTGCTTAAGATTGATTTCGGCAGGCGAGCCTGCGCCTTCGAGAATGACAATGTCATTTTGTGCGGCCAGTATTTCGTAACTTTCACGGACGATAGGCAACAACTCTTCGACGCGACGCAGGTGATAGTCGGATGCTGTGAGCTTGCCCCATATCTTGCCGAGAACAACGACCTGGGATGACATGTCGCCGGCGGGCTTGAGAAGGATTGGGTTCATATGGACCGAAGGCAAAATGCCCGCTGCCTCTGCTTGCAGCGCCTGAGCGCGGCCTATCTCAAGACCTTCCGGTGTGACCGCGGAGTTGAGCGACATGTTCTGCGACTTGAAGGGAGCAACACGATAACCCTGTTGCGCGAAAATGCGGCAGAGGGCTGCTGTTAACAATGATTTGCCCACGTGGGAGCTTGTTCCCAGCACCATAATGGCGCGAGCTCTCATGGTGCTTCGTCCTCACTGTAGTAGTCGTAACAGACGGCAGTTTTAAGGGGCACACGCTTTTCCCAGCCAAAGCGTTCGAGGTCAGGTTCGTGTGCGAATTCGTCAACATAGCCGAGGCAAAGATACGCTACCGGAAGGATGTGGTCGGGTATTTGAAGGATGGTGCGGAGGCGGTTGGGATCAAGGATGCTGACCCAGCCTACGCCTACGCCTTCGGCGCGGGCGGCAAGCCAAAGGTTCTGTATGGCGCAAACCGTGGAGTAGACGGCTGTTTCGGGCATCGTGTGTCGACCAAGCTTGTGACCACGAGATTGCTGTGTGTCGCAGACGATGCAGAGATTCTGTGGAGCTTCGAGGATGCCCTCGAGTTTAAGGGCGGGGTACTCTTCTGATTTTGTTCCGGAGTAGGTTGTAGCGGCTTTGGTGTTGGCTTCCAGAAAGAGGTCATGCACGGCAGTGCGTATAGCGAGATCGCGGATCACAACGAAGCGAGAGGGCTGCATGAGGCCTACGGAAGGGGCGCTGTGAGCGGCAGAGAGCAGCCGTTGAAGCAGATCGTCAGGTAAAGGACGATCGATGAAGCCGCGGCGTACATCGCGGCGTTCCGCAATGGCGCGATAGACTGCGGTGCGCTCCGCATCTGTGAAGGTGTTATCGCTCTGCATTACCAGGCTCTCGACCACTTGGGGCCAGCTTTTGAATCGTTGCGTAGCCGCGCGTCGATGCCGGCGTTGAACTCGATGAGGCGACCGAAGAGCCAGATGAGATCTGAAAGACGGTTGAGATACGGGATAACAGTGGGTTGCACCACGCCTCCGTTTTCAACGAACCGGACGGCTGCGCGTTCTGCGCGACGACAAACGGTGCGTGCCACTTCATAAGCTGCGGATTCGGTGTAGGCTCCCGGGAGCGACCAGTCCGAGAGAATTCCCTCTGTTGCTTCGATCTGGTGGACCAGGTTGGTGAGCTTATCGATATCTTCCGTCAATACTACGGGTGGTTGCTTTTTGCTTTCGGGCGGAGTGGCGAGAGCTGAGCCGACGCGGAAGAGTGTGCGTTGAATCTCTTCGGTCCAGGTTGCGATCTCTTTGTTTTGACAGATACTGCGCGCGAAACCGAGAACGGTGTTCAGTTCGTCGACCGAGCCGTACGACTCGACACGAAGGTCTGCTTTGGAGACGCGAATACCACCGGCTAGACCGGTCTGGCCGCCGTCACCACGTTTGGTTGAAATACTCATAGTTGTTCTCCTATCGATGGTGCGGTTGCGAGGACTTCTTCTGTTGTGATGCGAAGTGTCTTGATAAGTGCCGGACGATCATATTCGAGGATCAAATCATTATCGAGAAAATCAGAAACGTAAGGCGGATTGTCTGAGAAGAGGATGTCTTCAGGAAAGAACCATGATTGCGTGGCTCCGAGTTCCTCGAGTGTTTTTGCATAGACAATGACTGCGGGAATTTCAAATACACCTGCCCGCATAAGAGTGTAAGCGCGATGATATCCGTCGCGCAGGAACCAGCGGTTGCGAAAACTGGCGACTTCGAAAAATGGGCTTCCGGTATGGACGCTTAGCGGCACCGCGGGATCCTTTGTGAACCGAAGCTGCAGGTTCGGATTGGCAGAACGCAGAACGAGGGTGTTTGTGGCAGCGTCGTGGAAGCTCTCGCATTCTGGTGGTTTTGCTGGTCCGAACGAGAGTGCTACAAGTGCTGACCAATTTTGTGCAGTGGGAACTGCCTGCAGCGGAAAATCTGTACGGAAAGATAGCCTGCGCTGGAAAGCGAGAAGAGATCGCAGATTCACGACGCCGATAGACCAATCTAATCCGCTCATTTCAGCGAGAAGATCGGGTCGCTGAGTGTGGGGCAGGAAAGAGCCGTGCAGTTCGCTCGTTTCCTTTGCAAGAATGGAGTCGCATTGTAGGAATGGCTCACGCTTCGTTACAAGCTGCCTTGCACTGGATAAGTATGTCTTATCTAAAGCAACGCAGCGGTACTCATATTCGTCCAGATCCCAAGCAGCTAGTTCCCGTACATGAACGCTACTGTTGCTCATTGGCGCACCTCACGTAAAGGGGCTTCCAACATGAAAAACGAACAAAAGTCCTTGGTATGGTTCCAGGTGTCTTCAGTGGTCCACGTGTTTAGACTCTGTAGAACGATGCGCATAACACCGGCGTGAGTAACCACGGCGAATAGGGTTTCGTTTGCAAGCTGCAGGAGACTGTCTACCTCTCTGAGGACTCTGGTTTGGAAGGTTTCGAAGAGTTCTCCGCCGGGTGCGGGGAAATGAGGAAAGGCTTCGACCCAGTCGCGCGCATAAATGGGATCGCGTTGCTCGATTTCAGACCAATTCAGACCCTCCCACTCGCCAAAATTGATTTCCTGGAGGTTAGATCGCGTTACTACCGGGATGCAGAAGGTATCTGCGATGGCCTGCGCAGTGGTGACGGATCGTTGCAGATTGCTGCAATAGACGGCCTCGATGGGCTCTGACTTGATGGCCTCGATAAGGCTACGAATTTGCTGTTGGCCCCGTGAGTTGATAGGTGGATCAGATTGGCCGCAGAATCTTCCGGCCATATCGGTTTCTGCGTGGCGGATGAAGAGGAGACCGTTCATAAGCACCACACTCCGCAGAGGTAAACACCAATTTCAGCAAGCTGGTTGGTTGCGCCGAAGCAGTCTCCGGTGATGCCGCCGATGCGCTTCTTATAGTAAAGACCAGTGAGCAGTGTGAGAGTAGAAGCGACAAGGACTGGGCCTATAGCGTAGCGGCCTAACAAGAGCGCAGTAATCGTAAAGCTTAAAAGCGTGCCGCCAATAAGTGTGCTGAGCGATATCAAATGGGCAATTCTAGCGCCTTGTCCGTCGACGTTGTGAGGGTTTTGTGTGCGGGCTGAGGGCAGAAAATAACTGAGGGGAAGCGTGGTCCAACGACACAAGACGTGGGCCGTGATGAGATACAGAGCGACCTGTGTTAGCGGCAGATAGGAAAGCAATAAAAGACGAGCAACAAGACTGAGAGTGAGCGCTACGCTACCGTAGGTGCCGATGCGGCTGTCACGGAAGATGAGTAGAGTTTGCTCGCGATTGGAGCCACCACCGAAACCGTCGGCGGCGTCAGCGAGGCCGTCTTCATGCAAGCAGCCAGTTATCAGGACCAGGAAAAGAACAACCAGCATTGCAGTGACGAGTCTTGGAAGATGCGGCGCAAGCATGAGATGGATTAGTGCAGCACCACCACCGACGAGAACACCTATGACCGGAAAGAATTTGACAGAACGCGAGAGGGAATTGATGTCGTAGGGTTGGGAAGGAACAGGAATGCGTGTGAGAAACTGCAGCGACGATAGGAAGTCGGACCAGGTTTTGCGAATCGCCGCGGTGGGTTTCATTGCGTGGCCTCGCTTACTTGAGCAGAGGTGAAGGTGGCCATCTGCGTGTAGAGGGCGATAGCAGAGTCGAGAATAGGCATGGCCAAGACGGCACCCGTGCCTTCTCCGAGGCGCATGTTCAGGGTGAGTACGGGTGTGAGGCTCATGTGATCCAGCAAGAGCTTGTGGCCGGGCTCTTCGGATTGATGGCCGGCAATGAGGTAGCCCTTAACAGAAGGGGCCATAGCGACAGCGAGAGCTGCGGCTGTGGTAGAGATGAAGCCATCGACGACAATGGCAAGCTTGTGCCAGGCGGCTGAGAGCATCATGCCAGTCATGGCAGCGATTTCGAGGCCACCGACGCAACGGAGAATATCCAGTGGCAGTGGTTGCGTGGATGTCTCGCCGAAGTGCTTTGCGATGACTGCATTCACCACCCTGATCTTCCGCTTGTGGGCTTCGGAATCTACGCCAGTGCCTCGGCCAGTGGCTTGAGATGCGGTGGCTCTGGTAAGAGCACAGGTGATGGCGCTGGCGGCGGTAGTGTTGCCGATGCCCATCTCGCCGATGGCAATCATGGTCTGAGCGCTTGCGGCGGCGGAGTCGGCGATGGCGGAGCCAATAGAGAGGGCTTGTGTAAGTTCAGCGTCCGTCATAGCAGGAGCGTGCAGCATGTTGGCGGTGCCGCGAGCAACCTTGTGGTGAAGAAGGCCGGGGATGCCATGAAAGTCTGCATCAACACCGATGTCTACTACGTGAAGAGCGACCTTATGGAGGCGCGCAAGCACGTTGATCGCGGCGCCTCCAGTAAGGAAGTTTAGGACCATCTGGTGGGTTACTTCGCGCGGATAGGCGCTTACGCCTTCGGCAGTGATGCCGTGATCCGCAGCAAAGATGTAAACGCCCTTGTTGTTCGGCTCAGTGATGCGCTCGCCGCGGATGGCGACGATTTGCGCAGCTAAATCCTCAAGCCGGCCAAGGCTACCGAGCGGCTTGGTGAGCGTGTCTAAATGGGCACGTGCTCGCTGCCGCCCTTGTTCGCTTGGCGGCTCGATGGTGCTGATTTGGTCAACGATATTTTGGCTTAGGGGTGTCATGCGATGAATTT
>Ga0302313_10002410_pt1 | contig 13052 bp, 11 predicted proteins | sample III_Palsa_N2_2_FD_200454 | JGI IMG/M metagenome (GOLD analysis project Ga0302313, IMG submission 200454) | Peat permafrost microbial communities from Stordalen Mire near Abisko, Sweden - III_Palsa_N2_2 | ecosystem: Environmental > Terrestrial > Soil > Palsa > Peat permafrost | place: Sweden...
CACCGGCACGTTGTCATTGGTCATGGTTTCCTGCGGCTCGATGTCCTGCGTGACCACGCGCATGTCGATCATCTGCATGCGATCCACCAGCGGAATGATCCAGGTCAGACCCGGCCCCTTGGTGGTCTGGTACCTGCCGAGCCGAAACACCAGGCCACGCTGATACTGCTGCAGGACCCGCAGGCCGGAAATCAGCAGAAAAGCGATAAAGACGATCGGTATCAGCAGAGACATGGACGTTGCACCCACGACGTGAGGAAGTTGCAGACCACTAGTGTACGCCTGCCCTATCCAGACCAAGCCCTCTATCGGTAACGACGTCGGGCGGGTTGTCACATCTCACGATCGCTGAACATGCCGCTCTTCTATGCTTGGCGAGTCATCGGTCACAGGACTCGCGTCATGCTCAAGAAAACGTATCCCTACTACCTGGCCAACCAGCCGCAGCAGCCGAACACCGATCTCGAGGTGCTGGACAAATACACCGGCAAGGTTGCCACCCGCGTGGCGGTACCGGACGCCAAAGCGACTGAAAAAGCGATCGTGGCGGCGGTGAAGGCGACCAAGCCGATGCGTGATTTCAAGCCGTGGGCGCGCCAGGCGGTATTGCAGCATTGCGCGAAGCGCTTCGCTGAACGTCGCGACGAGCTGGCCGAAGCGCTGTGCATCGAGGCCGGCAAGCCGATAAAGGATTCGGCCGGCGAAGTCACCCGCCTGATCGAAACTTTTCAGATCGCCGCCGAGGAATCGGTGCGCACCAACGGCGAGACCTTGAACCTCGAGCTGGCCAGTCGGCTGGACGGCTATCACGGTTATACGCGGCGCGTGCCGCTGGGGCCGGTCTCGCTGATCAGCCCCTTCAATTTTCCGCTGAACCTGGTCGCGCACAAGGTGGCGCCGGCGATCGCCGCCGGCTGCCCGTTCGTGCTGAAACCCTCGGAGAAAACGCCGATCGGCGCGCTGATCATTGGCGAAGTGCTGGCCGAAACCGACCTGCCCAAAGGCGCGTTCTCTATCCTCACTCTCGACGGCAAGCACGCCGACGCGCTGGTCGAAGACGAGCGCTTCAAACTGCTGTCCTTTACCGGCGGACAGATCGGCTGGGACCTCAAGGCGCGCGCCGGCCACAAGAAAGTGACGCTGGAATTGGGCGGCAACGCGGCGTGCATCGTCGACGCCGATCAGGGGCCGAAGCTGGACTACGTGGTCGAGCGGCTAGTCTTTGGTGCCTTCTACCAGTCCGGCCAGAGCTGCATCGGCGTGCAGCGCATCATCGCGCACGACGACATCTACGACGCGCTGAAAAAGAAGCTGGTTGCCGCCGTGAAAAAGCTCAAGGCCGGCGATCCGAAACTCAAGGACACCTTTCTCGGCCCAATGATCGACGTCGCCGCAGCCGAGCGCCTGCACGGCTGGATCGAGGAGGCACGCAAGGCCGGCGGCAAGCTGCTGTGCGGCGGCAAGCGCAACGGCAACATGCTCGACGCCACGCTGATGGAAAACGTGCCGATCGACGCCAAAGCCAACCGCATGGAAGCCTTCGGCCCGTTCGCCCTGCTCGCCCGTTTCAGCGCGTTCGACGATGCGGTTGCGATGGTCAACGACTCCGACTTCGGCCTGCAGGCCGGCATTTTCACCGACAGTCTGGCGCACGCCATGCGCGCCTGGAACGAGCTGGAACAAGGCGGCGTGGTGGTCAACGATATCCCCAGCTTTCGCGTGGACAACATGCCCTACGGCGGCGTGAAGCTGTCCGGCCTGGGCCGCGAGGGCGTACGCTACGCGATCGAGGACATGACCGAACTGCGGCTGATGGTGATGCGCGAGCGCTAGGCTAAAATTCAGCCCGCGCGGCCGCATGCAACGCGTTCAGCTGGCACCCGACGGTTTTGCTGGGCCAAGCACCGGCATGCTGTTCCAACCCAGCGCGTTGTAGACGTAGTACTGCGCGATACCGATGTACTCATGCAAGGCAACGTCACAAAGCTCAAGATTCGATGCCTGCGGCCAGAACGCCAGCGTCGCCTCCAGCTGGTCACCGGCGACCGGTATCGGCGTCATGCTGAAGTGCCGGAAGTCGATCAGGCTGCGCCTCAGATGAATACCCGAGGTCACCAGCACCAGGGTTTGCGGATCATAAATCAACACCAGCGCGCGGCTGTAGCGGGCGTTTTCGAAGGTGTTCATGCTGAGCGTTTCGGTCTGGATGTCTTGTACGGACACCCCTAGCGCGGCCAGTACGCGTGCATAGACGGTGGATTCAGCGGAACCGTGATGCTGCGAATCCCCGCCGCTGACCAGCAAAAGGCACTGCTGGCCGCTGAGTTTGCACTGGCGATACAGCTCTGCCGCTTTGATGATGCGGCCGTTGGCAAACAGCGTGGGCTGCAGCGAAAGGCCGGTGCTGGAGCGTGTCGTTCCTGCGGCGAGCAGCACAATGACGTTGCGGGCGGACCAATGGATGAACGGCGCGCTGGAGTGATCTTCCTGCAGGTTGTCCAACAGCCATGCCGGCAACGGCCCGCAGGCTATCGCCAGAAACAGCACAAGAGCGGTCGCACCGACGCCACGCCCTAGCCAGTGCCGCCCCGCGCGACCGGCGGCAAACGAAAAGAGCAGAAGCAGTCCGAGCAGGCTGAGCGTCATGAGGTGTTCCGGAGCAAGCCTGCAGGGTATCGCAGGAGGTCGTCAGAGTCTGTCGGCGCACGCGACGGGCCGGCGATCACGCTGGGTCGCGGCTGGATCGTTCCTTGCAGGAAACACACTGGTGACGATTGGCCTATTGAACGACCGACCTGTCGTGACCACGTTGCTGTCACTCAACCGGACACCCGTCGTGAACAAGCCACTGCTACACCTCTTTGCCGCTCTATCCATGGCTATCGCAACCTTGCCTGCGCCGGCCTATGCGGCGCCTGACTCTGGCGACTATGTTGCCGTACTGGTTCCCAACCTGACCCAGGCCGTCACGTTTTTCCGCGATGTAATGAACTGCAGCGTCATCGGCGACGGCGGCGATGCGGCATCCGCTACGGCGTCGCTGATGGCCTGCGGTCGCGGGACCACTGTCGAAATCACCCAAGCGCCCGCAAATGCCGCGCCACGTGTTGGTGGGACTTCACCACCATTCACGCTCAATATCGACAACGCCTCTGCCGTCGCCAGCTGGCTGCGCGCCGGTCACGTCCATCTGGTGGGTTCACCGACCCGGCTGACCACCGGACAGGACGCGGGTAAACTCGCTGTGACCTTCCTTACGCCGTGGGGCCAGCCGCTGCGTCTGGTCAGCCGGATGAAGGCCGACGACCTGCTGGAATCGTCCACATCAGTGTCCCGGGTAGCCGTGCAATAAGCTGGTTCGTGGTCTGTCGAACGTGCGAAGGTATCGCGCGCCAAAATCGGCATTGCTCGCGCCCCTCGCTCACGCATTTTTCATTGCCACGTTTTTCATCGACGCGCTGATATCAAGGATTTCCCCTCCCCGATAAAGGCAGCATTCGATGGCAACGATCAAAGTCAATCAGGACAGCAGCGGCAAGCCGGTCGAGCTTTTCTACGAAGACGTCGGCAGCGGCGCGCCGGTGGTGCTGATCCACGGCTGGCCGGTCAGCCAGCAGATGTGGGAAAACCAGATTCTCGCGCTCGCCAGCAAGGGCTTTCGCGTCATCAGCTATGACCGCCGCGGCTTTGGCGAATCGTCCAAACCGTGGGACGGCTACGACTACGACACGCTGGCCGACGATCTGAAAGGTCTACTGGCAGAGCTCGATCTCACCGGCGTCACCTTGGTGGGGTTCTCGATGGGCGGCGGCGAAATCGCCCGCTACATGAGTCGACACGGCGGCGAGCGCGTCAGCAAGGTGGCCTTCATCAGCGCAGTGACGCCGTTCATGCTGAAGACCGATAACAACCCCGACGGCGTCGACAAGAGCACATTTGACGGCATGGTCGAAGGTATCACCAAGGATCGCCCCGATTTTCTTGAAACCTTTGCCAAAGGCTTTTTTGGCGTCAGTGCCCTGCATCACTCCGTGAGTTCGGCGACACTCGACTGGAACCAGTCGTTGGCATTGCGCGCGTCGCTGAAGGCAACGCTCGACTGCGTGCGCTCTTTCAGTGAAACCGATTTCCGCGATGATCTGAAAAAAATCAGCGTGCCGACCTTGATTGTCCACGGCAAGAGCGACAAGACCGTGCCGTTCGAGGCCAGCGGTGAGCTCACCGCAAAACTCATTCCGTCGGCAACATTCAAAGCCTACGACGGCGCGCCCCACGGGCTTTACATCACCCACAAGGATCAGCTCAATCAGGATTTGCTGGCCTTCTTGGGCGCCTAAGTCTCGCGACAAGCTTTGCGGACACGAAAAAGGCGCCTGGCAGGCGCCTTTTTCGTGTCCGCAGGTCATTCACAAAGCCCAAAGAGCAAACCTATTAAATTACTCGGGCTTTTTCGCGATCGCGCAGCAGCGTTGCAACGGCATTCAACATCGTCTTCGAGTCATAAGGCTTCAGCAGCGTTTCGTAGTTGTGAAACTCCTGCGGTATTTCTTCTTTTCCGTACCCGGATGCGAATACGAAAGGCACGCCCTGCTCGCGTAGTTGTTCAGCCAACGGGAACACCAGTTCGCGGCCAAGGTTCACGTCAAGAATGGCGGCATCGAAGCCGTCGGCCTGTGATACCCGCAGCCCCTCGGCGAGACTTGTCACTCCACGGACTTCGTAGCCTGCGTCGGAAAGCAGGTCGTCCAGAACCATCGCGATGAACACCTCATCTTCGACCATCAGCACGTGGGGTTTGTATGTCATGGGTCGCCTCCTCGTCGATCCGCGATTTCCTGCGGCGCAAAAAAATGCAAAAACTTGGGAGACAAGATGGCCGCGCATCGGTGATGACGCTGTGTGGCGTTGGTGAAGGGCCTGCATGCCATTCACAAATCTCGCGAGCGCCGGTTACGGGTTGGTCGACGCCCAGGTAGAGCTAGGCTAAGCGCGCTTTCTTGCGGAAAGCGCTCGATGGTTAAGCGCTGAAAAGCGCGGCGTCCGGCGTCCTTGTTACCTTGGCGACCGCACGCCATTTGCTCGGTAGCTACCCGCATCCGCGCCGGTGTACCCTCCATCCCCTCGCCGCGATCCGCGCGAGCGATAGCCAGGGGAAATGGAAAGCACATGAAAAATCTGCTGTTGAACAGCGGCGCAGGCGCTGCCGGAAAATTTTCGGTCGGCGTGATTGTTGTCGCCGTCGTCGTCATTGTTCTTTTGCTGAACAGCGTCTTCGTGATCTCGCCAAGCGAGGAAGCCGGCACCCGCTGGCTCGGCGGCACGCCGATGACCACCGCGCCGCTGACCACCGGCATGCATTTCAAGGTGCCGTTCTTCGAAAACGTCGACCGTATCCAGACCAGCCGCTCGGTTTACACGCTCAACGCGCTGGACGTCTATACCAACGACAACCAGAAAGTCACCATCGACGTCAGCATCATTTATCAGATACCCAGCGCCGCGGTGATGAACCTGCTGTACCACGTCGGCCGCGCCGGCGCGTTCGATATCGACGGCACCATTCTTCCGGTGGTACGCGACCGCGCGCTGGCCGCCTTCGCCCGCTACAACACGCTGACCATCTCCGACCAGCGCTCGCAGATCACTTTGCAGATGCGTAAGGACGTCAGCGAAGCACTTCTGCGTCTGTTCGGCGTGGAGACCATCGACGTGCAGCTCACCGGCATCCACTACTCGCCCGTGTTCGACCAGTCGATCGAGGAAGCCGTGCGCGCCAAGAACCTTGCGGTGCAGGCCGAAAACACCGTCGCTCAGAAGAAGTTCGAAGGCCAGCAGAAAACCGTCACCGCTTCAGCCGAAGCGCAGGCCGCGGTCGAAAGCGCCAATGGCGAAGCCCAGGCCACCGTGCTGCAGGCGGATGCTCAGGCCAAAGCCATCGCCACCGTCGGCAACGCATTGAAAACCAACCCCGACTATGTCCACTTCTACGGCATGCAGCGCTGGAACGGCATCCTGCCCCAGGTCGTCGGTACCGGCTCGATTCCGATGATTGATTTGAAGAGTGGCGATGTGGGGAAGTAGGCATAAAAAAGGACGGCCACGTATTTAAACTTACGTGGTGCCTGCAAGAGCAAGCATCCGGCATCAAAAGCCGAGGCTCCTAAAGACATGATGCAGCCCAGAGTTGCACTGTCCACGACGACTAGGGAAATTCACCTACGTATCGCAGGGACGTCTACAGGCGCTGATGACGACGTCACTCGTGCAAATCGTTTGGTATACGTATCTATCTTGCTATTGACGATCTACCGATTGCCGATCGTTCAAGCATGATCGGCAACACATCCACGCAGCAAATCAGTGCCCCGCCGCGGCTGCGCCAACCTTCGCGGCAAACGGTGGCTTGGCCAGCCACACGGCGCCGATGAGCAGGAAGAAGATCCAGCCCAGCGCGTAGAACAATTCGTTGAAGGAGATTTGATAGGCCTGCTGCGTAATCATGTTGTTGATCACGCTGGCCGCAAGCGGCGCGTTGCCGTGGCCGATCTGGTTCATCGCATCGATCGCCGTCGGGCTGTACGCGGTAATGCTCTCGGCCAGCTGCGCATGGTGCACGACCGCACGACGATCCCACATGAAGGTGGTGAACGACGCCGCGAAGCTACCGCCCAGCGTACGCAGAAAAGTCGCGAGTCCAGAGCCCGCCGCAATTTCGTTGGGATTGAGGTCGGAAAGCAAAATGACGGTGACCGGCATGAAAAACAGCGCTACGCCCAGCCCCATCATCAGCTGCATCAGAGCGACATGATAGAAATCGATATCAAGGTAAAAACCCGAGCGGAGAAAACACGTACCACCCATCACCACGAAGGCCACCGTGGCGAGAATACGCAAATCGAAGCGCATGGCGTAGCGGCCGACGACAAACGTCAGCAGCAGTGGAATCACGCCCAGCGGCGCCGCGGCAAATCCGGCCCACGTCGCGGTGTAACCGAGATTGCGCTGCAGCCACTGCGGCAACAATAAATTGATGGCGAAATACGCCGCATAAGAAAGTACCAGGGCCAGCGTGCCGTACTTGAAGTTGCGGTGACGCAGCAGCTTAAGGTCAACGATGGGCGATGTGTCGCTCAGCTCCCAGATCAGAAATACGGCGATGCTGATCGCCGACACGATGCTGGTTATCACAATGAAGCTGGAATCGAACCAGTCGGCGTCGTTGCCTTTGTCGAGGACGATCTGCAGCGCGCCTACGCCGATGATCAGCGATATCAGGCCGACATAATCCATCTTCGGCTTTTCCGTTTTCTCCACCCTGCCCTTCATCTGGCTTGCCACGACCAGGCTGGCAAAGATGCCGATCGGGACGTTGATAAAGAAGATCCAAGGCCACGAATAATTGTCGGTAATCCAACCGCCCAGAATCGGACCGGCGATCGGCGCCACCACGGCCACCATCGACAGCAACGACAGCGCCATGCCGCGTTTGTCAGACGGGTAAATGCCGATCATCAAGCTCTGTGTCACTGGATACATCGGCCCGGCTACCGCGCCCTGGATGGCGCGAAACAGAATCAGCATCCCCATGCTCTGCGACACGCCGCAGAGAAACGAAGCCATCACAAAAAGCGACGTGCACCAGACGAACAGTTTTATTTCGCCGAAGCGGCGGGTCAGGAAACCGGTCAGCGGCAGCGAAATCGCCATGCTTACAGCGAACGAGGTGATCACCCACGTGCTCTGATCGCTGCTGACGCCGAGATTGCCGGCGATTGTCGGCAAGGACACGTTGGCGATCGTGGTGTCGAGCACCTGCATGAAAATCGCCAAGGACAGTCCGACGGTGCTCAGTGCCAGATTAGGCGGGCGGAACGATGCGGTCATAACACTCGAGACGAGGACGATTGGCTTGCTGCGCAGCCGGGGCTTTCCAGACGGCACCACGCTGGCCGCACGCAGCGGTACGCGATTGCAGCGGTTGTTGCTGGCAGCCACCGGTACACGAACGATAGCGACGTGGAATAACCGGCGGCTCAGCCGGCCGGCATGCTAGATGCTTAGAACATATATGTCAAAGCAATAATACATATTTGAATTAGTATCGCGGATTCTGCGGGCGTTCTCAAGCAAAGGACCTAAAGGGCGGTACGATTTGCCACCGGCAGAAAGCGTATGGAACGTCGATTAACGCGTATCGTCCACGCCTCTGATCTGAGCCTGATGAAAGACGCCATGACGACACTGCAGCCCTTCGCGCAAAGCGGATTTCTCGACTATCTGGGGCGTCTCGCCGATGCTCCGACATCAGCCACCGAAGCGCAGCGGCTATCGGCACCGCTGACAACGCTGCTTTTATGCGCCGATGGAAGTGGCACGCCGACCCGAGCGGCGCACGAACTGATCGCGCTGCTGAAAGCGCGCAAGGCTGTACTCCAAGCAACGTTCGACACTGCGCTAGTGGCCGACGAGCTTCGCCGATACCAGAAATTCTCCAAGCCCGGGCAGCCCTCGCCACATATCGTCGGGCTGCGGCAGAAGCAGGCCGCTGCGCGACAGGCCAGCAATGTAGCGAAGCAGTCGTTTGTCAGGGCGGCATCGGCTTTTGTCCGTGAGGCTGGTATCGACGTACCTCAGCACGTGGCGATCGAGGTTTTCATCGAGCACTGGATCGATGCGAACGTGCCCAAGGATTTCGCCCCGACGGCATAACCGGCGGCGCTGTGCTGCTGTCGCTGACGCTTGGGCAGATGCCTCAGACGCCGCGCACGCGCACCGTCAGACCCTTCAGAAAATTCCGCAGCAGCTGGTCGCCGCACAACCGGAAATTCTTGTGATCGGGTTGACGAAACAGCGCGCTGAGTTCGGGCTTGGAAATCGGGAAGCCGGCGTCGGCCAAGATCTGATGCATGTCGACGTCCTTCAGCTCGAACGCCACCCGCAGCTTTTTCAACACCACGTTATTGGTGACGCGCTTTTCGATCGGCCGCGGCGGTTGGCTTTCGTCCCGCCCACGGCGCTGCACGACCAAGCCATCGAGAAAATGTGCCAGGACAGTGTTGCTGCACTCGACATAGCCCGCCTCGCCGTCCTTTTTCAGAAAGGCCTGCACATCCTCTTTCTCGATCGGAAAATTGGCGTCGGCCAGTTGGGTGATCTCCACCACTCTGCCGTCGCTGAGGTCGAGCATGTAGCGGATGCTGCGCAGTACATCGTTGTTGATCATCGCGGGTCCGGCAAAGCCATGGAAAGACCGCCATGCTACCGCGACGGTCAAGCGGCCGCGGCATGGGCCGTGGCGGCGTTCGACCGGCGTGCGAAACTTGACTCACCATGAGCGAACTGCCGCATACGTTGGCCGGCCCATGCCGGCATCAGGAAGAGATCAAGAAGAGCCGCTTCCTCGCGCTGGCCGCGCCGGTGGAAACGTCGGCCCTCGCGCTGGCGTTTGTGCAGGAGCTGGCCGACCCTGCGGCAACCCACAACTGCTGGGCTTATCGCATCGGCCAGGACTACCGCTTCAACGACGACGGCGAACCCGCTGGCACCGCCGGGAGACCGATCCTGCAGGCGATCGAAGGTCAGGGTATGGACCGCGTCGTGGTGGTGGTCACGCGCTGGTACGGCGGGATCAAGCTCGGGGCGGGTGGTCTCATGCGAGCGTACGGTGGTACGGCGGCGGAATGCCTGCGGCGCGCAGAGCGGCTGCCGATCGTATTGAGGGTGCGCCTCGGCCTGCACTGCGATTTCGCCGCGCTGAGCCTGCTGAAGGCGCGACTGAAGGACTGGCAGGCCGAAATCCACAGCGAAACCTTCGACGCCGATGGCGTGCAGCTGCAGTTGCAGCTGCCGGAAAGCCGCGTCGCCGAAGCGCAGGCGCGCATCATCGACATCAGCCGCGGACGCAGTGTTGCCATGCGGCTGGATTGAATCGGCGCTCATGCGCCCCACTTCAATGGCAACGTCTGCGTTCGACAGCGGGCGCTGAATCGTTGAAAGTTCCGGCCCGCGGCCCCTCGACTTCGTGTTGGCGCGTGGACGGTGACGGTGGCTGGCTGACCCGATCTGCGCACTTCGCACAGCCAAATTTTATCGATCCATCTTGCGAGAACTCATGAGCGACTCCTCGACTGACAAACCCCGCTCTGTCCGGCGCGTGGGCGCACTGCGCCAGCTCTGGCCCTTTATCAAACCGCATCGCGCGCTGGCCACTGGCTGGCTGTTCTTTCTGGCGCTTTCATCGGGTGCGTCGCTGGTGCTGCCGATGGCTTTTCGGCACATCATCGACCAGGGCTTTGGTCACTCCAGTCTGGGCGTGATCAACGCCACCTTTATCGCACTGTTCGGCGTGGCGCTGGTGCTGGCCTTTGCCACAGCCGCACGCTACTTCTGCATCACCCTGCTGAGCGAACGGGCGCTGGCATCGCTGCGCGACAAGCTGTATTCGCATCTGATCCGCCTCGACGTCGGCTTTTTCGAAAAGAGTCGGGTCGGTGAATTGACCTCGCGCCTGAGCGCCGATACCGAAGTGGTGCAGGCCCTGATCGGTTCGGGTGTGTCGATTGCGCTGCGCAGTGCGGTGATGCTGCTGGGCGCCGCCGTGGCGATGGTCTGGACGGCGCCCTCGCTGGCTGGCCTCACCGCGCTGGTGATTCCCGGCGTCATGCTGCCGATCCTGGTCTTTGGCCGGCGCGTGCAGAAGCTGTCGCGTGCCAGCCAGGACCGGCTGGCTGACGCCGCGGCCATCGCCAACGAAACCTTGAACGCCTCCACGGCGGTCAAGGCCTATGCCCGCGAGGACATCGAAAGCAGCCGCTACGGTTCGGCCATCTACCGCGCGCTGGCTACCGCCCGTCGCCGCATCGGCATGCGCTCGCTGCTGACCATGGCCGTCATCGTGCTGGTCTTCGGGGCCATCACGCTGGTGCTGTGGGTGGGTGCACGCCACGTGCTGCTTGGCACGATGGACGCTGGCGTGCTGGGCCAGTTCGTGCTGTACGCGATCTTCGCTGCCGGTTCGGTTGCCGGGCTGTCCGAAGTCTGGGGCGACGTGCTGCGTGCGGCCGGCGCGATGGAGCGCATCGGCGAACTGCTGGCCGAACGCGCCAGCATCACCGCACCGGCCAACCCGACACGGCTGGCCCGGCCCGTGCGCGGCGAAATTCGTTTCGAGGGCGTGACGTTCAACTACCCCACCCGCCCGGACGCTGCGGCACTGCATGACTTCACCCTCGTCATCAACCCGGGCGAGACGGTCGCGCTGGTCGGCCCATCCGGCGCCGGCAAGAGCACGGTGCTGTCGATGCTGCTGCGTTTCTACGACCCGCAGGCCGGACGCATCTGCATCGACGGCGTCGACCTGCGCGCGCTGGCGCTGGACGACCTGCGCAAAACTATTGCCCTGGTGCCGCAGGAGACCATCATCTTCAGCGGCAGTGCGGCGGACAATATCCGCTTCGGCCGACAGGAGGCCAGCGACGAGGAAGTACGCGAGGCCGCGCGCTCCGCGGAAGCAGACGGTTTCATCGGCGCACTCAACGACGGCTACGCGGCCGAAATGGGCGAACGCGGCGTGCGCCTATCCGGCGGCCAGCGCCAGCGCATCGCGATTGCCCGCGCGATCCTGCGCGATGCGCCACTGCTGCTGCTCGACGAAGCCACCTCCGCGCTGGATGCGCAGTCCGAAGCGGCCATCCAGCAGGCGCTGGAGCGGCTGGAAAAAGGCCGCACGACCCTGGTCATCGCCCATCGCCTGGCCACCGTCAAACGCGCCGACCGCATCGTCGTGATGGACGGCGGCCGCATTGTGGCGCAAGGCACGCACGACGACCTGCTGGCCGAGGGTGGGCTGTATTCGGAACTCGCGAAGCTGCAGTTCGTCGCCTAAGGCCGCTAGCGCCGCAGGCATGACTTTCGGCAGTGTCAGCCGGAGAGCATCCCCTCCAGCATCAACGGTTTTGGGGAGAGCAGATCGTCATGCGGAGACTCTATATGCGCCGGTTGCTGGTATCGGGTATTGCCCTGGCCCTGAGCGGCGCCAGCCTTGCTGGCATCGCAGCGCCGACCAACGCACCTGCCGACGCACCGGCGCTGGCGCCGACCCAATTGCCGCGCGGCGTGGTGCCGAGCCATTACGACGTCTCCATCGTGCCGCACGCGGCGGCGATGAACTTCGATGGTCAGGTCACCGTCACCATCGACGTGCAGCAGCCGACCGCCAGCATCACGCTCAATGCCGAGGACATGGCGTTCTCGAAAGTCACCCTGACCTCGGTCGACGGCAAGCCGGTGGCGACGCCGAAGGTGAGCATCGATGCCGACGCACAGACGGCGACGTTCACCTTCGCCAAGCCGCTGGCCACCGGCAGCTACAAGCTGGCGATGACCTACACCGGCAAGATCGGCACCCAGGCCAACGGCCTGTTTGCGCTGGACTACGACACCAAAGCCGGCAAGCAGCGCGCGCTCTACACGCAGTTCGAAAACTCCGACGCGCGCCGCTTCATTCCGTCGTGGGATGAGCCCGCCTACAAGGCCACCTTCAACCTCGACGTGACCGTACCGTCGGACCAGATGGCAGTAAGCAACATGCCGGCGGCCTCGACCACCAAGCTGGCCAACGGCCTGAGCCGCGTGACATTCCAGCCGTCGCCGAAAATGTCGACCTATCTGCTGTTTTTCGGCACTGGCCAGTTCGATCGTGCCACCACCACGTCCGATGGCACCGAGATCGGCGTGATCGCGCAGAAAGGCTCGGTCGGCCAAGCCGATTTTGCACTGAAGTCGGCCAAAGACGTGCTGCACGAATACAACCAGTATTTCGGCGTGCCCTACCCGCTGCCCAAGCTGGACAATATCGCCGCGCCGGGCCAGAGCCAGTTCTTCAGCGCGATGGAAAACTGGGGCGCGATCTTTACCTTCGAATACAGTCTGCTGCTGAATCCAGCCATCGCCACGCAAACCGACAAGCAGGAAGTGTTCAATACCGCCGCTCACGAAATGGCGCATCAGTGGTTTGGCGATCTGGTGACCATGCGCTGGTGGGACAACCTTTG
>Ga0302313_10002412_pt1 | contig 13044 bp, 6 predicted proteins | sample III_Palsa_N2_2_FD_200454 | JGI IMG/M metagenome (GOLD analysis project Ga0302313, IMG submission 200454) | Peat permafrost microbial communities from Stordalen Mire near Abisko, Sweden - III_Palsa_N2_2 | ecosystem: Environmental > Terrestrial > Soil > Palsa > Peat permafrost | place: Sweden...
CAAGTTGCCGTGAGCGCACCGGCTAGTGGCGGAAGAGAGGAGTGGGCGAGAGCCCACTTTTTGTTTGCTCTAAACGCGGTTTCGCGGACGCTGACAACACCCGCAAAATCCAAGCACCACAAGACGCCCTATGGCCCTGCAGTTAGAGACAATTCGCGCCACCGCCGACCGCGTCGCGGCCTCGCACCACCTCGACGTCGTGGACCTCGAGTTCACCGGCGGCGCCAAGCACCGGCTGCTCCGCATCTTCCTAGAAAAGGATGCCGCAGCCCGCGCCAAGCTGGCGGAGCAAGCTGTCTCCGACGAAGAAGCCGGCTTGCCGAAGGGTGTCCCGGTCGAAACGCTTTCCGGAACCACCCACGAAGACTGCGCCAACTTCGCTCGCGACTTCGGCACCGTTCTCGACATCGAAGACCTGATCCCCGGCGCTGAATACACGCTGGAAGTCAGCTCCCCGGGACTCGAACGCAAGCTCCTGAAGGCCGCCGACTACGATCGCTTCAAAGGCAGCCTGGTCAAGATCCAGACCTTTACTCCGGTCGACAACAATCGCCATTTCACGGGCCGGTTAACAGCTTTCGAGAGCAGTACGATCACGCTCGATCTCGCCGCCGTCAAACAAAAGGCCAAGGCAAAAAAGGCCCTGACCGCGCAAACCGTAAGCATCAGCCTGGCGAACGTTGAAAAGGCAAACCTAGTCGCAGAAATTTAAAAGAAGGTTCTCAGTTGTCAGTCGGAGAACAAAAACTGAGAACTGAGAACTTACAACTGAATAGCCCCAACACAGAAATGAGACCCAATAATGGCTAGTCCCCTGTATCAGTCGATTGAAATTCTGAGCCGCGAAAAAGGCATCGAACCCGAAATCGTCGTCGGCGCCGTCGAAGACGCCATCGCCCTCGCCACGCGCAAGTACTACAAGACCGTCGAGAACATGCGCGGTGAGATGGATCGCGAAACCGGAGAAATCCGCGCCTACGTTTTCAAGACCGTCGTTGAGACACCCGAGCTAATCGAAGACCCCGACAACCAGCTCACGCTGGAAGCCGCTCGCGAACTCGCGCCTGAGGTTGAAGTCGGCGGTGAACTCCGCTTTTACAAGGACACCACTCCCCTCGGCCGCATCGCCGCCCAGATGGCCAAGCAGGTCATCTTCCAGAAGGTCCGCGAAGCCGAGCGCGATACCGTATTCAACGAGTACGCCCACCGCGCCGGTGAAATCCTTACCGCGACCGTCAAGCGCCTTGAGCCGATGGACATCATCTTCGACCTCGGCAAGACCGAAGCCCGCATGCCTAAGCGCGAGCAGTCGCGGCTGGAGCAGTTCGCCGTCGGCGAACGCGTTCGCGTCGTCCTGCTGCGCGTCGATCGCGCAGCCAAGGGCCCGCAGGTCATCGTCTCCCGCGCTGCGCCCGCACTGGTCCAGAGCCTCTTCCAGTCCGAAGTCCCCGAGATCTACGACGGCACCGTTTCGATCCGCGCCATCGCGCGCGAAGCCGGTGAGCGCACCAAGATCGCTGTCGTCTCTCGCGACAAGGACGTCGACCCGGTCGGCGCCTGCGTCGGCATGAAGGGCATGCGTGTGCAGTCCATCATCCGCGAGCTGCGCGGCGAGAAGATCGACATCATCGAGTACTCGGACGAGATCACGACCTTCGCCGAGAAGGCACTGCAGCCTGCTAAGGTCAGCCGCGTCAGCATCACCGACCTCGCCGACAAGCAGCTCGAAGTCATCGTCGACGACACCCAGCTTTCGCTCGCCATCGGCAAGAAGGGTCAGAACGTCCGCCTCGCCGCCAAGCTCCTCCAATGGAAGATCGACATCAAGAGCGAGGAAGAGAAGCGCCAGGAAGTCGAGCAGCAGATGCAGGCCATGGGTGGCGGTCCTTCGACACCCATCGAAGCCGTCACCGAACTCGGCGACTCCGTCATGGAAAAACTCATCGCAGCCGGCATCACCACGGTCGAGTCTTTGGCCGATATGACCGCCGAAGAGCTCAGCGCGATTCCCGGCATCGGCGAAAAGACAGTCGAGAAGATCGCCGTCGCCGTTCGCCACTACTTCGGCCAGTACGAAGAAGGTGAAGAGCGTCCTGCGACTCTCGAACCCACTCTCGCTGCCGGCGAAGAAGCGGTCACCGGCGCTGATGCATCTGAGCAAGCAGAAGGCAACGATGCTAAAGAGGAGCACTCTGTGAGCAAAACACCCGAAGAAATCCTTGCCGCCGAAGCCGAAGAATCCGGCTCCGTCGAAGAAGTTAGCGATTTTTCAACCGAAGACATTGCCAACATCGAAGACGCGCTCTCCGACGACGATTCCAACGACGCGAGCGACGCCCGCGAAGCCGGTATCGAGCTGGACAACGACACCATCGACCAACTGGTCGACGATGCACAGGAAGTCTCCGACGAGGGCATCGACGACGGCAACGACCGTGGCTAATCGCCACAGCCGTTGCTCCAACACTTCACCAGTCTCTGCGAGCGGCGTTTATCATCGAGAAACACCGCTCGCAGAAACTAAAAACATAAAGTTTCAGGGGATAATGTTTCCTGAACAAACTCCTACACCGGATGAGGCTGATATGAACAGCTAAGGGCGCAGGGACCAGTTGACGGCTAACCGTCGGCTCACAAAAAGGGATAGATGACCAAAGTTCGCATCAACGATCTGGCACGTGAAATGGAAGTCAAGAGCAAAGAGATTCTCGATGCTCTGACGGCGGTCGGCGTCACCGAGAAAAAGACGCACTCCAGCTCCATCGAAGAGGATGAAGCCGAGAAGGTCCGCGGCTACTTCAACCGCGGCAGCCGCCCCGTGGCAGCCGCCCGTGCAGCCGCCGAAACCAAGCCCGCCTTCAATCTGGCCAACGTCTCCAAGCCCGGCGACGCCCTCAAAGCGATCCTCGAGCGCAAGCAGGCTGAAGCCGCCGCTCGCTCCACGCCGCCGCCAGCTTCCCGGCCCACTGTCGCTCCGCCCGCAACCCGGCCCGCCGGCACAACGCCCGCGGTCACCGTGGTCGCTCCGCCCGCCTCAGCCAGCGCGGGCGCGAAACCAGCTACCCCCGCGCCCGCGCCGCCCGTTGCGGCAGCTCCGGCCACGCCCGCGCCACGCCGCATTGTTCCAATCCCGCGCCCGGCTCAGGGAGCCAACATCATTGCCGCGCCGCCGGCAATCGCCAGCCGCCCGGTCGCCGGCGCCGTCGTAGCCAGGCCGCCAGTCGTCGTAGCCGCCCCGGCCGTCGCATCCACACCGCCGGCAGCTCCGGTCGCAGTCAAGCCCGCGGCCACGGTTGCGGCACCACCTCCGGCTGCTGTCGCGCCGCCACCACCGCCCCCACCGCCGGCTCCAGAGCCCGTAGCGGAAACGCCTGTTGCCCCTGAACCTCCGGCAGCTCCCGTCCGGCGCGTCGTCATGCCGCAGACCGGCCCGCGGCCTACGTATCTCGCGCCTCCGCCGCCTCCCGGCGCGGTTCGCCGCCCCATCTTCGAGCGCCCACGTCCCGGCCAGCCCGGCTCGCAGGGTGGTCCCGGCAGCCGTCCCATGGCTCCAGGCGCACGCCGTCCCATGCACCCCACGCGCACCTTCCCCACCGGCCCTGGTGGTCCCGGCGGCCCAGGCGCACGTCCCGGATTTGCAGGCGGACCCGGTGCACGTCCTGGATTCGGTGCACGTCCTGGATTCGGTGGCCCCGGTGGCCCACGTCCCGGTGGTCCCGGCGGATTGCTGCCTCCTGGTGAGGCTCCGGCGCCCGGCCGTCCAGCGCGTCCCGCACCACGCGGACGCAACGGAGCCCCGCGCTACGAGAAGAACAAGGAAGTCGCGCTCAAGGGCTACGCTCCCAGCCGCGGCGCCGCACAGATTCCCATGGGCGAAGTGCCCATCACCAAGGCCATCACCGTTACGGAAGGCATCTCGGTAAAGGACCTCGCCGAGAAGTTGGAAGTTCGCGGTAAAGATCTCATCGCCACCCTTTTGATGAAGGGTGTGATGGTGACCGTCAACCAGACGCTCGACGGCGAGTTGGTCAAGGAAGTCTCCCGCCAGTTCGGCGCAGACGCCACAGTCATCTCCGTGGAAGAGCAGCTTGAGAACGAGGCCATCGAAGGCTTCCTCGAAGACACCTCCAACATGATCGAAGTGACCCGCGCACCGGTGGTCACGATCATGGGCCACGTCGATCACGGTAAGACCTCGTTGCTCGACGCCATCCGCCTCACCGACGTAGCCGCCGGCGAAGCCGGAGGCATCACCCAGCACATCGGCGCCTACAAGGTGAAGATCACCAAGCCCGATAGCCCGGCTTTCGGTCGCGAGATCGTCTTCCTCGACACCCCCGGTCACGAAGCCTTCACCCGCATGCGTGCTCGCGGCGCCAAGATCACCGACATCGTCGTTGTGGTTGTGGCTGCCGATGACGGCGTCATGCCGCAGACACTCGAAGCGATCGATCACGCCAAGGCCGCGAAGGTTCCGATCATCGTCGCCGTCAACAAGATCGACAAACCCGAAGCGGATGCCTCCAAGGTGATGCAGCAGCTCGCCGCTCGCGGCGTGCAGGCTACCTCCATGGGTGGCGACACCGAGTTCGTTATGGTATCGGCCAAGAAGCGCCTCAACCTCGACGGCCTGGAAGAGATGATCTGCCTCGTTGCCGATACCAACGAGCAGAAGGCTCAGCCTGAACGTCCCGCAGTCGGTACGGTCATCGAAGCCAAGCTCGATCGTGGCCGCGGCGCCGTCGCTTCCATCCTCGTGCAGAACGGTACGCTCAAGATCGGCGACAGCTACGTTGTCGGCGACACCTTCGGCAAGGTCCGCGCCATGTTCAACGATCGTGGCCAGGAGATCAAAGAAGCCGGTCCCTCGACACCCGTTGAGATCCTCGGCCTTGAGTCCATGCCCGATGCCGGCGATACGTTCCTCGTTATGGCGGACCGCGACAAGGCCAAGGGCATTGCGCAGTACCGCAAGATGAAGGCCCGCGAAGCTCAGCTCGCCAAGTCTTCGCGCGTCTCGCTCGAAGGCCTCGCCGAACAGATCAAACAGGCCGGCGTCAAGGACCTCAACCTCATCCTCAAGGGCGACGTGCAGGGCTCGGTCGAAGTGCTGGCCGATTCGCTCGGACGCATGTCTACCGAGAAGGTCCGGGTCAAGGTACTGCACTCCGGTGTCGGCGCCATCACCGAGTCCGACGTGCTCCTCGCGTCCGCCTCGAACGCCGTCGTTATCGGCTTCAACGTCAAGCCTGACCGCAAGGCACAGGAAGTCGCCGATCGCGAGAACGTCGAGATCCGCCTGCACACGATCATCTACGAGCTTCAGGATGAGATCACCAAGGCCATGTACGGCTTGCTCGACGCGGTCTACAAGGAGAACTACGCGGGCCGCGCCGAAGTGCTGCAGGTCTTCAAGATCACAAAGGTCGGCCAGATCGCCGGCTGCGTGGTCAAGGACGGCATCATCAAGCGCGACAACCAGGTTCGTGTCCTGCGCGATGGCGCCGAGGTCTGGAAGGGCAAGATCGCATCGCTCAAGCGCGTCAAGGAGGATGTCTCTGAGGTTCGTTCGGGCGTCGAGTGCGGTATCGATCTCGCCGGCTTCAAGGACATCAAGGCAGGCGACATCATCGAGGCCTTCACCACCGAGAAGCTCGCCGACGAACTCGGCCGCAACACCCTGGAAGCCAAGAAGGAACGCGAACTAGCCGAGCTGAAAGCCGCCAAGGACGCCGCCAACGAAGTAGCCAAAGCCGAGGCCGAAACCGCCAACGCCTAACCGATCATTCATCCACACACAAAGCGAAGGCCGGGAGCAATCCCGGCCTTCGCTTTTTCACCAACCGCCTACTTCAACAGCATGTCCACATCGCTCTGTGAAGTGAATGTACTCATCGGCAAACCGCTCGCGTTATAGAGATAGCTTTTCACCACCGGCGTCCATCCATAGCGGATATACACCGGGGCCGCAACATCCGGAGCGCTCGCAATCACTGTCTCCCAGTCGCCGACCTTCTCGATCTTCGCCGTCGCCGCAACGAACTTCCCGTCCGCACCCGCAACTTCGAAGTCGCCAATCGCCGTGTCCGGAGACGTCAACCCTTCCGCATGCGAAAACCATGCGCGCACACCGCTACCCTCCGTCGTCGCCTGCACAAACAGCGGAGACGCTGTCTCCACCTTCTGCCCATAAACCGACCCCAGCGCTGTTTGCGCCAGCCGCGCACCTACGGTCTGCTTATCCGGCGGATGCACATTCTTCACCAACCCCAGGTCGAGCGTCACGGCCATGCCTGTATTCACAAGCTCCAGCGTTCGACGTTGCGCATCCCGCACTGTCGCCCAACCTTCGCCACCGTCGAAGCTCGAAATCTGCACAAACAGAAACGGAAAATCTCCCTCGCGCCACTGCCTGCGCCAATCCTGAATCAACGCCGGAAACACCCGCGAATAATAAAGAGCGCGGTTCGGAATATCGTGATCGGTCTCGCCCTGGTACCAGATCGCCCCACGAATCGTGTAGTTCACATAAGGCGCGATCATGCCGTCATAAAGCGCGCTCGGCATCCACTGCGGGCGGTCCGTAGAGAGGCCGGGATGCACCACCGGCGGCTTTCCTGCTGCCTTCGCCGCTGCATCTTCGACCGCATACTCGGTTTTGATCGACGCAGCCGTCGCGGACGCCCGCTCCACCGACGCCGCTTCCAACTCCAGTGAATGCAGCTCCGCACCGGCGATCCCCGCAGCACTCATCCACGACTGCGCCGGTGTTCCACCCCACGTCGAATCGATCAGCCCAACCGGGACATTCTCTTCTTCGGCAATCTTCTTTCCGAAGAAATACGCCACGGCCGAAAAGTTCCTCGCCGTCTCCGGCGTGCAGAGCGTCCACACATTGTCGCTATCCGCCGCCTCGATCATCGTAGAGCGCTTGGTCTGTACCAGCAGCCGAATGTTCGGATGGCTCGCCGCCGCAATTTCCTTATCGCCGTCCTTCAACGGCGCACCAGGAAACCCAGCCAGCGGAAACTCCATATTCGATTGTCCCGAAGCAATCCAAACCTCACCGATAAGAATGTCGCTGCGCTGCAAGGGCACAGTCGTCGCGTCGCCCGAGACCGTCAGCGTATAGGGTCCACCAGCCTTCTCCGGCTTCAGCCACGCCTCCCACCGGCCATACATGTCGGCCCGCGTTGCCATCGTCTGATCGTGAAACTTCACCGTCACATTTTCAGCAGCCGATGACCAGCCCCATATCCGCACCGGCTTGTCTCGTTGCAGCACCGCATGGTCGGAAAACACACGCGGCAAACGAACCTCCGCCGCAGCAGCCAGCGGCATAAAGCACACCAGCAGGGAGAAAAGACGCACTCCAAAACGCATTCAAAAGCTCCTGTGAGAATGACAGTGGTTTGCGACCGTCACCAATCGCAGCACCTATGTCACGCCCTCATCAGGGCAGTCGTCAAATCTCTTCTTAGAACCGCAGCAGATAACTAGCCTTCACAAAAAACTGCCGGCCATCATTCAAATACAGCGGCGACCGCGGCTGCACTGTATTGTTCGGGTCGCAGCCACCACCCGGCAGCCGATTGCACAACGCCCTATCCAGGTTTTGAATGTCGTTGTTGTATCCCACATAAATTGCCGTCCCGGGATGCGGCAGCCACGTCAGCAACGCCTGCGTCTGCACTTCCTTAGTACGCAGCAGCGACGTCTCCAGCGGGTTCGCCAGCGTCGAGTCATACTCCACAATCACCCTGGCTGAAAACGCGCGCGTGAACTGGTAGTTCAGCTTCGTCCGAAACGTCTGCGTCTCGTACACCAGCTGACCATCCTTCACGGAGTGGTCGCGATCCAGCAGATAGGTATTGTCATCGGTGATCTGCTTTAGCGGTGCCACCGTAATCAACGCCTGCACCGTCTCCTGATTCATCAACGACGGCACACCGCCAACCACAGGGTTGTAATTCACATTGCCGCTGCGAAGTCCCTGCACGTTGAAGTTGAACTGCGTAAACGGTTGCCCACGCGCCACGAAGCCGCCAAAGTTCTCCGTAAAATTCGTGCTGCTGTTCAGCAGATACCCATTCTGCGGCCCCACCGTATCCGAGTTCTGACCAAACAGCGGCGCCAGCACAATATTGCGCGGCAGCAGCCAGAATGGATCGAACGTCGTGTAGTGATACACCCGCTGGCCCTGGTGATTGAACGCAATGTTCTGGTTCGTCTCCAGCCCAAAACTCTGCACCACGCTCTTCTTCGGATACCACTGGTACGTCGCATGCAAGTGGTCGCTGCGAATATCCGCCGTTTGGTAGAAGCCCACCAGGCTGTCAAACCCGGTAGCAAAGTCCTGATACTCGTCGAACAAATTGAATGCATGACCGTTGCGGGTTATCTGCAGATCGCTCGCCGGTCCCGCTGAATATCCCGCAGGAAACACCGTCGCCAGACTCAGTGGATCGCTCTGCTTGGTTGCGCTCTCCACAGTCTGCCCCAGGAACGTCCACTTGCTCGTCGCGCGCCACGTAAAGTCGATACCGCCGATGCGGTTGAAGCCTTTGCCAAACTCTTCGTCGGTATACATAGCGCCCAACGTAAAGTTCTTCCCAAAATCCTGCGCCACGCGACCCACCGCAAACGTAGCCTTCTTGCCGTACAGCGGATCCCCTTCCGGCACCGTCTGTCCGGGCTCGCGGTCGTCAATCGCCAGCAGCCCGATGTTCGTATGCCCAATCTTCCCGGTGATGCGCCCACCATAGTCCGGACGAATAATGTTTCGCGTGTACAGCAGCGTAATCGGCGTCGAAAAGTAATTCGCATTCTCCAGAAAGAACGGCCGCAGCTCAGGAAAATACACTGGATACCGTTGGTTTACGGTGAACTGCGGTTGATCGCTTTCCACATCGCTGAAGTCAGGGTTGATCGTCGCATCAAACACGATCGAATCCTTCACGATCGCCTTCACCTCGCCGCCCGCCGTTCCTTCAAACGACCGCTGACTGAAGTAAGGGTCCAGCGGATTCAGATTCAGCAGCGTCTTCTCGTTCTGCCCCAGAACATACGGATTGATCTGCACATTGTGCGATCCCGTCACACCTTCGATGCCGCGCAGCGTGCCTTCCTGGCTCAGCGTGCCGCTGATGCCCGCCGAAACCCGCGGCCAGTAATCCGTCTCGCTGTTGCGCGGAAAGTTCCGCATCAGCACTACACCCCAGTCTGACCCTACCGCTCTGAACCGCAGGCTGCGGAACGGAATCGCCACCAGCACCATCCATCCCTTGCTCGTCACACGGCCTTCCGAGTCCCACACCTGGTCGTAGCTGTAATCGGCCCCAACGTTCTCCGTCCACGCCGCATCGGCCTGCACACCCGCCGGATTCACCGTAAACAGAACGCCGCGCCGTCGGTCTTGAAACGGATCGAGCAGCAGCGTCACGTTATCGTCGTTCAGCACATTCTCACGCCGCGCCAGATGGCTGCGAATCAAGCTCGCATGATCGTCAAAGCACAAAAACATCGCATACAGCGTGCTTTTGGTATGCCCCAGGTAAACCTCAGTCCTTTGCGTCGCCGGTTGCCCATCCGACGGCACCTGCTGGATAAACCCCGTAATCTCGCCGACTTTGTCTTTCAACTCCGGCCTTAGCTTCATCCCGGCAAAATCAGAAATCCGCAAGGGCTGGTCAAGCAACGGCACTTTCACATCGCTTGGGGCCTGCGCCCTTGGAGGAGTCGCAGGAACCACAGTCGGTTTCCCCTGCTGGTCCGAATTTACTTGCGCAACAGATACCCCACAGGCCATCAGACCTATCGCCACCGCACCAAACCAAAATCTCAACGCACTTCCCCGCACAAAAACCCCTGATCCGTCAGTCTGAACAACCCATCCGCCCGCTAACTTCTATTTCTTCTTAGCGATACGTTTATTAAACACTCACGGTTCCCCCGAACGGCCTGTGCACCTCAAATCCGCCTCGCCATCGATTGCAATCTATAGTTATAATTCCCTCGCGCCTACTCGCGCCTGGTAGATACCCGCTTCCTCCCGTTCTTCCACCAAAGGAAAACCCTCATGCCCTCGCACCAATCCGCGCCGTCGAAGCCCGCATTCCGCCTCACCGCCCAAATCTTTTGCTCCCTGCTCGCCGTCTCTCTGGGCTTCGGCAGCGCCCTGCGCGCACAGGCTCCAGTACCACCACCGCCGCCGCTGATTCTCAGCGCCGCCTGGTACCCCGAGCAATGGCCCGAATCCCGCTGGAACGCCGACCTCGACCTCATGCAGAAGGCCCACATGAAAGCCGTGCGCGTCGCCGAGTTCGCCTGGACCGCACTCGAGCCCTCCGAAGGTAACTACCAGCTCGACTGGCTTGAGCGCGCCGTCAATCTCGCTGGCCAGCACGGCATGTACGTCATCATCGGCACACCCAGTGCGGGCGCGCCCGTCTGGATGGCAACGAAATATCCCGACATTCTCCTCACCGACGCCACCGGCAAACATCTCACCGGCGCCACCCGCAACCATGAGAACTGGAATAGCGACCACTACAAAAAATTCGTCCGCGAGATGGATGAACATCTCTCCAAACGCTTCGGCCATAACCCCTACGTCATCGGCTGGCAGATCGACAACGAGTACAACAGCCAGTCGTACGATGCCGACACCCAGGCCCAGTTCCACGCCTGGCTCGCCCACCGCTATGGCACCATCGACAAGCTCAACGCCGCCTGGACCACCGCCTACGACAACCAGACCTACTCAGCCTTTGACGAAGTCCCTCTCGTCAGCGGCACCCAGGACAACAACCCCGGCCTCTGGCTCGACTCCAAGCGCTTCCTCACCGACTCTCTCCGCGCCTACCAGCGCGTCCAGATAGACGCCATCCGCAAGAACGCCGACCCTCGCCAGAAGATCACCACCAACATGATGGGCTGGTTCGATCTCTACGACCACTACACCGTCGCGCAGGATCTCGACATCATCGGCTGGGACAATCCGCAGGTCCACGGCAGCTTCGACCCCATCGCCAACGGTGCGCCCCACGATCTCATGCGTGGCCTCAGGAACGGCAGCCCCAATTACTGGGTGCTCGAAACCACCGCCGGCCCTCGCGGCGGCGGCGACGCCAGCCAGCAGCTCGATAAAGGCGCCATGCGCGACGCCATCTGGGCCGACATCGGCCACGGCGCCGACCTCATCAGCTACTGGCAGTGGCGCGACGCCCTCAACGGCGGCGAAGCCAACCACGGCGGCATCGTCGACATAGACGGCGAACCCGACCCCATCTATACCGAGTGGTCCCAGATCGGCGCTGAGTTCGAAAAAGCCGGCCCCGCCATCCAGGGCACCACCGTCGACGCCAGCGTCGCCATCCTGCACTCATACCCCAGCCACTGGTCCATCAACTGGCAGAAGATGAACCCCAACTACGACGCCATCACCGGGCTCATGAGCTACTACACGCCCCTCCACGAACTCGGTTACACCATCGACATCATCCCTCCCGACCGCGATCTCTCCAAGTACAAACTCGTCATCGCACCCGGTCTCGAAGTCCTCACACAAGCTGAAGCCGACAACCTCGCCCGCTACGTCAAAGGCGGCGGCCATCTCGTCTTCGGCCAGCGCTCCGGCATGAAGGACGAAAACAACTCCCGCTGGCCGCAACGCCAACCCGGCCCGCTCGCCTCGCTGCTGGGCGCACGCGTCGAACAGTACGAAGCCCTCAATACTCCTGTCGAAGCCTCCGGCATCTGGGGCGACGCCAAAGCATCACTCTTCGCCGAGCAGCTCACCGCGCCCACCGACGACATCAAGGTCCTCATGCGCTGGCACGCCCCCCACTCCTGGTGGGACGGCCAACCCGCCGCCATCACCCACAAAATCGGCAGCGGCGAATTCACCTACATCGGCGCCTGGCTCGACGAAGCCGCCACCAAACGCTCTGTCCAATGGATGCTCAACGAAGCCAACCTCAAACCCGACGTCTTCCCCACCCCCGAAGGCGTAGACGTCTACCGCCGCACCGGCAAGGACCACGACATCTTCATCGTCGGCAACACCAGCAAACTCCCACAAACCATCACGCTCCCCACCGCAATGAAGGACGTCCTGACAGACGAAACCGTGCACACGATCAAGCTGCCCGTCTACGGCGTAGCCGTATTGAGCAAATCCAGATAGTCCCAATAATGCCGGGTGCCCCATTCATGCCCTCGCACTTGGGGCATGAGTGGGAAGGAACGATGCTCGCGCCACCATTGACCCCACCCCACTCATCGCAAAAGCGCGATGAATGGGGCACCTGGATCTTTACTTCTTCCCACTTTTCCCCTTCACACTCCCACCCACTCCTGCCAACACCTGCACCACCTTTGTCCCCACCGGACTCCCCAATCCCGTACACGCATCCCAGCCCGGACCCGCCGAATACGCACCATTATTTCCCGACGTAATATCTCGAAACGCCGCCTTCGCTCCACTCGCATAAAACGCCGGATTCACAAACCCAGCTGCGACCTTATTCTGCGCATTCGCCAGAGCAATAAGACCCGCCCAAAGCGGAGCCACAGCGCTCGTCCCGCCGATAACGGTCGTCTCTCCATCCACGCGTATCACATACCCCGTCGAAGGATCGGCATCTCCCGCAACATCCGGCACACCTCGTCCGCCGCTGCCCGAACCCGCAGGCACATTCGAGCTCGCCTGCCACGTCGGCAGCGCAAACACCGTGCTGACGCCGCCTCCGGTCGCGCCCTCACCCGCAGCCGTCTCGTTCCAGACCACCTCACTGGTAATTGTGTCGCCCGTCCCAATCAGCTTCGTCCCGCCACAACCCAGCACATGCGGGCTCGATGCCGGAAAGTCCACATTGTTCCCCGTCGCACCATCGCTCGACCCGTTATCCCCGGCCGCCACCGTAATCGTCACCCCAACCACCGCCGCTGCCTGGCAAGCGGCATCCATCGCCGTCGTCGCCTGCTGCGTCCAGCTCGATTCCGGCCCACCCCAGCTGATCGAAATCACACTCGGCTTGTTCG